>Ga0187784_10000457_pt1 | contig 29830 bp, 27 predicted proteins | sample 1015_SJ02_MP15_2_FD_132964 | JGI IMG/M metagenome (GOLD analysis project Ga0187784, IMG submission 132964) | Tropical peat soil microbial communities from peatlands in Department of Meta, Colombia - 1015_SJ02_MP15_20_MG | ecosystem: Environmental > Terrestrial > Soil > Wetlands > Peat | place... | reverse complement strand
GGCGTGAAGATCCTCGGGCTCTCGGTCGATCCGGTCGAAAACCACAAGAAGTGGGCCGGCGACATCAAGGACGTGGTCGGCTTCGCGCCGAATTACCCGCTGGTCGGCGACACCGACCTTAAGATCTCCAAGCTCTACGGCATGCTGCCGGCGAGCACCTCCGGCACCTCAGAAGGCCGCACGCCCGCCGACAATCAGACCGTACGCAACGTGTTCGTCATCGGCCCGGACAAGAAGATCAAGCTGGTGCTGGTCTATCCGATGACTACGGGGCGCAACTTCGACGAGGTGCTGCGCGTCATCGACTCGCTGCAGCTCACCGCCAAGCACCGCGTCGCGACGCCGGCCAACTGGAAACAGGGCGAGGACGTGATCTTGACCGGCGCGGTCACCGACGACGAGGCAAAGAAGCTCTATCCGCAGGGCTGGAAGACGCTGAAGCCCTATATTCGCGTCGTGCCGCAGCCGCGGTAGCCGACCGCCGAAAATGAGAGCAAGAGCGCGGCTCGAGCCGCGCTCTTTTCGTTTACGGTACCAGAAGCACTTTGCCGATATTCTTGCGATCCTGAATGAAGTGATGGGCTTGCGCTGCTTCGTCGAAGCGGAAGCTCGCGGCGATCTTGGGCTTGATGACACCCTGCGTCCACAGCCCGAGGAGCGCGTCGGCCCAGCCGCGGATGCGATCGACCTCGCCCCACATATGACCGAGATTGACGCCGAACACGGCCTTATTGGCGTTCATCAGCGCGATCGGGTTGAACTGGAACCAGGGCGTGCTCGTCAGCAAGCCCACGAATCCCATGATACTGCGCTCTTTGCCAGTCGCCGCCGCGGAGACGCCGAACATGCCGAGCCTTCCGGTCGGGGCGAGAACGCGGTAGCCCTTCTTCCATGATTCGCCGCCGACGGCGTCGAGAATGAGCTCGACGCCGCGGCCTTTGGTGATCTCCCGCGTGCGGGTCTCGAAATCCTCGGTCCGGTAATCGATCAAATGATCGACCCCGAGCGCGCGCAATTCGGCGTGCTTGCCTGCTGAAGCCGTGCCGATGACGTGGGCGCCGAGATGCTTGGCGATCTGCGTCGCCGCGATGCCGACGCCGCCGCCCGCGGAATGAACGAGCACGGTCTCGTCACGCTTTAGGGCGCCCATGACCACGATGAGCTGCCAGGCGGTAAAATAATTGACCGGAATGGCCGCGCCTTCAAGTGCGGTCATGCCGGCCGATCTCGCAAATACCTGTTGCGCCGGCACGCAGATGGTATCGGCATAGCCGCCGAAGCGCGTCAACGCGATCACGTCGCGCCCGACCCAGCCCGCCTCGACGCCCGCGCCCGCAGCGTCGACGCGGCCGCCGACCTCGTAACCGGGAACCACCGGGATCGGCGGCAGGTCGGGGTAGATCCCCATGCGGCCCATGATGTCGGCAAAATTGACGCCGCTCGCTTCGACCCGGATCCGAACTTCGCCGGCTTTCGGTTGGGGATCGGGCGCTTCCTTGACGGCGAGAACCTCAGGCGGGCCGGCTCGCGTGATCCAGATCTGACGCATGATTTTTGGCTCCGGTTACGCGCGGTGTGCAGGCACGGATTGCCGCTAAGCCTTCGCCCGTTCCGCTGTCAGCATCGACTGCAAGATCTGATCGGAAATGTCGCGGACGGCACCGGGAGCGTGCGAGAGGAACAGCGTGTTGGTCTTGTCGCTTTCGCCGATCGATTTGATGGTATCGAAATATTGCGTGACCATCACGAGCTGCATGACTTCGGAGGTCGTGGCATCCTCGACGGCTTTCTTGAACTGGTCGATCGAGCCCTGCAATCCTTCGATGATCGCTTTGCGCTGATTGGCGATACCCTGGCCCTGCAAGGCCTTGCTCTCGGCCTCAGCTTCGGCCTTCTTCACCACCAGGATCTTCTCGGCCTCACCGCGGGCATTAGCCGCGACCTGCTCGCGCTGCGCGGCGTTGATGTCGTTCATCGCCGACTTCACCTTGGCGTCAGGAACGATGTCGGTCACGAGCACATTGACGATCTCGAATCCGAAGGCAGCCATGTCGGCGTCGAGCTCCTGCTTTACGGCCGTGGCGATGCCGGATTGACTGGCGAATACTTCATCGAGCGTCATGCCCGGGACGTGACCGAGAATGACCTGTTCGACATAGGATTGAATCTGCTCCATCGGATTGGACAGCTTGTAGAACGCGTCATAGATCTTTTCCGGCCGCACCCGATTTTGCACGGAGATCGGAATGGTGACGAAGACGTTGTCCTTGGTCTTGGTTTCCATCGTCAAGTTGATCTGATTGACTCGCAGGCTGATCTTGCCGGCGAGGCGGTCGATGATCGGCCACTTCCAGTTCAGCCCCGGCTCGGCGACGCGGCGGAATTTTCCAAACCTGGTGATCACCGCGACTTCAGCGGTATTGACCGTGAAGAAGCTTCCGAGCACGACGATGACGAGGATGAACGCCAACAAGAAAAATATTGTCGAGCCAACCACATCCATTTTCTCGCTCCGCTATCTCTTTTCCCGAACAACTCGGTTCAGCCTTCCGCCGGTTCGGCCGCCGCAAGCAAAGCGCGATGGTAGGGGTTTTATCCGGCGTTCGAAAGTCCGCGTGCCGTCGGACGCGCCGACGCGCTATTCGCAATGGACAATGACACCGCATCAATGTCATCGTCCGCGTGACAATTGCGAGAATGTGAGGTGCACGTGGAGGTCCGCGCCGCGGTCGCCTTTGCCGCCGGCAAGCCGCTGGAAGTGACCAAGGTCAAGCTCGACGGCCCGCGCGCGGGCGAAGTCCTCATCGAGATCAAAGCCACCGGCATCTGCCATACCGACGAATTCACCTTGTCGGGCGCCGATCCCGAGGGACTCTTTCCCTCCATCCTGGGCCACGAGGGTGCCGGCATTGTCGTCGATGTCGGGCCGGGCGTGACTTCGGTCAAGAAGGGCGACCATGTCATTCCGCTCTACACGCCGGAATGCCGGACCTGCCCCTCCTGCCTATCGCGCAAGACCAATCTGTGCACCGCGATCCGCGCCACCCAGGGCCAGGGCGTGATGCCTGACGGCACCTCGCGCTTCTCGATCGACGGCAACAAGATCCACCACTATATGGGCTGCTCGACCTTCGGCAATTTCACCGTGCTGCCGGAGATCGCGGTCGCCAAGATCCGCGACGACGCCCCGTTCGACAAGGTCTGCTACATCGGCTGCGGCGTCACCACCGGCATCGGTGCGGTCATCAACACCGCCAAGGTCGAGCCCGGCGCTAAGTGCATCGTCTTCGGGCTCGGCGGCATCGGCCTCAACGTGATCCAGGGGCTGCGCCTCGTCGGCGCCGACATGATTATCGGTGTCGATCTCAACCCGGAAAAGAAGGCCTGGGGCGAACGCTTCGGCATGACCCATTTCGTCGACCCGAAGGAGGCCGGCGGCGATCTCGTCGCTCACCTCGTAAACATGACGAAAAGCGGCGCCGATCAGATCGGCGGCGCCGACTACACCTTCGAATGCGTCGGCAACGTCAACCTGATGCGCGCGGCGCTGGAAAGCTGCCATCGCGGCTGGGGGCAGAGCATCATCATCGGGGTCGCCGGCTCCGGCCAGGAGATCGCAACGCGGCCGTTTCAGCTTGTCACCGGCCGGGTCTGGCGCGGCACCGCCTTCGGCGGCGCCCGCGGCCGCTCCGACGTGCCGAAAATCGTCGATTGGTACATGCAGGGCAAGATCGAGATAGATCCGATGATCACCCACACCATGCCGCTCGAAAAGATCAACGACGCCTTCACGCTGATGCACGAGGGCAAAAGCATCCGCAGCGTCGTCGTCTATTAATGCGCGAAGCCCATTGGGAACAGGTAGCAACATGAGCCGCGTCGCCGAATTCAAGCAACCGCCCTTCGCCGACTTCTTGGGCATCAAGGTCACCCATATCTCGCCGGAAAGAGTGACCGGCGAGCTTCTGGTGCGCGGCGAGCTCGCGACCATGCCCGACATCCTTCACGGCGGCGCCATCATGGCGTTCGCCGACAATATCGGCGCCGTCGCCACAGTGGCGAATCTGCCGCCCGGAACCTCGACGACCACCCTCGAAAGCAAGACCAATTTCTTCGCCGACATTCCGGTCGGCAATACCGCACGCGCCGAGTGCACGCCGCTGCATCGCGGCCGCACCACCATGGTGTGGCAGACGCGCATTACCCGCGACGATGGCAGGCTCTGCGCCGTGGTCACGCAGACGCAAATGGTTTTGCAGGCGACGAAAAGTTAAACCCGCGCGCCCACCAAGGCCGAGCGGCCTTTCGCCGGGCTCACTTGCCGGTCAGCGCCTGCGAAGCGGCCGCGAGCTCAAGCGCCAGGCGGGGATCGAGCCGTTTTGCCAAGGCGGCGTGCGCCTTCTGCAAGATCGGCAGCGTCGCCTCGAGCTGCCGCGCGCCTTCTTCGGTGAGCCAGACCGCGCGGCGGCGCTGATCGCCCTCGACCATTGCGATTTCGACCAGTCCCGCCGCCTCCAGGCCGCGCAGATTTCGCGACAGCGTCGATTGGTCGAGGCCGGTGCGCTCGGCGAGGCCGCCGAGCGTATCGTTCGGCGCGGCCGCGATCTGCGCCATCAGGCCGAACTGAGCGATGCTCAGGCCGCACCCCTTCATATACTCTTCGAGGAAATTGGTGATCCGCCGCGCCGCAAGCCGGCTCGCCCAGCCGGCGCATGCGGCAACGGCGGCGCGGGCGTCGCGCACGAGGGTCTTTTCCCGGGCTTGCGGTCGGCGGGCCATGGTTGTATGTACATACATCATTTGTATTTACAAGGAAAGCGGTCATGCGCGCGATCCCGACGTTCAGCTACGGCGTCTCCAAGCCCGAGGACGTCGCCGGCAAGACCGGCCGGCAGATCATGCAGGCGATCATCGACGGCGAGGTGCTGGCGCCGCGGATGGCGCAGACGTTGAGCTTCTGGCTGGTCGAAGTCGGTGACGGCTACGCCGTGTTCGAGGGCGAGACCGGGCCGCATCTCCTCAACCCGCTGGGCGGGGTCCATGGCGGGTGGGCGCTCACCCTGATCGACAGCGCCGCGGGGTGCGCCGGACATACGCTGCTGCCCGCCAATGTCGGTTATGCAACGGTCGAGACCAAGGCCAATTTCACGCGGCCCATCACCGAGAGCACCGGGCGGGTGCGCGCCGAAGGGCGCGTCGTCTCCCGCGGCCGCCAGATCATCACCGCCGAGGCCCGGGTGCTCGATTCGGCCGGCCGCGTCCTCGCCCACGGCACCTCGACAATGATCGTGCTCGGCGGCGCCAAGTCCGAGGCGCGCGCGGCGCCGGCCCAATGAGCCCGGCCGAGACAACGGCAACACGGCCGCGCGCGCCCGGCGTCAAGCGCGTTTACGAGCCGCCCGCGCCCGGCGACGGACTACGGGTACTGGTCGACCGCCTTTGGCCGCGGGGCCTTTCCAAGGACAAGGCGCGAGTCGATTTGTGGCTCAAGGCGATCGCGCCGAGCGACACGCTGCGCCACCGCGTTCACGACGGCAAAATAAGCTGGAACGCTTTCGCCGCGGCTTACGGCCGCGAACTCGCCGAAGAGCCGGCAAAAAGTGCTGTCGCCGAGCTGCGCGAACTCCTTCGCCGCCGGCGGGTCACCCTCCTCTACGGCTCGCACGATCAGATCAACAACAATGCCGTCGCGCTCAAGCGCTGGCTGGAACGCGGCGGCCGGCTGCGTCGCGCCGCTCACAAGAGCTGAAAGAATTTGAGCTTGACGCCGGCCGGCTCGCGCTCGCCGGTGCAGACGATGATGCATTTGGTGATCCAGGCATAGCGCGGCGCGCTCGTTTCAAAGAACGTGGCGCCGCGGAAATAATAGCGCGCCGGATCGACCGGCCGCCCGGCGGCGAGCGCCGCGATCACGTCGGCGGGACCGTGGCGCAGTGCGAGGTTGCGCACGGAGATGAGCGCGTCGTCGTCGGTGCGCAGCGTATAGCGCGCCTCGAGCTCGGCGACGCCATCACCGCGTAGCACCTGCCAATCGGCGCCGCCCGGCAGCACCGTGGCGCGCAGCCGCGGCCCGGAAAAATCGCCGCCGGTGATCGGGACGATGCGCCGGCCGCCTTTGCCGACGTCGCCGAGATCGAGTGGCCGATCGACCGTGACATGCGCTTCGAAGATGAATTCGAGCTTCGGAGGAGACAATTCCGTTGGCGCCATCACCTCCTCCCAAACCGCTTGTCCACCAGGGGAAAGATACCCGATAGTCGGCGGCTTTCGCTCTTCGTCAAGGCATCGCTTGGCCGATCGCCGCTCCGGATCCCCAATGTCAGCAAGCAACGCAGCCACGCCTCTCTTTCCGACCACGATCGCGGGCAGCCTGCCCAAACCGTCCTGGCTCGCCGCGCCGAACCGGCTATGGGCGCCGTGGCGGCTTCAAGGCGATGAGCTCGCAGCCGCCAAGGACGACGCCACGCTTCTTGCGCTCAAGCTGCAGGAGGATGCTGGCATCGACATCGTCGGCGATGGCGAACAATCGCGCCAGCACTTCGTGCACGGCTTTCTCGAAGCGGTCGAAGGCATCGACTTCGATCGCCGCGTCGAGATCGGCATCCGCAACGACCGCTACAAGGCGATGTGCCCGACGGTGGTCGGCCCGCTGCGGCTGCGCTCCCGCGTGCACGCACGCGAAGCCAGGCTCGCGCGCGCTCACACGCGCAAGCAGCTGAAATTCACCTTGCCCGGCCCCATGACCATCGTCGACACCATCGCCGACGCGCATTATAGCGACCGGGTGAAAATGGCGATGGCCTTTGCCGCACTCCTCAACGAGGAGGCGCGCGGGCTTGCCGCCGACGGCGTCGACGTGATCCAGTTCGACGAGCCGGCCTTCAACGTCTACATGGACGAGGCGGCCGGATGGGGAGTCGACGCGCTCCACCGCGCCATCGACGGCGTCGGCGCGATCAGCGCCGTGCACATCTGCTACGGCTACGGCATTGCCGCCAATATCGAATGGAAGGCGACGCTCGGCAGCGAGTGGCGCCAATACGAGACATTCTTTCCCGCGCTGGCGCGCAGCCGGATCGATCAGGTCTCGGTCGAATGCATCAACTCGCACGTGCCGATGCATGTCCTCGAACTGCTCGACGGCAAGGACGTAGTGGTCGGAGCGATCGACGTCGCCGCCGACAAGATCGAGAGCGCCGAGGAGGTCGCCGCCGTGATCGGCGCGGCGCTCAAATACGTCGGCAAAGAGAGAATTGTCGCTTCCACCAATTGCGGCATGGCGCCGATGCGCCGGGATATCGCGGTCAAGAAACTCGAGGCCCTGGCGCGGGGCGCGGCATTGGCACGGCAACGATACGGCTGAGCCGCGGCGGCGCCCCCACTCCGTCGTATCCCGCCTGTCCCAGCCGTGACGGCTCCTTACCGATCGCTGCGCGAGAGAACTTCGATCAGCTCACCGACCTTGCGCCGCTGCTCGCCTTTGTTGCCCGACGCGATCGCGTGCTCGACGCAGTGCGCGACATGGTCGGCGAGGATCTCCTCCTCGGCGCGGCGCAGGGCGGCGCGCGCGGCGGAGAGCTGGGTGACGATGTCGATACAGTAGCGGTCGTCCTCGACCATGCGCGCGAGGCCGCGCACCTGGCCCCCGATCCGTTTCAGCCGTTTCAGCACCGAACTCTTGGCATCGGACTGCATGCGCGCTATATACCCCTACCGGGTATCCGTTTCAAGCAGGTCAAGTCATGGAGCATTCGTCTTGCTGCGCCCACCAGGCCGGCAATACGCAAACAGCAAAACGCGCGCCAGCGGCGACGGCGACGATCTACACCTGCCCAATGCACCCGCAGATCCGGCAAGCCGGACCGGGCGCGTGCCCGATCTGCGGCATGGCGCTCGAGCCACTCGTCAGCGCCGGCGAAGAAACCGGCCCGAACGCTGAATTGCTCGATATGACGCGCCGGTTCTGGATCGGCGCCGCGCTCGCTGCGCCGACCGTGATCCTGGAAATGGGCGGGCATTTTCCGGGCCTCAATCTCCACCATTACATTTCCCCGCAAGTATCGGTGTGGATTGAGTTTCTGCTCGCAACGCCGGTCGTGATTTGGGCCGGCTGGCCGTTCCTGATGCGCGGCGTCGCCTCGGTACGCAACCGCTCGCTCAACATGTTCAGCCTGATCGCGCTCGGCATCGGCGCGGCCTATCTCTACAGCCTTGCCGCCACCTTTGCGCCCGGGCTTTTCCCGGAGAGCCTACGGCCGCAAGGCGTGGTCGCGGTCTACTACGAGGCGGCCGCGGTCATCACCGTGCTCGTCCTATTCGGTCAGGTACTGGAACTGCGGGCGCGCGAGCAGACCGGAAGCGCCATCCGCGCCCTCTTAAACCTCGCGCCAAAGACGGCGCGCCGGATCGGCGACGATGGCAAAGATGAGGAAGTGCCGCTTGAAGAGGTGCATATCGGCGACCGGCTGCGCGTGCGCCCCGGCGAGCGCGTGCCGGTCGACGGCGAGGTGATCGAGGGCCGCAGCGCGGTCGATGAATCGATGATGACCGGCGAAGCACTGCCGGTCGAGAAGGAGCCGGGAGCCAAGGTGATCGGCGGCACGATCAACGGGACCGGCGGCCTCGTGATGCGGGCGGAGAAGGTCGGCGCCGACACCGTGCTGGCACGCATCGTACACATGGTCGCGCAGGCGCAACGCAGCCGCGCGCCGATCCAACGGCTGGCCGACGTTGTCGCTGCCTGGTTCGTTCCGGCCGTGATCCTGGCCGCAATCGCGACGTTCATCGCGTGGATAATCTGGGGACCGCCGCCGGCTCTTGCCTATGCCTTGGTGGCCGCGGTTTCGGTCCTGATCATCGCCTGCCCGTGCGCGATCGGCCTTGCGACCCCGATGTCGATCATGGTGGGTATCGGCAGGGGCGCGACCGCCGGCGTCCTGATTAAGGACGCCGAGGCGCTCGAGCGCTTCGAGACGATCGACACGCTCGTCGTCGACAAGACCGGGACCTTGACCGAAGGCAAGCCGCGCGTCGTCGCGGTGATCCCCGCCGCAGGCTTGGACGAGGCAACGGTCTTGTCGCTTGGCGCGAGCCTCGAGCGCTCGAGCGAGCATCCGCTGGCCGCCGCGATCGTTAGTTCCGCCCGGGAGCGCAGCGCGGAGCTCAAGGCGGTGACCGATTTCAGTTCAGTCACCGGCAAGGGCGTTACCGGTATGATCGCCGGGCAAGAGGTGGCCGTGGGCAATGCCGAGCTTCTTCAAAATATCGGCGCCAGCGGCGCTGGCCTGGAGGCACGTGCCGACGCGCTGCGGCGCGAGGGTGCGACCGCAATGTTCGTCGCCGTCGATCGCCGGCCAGCCGGCATCATCGCGGTCGCCGATCCGATCAAGGCGACGACGCCGGCCGCGCTCGCGAGCCTGCGGGCCGACGGGGTTCGCATCGTGATGCTGACCGGCGACAATCGCACCACGGCGCGGGCGGTCGCCGCCAAGCTCGGCATCACCGACGTCGAAGCCGAAGTTCTTCCCGACGAGAAGAACGCGATCGTGCGCCGTCTGCGCAGCGAAGGCCATATCGTTGCCATGGCCGGCGACGGCATCAATGACGCCCCGGCGCTCGCCACGGCCGATGTCGGCGTGGCGATGGGCACCGGCACCGACGTGGCGATGCAGAGCGCCGGCATGACGCTGGTCAGGGGCGACCTTGCCGGCATCGCCCGCGCCCGCGCGCTCAGCCGCGCGACCATGGGCAATATCCGGCAGAATCTGGTGCTTGCCTTCGTCTACAACGTGCTCGGCATTCCGCTCGCAGCGGGCGTGCTCTACCCCGCCCTCGGCCTGCTCCTCAGCCCGATCGTCGCCGCGGCGGCGATGAGTTTCAGCTCGGTGTCGGTGATCGCCAATTCGCTGCGCCTGCGCTTCGCCCGACTGTGACGCCGGCGAGCGCCTACGCTGATACCGGCCTCAGCGAACCGTCTGGTCGCTCTGATAGGTCGGCACCAGATCGCAGTTCTTCTCCGCGGCGGTGCGTTGCAGGAGTTTCTCCTCGCTGAGCACGGTCTCGTAGTCGGTGCGGTAGGCCATGCTCCCGATCGTGCCGCCGCCAGGACCTTCATTCGCCTTGTCGATGAGGCTGCGCAGCTCCTGTTCGCGCTTGAGCAAGTTGGCCCGTTGCGCGATCAGATCTTTGCAATGGTAAGCCGCGTAGCGGGCCGGATCGACCGTCAACGTCCCGTAGCCGTCGCTCAAACCGCAGCCGGCGAGCGGGAGCGCGGCGAGCCCGCACACGGCAGCGGCGATCAAGACTGGGCGACAGCCGCGCGCGGGTCCGCGACCGCACTCACGACCGCCATCGGTTAGTCGCATCGGCAGAGTCCAAAGGCCGAACAGCTTAAAGTGCGCACGACCGGTTTGCATGCCGCCTGCGCCGCAAATATGGCAGTTCTGACGGTTCGCCGAACGCTAGGGGCAGCTCAGGTCTCGGGGTCGATGAATGCAACGCCGACGTCCAATTCCCGGCGCCAGACGACGCGGCAGCGGCGCCGGGCGTCGCCGTTCGCGGTCAAGAGCAGCACGAAGCGGTCCGGCAGGTCGCCGTCGTCGTCGAGGATGAGCCGCGCGCCGCTTTCGGAGATATCGGAGATCTGGCACGAACGCCGCGATCCCTTTTTGTCAACAAGGATCAGCGCGGTGTAATTGAAGTGCCGACGCGCATTCTTGCGCATGTCCTTGCGCTGACGAGCCGCGCCAACACCAGCCATCGCAACCCTTCCCAGCCGGCACCGCAGTGCCGACCGAACAGACTAAAAAAGTTTCGATTAACGTCGCGTAAATGACTCTCGAATCATCGCCCGTGGCGAGGAGGCCGGGAGCATCGCGCCCATGAACAAGACGCTCTGAGCGCCGGCGAAGGTCGTCTGCCGAGGGCCTGGAAGACTCGCGCGCAGCTCTGGCATTGCGTGACGATATTGTTACAATTCCATGTGGATTTTGTAACAGTGGACGGACCGATGGCCTTTGACTGGTTGAGCTGGTCAAACCCGGTTGCGACCTGGTGGGGCTTTCTCCTGCTCGCCAGCAGCGCAAATGTGGCTTTGTTCCTGTGGCTGCGCCGGCGATTCCACAAAGCGACGGCGGCCCGGCGGACCGGCGCATTCGTTCTCGAGCTCCTGCTCGTGCTGAGCGCCGTCTATGTCTTCGGCTGCGCCTTCCGTTCGGTACTGCCGCGCGCGGACGTGCAGCGCATCTGCCTGTTCGACACCTGGCTGTCGAGCGTCTTCGTCGGGCGGTCGGTCGCAACCGTCGCCGAGCTTTGCTTCGCGCTGCAATGGGCAATCGTGCTGCGCCAGCTCGGCGGCCTTACGAAATCCGATACCGCCCGCAATATCGCCAAGGCGATCGTTCCGCTGATCGCCGTTGCCGAGTGCTGCTCGTGGTACGCGGTGATCACCACGAATTATCTCGGCAATGTGCTCGAAAATTCGCTGTGGACGGCGACGTTTGCGCTCATCGCCGGCGCGCTGTTGCGACTGGCGACCAACTTCCGCGGCTTCGCGCGATTGCTGATGGCTGCGGCCGCCGCCGGTGCCGCCGCCTATGTTGCGTTCATGTGCGCGATCGACGTGCCGATGTATTTTCTCCGCTGGCAGGCGGATGCCGCGAGCGGCCGCGAATTTTTTGGGCTGTTTAGCGGCTTGCATGATGCCGCCACCCATTGGACCGTCAGCCACGATTTTGCCGACTGGAAGGACGAGATCCCGTGGATGTCGCTTTATTTCAGCATGGCGGTGTGGGCGAGCCTGGCGCTCGGAGGCTTCGGCCTTGTGGCGCACCTGTTGCCGCGCTATCGCGTGAGGCCAAGACTAAGGCCGGGACTGGGGCCAAGACTGGCGGCGAAACCGGCGCGGCGGCCGCTTGCGATGCACGCGCACCCTCCGTTCGATATTCGCTGACCGGGCGGCCGCACCGCGTTCGGCCGCGGCGCCGCGCTCGGCGGCCCGACAAAACCATGAGGAGGGGGAGATGGAGTTCGAACGCGCAAGCCTGGAGATCGACGGGCCGCTCGCCATCCTGAGCCTAAATCATCCGCAGGTGCTCAACGCGGTGTCCGAGGAGATGCTCAAGGGCATGACCGAGGCGCTCGACGCGCTCGACGCCCGCGCCGGGTCAAATCAGCGGATCCGCTGCCTGATGATCACCGGCGCCGGGCGCGCGTTTTCAGCAGGCGCCAATCTGCAGGAGCGCGGTGAGGCGCCGCTCCCGGGCCGCGCCGGCCGTGTGCTGGAGACGCTGTATCATCCGTTCCTGCGTCGGCTACGCGACCTGCCCTACCCGCTCATCACCGCGGTCAATGGCGTTGCCGCCGGCGCCGGCATGAGCATCGCGCTGATGGGCGATCTCGTGCTGTGCGCGCGCTCCGCCTATTTCCTGCAGGCGTTCCGGAGGATCGGCCTCGTGCCCGATTGCGGCTCGACCTGGCTCCTGCCGCGGCTCATCGGCCGGGCGCGGGCGATCGAGCTGTCGCTCCTCGGCGAGCGGCTGCCGGCGGAAACCGCGCTCGCCTGGGGCCTCGTCAATCGCGTCTACGACGACGATGCGTTGATGGGCGCGGCGCGCAAGCTCGCGCAGGAGCTCGCCGCCGGCCCGACGGTGGCGCTCGGCCTGATCCGGCGCCTTTACTGGGAGAGCTCGGAGAACTCGCACGAGGAGCAGCTCGACCTCGAGGTCCGCTCGCAGCGCATCGCCGGCGCCTCGGCGGATTCCAAGGAGGGCGTGCAGGCATTTCTGGAAAAGCGGCCCGCGAAGTTTGCCGGGGTGTAGTTGTCCGTTTCGCACGAACTGGTGCGGACGGCCGGACTTGAACCGGCACGGGGTTACCCCCAAGGGATTTTAAGTCCCTTGCGTCTACCGTTTCGCCACGTCCGCTTCGCTTCCAACAACAGCGAATCCGCGCGTCGCCCTTTGTAGCATTCGCCGCGCATGCGTCGGAAGCGCGCCCCCGGCTTCCAGCACGCAACGGCACCCCGGCGCCGTCGCCAGCGGCGCAGCGCCTGGCCTCATAAGCCCGCTTCGCGGATCGGCGGCTGGAAGACGAGCCCGGTGTCCCAGGGAAAATCGATCCAGGTGTCCTGCGACACCTCGGTGATGAAGGTATCGACCAGCGGCCGGCCCATCGGCTTGGCGTAGACGGTCGCGAGATGCGCGCGCGGCAGCGCGGCGCGCACGACTTTCGCGGTCTGGCCGGTATCGACGAGGTCATCGACGATCAGCACCGTCGCGCCATCGCCGGCAGCGGGAGTGGCGCGCGCTGCGATCGCCGGGGCGACACCCTTGATGACCTTCACCTCGCCCTGGCTGGTGTGGGTATAGCTCACCACGCAGATCGTCTCGATCAGCTTGATGCCAAGCTCGCGCGCTACGATCGCCGCCGGCACCAGCCCGCCGCGGGTGATGCTGACGATCGCCTCGAACGGGCCGACGCCGTTGAGCCGCCAGGCGAGCGCGCGGGAGTCGCGATGAAACTGGTCCCATGACACCGGAAAGATCTTCGCCGGATCGCGCACTGCCACTTTGCCGGGTTCGCCGGCCTTGAGCTCTGCCATGACGGTCAACTCCCTGCGGCCGCCCGCTTGAGCTCGGCTTTGACGCGAACGAGCATCGCCTCGACCGCGGCCTTGGCGGTGGCAAGTCTTTGCGAATTGCGCGAGCGCAACACGACATGGGTGTTGGCGAAGCTGCCCTCGTCCATGAACGGGTAGGAGCCGATGATGACGCCGGCATGCGCGGATGCGATCTCGCCAAGCTCGGTGCCGATGTCGCCCTCGCGGCAGTCGGCGCGGATCGTCTCCGAAATGATCTTGGCGCCGGTCTTGAGCGTCGGCGCCACATAGTCGAGCATCACCTGCATCACCTGCGGCACGCCAGCCATAACGATGACGTTGCCGATGCGGAAGCCGGGCGCGGCAGAGACTTTGTTCAGCACCAGCTCGGCGCCGACCGGCATGCGCGTCATGCGCATGCGCGCCTCGTTCATCACGCCGCCGGTCTGCTTGAGGCGCGCCTGCAGGATCTCGACCGCGCGCGGGTGATAGTCGATCGCCACGCCAAAGGCCTTGGCGACGGCCTCGGCGGTGATGTCGTCATGGGTCGGGCCGATGCCGCCGGTCGTGAACGCGTAGGTGTGGCGCGTGCGTAGCGCGTTGAGCGCGGCGACGATCGCCGCTTCCTCGTCAGGGACGATGCGCACTTCTTTGAGATCGATGCCGATATTGGTGAGATACTCGGCGACATAGCCGACGTTCTTGTCCTTGGTGCGGCCCGACAGGATCTCGTCGCCGATGACGAGGAGCGCCGCGGTGACGATCTCGCTGTCGCTGTCGGCCGGTCCTGCCATGGGGCAAATCTCCGTGGTTGCGGCCTCCTCTAGCGCGGCAGGCACTGTTGCTCAAGCGAGAGAAAGCGCGCTGCCGCCACTTGATTTTCGGGTATGCGCTTTGCCCCGCAAGTGCTAAAGCCCGCAGTGCGGACCGCCACCTTTTTCCCCGGCGGACGCGGGGGCCGAAAGCAAGGCCGAGGGAGAGGAGCGTCATGGATTTTTCGATTTCCGAGCGGCAAAAGCTTTGGCGTGACCGCGTCATCGCCTTCATGGACGAGCACATTTATCCAGCGGTCGACACCTATGCGCGCCAGGGCGCGGAAGGCGAGCGCTGGAAGGTCATCCCGGTCCTCGAGGAGCTCAAGGCCAAAGCGCGGGCCGCCGGGCTGTGGAACCTGTTCCTGCCGCCGTCGCCGCATCACGACGAAGGCGAGTACCACGGCGCCGGGTTGACCAATCTCGACTACGCGCTCTGCGCCGAGCAGATGGGCCGTGTCTCCTTTGCCTCGGAAACGTTCAATTGCTCGGCGCCGGATACCGGCAATATGGAAGTGCTGCACCGCTACGGCACGCGCGAACAGAAGGACAAATGGCTCAAGCCCCTGATGGCCGGCCAGATCCGCTCGGCATTCCTGATGACCGAGCCGGCGGTCGCTTCCTCGGATGCCACCAACATCGAGACCTCGATCACTCGCGACGGCGATCACTACGTGATCAACGGCCGCAAATGGTGGTCGTCGGGCGTCGGCGATCCGCGCTGCAAGATCACAATCGTCATGGGCAAGACCGATCCGTCGCGCGCCCGACACGAGCAGCAATCGCAGATTCTCGTCCCGCTCGACACGCCCGGCATCAAGGTCGTGCGCATGCTGCCGGTGTTCGGCTATGACGACGCCCCGCACGGCCACGCCGAAGTGATCCTCGACAAAGTGCGCGTTCCGGCGGGCAATTTGTTGCTCGGCGAAGGCCGCGGCTTCGAAATCGCGCAGGGGCGGCTCGGTCCCGGGCGCATTCACCATTGCATGCGCACCATCGGCGTTGCCGAAGTGGCGCTGGAGAAAATGACCAAGCGGCTGTTATCACGCGTCGCCTTCGGCAAGAAGATCGCCGAGCACTCGGTGTGGGAGCAGAGGATCGCCGAGGCACGCATCGACATCGAGATGACCCGGCTTTTATGCCTCAAGGCCGCGGACATGATGGACAAGGCCGGCAACAAGACGGCGCAGCTCGAGATCGCGATGATCAAGGTCGCGGCGCCGCGGGTGGCGCTGCGCGTGATCGACGACGCGATCCAGGCGCATGGCGGCATGGGCGTGACCAGCGACGCCGGGCTCGCCCACGCTTACGCGCATATCCGTACGCTGCGCCTCGCCGACGGCCCCGACGAGGTCCATTGCCGCGCGATCTCGCGCCTCGAGATGCGCAAATATACCAACGTGAAGGTCTGACCCGCGCAGGTTTTGTTGGTCCACCGTCATCCTGAGGCGGCCGCGAAGCGGCCCTCGAAGGGTGACGGAATGCTCTACACAAACAGCCGCTTCAGCTCGGCCTTCAGGATCTTGCCGTTGACGTTGCGCGGCAGCATTTCGGGCGAGACCAGGATCCTGACCGGAACCTTGAAGGCGGCGATCCGCTCAGCGACGAAGGCGCGCAGTTCGTCTTCGTTCGCATTCGCGCCGTGCTTGAGCGTGACCACCGCGCCCGGCTCTTCGCCCAGCGTGTGATGCGGGATCGCGACGACCGCGGCGTCGATGACGGCCGGATGCTCGTAGAGCGTGTTCTCGACCTCGATGCAGTAGATGTTCTCGCCGCCGCGGATCAGCATGTCCTTGTTGCGGTCGAGGATGTAACAGAAGCCTTCGTCGTCGAGCCGGGCGATGTCGCCGGTGCGCAGCCAGCCATCGATGAAAGTCTCCGCCGTGGCCTGCGGCTTGTTCCAATAGCCCTTCACCACGTTCGGACCCTTGACCCATAATTCGCCGACGCCGCCGGAAGGCAGCTCGTTGCCCTCGGGATCGAGAATCTTCATTTCGCCGACCGGCAAAGCCGGACCGCAGCTGTCGGGCCGCAGCTCATAGTCCTCGGCCTGATGCCCGGTGAAGGTGCCGGCGGTTTCGGTCATGCCCCAGCCGGTCCCCGGAGCGGACGCCGGAAATTTTTTCTTCAATGCCCGTACCAGCTCGGCCGCCGCCGGCGCGCCGCCATAGCCGATGCTTTCGAGCGAGGACAGGTCGTATTTTCCGAGCGCCGGATGCTCGAGCAATTGCCAGGCGATGGTCGGCACGCCGCCGGTGCTGCTGATGCGCTCGCGCTCGATGAGCTGCATTGCAACTTCCGGATCCCAGCGGTGCATGAGCACGAGCTTGCCGCCGGCGACGATCAGCGGATTGAGCACCGCGTGGCAGCCGGTGGTGTGAAACAGCGGCACGGCGAGCAGATACGATCGCTGCGGCGCGTTCGGATCGGGCGCCGGCACCGGCTCGCCGCGGCGCAGGAAACTGCGTGCCGCCGAATACGGGCCGGCCATCAGCGTCGAGCAGGAATTGCGATGCGTGATCAGCGCGCCCTTCGGCTCGCCGGTCGTGCCCGAGGTGTAAAGGATCATGGCATCATCGTCGGGGTCGAGCGGCACATCGGGGAGCGGCCGGTCCGGCAACAGCGGCCAGGCATTCACTTCGCCGATCGCGTCTTCGAGCTTGACGACTTTCGGGTGCGCCACCTGCTCGCCCTCGCGGCTGACAAAGACGCGAACGAGCGCCGGGCAATTGTGCAGATGCCCGGCAAGCCGCTCGAGCCTCTCACGGTCGACGATCGCGACCTTGGCGCCGCAATCGTTGAGACCGTATTCGAGCTCGGGGCCGGTCCACCAGGCATTGAGCAAAGTCGCGATGCCGCCGACGAGGAGGCAACCGAAGAACGCCGCCGGCCATTCCGGCAGGTTGCGCATGGCGATGGCGACGCGGTCGCCCTTCCGCACGCCGGCCTGCTGCAGCGTCGCGGCAATCGCAAGCGCGGCGCGCGCGAAACTCTCGTAGCTCGCGCGCTCGTCGCGATAGACGACGAAAATCCGCGCGCCGTGGCCGCGGCCGGCGAGGAACACCTCGCGCATGGTCGGCGGCGCGTTCTTCCAGACCCGCGTGCGCACGCCGCGAATATCGCGCTCTTCGATCTCGAACGCAGACCCGGGGACGGTCAGCGCCGCATTGGCCTGCGCAAGCGCAATGGTCGGGAAAGGCGCTCCCGCCATCGTTCCTCCCCTATTTGCCTGCCAGCGCGTGCGTCATTCCCGGCGGGTTCAATAATTCTGCGACCGGGCGATGCGGTCGGCATGAAAGCCGGCGTCGCCGAACAGCTCCTGGCCGACGCGCGCGCGCTTCATGAAGAAACCGATGTCGAATTCGTCGGTCATGCCGATGCCGCCGTGCATCTGCACCGCCTCCTGGACCGCAAGCGTGGCGCTCATGCCGGCGCGGGCCTTGGCGACGGAAACGATCGTGGCGGCGCGATCGAAGTCGCTGTCGAGCACCTGCAGCGCCTTGAGTACCGCCGCCTGGGTGATCTCAAGTTCGGTGAAAAGGTGCGCGGCGCGGTGCTGCAGCGCCTGGAACGAGCCGATCGGCTGGCCGAACTGCTTGCGATCCTTCAGATACGTAAGCGTACGGCCGAAAGCGCCCTCGCCCACGCCGGTCAGCTCGGCGGCGATTGCGGCGCGGCCGACATTGAGCACGCCGTCAAGCAGCGCCCAGCCGCGGTCGACCTCGCCGAGCACGGCGTCGGCGTCGACCTCGACGCGATCAAAGCGGATGCGCGCGGCATTATGGGCATCGACCATCACCGTTCGCTCGGTCTCGATCCCTTTGGTCTTGGCATCAACGAGAAACAGCGTCAGGCCGTCGGTTTCGCCGGGCGCACCGCCGCTGCGCGCCGCGACGATGAGTTGATCGGCGACATGCCCGTCGGCGACAAAGCACTTGTCGCCGGTGAGCGCAAAGCCATTACCGCTACGCTCGGCCTTGAGCGCTGTCGCACTCGGCGCGTGCTTAGCGTGCTCGTCGACCGCGAGCGCCAAGAGAAGATCGCCGGCCGTTAGCTTGGGCAGAAGCTCCTTGTTTCGCGCCTTGTTGCCGTCGCGCATAAGCGCGGTCGCGCCCACGACCGCGGTGGAAAGAAACGGCGACGGCGTCAGATTCCGGCCGATCTCCTCCATAATAACGCCGGCCTCGACGTAACCGAGGCCGGAGCCGCCCAGCTCCTCGGGCACGAGCGTGCCGCAAAATCCCATCTCGGCGAATTTCTTCCACAGCGCGCGGGAGAAGCCGTCGGCATCGCGGCTGTCGCGCAGCTTGCGCAAATGAGAGACCGGTGCGTGATCGGCGAGAAATGCCCGGGCGCTGTCCCGCACCAGGGCCTGTTCTTCGTTGAGGATCAGCGGCACTGCTACTCTCCGCGATCACGCGCCCGGCAATTCGAGAATGCGCTTGGCGATCACGTTGAGCTGCACCTCGCTCGTTCCACCCTCGATCGAATTGGCCTTGGTGCGCAGCCAGCTGCGCGCGGCTTCGCCGTGGCGGGAACGCTCGCTCTCCCATTCGAGCGCCTGCGAGCCGCCGGCCGACATCATCAGCTCGTGCCGGCGTTTGTTCAGTTCGGCGCCGTAATATTTGAGCATCGAGGAAATCGCCGGGCTCGTTTGCTTCGCCTTCAACTGGTCGCCGGTGCGTTCGAGCGCGAGCTGGAACGCGATGGCGTCGATCTCAAAGCGGGCGATATCGGCGCGCAGGCAGGTGTCGGCGAGAATGCCGGCCTCGGTGCCGAGCGAGTCGGCGGCGATCTGGCCGAGCGGACGCCCGCCCGGCAGCCCGATGGCGCTGATCATTTCCCGCTCATGGGTCAGGAGATATTTGGCGACTTCCCAGCCCTTGCCGATCTCGCCGACGACGCGCCCCTTGGGCACGCGGACATTGTCGAAGAAGGTCTCGCAGAACGGCGACTTGCCGGAAATGAGCAGGATCGGCTTGGTCGAGACCCCGGGCGACTTCATGTCGAACAGGATGAAGCTGATGCCGAGGTGCTTGGGCGCCGCCGCATCGGTGCGCACCAGACAGAAGATCCAGTCGGCCTTGTCGGCGTAGCTCGTCCAGATCTTCTGGCCGTTGACGAGAAAATGGCCGCCCTTGTCCTCGGCGCGTGTCGCCAACGAAGCGAGATCGGAGCCGGCATTGGGCTCGGAATAGCCCTGACACCAGCGGATTTCGCCGCGCGCGATCGGAAGCAGATATTCGCGCTTCTGTTCGGCTGTTCCGTAGCGCAGCAATGCCGGGCCCAGCATCCAGATGCCGAACGAGTCGAGCGGCGAGCGGCAGCCGAGCCGGCGCATCTCGCCGCGCACAATCTTGCCCTCCTCGCGCGACAGCCCGGCGCCGCCATACTCCTTCGGCCATTCCGGCACGGTCCAACCGCGCGCCGCCATGCGCTCGAACCACAGCCGCTGGCCCTCCGACTTGAATCTGGCGTTGCGCCCGCCCCAGTAGCGGTCATCGTCGTCTTCGAGCGGCAGCCGCATCTCGGGCGGACAATTGGCGTCGAGCCAGGCGCGCGTCTCTTTGCGGAATTGTTCGAGGTCTGACATCGGCAGTTTCCTTACGCGGCGCGTTCGATCAGGTAATGGTGTTGCCGCCATCGATGACGATCGCCTGCCCGGTCATGAAGGTCCCCGCAGGCGAGGCGAGAAGGACGGCGGCTCCGGCGATCTCATCCGGCTCGCCGATGCGGCCGAGCGGCGTCCGCGAGGTCGAGCGTTTGAGATTGTCCGGATTTTCCCAGAGCGCCCGGGCAAAATCGGTGCGGATGAGGCCGGGGGCGATGCAATTGATGCGCACATTGTGCGGCCCGTACTCGACGGCGAGATTGCGCGCCAGCTGGAAGTCCGCCGCCTTGGAGATGCAATAGGCGCCGAGGATCGGGCTGCCGCGCAGGCCGCCGACCGAAGACACGATGATGATCGAGCCGTCCTTGCGCGCGATCATCTGCGGCGCCACCAGATTGATCAACCAGTGGTTGGAGATGATATTGTTGCTGAGCGTCTTGGTGAACTGGTCGTCGGTGAGCGTGCTCATCGGCCCGTAATGCGGGTTGGATGCCGCATTGCAGACCAGGACGTCGATCTGCCCGAACGCCTTCATGGTCTCGTCGACGAGACGCCCAAGCTGCTCCTTGAGCGAAATGTTGGCCGCAATGGCGACGGCGCGCTTGTCGCCGTGCTTGGCGTTGATTGCCGCAGCCACCTCCTGGCACGGCTCAGCTTTGCGCGAGGAGATGACGACCTTGGCGCCGTGCTCGGCCATGCGCTCGGCGATCGCCCGGCCGATGCCTCGCGACGAACCGGTGATCACCGCCACTTTGCCACTCAAATCAAATAGCGACACGGCGCTTCGTCCCTCGTCATTTTCCTCAATTGGCGCGCCAGCTTATTCAGGCACGAGGCGAAAGCAACCGATTTTGCGAAATGGCCGTTCCGCGATATGACGTTGCCCGACAGGGAGGACCCAACGATGGCCGCCATCAATTCCGTCACCGATCTCACTCGCGAAGGCGACATCGCGGTGATCACGCTCAACTCGCCGCCGGTCAACGCGCTTTCCGCCGATGTGCGCACCGGCATGCGCACCGCGATCGGTGAAGCGATGGCGGACCCGGCGGTCAAAGCCATCGTCCTGATCTGCGCCGGCCGTACCTTCATCGCCGGCGCCGACATCGCCGAGTTCGGCAAGCCGCCCAAAGGCACGCCGCTGAGCGAGACCGAGGCCGCGATCGAAGGCGGCACGAAGCCGGTGATCGCCGCCGTGCACGGCACGGCTCTGGGCGGCGGCTTCGAAGTCGCGTTGATGTGCCACTATCGGGTCGGCGTCCCGTCGGCGCGGTTCGGGCTGCCCGAGATCAAGCTCGGCATCATTCCCGGCGCCGGCGGGACCCAGCGCCTGCCGCGCTTGATCGGTGTCGAAAACGCGGCCGAAGCGATCCTCTCCGGCAATCCGTTTCCCGCCAAGCAGGCGCTCGCCTGGGGCGTCGTCGACGAGATGGTCGAGGAAGGAAAATTACGCGAGGGCGCCTTGGCGTTCGCCCGCAAGGCGATCGACACGCATATGCCGCTGCGCAAAATCCGCGATCTTGATGACAAGGTGAAAGCCGCGCGCGGCCACCCGGAGATCTTCGAAAAAATCCGCCGCGACAACGCGCGCAAATACCGCGGCTTCGAAGCCTGGCACGGCGCCTTGCGCGCGGTCGCGGTCGCCGTCGACCTGCCGTTCGCGGAGGGGCTCAAGCGCGAGCGCGAAGAGTTTCTCAAGCTCGTGACCAGCGATCAATCAAGAGCGCAGCGCTACGTCTTCTTTGCCGAGCGCAAGGTCTGGAAGATCACCGACGTTCCCGACGACACGCCGACCTTGCCGATCAAGAAGGTCGGCATCATCGGCGCCGGCACCATGGGCGGCGGCATCGCGATGAATTTCCTCAACGCCGGCATTCCGGTGAGCATTGTCGAGATGAAGCAGGAGGCGCTCGATCGCGGCGTTGCCACCATCCGCCGCAACTACGACAACACGGCGAAGAAAGGCCGGATCACCGCGGCCGACGTCGAGAACCGGATGGGGCTTCTAAGCCCCGGCTTAAATCTCGACGCCGTGGCCGATTGCGATCTCGTCATCGAGGCCGTGTTCGAGAACATGGACATCAAGAAGGACGTGTTCCGCAAGCTTGACAAGGTCGCCAAGAAAGGCGCGATCCTCGCCTCCAACACCTCCTATCTCAACATCGACGAGATCGCCTCCGTCACCAGCCGGCCGGACCACGTGCTCGGCATGCATTTCTTCTCGCCGGCGAACGTCATGCGGCTCCTCGAGGTGGTGCGCGGCGAAAAGACCGCAAAGCCGGTCATCGCCACCGTCATGCAGCTGGCGCGCAAGATCGGCAAGATCGCCGCTCTGGTCGGCGTCTGCCACGGCTTCGTTGGCAACCGCATGCTGCACCAGCGCCAGCGTGAAGCCAACAAGCTCATCCTCGAGGGCGCCATGCCCTGGGACGTCGACCGGGTGATCTACGATTTCGGCATGCCGATGGGGCCGTTCGCCATGAGCGATCTTGCCGGTCTCGACATCGGCTGGTCGAAGGAGACGAGCAAATCCTCGACCATCCGCGAAATCCTGTGCGAGATGGACCGGCGCGGACAGAAAACCGGCGCGGGTTTCTACGACTACGACGAACAGCGCAACGCCAAGCCGTCGCCCGTCGTCGAGAAGATCATCCTCGATTTTGCCGCCAAGAAAGGGATCAACCGGCGCACGATCTCGGACGAAGAGATCCTGGAGCGCAGCATCTATCCGATGATCAATGAGGGCGCCAAGATCCTCGAAGAAGGCAAGGCCCAGCGCGCTTCCGACATCGATATCGTCTGGATCAACGGCTATGGCTGGCCGGTCTATCGCGGCGGCCCGATGTTCTACGCCGACCTGATCGGCCCCGGCAAGGTCCTGGGCAAGATGAAGGAGTTCGAGGCGACGATGGGCGAGGACTTCAAGCCGGCCCGTCTCCTCGAGACCGTCGCGGCCGAGGGTAAGCAGCTCCAGGATCTTTGAGCGTTTGCCGCGGAAAGCCAAAACAGCCGGTCTGACCGGACGCGGAGCTGGACCGGCAGCCCGGGTGGGTTCCGGGCGGCCAAGGCCAAAGCATTGGTCAGGCCGCCTAAAACATAAGCAGCACCCGGACCCCGCTGGCCCGTAACGTCGGCCGCCGATCTGGCGCAAAGATTGCTTTGCAGATCATGGGTGTTGGGCGTTGGCGTTGGACTACCGCCTCAGGCGGACCCGGGAGCGACATGTTCGACGAGATGAGGGGTAGCGGGGACGCGGTGCGGCCGGCCTACGCCGAGCTCGCGCAATGGCTCGGCGCCGTCAAGCCGGACGTACTCGATTTCCGCCGCCGCGAAGCCGAGCTGTTTTTCCGCCGCATCGGCATTACCTTCGCGGTCTATGGCGACCCGGAGGCGCAAGAGCGCCTCATTCCCTTCGACGTCATCCCGCGCATCCTGTCGGCGGCCGAGTGGGACTTGCTGCAGCGCGGCCTCACCCAACGGGTCCGCGCCATCAACGCCTACATCAAAGACGTCTATGGCCGCCGCGAGATTCTCAAGGCCGGAATCGTACCCGAGGATCTGGTCTTTCAAAACCCGGTGTTCCGTCCGGAGATGAACGGCCAGAAAGTGCCGCACGATATTTATGTGCACATCGCCGGCATCGATATCATCCGGGTGGATGCCGAAGGCTTCTACGTGCTCGAGGACAATGCCCGCACGCCGTCCGGCGTTTCCTACATGCTGGAAAACCGCGAGATCATGCTGCGGCTGTTTCCCGAGCTGTTCTCGCGCTACCGCGTAGCGCCGGTCGAGAACTATCCGGACGAGCTGTTGGCGACACTGAAATCGATCGCGCCGCCGACCGCATCCGGCGATCCGACCGTCGTGCTGCTCACGCCCGGCGTCTACAATTCGGCCTATTACGAGCATTCGTTCCTGGCCGACAAGCTCGGCGTCGAGCTGGTCGAAGGCCGCGACCTCGCGGTGAAGAACGACGTCGTCTACATGCGCACGACCGAAGGCATGAAGCGCGTCGATGTCATCTATCGCCGCATTGACGATGATTTCCTCGACCCGCTGGTGTTCCGGCCGGACAGCGCGCTCGGCGTGCCCGGCCTGCTCTCGGCCTACCAAGCCGGCAACGTCACGCTCGCCAACGCGGTCGGCACCGGGATCGCCGACGACAAGGCGGTTTACAGCTACATGCCGGAGATCGTGAAGTTTTACCTCGGCGAGGAGCCGATCCTGAAAAACGTGCCGACCTGGCGTTGCCGCGAGAACGAGCATTTAAGCTACGTGCTCGACAATCTCGAGGAGCTGGTGGTGAAGGAAGTGCACGGCTCCGGCGGCTACGGCATGATAATTGGGCCAAAGGCCGACAAGGCTACGATTGCCGCGTTCCGCGCCAAGCTCAAATCCGATCCGAGAAATTTCATCGCCCAGCCGACGCTCGCGCTGTCGACCTGTCCGACCTGCGTCGAGGAAGGCGTCGCGCCACGCCACGTTGATCTGCGGCCGTTCGTGCTCACCGGCCGAGACCGCGTGCGCATCGTGCCGGGCGGCCTCACGCGCGTGGCGCTGAAGAAGGGCTCGCTCGTGGTCAATTCGAGCCAGGGTGGCGGCACCAAGGACACCTGGGTGCTAGACGCATGAACCGAGCGCTGGACGGATGACCTAATGCTGGCGCGCACCGCCGACAATCTCTACTGGCTCGCCCGCTACGTCGAGCGCGCCGAGTATCTCGCGCGCATCCTCGATGCCACCTACCGGCTGACCTCGCTGCCGCTCGCCTATGTCGGCTCGTCCAACGAATGGGAATCGGCGGTCGCGACCGCCGGCTGCGCCAACGCCTTCTTCGCCGCCTATACGGAGGCCAACGAGGAGACCGTCACCGAATTCCTTGCGTTCTCGACCGGCAATCCGTCCTCGATCTGCAGTTGCTTCGAGACCGCGCGCCACAATGCCCGCGCGGTGCGCACCGCGCTCACCACCGAGATGTGGGACACCATCAACGGCGCCTGGCTCGAGCTCAGGAAGTGGGGCAATGGGCCGCGCTCGCGCGAGGAGTTCGCGCGCTTCCTGCGCTGGGTGCAGGAATCCTCATTGCGCTTCGACGGCTCGGCGTACCGGACGATGCTGCGCAACGACGCCTACTGGTTCTCGCGCCTCGGCGTCTATATCGAACGCGCCGACAACACCGCGCGGATTCTCGACGTCAAATATCACCTGCTGCTGCCAGCGATCGAGCGCGTCGGCGGCCCGCTCGATTATTTCCAGTGGGCGGCAATCCTGCGCTCGGTATCGGCGCTGACCGCCTATCACTGGGTCTATCGCGAGAACGTCAAGCCGTGGCTCGTCGCCGATCTGCTGATGCTGCGCGACGAGATGCCGCGCTCGCTAGCGAGCTGCTATGAAAACCTGGTGCAGAATCTCGACCGCATCGCCAACTCCTATGGGCGCCAGGGCGCGGCGCAGCGGCAAGCCCGCGCCGTCCGGGCGCGGCTGCAAAACAGCCGGATCGAAGAGATCTTCCAGAGCGGGTTGCACGAATTCATCGACAACTTCGTCGACGACAACAACCGTCTCGGGAGCGCGATCACGCAGCAATATCTGATGTGACGGAAAGTCAGGAAGCGGCAGTCAGCAATCAGTGATCAGAGGACAATGCGGGTTGACCTCGTCTATGCTCGGTGGGCTTCCTTCTGATTGCTGACTACTGACTACTGATCCCTGTCATGCGCCTGCGCATCGCCCACACCACGGTCCGCCGCTACGATCCGCCGGCCACCGGCGTGATCCAGGTGCTGCGGCTGACGCCGCGCAATCACGAAGGCCAGTCGGTGATCCGGTGGTGCATCGACGTGTCCGCCGACGTGCGGCTCGCGGCGCATGAAGACGCCTTCGGCAACCTCATTCACGTCTTCACCGCCGACGGCCCTTTCGACAGCCTGGCCGTCGATGTCGACGGCGAAGTCCAGACCGAAAACACCAACGGGGTGGTGCGCGGCGCCGTCGAGCGCTTCCCACCGGCGCTGTTCCTGCGCGACACCGCCCTGACACAAGCCGACGCGGCGATCCGCGAATTCGCACAACAGATTTGCGCCGCGAGCGCCGGCAAGGTTCTCGATCAACTGCATGCCATGCTGCATCATCTGCACGACACGTGCGTCTTGAGCGACGAACCCGCCCCGCCGCCGGCGAATGCGGCGGAGGCCTACGCGCGCAAATTGGGCCGCGCCGGCGATCTGGCGCATGTCCTCATCGCCGCCGCACACAGTCTCGGCGTCCCGGCGCGCTATATCGCCGGCTATCTTTGCGCCGAAGCGGCCGCCGGCCCGGATGGCGGGCACGCCTGGGCCGAGGCCTTCATTCCCGATCTCGGCTGGGTCGGCTTCGATCCGGCAAACGGCATCTGCCCGAACGACGCCTATGTCCGTGTCGCCGTCGGGCTCGACGCGCTCGGCGCCGCGCCGGTGCGCGGCATGCGCTACGGCGCCGGTGCTGAGACCTTGGCGGTCGCGATCAAGGTCGACCAATGAACGCCGCCCCGGTTGCCGCAAACGCACTGCTGCCGCTATAGATATTGCGCCGGGGGAGCCAGCGATCCGATGACCTATTGCTGCGGCATTCTCGTCCGCGAAGGGCTGGTGATGTTCGCCGACACGCGCACCAATGCCGGCGTCGACAACATCGCGACCTTCCGCAAGCTCCACGTGTTCAAGGATCCCGGCAAGCGGATCATGGCGGTCGCCTCTGCCGGCAATCTCTCCATCAGCCAATCCGTGCTCAGCATCCTGACCGAGGGCTACGACAATCCGCAAACCGGCGAGCACGAAACGCTGATGAACGCGCCAACGATGTTCCAGGCGGCGCAGCGCGTCGGCCATATCATCCGTACGATCCACGCCACCGAAGGCAAGGCGCTCGAAGCCTCCGACGTGTCGTTCGACGTCTCGTTCCTGTTCGGCGGCCAGATCGCCGGCGAGCGCATGCGGCTGTTCATGGTCTATGCGGCCGGCAATTTCATCGAGAGCACCACCGATACGCCGTATCTGCAGATCGGCGAGCACAAATACGGCAAACCGGTCCTCGACCGCGCGGTAAGCTACGGCATGGACCTTTACGACGCGCTCAAGGTAGGGCTCGTTTCGATCGACTCGACCATGCGCTCGAATCTGAGCGTCGGCATGCCGATCGACCTCCTGGTGGTGCGGCGCGACGCCTGCGACTCCGAGCTGATTTATCGCATCGAGCCGGGCGAGCCCTATTTCACCGACCTGCGCGAGCGCTGGTCGGCGGCGCTGCGCGCCGCCCATATCGCCATCCCCCGCCCACCCTACGGTAACAAGCGGTAAACGGTACCGCGGCGAGCGTCCGCGCCGGCTGCGCGCCAACCGGCGCTCGTGGAACCGCTTCTACGCCCGCCTTCAGGCGGTTCTTTACGCGGCGTTAACTTCCGCGGCCGATGCACTCCGGGCCAAAGTGGCAATATTTTGCAAATTTAACCGCAAGCGATTTGCAATCTTTGCCGCCTATGGTCCCAGGCGAACAAGGATAGCCGAGGGTGGGAGCGTGGTGACTTCGGCGCGACCAAAAATCGCCGAGGAACGCAAGCGGTCGGACCGGAATCCGGTGCGCCCGAGCCTGGTCATGCCGATCGGCGCGATCGTCGCCGTGGCGATCGTTTGCGTCATCGTCGCCGTGCTCACCTCCGCGCAGCGAGCGGACGAGGTCTCGTTCAATCGCGAACAGCAGTTGATCCAGCAGGCGATCGCCGACCGCGGCGCGCGCATCGCTCGTGAGCTCGAAAGCGCCGCCGCGACCGAGCGCGCCACCGCGGCAATCCGGGTCGACTACGATCCGCAATGGGTGCAGCAGCGGCTCGGCGAATGGCTGCAAGCCTATTTCCAGCACGACATCGTGGTCGTCGTCGACGGTTCCGACCAGATCAAATACGCGCTCGCCCGCGCCGGGAACGTGGACGCCGCGGATCTGCATCGCGGGCTTGCCGACGGCCTCGATCTTCTTCGCGGCCGGCGCAGCGCCACCCCGGATCGCGCCATCCCCGTCGTCGCGGGCCAGTATCCGCGCAATCCAGGCCGGCGCCTAGCTCTGGTCCAACGCTTCTTCGACCGGCCCGCGATCGTCGCCGGCGCAGCGGTCGGCTCCGACGGCGACCTCAAGCTCGGCAATGAGCACGCCCCGATCGTGTTCTCGGTCAAATACATCGACGATGCGATGCTGAGCGAGATCGGCGCCCGCCTGCAGCTGCCCGACCTGCATAAGCTCGATGACCCGGCGCAACCGCTCGATGAGCAGGTGATGACGCTCGCCGACGCTCAGGGCGCGCCGATCGTGCGCTTCGCCTGGAAGCCGACCCAGGCCGGCGGCACGATCGTGTGGAGCGTCCTGCCATTCATCGCCGTGACGATCGCCGGCTTCGCGCTGCTCGTCGGCCTGGTGATCCGCCACATGCGGCAGACCGCAAAAACCATCGCCACCGGCGAGACGCAGTTGCGCCACCTCGCCCTGCACGATCCGGTCTGCGGCCTGCCGAACCGCATCTATTTCAGCGAGCGGCTCGAGACCGTGATCGAGGAGGTGCGTCGCGGCGGGCCGACCGCGGCGGTGTTCTATATCGACCTCGACCATTTCAAGGACGTCAACGACACGCTCGGCCACCATATCGGCGACGCCCTCATCCTCAACGTCACTCAGCGCCTGAGCCGGATCGTGCGCGGCGACGATCTCGTCGCCCGGCTCGGCGGCGACGAGTTCGCCATCATCACGCTGTGTTCGTCGGACTCCTACTCGCTGCAGGCGCTCGCCGGCCGCATCATCGCCGCGCTGTGCGCGCCCTATGCGATCAACGGCCACAACATCGTCATCGGCGCCTCGATCGGCATTGCCGCGATCGACCGCCGCGCCCGCGACGCCGCCGACATTTTGCGTTACGCCGACATGGCGCTCTACCGCGCCAAGAATGAGGGCCGCAACCGCGCCTGCATCTATGACGCGGCGATGGACGCCGACCTCTCCAACCGCAAGCTGCTCGAGGGCGACCTCCTCGACGCGATCAGGAATGACGGCCTCGCCGCCGCCTATCAGCCGATCGTCAACGCCGCCGGCGACAAGATGGTCGGCGTCGAGGCGCTGGCGCGCTGGATCCATCCGTCGATCGGCGTGATCCCGCCGGTGGAGTTCATCCCGATCGCCGAGCACTCCGGCCTGATCGTCGAGCTCGGCGAGTGGATGCTGCGCCGCGCCTGCCTCGACGGCAAGGACTGGCCGGACCTGACCGTTGCGGTGAACGTGTCGCCGCTCCAGTTCCGCCGCTCCGATTTCGTCGAGGTGGTCGAGCGCATCGTCAAGGAAACCAGGTTCGACCCGAACCGGCTCGAACTCGAGCTCACCGAGAGCACCCTCCTCGGCAATCTCGAATCCGCGGAGCTGTCGATGCTCCGCCTCAAGGCCATTGGCGTGCGCTTCGCGCTCGATGATTTCGGCACCGGCTACTCCAGCCTCCAATATCTGCGCCGCTTCCCGTTCGACAAGCTCAAGATCGACTCGAGCTTCGTACGCAGCATCGAGACCGCCCCCGACGCCGCCGCGATCGTCCACGCCGTCGTTAGCCTCGGCCGCGGACTCGGCATGCGGGTAACCGCCGAGGGCGTGGAGAACGCCGAGCAGCATTTGTTCCTGCGCGCCGCCGGCGTGCATTCGATGCAAGGCTTCCGCTTCGGCCGGCCCGGCACCGCGGCCGACGTCAACGCGCGGCTCGCCTCGCCCGACGACTATCGCGTCGGCAGCCCCGACCAGGAAGTCGCGCTC
>Ga0187784_10000456_pt1 | contig 29847 bp, 24 predicted proteins | sample 1015_SJ02_MP15_2_FD_132964 | JGI IMG/M metagenome (GOLD analysis project Ga0187784, IMG submission 132964) | Tropical peat soil microbial communities from peatlands in Department of Meta, Colombia - 1015_SJ02_MP15_20_MG | ecosystem: Environmental > Terrestrial > Soil > Wetlands > Peat | place... | reverse complement strand
TGGCCTCGGCGCCGCAGTCTTCACAGCGATAGAGGTCGACCTGCAGGTTCCTGTCTGGTGCGTACGGGGTTGTGCCGACGAACTTGCGGCGCCCCCCGCATCTTGGACAGGTGGAGAGCTCAGTTTTGCCTTATCGGACATCGGGTCAGATTGCGCCCCGGATTGCGGCGTCGGCACGGATCGCCTGGCCTTCTAGGATAACCCTCGGCCTCACCGATCTATTCGGTACCACACGACGTGACTTGGTGAAATTGAGGCAGGTCAACCGCCACCCCGCATTCCTAACGGGAATGCTGCTCGACCAGCGGGCGCCAATGTTTCTGATGTGCGATACCGACGACATCATATGCCGCGCCGGGGAACATCAGCGCGCAGCGAGGGACGACACGCGCCGCGCGATTCGTCATGATCGCAGGGATGAGAGGTTGCTTCGAGCTTGACTCGATCCGTAACATAGGCATGATAGTGATGATATGCTGGCTCGCAAGGCGGCGGGCGCGGCGCAGTCATGTCCAAGCGGCCTTGTCGGCGGGGTTCATGCCTGAAGGCCAGGTTGTTGCGCACGGTTGCTAACCGAACCGGAGGCAGGGATGAATTTGATCAGGCCCGTTCTGCGTCTCGCGCGAGCAACCGCACTCTGCGCGGCTGCGCTCGCGTTCGCGGCCGTCACCTTGGCGGCGAGCGCGAACGCGAACACGTACTATTTCACGAACGTCGAATTCTCTGATGGCGGATTTCTGAGCGGCTATTTCACAACGGGTCAGTATGGCGGAGTTGCAAGTTGGAATTTTACCACGACGGCGGGATCGCTGCTCGGTGCCGAGCAGTACTACAGTCCCAACATCTACGTGAATTACTATTCTTCGCCCTCGTTCAGCGCGCCGGTGACCCTTGACTTTTTCCCCAACAGCCTCGGTCTCGCCGGATACAGTTACGAGCTCCAGCTGACCTTTTCGGCGCCCGTGACGGGGGGCGCAACGCTGCTTGGCGGCAGTGAATCGTTTGAGTGTAACGGCTTTAGCTGCCCCGATGCGAAGACGAGATACATCGATGCCAACTATGGCGGTGGATCCGTCACCGAAACGCCGCTGCCCGCGAGCTGGACGATGATGCTGATCGGGCTGGTTGGCCTTGGTGCTTACGCCTTCCGTTGGCAACGGCGGGATCAGGCATTGGCCGCTGCTGTCTAGCGGCTAGCTCCGGGGCGCTGTCAGTGGAAGTCTTTCGCGCGATTGGAACCATTCGGGCCGGGGCGATAGCAGAACAGCGAGGCTGGCTGTCGTGGCGCTCTTCCCCGGGAGAGCTGCTTGCCCAGTGAGGTTGAACAGGGAGTTCGAAAGGTAGGCACCTGAAAGGGAAGCGTCTTCATTTCGTTGCCGCACTGGCCGCGCTCGGCGCGACTGTGATGACGGGCCCCGCCTTCGCGGCGTCGTACGAGATCAACGATTTCACGACGCCGGCCACCGCGGTTTCCTATTCGGGAACCGGCACAGGTTCTCCGGCAAGCGACGTAAGCATCTCTTACAACTTGGTGTCCACACTCAGCTACGGAGCCGGAAGCCTTACCGTCTCATCGTTATCGGTCAATGCCTTCGCGCAAATCTTCATAAGTGCAACTGGCGCCAATGTCTCCGGCTACAACTATTATGAGCTGAGCTTCACGGGTGCGACTGGAACAGCGCTGAACATCAATAATGAAATGTACAGCAGCAGTGGAAACACAGCCAGCGCCATAAACGTTTCTCCCAGTGGCGGCGCGTTCGATGTCTTCCTGCCGATCGCTCTGATTAACGGATTCAATCCGGCCGATGTCACCGGGTTTCTTTTCGAGATAGAAACGTCGAACGACTCAACTGGCTGGACCATGAAAAATTTCCAGTTGACAACAACCGCCCCAACGCCTTTACCGGCCGCTCTCCCCCTCTTTGCGGGCGGCATCGGCGGACTCGGCCTGCTCGGCTGGCGCGCAAGGCGGAAGGCCAGGACCCGCGCCGCCTGACCTGAGCCACAAGGCGGGATTTAAAAGACCGCCGACCTCGCGGCAGTTGCTGCGCGGCAAGCAGCGGGCGCACCAGCAGTGGCACGACAGCGAAGCGAGTGACGCGGACCAGGTTCACCCTCCTTGCAATTGCATTTCTCGCGTTGCTACTTGGCAACGACCAACCGGCAGGCGCGGGCCCGCTGACGGCGACCCAGTTGCTGAATGACTACAATCTCATCGTCTTCGGTGACGCGACCAGCACCTCGGACGTCGATGGCAAGTCGTTCATCGGCGGCAATCTGACCGGCGGCAATTACGACAATCATCAGGTGAGCCGGGGCGGCAGCATTCCGGCGCTCACCGTCGGCAAGAACCTGCTTGGCAATGTCAACGTCAACGGCCCGGGCCTCGCCGTCGGCGGCAACCTCGGGACCAGCGGCTACAACGGCAATGGCGGCGGCAACGCCTATATCGGCGGGAGCTGGACCGGCTCGGCCAATTTCAACCTGAACGGCAGCGGCAACGTCTATCTCGGCGGCACGCAGACCGGCACCGGCAACGTCAATGGCGGCCAGCTCTTCACGAATTACACCTCGAGCGCCTTCGCGGCGAACGTGCCGACCAGCGCGACGGTCAACGCCGTCCAGAATAGTCTGACATCCTATTCGGCCGCGCTGGCGGGTCTGACGCAGAACAGCCTCGTCACGCTCAGCAACGGGACCGCGAACTTCAACGCCGCGCCCAATTCGCAGGGCGTTGCTGTGTTCAAGATCGCGAACGCGACGAGCTTCTTCAGTGCGGTGAGCCAGATCACGTTCAACCTCAATGGCGCCTCCGAGCTTGTCGTCGACATCTCGGGGGCGGGCGCGAGTCCGCTCAACATCGCGGCGAACTTTCTCGGCGGCCAGGCGCAGTCCCTGGCGACCGACACGATCTGGAATTTCATCGATGCGCAGGACGTCACCATCAACAACCAGTTCGGAGGCGATGTCCTGGCGCCCTACGCGGCCCTGACGCTCAAGGGCAATGAGGAAGGGACTTTGGTCGCGCAGTCCCTGGTGCAGAACGCGGAAGTTCATTTCGACGGCGCCGATACCAGCCTCGTCGCGGCGACGCCGCTGCCCGCCACAGCCTATCTCTTCGTCGGCGCCTTTGGCCTCATGCTGTTGATGGCGCGCCGGCGACGATGGTCCGACGTCATGGCCTGAACTCTAAACTAGCGCATATCCCGGAAAAAGCCTGTCCCGGACCTGATCCGGGGTGGGCACCGGTTTTCCGGAAAGGATATGCGCCAACGCAAGAATCTAATCTAGAGCGCATGCCGATTCATTCCAATCGGCACGCGCTCTAGCGAAGCCCCGCCGGCATGGCTGTCGGTGACCGCCCAGATCTCGCCCAACACCAGCGTTAGCAATTTGGCGCAGGAGCTGCGACCTGGACCCGCCCCCGAGCGATGCGGTCCACCGCTTCTGGGGGCCGGAGAGGTCGGCGCGCGCTGCCGATTCAGGCAGCTTGACTTTGCGGAAGGCGTTTGGGAGCCTGACTTGGCGTAATCCTTGCTTCGAGGCCGTTGGTTCGTTGTTTTTCGGGGGGCTGCCCATGTTGAACGGCAAGACGCACCGGCCGCGCCAGCTCAACGGTGCCCGTGCGCGCCTCACGCGATTTGAGCGGCTGCGCAGAGAGAACGCCGAACTGCGCGATCAGGTCGTGAGCTTGGCCCTGCGGATCGATCAGCTGCGCGATCGCAGCAGGGCTTCGCGGTCTTGGGCGATGCCGGCAGACCATGGTGAGACCAGGAATGAGCCATAGGGCGGCAATCCTCGCATCCTTCGTGCTGAGCCTCGCCTTCCCGGGAGCGAGCGACGCGCGAGAATTCTGCCGGCAGGTCGGCAATCAGACCTACTGCGACAACGGTCAGGTGTTCGAGCGTTCCGGAAACGCAACCTATGACCGGAATGGGCACGTCTGGCAGGAGTTTCAAAACCAGACGTACGGCAATGGCACACTTTACGAGCGGCAAGGCGGCCAGAATTACGTCAACCGCGACCGCGCGCTGCGGCAGCTGGACCGCCAGTCCGAGACACCCCAACCTTGCAAGCTCGTGAACGGTTTTCCGGTTTGTCACTGAACCGGGACGGCCGCGGGGGCTGGTCCGGACCGAACGCGAGTGCCGCCGCTCCGCCCTTCCGTCCAAGGACGTAACGCTAGCAATGTTATCGTTGTGTGAATTTTCGCAACGTCACCATCGATAGGGGCCGCCCTGCGCCCGGCGCCAGCATGAGGTGCGCGTCAGTGTTGGGACGTACCAGTAGCTCGCATCCGGTCCGGCGAACCGCGATCTGTCCTGGTTGTTGGCAATCACGCAGGCCTGGAACGCTGCCTCGTAGTCGAGCACGTGGAAGATGACCTGGGTCTTGCAGTAGTCGTTGACCCATACGGCAAAGACGCACTCGTGGTAGATTTTCTGCTCGGCGCGGCTGAGCTGCCGCAGCTTTTCCGGATACCAGCCGTCGCCGGCGGCCGAGGGAACCGTGCCGAGAAACGACAGCGTGGCGGCAACAGCCGCTGCTCCAAGTAACGCACGCATCGAGACGATCCTCCCCAGAAGTCGGCCCCCGCGCGGGCCACTACGTCGTTCGGTTGGCCCTCGCCGCGTTGCTCAGCGAGCCGGCCCCCGGGCACGACACCCACGCTGATGGTTTACCGCGCCAGCCCGACGTCGATCAATCCGAAACAAAAAGCCCGCCGATTTCGGCGGGCCCTTATCGATAACGTGACGATCTGTCGAGATGCTCACGCGACTTGGTCAAAGGTCTGCGAAGCACCCTTGCGCCGGCGGCGACCCCACAGCCAGGCGCCAGCGAGCGCGCTCGCGAGCAGCGGCAGCGTTGCCGGGATCGGCGTCGTGGCATTCGTCGTGCTGCCGGTGCCGAGGTCAATGGTCAGATTGGCGCTGCCAGGACCCGTCGACGTGATCGAGAACAGCTCGGTCACCGAATAGGTGACCGCCGCTGTGCCGACAGGGGATGTCAGCACGGAACTTCCGGTGCCGGTAAAGCTCGCCGTATTGAGCTGGGCACCGTCGAAGAGGCCGTTCCCGGGATCCACATAGGTGGTTTCGGTCGCCGTGGCGGCTGACAGCGTATTCGACGTGAACGAGCTTATGAAGTTGCTGACCGGCCCTGAATTGTTCTGCGAGGTCACATAGACGTTCAAGGTGTGCACGCCGCCCGCAAACGTCGCATTGAACGAAGTGCTGTCAAGAACATTTGGATTGGACAGTGGCACCCCATAGCCAAGGGCACTGACGAAGTACGAGCCGGCGCCAACGATTCCGCCGAAGGACGCTGTTGGCCCGGTGGCTGGCAAGGTCTCGTCTACAATCGGGCCGCCGTCTACCGAGATCCCGATCGATACCAGCGTCACTGCGTTCGCCGAGGTCGCCATCAAAAGCGCCCCAGCGAGACCGGCAACGCTCCAGAAGCTCCTGATCAAGCTCACGTTTTGCCCCTCTGCTCATTCACGAGCTAACGTTACCGGCACGTTCGCTAACATAAGACCCGAGATTACCTAACGAGTCAAGGCCTCTCAGCCCTTCGCGCATTGTAATGGTTGTGGAATGCGCCCGAAGCACCTTTCGCCAGTATTCTCCTTCACCATCAAATAGTTGCAACAGGACTCCTCCTCGGGATTCGATCGCCCCGGAAGTGTTCACGGCATCGCAACATCTAACATTTCGCCACATTCGAGTCCGCACGACTCTCTGCCCGTCAGAATTTATAGAGCGCGCTCATCACAACCTGATTGCGCAGGACGTTTACCCCCGGGGCGTTCGAGACGACGTTCGTGATCTGATAGTCCCAGGTCAGGCTGAGGGCGAGCGAGACGGTGTAGCTCAGCGCAACGTCGCCGGTCCAATTCTGATCCACGCGCGTGCTGCCGATGTAGTCGATGAGCGAATAGTGGCCGCTCGTCGCGAGGCTCCATTGTTGCGTGATCGCGTAGTTGCTGGTGAGGCCGAAAGACCTTGTGATCGTTGAAGCCGTCAGCGGAATCTGGAGCGATGGGTCGCCTGGCAGGCTCTGGGCGAAATTCGTCGGCGCGTTGGCGCCCTGGGGGGCGTTGTTGATCGTCTCGTCGAACGTGGCGGTGAGCGACCAGTTGACGCTCGGATTGTAGGAAAGGCTCGTCCCGAAGACGGCCCCGCCAGCCGCGCTCCCGGACGAGGTAGATCCCTGCTGCCCGTAGTAGACGGAGCCGCCGAATGACTTGTCGACCCGGACGCCGACGCCGCCGACGGCGCGATAGACGGTGGTGATCCCGGTGACGGTCGAATTCTCCGCCAGCGAGCCATTCGAGTACACGTAGAACAGCGGCCCGAGCCAGAAGGCCGCGCTCCCGCTGAAGGACTTGACGCTGTAGTCGTTCGCGCTGTTCTTCTCGTAATCGCTCTTTGCAATCGAGAAGTGCAGCGAGGCTACGCCGCGATTAAAGTACTTGTCGACCGACGCCGTTGCGGTGAACGTGTCGTAGGGATTGACCACCGAGAGCCCGCTGGTTGTCGATGTCTGCGACGGCGTTTGCGCAGCCTGCCCGATCGGCTGGCCTTGCGGCGAAAGGATCGTGCCGTTCGGGAGCTGGATGTTGCCGTTGGGCAGCACGACCGTGGACGGCGTCGGAGTCGTCGTCGGCAGACCGCTCACGAGGCTTGGCGCAATCGTCTGGTGCGTGTAATTGCCGTTCACCCCGAAAATCAGGTCGCGCATCATCTCGTAGCGCTGGTCGATCGACATCAGCGCGTCGAACGAGTTGACGCTGGGCTGGGTCGGATAGGTGGTGCTGGTGAAGCTGCCGAACAGCGTGGTCTTGTGAATGCCGTTGGTCCATTCAGCCGTCAGGCCGGGCGTCACCGCGAAGCTCGGAACCGTGAGCGGGCTCGTCGGGCTCATGAAGAGATTGTCTGTGTACGCCGTCGCGGTACGCAGCGTGGGGTAAAGGAGCCAGTCGCCGACGGCGATCGCGGTCGGCGGCTGCGTCGGCCGTCCGCCCTGCGGCACATCGAGCGGCGGCTCCTGCGCCTGCGCCGTGGACACGGCGCCGAATGAGCACAGCAGCAACAGAAGCAGAAGGATGGCCGTCGCGCGATCTGATGTCGTTCTGCGCATCGGAAGGTCGAGAGCCGCCCATCATGATCGAAGAAGCTTCACGCGCGCCGCGATTGCGGCGATCTTGCTCCTCGCTAGAAATATCGTTCCGGGATGCGGATCAGGTCGCCGGGCGCGATCAGCACTGCCGACGTCATGGCGTATTCGCGCCAGATCTGCTCGCCGGAGTGCTGGATGTAGACCGTGGATCGGCTGGCCCGGTAGGTCAGACCGCCCGCGGTAGTAATTGCGGTCAGCACGTTCAGGCCGCTGCGGAACGGATATTGGCCGGGCTTTTCCGCCTCGCCCATCACATAGAACGGGCGGAACTCGAGAATCTCGACCGAAACGTGGGGCTCGTTCAGGGTGCTGCCCAGCCGGCGCGTGATGACCGCTTCCAGCTCGGCGCGGGTCATACCCGCAGCCCGGATCGTACCGGCAAGCGGCAACGACAACGTCCCCGCCGGATGAATGTCGTAGATGCCGGTCAGATTGGTCTCGCCGTAGACCGAGACCTTGACGCGGTCGCCGGCCTGGATCCGGGTCGCCCGCGCGCCGGGTTCGAGTGAATCGGTTGCAATGACCACGGGGCCGAAATTGCTCGCGCAGCCCGCGAGCAGGAACCCTGCGGCAAGGATTGCCAGTAACATCCGAGCGATCATTGCACCCCCCGGCGCTTTGCCCCCATCATCGTAACACGGCGATTGCGAAGCACTGAAGGCGCAGTACGTTACGAGTGCGGCCGAGGCGTCAAGCTGGCCGTGCCGCCTGATGCAACGGACTGCAGGACTGTGGGATTTCGGCTACACACGGCCTCGGGCGGGCAGGCCTGCGAAACGCCTTCGCGTCGGTCATGCGGGCCCGCCGGCAGCCCGATCAATAGGCGCGCGCCTGAAGCCCGAGGACCATGGTCTTCAGCAGGATCTTGGTGTCCAGCCAAAGGCTCCAATTCTCAATATACCACAGGTCGGCCTCGACCCGCCGTTCCATCAGCTCGACGGTCGCGGTCTCGCCACGAAAGCCCTTGATCTGGGCCCAGCCCGTGATCCCCGGCTTCATGTGATAGCGAAACGCATAATTGCCGATCAGCTTCTCGTACTGCGAGTTGTGCGCAGCCGCATGCGGACGCGGACCGACGAGTGACATGTCACCCGCCAGCACATTGAACAGCTGCGGCAGTTCATCGATGCTAGTGCGGCGCAACAGCCGCCCGACGCGCGTGACGCGCGGATCGTGGCGGGTCGCCTGACGGACCTCGGGCCCGTCCTCGAGCACGCGCATGCTGCGGAATTTGAGCATGCGGAAGGACCGTCCGTTGAAGCCGTTGCGCAGCTGCCCGAAGAACACTGGCCCGGGACTGTCGATCTTGATCAGGATCGCGACCACGAGCATGAGCGGACCGAGCATCAGCGATGCGAGCAGGGCGAGCACGATGTCGAGTGCCCGCTTCAGGGATTGCTCGGCCTCCGACAGGGGCGCCCGCTTGAGCTCGGCGGACCAGGTGGTCCCGAGGCTGGCGACGCGGTTGTTGAGGAAATGCGCCACATTGTTGTCGGGCAACAGGTGGATCGGGATCGACAGAACGCGCAGCCCTTCGACGATGGCGTCGATGACGCCGCGCAGATGCCACGGGAGCAGCAGGAAGATTTGATCGATCCGCTCCTTGCGGGAGGCGTTGATCAGGTCATCCAGCAGAGCGCGGTTTGACGACGACTCCAGATCGGCGGGTCCATCGACATTGAGCTCGAGCGTATGAACCGGCGTGAAGCCGCACAGCTTCAGCTCCTCGACGGCCTTCGAACCCGTGCTCTGCCCACGCGCCGCGAGCACGACCACGCGCTGTTGCGCGAAGCCGCCTTCGGCCAGCGCGCGCGTCAGCGCGCGCGCCAGAAAGGCCCGCCAGCCGATCAGGATGAGCCAGCCGCTCGCGAAGAAGGCGAATGTCGCACCACGTGAGTAGCTGTCGCTCGTCTTGAGCGAGAACGCGATCGCAAGCCACAGCATGCAGACCGCGAGCCAGATCAATGTGACTTCGTGAACCTGGTCCCGAAAGTCGGCAAGCGCGCGCGGCTTGTAGTTCCGGCGCAACGAGAACACCGCCATGAAATTGAAGCAGACGAACGCGCCGATACCGATGAAGGCAACGATGTCGCCGACGGTCTCGAGCGTCACCCAGTGGTAGGCGATGCCTGACAGGACGCTGGCCGCCAGGATCAGCACGAAGTCGCCCGCCATCACCGTCCGCTCGATCCGGCGAAACGGTATCCTGATACGCGGAGACGCGCTGACAACACCGACCGAACTGTTACTGGTCAGGAAGCTCATTCTCGTTTCCTGGCGCATCACAAATACATCAGGCAGAGAACGGGGGGCCGGCCATCCACGCTGCGCACTGATCGTCGGATTGAACACAAATTGTTCGTGAACTTCAATCGTATTCTCGCGAGTAACGTTACTTTGTGCGCGGATTGTTACGCGATTCGCGCTTCCGATGACCCAAGACCCCATAACCCGAAAACACAGGTTGTCGGGCCGATCAATCTCGCGTCGTTGCCGGCGGGCCGCGGTCCGTCCGGACCCAGCTCGTGACGCCGCGCCCGAACAGGAAGGCGAGGTACAAGCGCAGCTTGGCTCCGACATAGGCCGCGACCAGCGGCAGCGAGCGCAACGGCAGCAGCTCCCGCCCGCAATAGAGCCAGCACAGGATCGCTGCGAGGATGGACGCGACCAGATTGGCCAGGCTGACCACGAACGCCGCTGGGGCGAGCCCGAACGCCGCGGCGGCACCGGTCACAAGCGTCATCGCGACGATCAGCAGCGCGAGCAGCGACAGCGGCGGCACGATCAGGTCGAGGGTCAGGGCAAGGAGACCGAGCCTGCGCCGGCGCAACGCAAGGACGAAGTACCGAGGAGCAGCGCTAATGATCGTTTGAATATGGCCGTACTCCCAGCGTCGGCGTTGCGTATCGCCACCCTCCACAGATGTCGGAAATTGGCTGGTTACGACGGCCGAGGGGCAGAAAATCGGAGGGCTCCCCATTGCGGCCAACCCTAGCCCGAGCTGAAGATCTTCAGCCAAGTGCGCGCCGCCGAGGTCACTCGACGCGATGAGTTCCCAAGGAAACGCCATGCCGGTACCCATAAGCTGGCACGGCAGACCCAGTGCGGCGAGACCCATGGGGCGGACCCAATTCTTTATCCGCCAGGCGAACTCGGCAACCTGATGATTGATCGCCGACCGTTCCGGAGCCGTCATCAAGTCAAGCGCCTGGGCGGGTCGACCGGTCGTCATGCAGGCCGTCGCGAGGCACTCGATCGTCTCCGGTTCCAACCTGCAGTCGGCATCGACGATGACGACGATTTCAGGGGGATCGCCGCGCAGATGTTGGAGCCCGTAATCAAGAGCGTACGCCTTGCCCCGGTTTGTTGGGTCGTGGCGCTCGACGACCTCGGCGCCCAAACCCCTCGCGATCGCCGCCGTATCATCCGAGCAATTGTCTGCGATGACGACCATCCGGCAACCGGGTCGCAGTTGGCCGGCGATGTCCTCGAGCGTCGCGCGCAAGCCGACGCCCTCATTGTGAGCCGGCACCAGGACGGCGATGCGCGCGGGCAAGAATGCTTCTTCGGGCGAGCGGGGTGAGCGCTTCGGCAGAAAAATGGCCGCGCCGATCTCGAAAACGAATAGCATAACGGGCAGCGAGACCAGGACTGCGGCGATGACCATCAGGCCCGTCGCGGCGACAACCATCTTCTCACGTCCTCGGCACGTCTGTCGGAGTTGCCGATCCGGCAATCATGCTCGCTAGGCTATCCAATGTGCCGTCACAAGTAGTCGAGCGAGCGGAAGTAGGCAACGGTCGACTTCAGTCCATCGCGCAGCGCGATGGTCGGCGCCCAGCCGAGACGCTCTCGCGCCAGCGTGATGTTCGGCTGACGTTGCTTTGGATCATCCGCGGGGAGCGGCCGCGTCATGATCGGGGATGTCGAACCGGTCTCGGCCAGGACGAGCTCGGCCAGTTGCCGCATGCTGAACTCGTCGGGATTGCCGAGATTGACGGGACCGGTGAATGCCGGCTCGCTTTCCATCAACCGGATCAGCCCGTCGATCAGGTCGTCGACGAAGCAAAATGAGCGCGTCTGGCTCCCGTCCCCATAGAGCGTGATCGGCTCGCCTTTGAGCGCCTGGACGATGAAGTTCGAGACAACGCGGCCATCGAACGGATGCATTCGCGGGCCGTAGGTGTTGAAGATCCGCGCGACCTTGATCTGCACGCCGTTCTGACGGTGATAGTCGAAGAACAGCGTCTCCGCGCACCGCTTTCCTTCATCGTAGCAGGACCGCGGCCCGATCGGATTGACGTTTCCCCAATAGTCCTCCGTCTGCGGATGGACCGCCGGGTCGCCATACACCTCGCTGGTCGAGGCCTGCAGGATCCGGCACTTCAGCCGCTTTGCAAGCCCTAGCATGTTGATCGCGCCGTGAACCGACGTCTTGGTTGTCTGCACCGGGTCGTGCTGATAGTGGATCGGGGATGCCGGGCACGCGAGATTGTATATCTCGTCAACCTCGACATATAGTGGAAACGTGACGTCGTGACGGACGAATTCAAAGCGCGGATGCCCGTGCAGATGCTCGATGTTCCGCTTCGTGCCCGTGAACAGGTTGTCGGCGCACAGCACCTCGTGACCCATTCCCAGCAACCGATCGATGAGATGCGAGCCCAGGAAACCGGCGCCGCCCGTCACCAGAACGCGTTTACGCTTGTCGTAGATACGCGCCACGCGCTGTTGCCCGCCCGCAAATCGAAGAGTTAAGTGATACTTGTACCGGGGTCATATCGGACCCCTTTCGACGAAGCAATGCGAACGGTGATGCTGCCGACATTCTTCGACAGAGCATACTTAATCAACCTGCCCGAACGGACCGACCGGCTTCGATCCGCCCAGCGGGAGCTTGCCCGGCTCGGGTGGCCGTTAGGTCCGGAGGGTGTGCGGCTGTTTTCGGCTCTGCGTTACACTGACCGCGCCGGATTCCCAAGCGCGGGGACCCGCGGTTGCTATGAGTCGCATCGAGCGTGCCTCCAGCTCGCGCATCGCGAAGGCGCGCGAAACGTCCTCATGATCGAGGACGACATCTTCTTCTCGACAAATCTACCTCGATTGCTGCCCACGATCATATCCCGCCTGGAACGCAATGACTGGGACTTCTTCTACTTAGGCTATGTGCCATACGGCGGCATTTCGCCCCTCCCTGACACCAACGGTCTAAAGAGCAAATCCGACCTCTCGGTCAATCGGTACGACGGGGCATTGATCACCTGCCATTGCTACGTCATCAACGGTCGCACGCTGCCGAGGCTTCTTGCACACCTCGACCGCCTCCGCGTCGGCCTTGAAGGCGATCAGGACGCGGGTCCGATGCCAATTGACGGCGCCTACAACATCTTTCGCAGAGACCCGGATGTCGTGACCCTGGTGACCGATCCGATGCTCGCCTTTCAAAGACCATCGAGAAGCGACATTTCACCGAAAGGGTTCGATCGCGTTCCGATTTTGCGTGAGGTGATTCAAACGCTGCGAGAATGCAAACACGCGGTGACAACGTGGCGCTTGTGAATTCAGCTCCCCAGCAGGTCGTAGCCGCTTCCGCCGAAGGGATGCAGCCGCACGATGCTGCTCGTCCGCGAGACAGTATTCAATCAATCCAGTTTCTTCGTTTTGTCGCCGCTGCCCTCGTGGCGATGTTCCATTCGACCGGGGCAGTTCAGAAGTATTTTGCCGGGATCCCTGAGTGGTTTTCGTACATCACGGATCTCGGCGCAGCTGGTGTTCATATTTTCTTTGTGATCAGCGGCTTCATCATGGTTCACACGTCATTTTCCAGTGACGGAACGCCCGTTTCTCCCGCTCGGTTTCTGAAGCGCCGCTTCATCCGCATATTTCCGATCTACTGGATCTATGCGCTGCTGTATCTGTTGTTCCACAACACGTTTGGGAGCGGCTTCAATTTGTCCATCAAGGAGGCTGTTTACAGCCTCCTCCTGCTTCCGGGATATTCATCGCTGATCATTGGTCCTGGCTGGACCCTGAGCTACGAGCTGTATTTTTACACTTGCTTCGCTGTGGCCCTGATGTTCCGCCTCTCGCTCTGCCTGGTCTCGCTGAGCCTGCTCTTCGTGACATCGATCGCCCTCCGGATCTACGCTGGACTCTCTGACGAGGCCCATGTCTTCACCAATCCGCTTCTCATCGAATTTCTACTCGGCGCCTGGGCGGCCTACTTCCGTGCCCGATTTTCGTTTACCGGCGCCGCCATCGCCAACGTCCTGACGCTGCTGGCTCTAGTAACGTTCCTTGGCGGCGTCTTTGCTGGCTATCACGTCTTTCCGTCCGCGATCACCTGGGGCGTTCCGAGCGCCCTTCTCGTTGCCGGCCTTGTGCTCAGCGAACGGGCCGGCCATATCCCGGCAATGGTCTCGAAGCTTGCTCGCCTCGGCGACAGCTCATATTCGCTATACCTGCTGCACATCCTGCTCATCGATGCCGCCCTGATCCCCCTGGCTCGCAGCGGCCTGATGGGAAGCCTGTCCTTTCTGCTGATCCCGCTTTGCTTCGCGCTCACCGTCCTCTGTATTACAATGGCTCATCTTGCCTACGAATTCCTCGAACGTCCTCTCTTGACCAGGCTACAGACCTTGTCGAGAGCCAAAGCGGCTTAAGCCTGCCATCTGCCGGCCGCTGCGCAGTGGCGCATGTTCGTTACCGCCCAATCACCATGTGATCCAGCGATGTCCCGAACCCGGCCAGCCACCGCGCCCATTCGCAGAACCCCACCGAAGCCAGCAGGACGATTGTCGCAAGCCCATCCTGCCAAAAAAACGAAAAATGCAGTCGGATCTGCCCCACAAGAATTGGTACGTAACGAACCGCATCGACGCACGCGACAACAACCACTGCGCCAGGAATCCCGAATTTGAGGAAGCCGGCCGGCAGCGCCAACAGCAGGCAACCGAACTTCAGCGCGTTCGCGACAGCGCCGTAGACGGGCTTGCCAAAACCGGTCAGCACCGCCTCGTTCACGGCCGCAATCACCGAGAACCATACGCCGAGCACCAACAGCGACGCCATCCAGCCCGCGTCCCAGTAGCGCTGGTCGTACAACATGGCAATCACCAGATCGGCAACCGATGCAAACACCGATAGCCCGATCGCCGCAACCAGCAGCAATCCAAGCCGGACCGACCACAAATGTTCGCGCAGCCACCGGCGATCCGCGGCCGCAGCCGATGAGATCATTGGAAACACCACAATGCCGGCGACGCGCAACACCAGACCGCCAAGAAGCTCCGAATAGCTGCGTGCTATGCTGTACACTCCCAGTATCGAAAACGGCACGACCTTGCCCATGTACAGCCGGTCGAAGCTCGTCGCCAGAAAGTAGACGGTCGAAGCCAGGCCGATCCACACCCCGAAAGACAGGATCTGGCGTACGTACTCGCGCGAAATAAACAGGCGATGATGCAGGGTCGGAAGAAGCAGATAACTCCCGGCCGCTCGCATGGCGGCACTGGCGATTCCGCCAATCACAAGCGCCCATATCGTCGGGCTCAGCAGCGCCATCAGGACATGAGCTATGCCACTCGCAGCCTCGACCAGGACCTCGAACACGTTCGATGTCCGAAACTGCATTCGCTTCTGGACCAAAAATCTCGCCATCGAGCTGGCCCCGATGAATGCAAACGCAAGACCGGCACTGGCTATGATCAGAAAAAGCCCTGGATAGTCGTAAATTCGGGATACCGGTACGGCGAGGATCGCACACACCGCGAACAGACCTATCCCCCTCGCAAGCTGCAAGGTCCACGCGGTATTATAGAATTTTGGATCTTCGGCGTGCGGGTTCTGTATGATGTTTTGCCCCAAGGCGACATCCGTCACGAGCTCAAGACCGGTGCGCACGCTGTTCACAATCGACATGACGCCGAAAAGCTCGGGTGCCAGGAGGCGGGCGAGCGCGATGTTGGCGGCGAGCCTGATGGCCTGCGCGCACGCATAGCCGGCCGCCGTCCAGCCAATGCCTTTCAGAATCGAGAACCGAGAGATCGCCATCTGAGCTGCCAGTCTCCGTCCGAGCGCGTAGGTCACCAGCTCGATGGCTGGCGCCGCGTCAAGGCGACCATCTCACGCTCTGCAAGGCCTCCGTCCGCGCCTTCTCCCCTCGGGACGCCTTTCTCACGGGAAGCGAAGCAGGAACGGCCGGATTGGCAGGCGCGGTAGACCGTCGCGAGGCGGCTGACAGGTTCGACAGGAGGTTTCAACCTTGTCCGCTCCCGACGGGATGTGGAGCGCTGTCGCGCTCAGCACGACGCCGCTTCTTGCCAATGGACATTGGGGAACCTGTCGCGAATCGACGCCAGGAAGACGGCGCGATTCTTACCGTAAGAGTTGTCATAGAAATAGACCTGCTTGCCGAGCATTGCCGACATGATGCCGATGTGAAGACGGTTGGTCCGGATGACCGAGAACCTGTCCAGGAACCATTTGAGCCAATAGGTCGCATAGAGCGAGGCATCCGGCGACATGTCGTCCGCAGAAAATGCCTGGGACAGATCGATGTTCGACTCTGGCAGTGCCATGTCGGTCCGCTCAATATCGGTTCGGAAGGCATTCAATGCATTTCCCGGCAACGGATTCTTGAGCCCGTAACCGATCGTGCGCAATAGCCTTTTCGTATTTCTGACAAGCAAGGTGCGATCGAACAAATCACGTGCCCATTGCGCCTTTACCTGGCGAGTCGTTTGCTCAAGATCACAGGCAAATGCCATGTCTGGGGCGAAAGAGCTCTTGGCTGAAGGCGCGTACCGCCTGACAAATGCGAGAGAATCGTAGTCTCGGCAGAAGATGTGGCAATCCGGGCCAAGCCAGCTTAACGAGTCCTCGTATGAGCGGATCGTATGAGGCAGGATAATTAATCGTTTCCATTTTCCCATGTTCCTGTTCAAGAAATCGACAAAATTATGGTAGGGCGACACGAGATTTCCTCCGCCGGCGCAAACGATGATTCGATTCTCGTACAGGCCGTCCTGGGAGCCGATCTCGTACGCGAGGCCAATTCTCGAGAAGAATTGATACGTCGCGTGCTGTATGAAGGAGTCTCCAGCATTACCCCGATTTGGCACATACACGATGTTCCCTTTCTCGAGGGAGTTAAGGACGATGGAAACCTCGTCGTGCATGTCTTGCTCAAGGCGGATCGCGCGGTCACCGACGGGCGGCATCATGTGCATGCAACCACATCGCCGCACACTGGATCGGGGTGATATTCTGGTGCGTGGTAAATTCCTCCTGATAGATCATGTAGCTGTTCTCGAAAAACGCCTCCATGGCGGGAAATGATCCGCGGTACGGGCTGACGATTCGTTTGCTGCCAAAGCTCGATTCGAATGCGCCGGTCGGGATTTCAACGGTGAAATTGAGCGGAGAGTCAGTGCTGAAGTTGAAAACCACGATGCCTCCCTGATTGTTGTGCCAGTAGGTGTAGGTCGTGAAGCCGGGCGGCGGTTCAATTCCGAGAGCCTCAACATCGCGGTGAAGCAGGCATCTCGTGTTGCGATGCCCGAGGCCGGTGGTGAGGCAGATGCCGCTCTGATTCGCGCCGTGGGTAAAGATCATCGCACTGCGTAGCAGGTCGAGATGTTTCTGGTCCGCCCGGCCGTGCATCCGGCTTGAGATGAATGCACGTCCGCAATCCGCGACCGATGCCGCGAGTGTCGGGGAACTGATATAAGGCGAACCCTGCCGGTTCAGGCTCTTGTAGCAACTGCCGCCGGTCGAAGCGCCGTAGACTCTCGCGACGACTGCGGGCCAGCCTTGCGGGCCATTCGTGTAGTAAGCCTTGTGAGTGATGTTGGCCTTGGCTGCGTGGCAATACTCCCATGCTGCGCAGCCGAACCAGATGCCCAGCAGATCGCCGCCGAACTGCTTTTCCACAATAGTCGCATAGGAAGTCGAGACGGACGCCGGGCTGGTCAGCCGGAACAGGCATCCGGCAGCGAACAGCCTGGGCTGCTCGGCCGCCACCTGAAGGCTCCGCATTGCGTCGGAATATGCTCTGTCGTCCCACCGCGCGTTTGCTTTGAGGTTCAGCATGCCATCAAAGTACGCGTCGCGTTCGCCGGCCGTGTTGCGGTAGACCGCCTCCGCCCAATCGAACGCCGCGATGGCGCTTGCTTTCCAGAGATCGCCCAGCGCACTGAAGCCAGCCGCATGGAACTGGACCGCGAGCTTTGCCGCAACGCCCGCATAGGCAAAGTTGTTCGGAGTATCCGCCGCGAGCAGGAAGGCCTGCTGGCGGCTGATCCAACTCGGCTCATAATTGCTTCCGCCACCGCCGGTCTCCGAATAGGCGATTCCGCTCGGCACGCGCCCATCGCTCTCCTGCTGCAACCTGAATCCGTCCATCCAGTAACAGACCTGATGGATCGCGTCGGGAAGGACGTCGGTTCCCGCATAGGTCGCCGGATCGAGCGTTTCGGTGCTCCTGGGGAATCCGAAATTGGTCGCGGCCGCAGCCGGATGGATGGCGGCGAGCTTTTCGTAGCAAAGGTCAAGCAGATTGTAGAGCGAGATCGCGTGAGCGAACGGATAGGCGTCCCAGTCGCCGGCATCATGGTATCCGCCGAAGAAGCCCGTTGCTCTGTTTGTCGTGATGAAAGGCGGATGGGCGCCAAGGCTGGAGTTGATCGTCGGCGACGCGGCCTGAAGCTCTGATGAGAATGATGCCGGCAGAAGACTTTTGTAGATGGCGACGCCATTCGTGCCGTCGCGAAACGAGACCGGGTGCGTGTAGCCGAAGCGCCCGTCCAGCGGTCCGTTGAGCTGGTTGTAGAATCCGCCGCAGGCGTTCCTTGCCACCGCCAGCCAGACGTCCTCGTCGATGCGGAACCGATCGGACACACCGAGGCCGGGGATGCGGACTCGATAGGTGCCGGAGGCCGCCGCTCTCCAGGCACTGTAGTCGAGGATGAAGATGTAGGTCGCCGCCCGGTTGGCCTGAAACGTGTCGTAGACCAAGCTGTCGTAGCCTGGCAGGTAGGTGCCCGGGCTGTATCGCTTGAACTTGCTGGTATCGCCCCCGATCGAGAAGCGGTCCGCATCGAGGACGGTGATCTTCGCGGTGGTGAACTCGAGCTCGGTCATCCCGCCGATGCCGCGGAACCATTTGACCTGGCCGCTCGAGAAGCCATGGTTTGGACACGTGACGACGCCGGGATTCGAGCGCGTGATGTCCGACAGCACTTTCGGCGGCACCGTCGTGCTCGCATAGGTCAGCAGGGCAGCCTGGCCGGTCTCGAGGTCGGTCGGCCCGATCTGCAGCTTGATCGGCCCTTCGAAGGCCTTGTCGCCTTTCTCGTCGATGATCTGGAACGTGCGCAGTCCGTACGCCGTGAAGTCCACCCTACCCTCAACTCCGTAGCCGGGCAGCCACAGGGAGAGGAACGCATGCTTGGTGGTGTCGCCGGCACGATGACCGACCTGAGTGGCCCGGATCGTCATCGCCCGCGTCAGCTTGTCATCGAAACTGAAAGCTGCCGTGGGCAGGCCGGCCTCGGGAGGAAAGACGATCGAGTAGGGTCCGCCCCGCGCCAGGTTCTCACTCAGCTTGAGATGCAGGAAATGCTTCATGCTGACGCAGTTCACCTGCCCGCCGCTGTAGGCAATACCCTGATCGTAGGGAACTGACTTCGGATAGACCGCTGTGACGGAGGTGTTGCCGATCTGCCCATAGGATGACGCGTTGAGCGCGGCGGCACGATCGAGGTACCGTGTGGGCTGGGTATCGGCGAACCGCAAATACTCGAAGCTCGGTCCGACGACGTGACAATAGGCCGGTTGTCCGGTCAGCGGATGGACACGCCGAACGAAGCCCCTCGGCACGAGCGTGCCGCCAGAGGCGCTCCCATCGAAAACCGAGTGCAGCAGATCGACATGCGACAGGTCGACGACGCTGGCGGTGAAGGTCCCGCGATTGGCGTTCACCGACGCGTTCGCCCCGTGGATGCCGAAGACTTGCCCGTGCATGCCGGTCGTATTGGCGACGCGAACCCGTATTGCGCCGCTGCCGTTGTCGCTGATCGCCACAACCGGGATGGTGCCGGGCCCGGTGTCGGGAGCAAACGGACCGAACAGCCCGCCCTTGGCGATCGGCGGATCACGGACTTCGACCACGATGATGTCCGGTGCCGCCATGGTGATTTCGTGCACAGAGACGGTGCCGGAGCCGCCAGGCGATTGGGCGGGCGTCGCGCGACCGCATGCGGCCTCGAGCGTGAGCATTGATGCCGCCAGAAGGAACTGCCTGCGACTCTGGCCCAGCATCAGGCTAGCTCACACCAATGGTCCGCCCGGGACATGCAGCTCTCAAACGCCGGCGCGAACGTCGCACGCCCTCGCGGCAATTGTCCAAGTTGTAAGAGAGAGCTGGCGCCAACAGCATCTCTTCGTGCTCAGCCTTTTGCCGTCAACATCCGACACGTTGTGCGTTCCGATGAGCGAGGCATAGGAGACGAACGATCCGCTCGGAACCAGGACCTCGCGCTTGACGTGATCTGGCTTCGCCTTGGAACGACGCGAACAATTCGGCGGTCACCGCTTCGACGTCGCAGCGCAACGACGGGCGCCGGCGCAGCGACCGAATCGGCGGCACGGCCGCGACGCCGTCGCGGCGGACACCATACCCCAAGTCGGCCGGTGAACAATCCGGCTGCAAAGTTAAAGTTACTTTGTGATACCCGTCAGGACCGGCAACAAGATCTGGGCTGTCGGGTCCTCAATCGGCATTGTCCGCTTGGCGTATCGGCGAAGATCAACGAAAGTCAAGACGTTCCATGACTGAGCCCGAGCAAGACAGCCCGGATAAGGTGCCTGTCTGCCTGTCTGACGTCGGTGTCGTTGTGATCGGACGCAACGAAGGAGCCCGGCTGATCGCGTGCCTCAAATCGGTGAGCGCAGCGACCGCCCAAATCATCTATGTGGACTCCGGATCGACCGACGGCAGCGCGGACGCCGCGGAACGGTTGCGCGCACGGGTCGTTCAGCTCGACCTGAGTCGGCCCTTCACGGCCGCACGGGCCCGCAATGAGGGTCTCGCAGCTCTGAAGACGGCCGCGCCCGATGTCCGCTACGTGCAATTCATCGATGGGGATTGCGAGCTGGTCGAGGGCTGGCTGGCGGCGGCCCGCACGTTCCTGCTCCAGCACGAGGCCGTGGCAGTCGTTTGCGGGCGGCGCCGCGAACGTCATCCGGAAGCATCCGTCTACAACCGTCTCTGCGATGTCGAATGGGACACGCCCATCGGCGAAGCATCCGCGTGCGGCGGGGACGCGATGTTTCGCACCGAGGCGTTCGAGTCGGTCGGCGGGTTCGCCGCCCAGCTGATTGCGGGCGAGGAGCCGGAGCTTTGCCTGCGCCTGCGCGAAAGCGGCTGGAAGATCTGGCGCCTGGACGCGGAAATGACCCGGCACGACGCAGCAATGACGCGCTTCCGCCAGTGGTGGACCCGAGCGGTCAGAAGCGGCTACGGGATGACGGAGGTCTACCTGTTTCATCGGTCCTCGCGCTTCGCGGTCTGGCGGCGCGAGATAGCGCGGGCCATCTTCTGGGGCGGCGCGCTGCCGTTGGCGATCATCGTCGGTGCCGTCATCTACCCTCCGTCGTCGCTCGCGCTCCTGATCTACCCGCTTCAGTTGGCTCGGATCGCCGTTACCCACGCGTCCACGTTACCGAACCCCTGGATCTACGGAGTCTTCATGGTCATGGTCAAATTCGCGGAGCTGCAAGGCATTCTAAAATTTTGCCTGCGCCATTGGTCGGCGCGACCAAGCAAGCTCATCGAGTACAAGTAGTGCGATTGAGCATGGCCGGAGACGGCAGCATCGGGCTTTCTGGATTGCGATGAATATCCTCTTTGCACTACCCGGATTTCACAGACACGACCGCGGGGCCGAAACAGCCCTGATCTCGGTCGCCGCCCAACTCGCCCGGACCGGCGATACCGTCACGCTGATCGGCTCGGGCCAGGACCGACCAGCGAGCCCCTATCGATTCCTGCATGCCGGGAGCCTCTCGCGCGAAAAATTTGAACGCTGCCCTTCACTGCCCGCGTTGCGCAACGAATATGCCTATGAAGAGCTGACTTTCCTTCCATCGTTGTTGCGGCGATATCATCCGGCGGACTATGACGTCACACTGACGTGCAGCTATCCCTTCACCAATTGGGGCCTTCGCCGCCCCTCGCTCCGAAGGAGGCCGGCGCACGTTTATGTCACGCAGAACGGCGACTGGCCGGCATTCGCCAACAACGCCGAGTATCGGTTCTTTCACTGCGAGGGCCTGGTCTGCACAAATCCCGAATACTACGCGCGCAACAAGGACCGCTGGTTCTGCCGGCTGATCCCGAACGGCATCGATTGCGAGCGGTTTCGGCCCGGCTCGGCGCAGCGCGAGAAGTTCGGCTTGCCCGCCGGCCGCCTGATCGTGTTGATGGTGAGCGCGCTGATCCCGAGCAAGCGCGTCGAGACCGGTATCGAGGCGGTCGGCCGTATTCCCGATGCCCATCTGGTGGTTGCCGGCGACGGCCCTTTGCGGCGCAGCGTTGATGAGGTCGCCGCGCAGAAGCTGCCGGGCCGCTTCAGCCGCGTATCGCTGCCGGCAACGCAGATGCCGGACCTCTATCGCGCCGCCGACGTCTTTCTTCACCTGTCCAAGGAAGAGTCTTTCGGAAATGTGTTCCTCGAGGCCATGGCGTCGGGGCTCCCGATCGTTGCCCACGCGTCCGCGCGACTGCGATGGATCGTTGGGCCGGACGAGCTCCTCGTCGACACCGATGACGTGCAGGCCATCGCCTCGGCGATCCTGGGCGCGCAAAACGCGCCGCGAGCAGAGAGCAGCCGTGTCAGCCGCGCCGCGGAGTTCGCGTGGCCCAGGGTCGCCGCGATGTACCGGCAATTCCTGCAGGACGTTGTCGAGCGCCGGCAGGCCGCGGCGCGTGCGTGAGGGAGTTCGATGCGTATCGGATATTTCACCAACCAGTATCCCGCCGTCAGTCATACGTTTATCCGTCGCGAGATCAGGGCGCTCGAGGCGCTGGGGGTGACCGTCGTCCGGTATGCCCTGCGCTCGCAGCTCGACGCGCTGGTCGATCCGGAAGACAAGATCGAATGGCGCCAGACGCATTTCATCCTCAAGGCCGGCGTTCCGGGCTTCATGCGCGCTCTGCTGTCGACGGCGGTCAGTCGTCCGCTCGCGACATTGAAGATGCTCGCTCTGGCAATCCGGATCGGAAGACATTCGGATCGAGGGTTGCTGCGCCATCTCGCCTATGCGGCCGAAGCGATCATTCTCGCCGCCTGGTGCCGGCGCGACTCGATCGATCACCTGCACGCTCATTTCGGCACCAACTCGGCCGCGATCGCCATGCTTGCGCATGTGCTGTCCGGCATTCCTTACAGCTTCACCGCGCACGGATCGGAGGAATTCGAAAAGGCCCCCCTGCTGTCACTGGACACCAAGCTCCGGCATGCGGCCTTTGCGGTCTGCGTCAGCTCCTTCGGGCGGAGCCAACTCATGCGCTGGTCGGATCCGGATCAATGGAGCAAGATCGCGGTCGTGCGCTGCGGTGTCGACGCAGCGTTTCTCGAAACACCGTTGACACCGCCCTCCAACGACCCGCGCTTCGTCTGCGTCGGCCGCCTCGGCGAGCACAAGGCGCAGCTCATTCTGGTGGAAGCAACACGCCGCCTGCGCGATGCAGGGATCCATTGCGAGGTCGTGCTGGTCGGGGACGGTCCGATGCGGCCCCGCGTCGAGGATGCGATCAAGACGGCGGGCCTCGTGCAGCAATTCCGCATCACCGGCTGGGTTTCGGGCGAACGGGTCAGGACCGAGATGACCGCGGCGCGCGTCATGGTCCTGCCGAGCTTCTCCGAGAACATGCCCGTGGTGATCATGGAGGCCATGGCTCTCGGCCGGCCGGTCCTGTCAACCTATATCGCGGGGATACCGGAGCTCGTCGAGCCGGGAACAACCGGCTGGCTGGTACCGGCAAGCGACGCGATCGCCCTCGCCGGCGCGATGCAGGAGGCGATTGCAGCCTCGAGCGAGCGGCTCGCCGCCATGGGCGCCGCCGGCCGCAAGCGCATCGCTGCAAGGCATGACGTCAGAACCGAGGCGATCAAGCTGAAAGCTCTGTTTGAAGGGCAATATTCCGGCTTGTCGGCCGCCAATTCCGGCTGAGCCGTCAGAATGCAAAATAGTCAGGCCTGAGGCTCGAACTCCTCCGCGCGAAAAGGAGATCGATTTGCGAAAGATATTTGGGGTTGGGCCTGACAAACCCGCAGATGTCGTACATGACAAAGCCCTGATCGACCATGAACCGCAACACGCCCAAGGCGTCCGGAGCGCCTTCATTGTACTGCATGAGGGCCACCTCCAGCTGCACGATCTCGGCCTGCGAGAGCGCCCGGCTCCCACCCCGCAGGACGTCAAGCTCGGCGCCTTGCACATCCAATTTGATGAACAGCGGAGCCTGAAGGCTAGGGTGGTCGGCCAACACGTCGTCCAGCGTGCGCGTTGTCATCATCCGCTGTACGCGCGGAACGTTGCTGCGCTCGCCGTAGACAGACGATCCGGTTTCCATCACGTTGAAAGGAGTCTCGGCACCGGCCCGGCTCCCGAGCAGGCAGAGCTCGTAGCGGGCTTGGGAAATGTCGCGGGCAACCGTCTCGAGATGGTCCGCCTTCTCGGCCTGCGCTTCCACCATGAGAATGGGCGTCGCCGGGTAGACCTTCGCTGCAAGCCTTGTCCAATCGCCATGATAGGCTCCGATATCAACGATCCCTCCTGGCCGGAAGCCAAGCTTCGACAGCCGGTGGTATGCGACTTCGGCCATTTGCCCCGCCGCGAGATCGACGAGCTGCTGCTTGCGAGCCGCCGGTAACCTCGACGCAAGTTGCCCGATGAAATTAACGATCTTTCCCAATGCCGCCCTCTAACCAGGGGTCCGCGAGCAATAGTTACCAAGGTCGTCGCGATGCTAACCTTGGCATCTCCCAACGACGGACTACTCCACTCATCGGTTGCTGTCCATTTTGCGTTCGAGTACTAGAAGGAGGCTGTATCCCGCGAAGGCGAACCCGGAAGGAACCTCTCGGTGAAGTGGGGAGCTCTTGTTGCTGCTTTGGCTGCAATTGGACCGCTCACCGGGTGGTTGCGCCGCAATCCGGACCAGGCGTCCAGGATCTGGGTCCTGGTGGGTTTTCTGCCATTCGCCACCGGCCCGTTTCATCTGTACATGGCGGTCATTTCGTGGGCCGGCTGGCCCGGATATGTCCAGGGTGCCGAATTATCGCTTCTCGATCTTATCGTCTTTTCTCTCTACCTGACGCTCCCTCGCTCAGCGAGCCCGCTCCCATTTCGAATGCCTATGGCATTTTATCTGATTGCCGTCCTGATGTCGGCACTGTGGGCGGACGTTCCGGTCGCCACGCTGTTCTACGCGGTGCAGCTTGTACGAATGGGGTTGCTGTACGCCGTCGTGGCCCGAGCCTGCACCGACGAGCGGGTCGCGTCTGCGTTGCTGACCGGGATGGGCGCCGGGCTATTCATGGAAGCCGCGATTGCGGCCTGGGAGCGCTTCGGCCTCGGTATTCTTCAGGCCAGCGGGAGCTTCGGTCACCAGAATCTTCTCGGCCTGGTGTCGCATTTTGTGACATTTCCGGTTTTCTCGCTCTATCTCGCGGGCTCTTCAGGTTGGCTGCCGGCACTGGTCCCGCTGGCAGGTGTACTTATTGCGGTATTGACGACATCGCGTGGGACGCTCGGAGGTGCAGCCGCTGGATACGCGCTGGTCTTCACGCTGTCCGCGCTCCGGCGATGGGACTCTCGAAAGACGAAGGTCGCTTTGCTCGGCACACTCGTTGTCGCGTGCGCCGTACCGGTCGCGGTTACCTCATTCGAGAAGCGCTTCGGCGATCCGGCACTGCTGGCGGGTTACGATGAGCGAGCCGCGTTCCTAGCCGCGGCTTCGATGATACTCGCCGACCATCCGATGGGAGTGGGCGCAAACACCTACGTCGTTGTGGCAAACACAGGCGGATATAACGAGCGTGCGGGTGTCGCCTGGTCCTCAGGAAATTCAACCAATGTTCATAACGTATACGTGCTCATGGCCGCCGAGACCGGCTACATTGGCCTCGTCACCTTCGTGATTCTCTTGTCACGACCTCTCTTGGTGGCTTTCATGTGCGGCTGGCGCAATCGCAAGGATCCGCGCGGGGACCTGTTGATCGGCCTCGGCGCGTCGATGCTGATCGTCTACCTGCAATCATTTTTCGAATGGATCTTCGTGACCTTCCCGGTCCAGTACGTATTCGCGATCGCGATGGGGATGACGGCAGGACTGGCGCAGAAACTCGGATATTGGTCGCCGGCGCGTCGAGCGCTGAACAGCCAGAGACCTCGACAGGTCGTATCGCAGAGCAGGGATTACGTAATCAGAGGCCCCTCGTAGTACTCATAACTTTAATTCCAAGCGATTCGGTGATAGCGCGCCATTGTCACTATCAGCTGCGAAGAAGCATCCCCGCTTCAGAAACTGTCATTTTCCAAGAAGCGAGGAAAAACCCGGCCAAGAGCGCGTTGACCGCCGCATCCGTCGACCCGATCAGCCGGCCAATCCGTGGCACTGCCCGCGAGCGCACTTGACCATCGGCTCATCGCACGCGGCGTATACCGTTCGGGCCGATTTGTTGCCCCAGCCCGCCGGCCTATGTTACACGCTACCGCTGACCAGCATTTGCCTGACGGTGTCGATGACGACTCGTGACCTTCACGAAGACTTAAGCCGAGGGGAGACGGTCGTCGGTTCGACTGCCCGTGGCTGCAGATTCGTGCTTGCCGCTCTTTTTGCATCGCCGAGTGCTCTCGCTTGGTGGAACGGCAACACGCTCTCGCTTCGGTGGTTTGTCCTCGCCGCCGCAATATTAACCGCTGCGCTTCCGCTCCCACGTTCGCGCTCCCTAGTCAACTGCGTTCGCAAGCGGACTGATCTGCTCATCCGTTTGGCCTCGACTGCAGCTCATGGCGGGAGCGCCTGACGTGGAACGGCAAGCCCGCTTATCAATGTTGGATGGCTGGCGCGGCATCAGCATATTGTGCGTGCTTTTCGGTCACATGCTGCCGCTGGGCCCAAAAGCTCTGCAGTTGAATGCGACAGTCGCGACCGGCGGAATGGCAATATTCTTCTGCCTCTCAGGATTTCTCATTGTTTCGATGCTGCTCAGAAACGACAACATTGCCTCATTTCTAGTACGACGAATTTTCAGGATAATACCACCTGCCTGGCTTTTTTTTGTGGTGGTGTTGCCGTGGTATCATCCCCGCACGAATGCATGGTTGGCCAACTTGCTGTTTTACGCCAACATCCCGCCGACCTATCTGGACTATGGCAATAACCACTTTTGGAGCCTATGCGTCGAGGTGCAGTTTTACGTGGCAATTGCGGCTGTTGTTCTATTGCTGGGGCGGCGCGGACTGATTTTGGTTCCGGTGGTTTGCCTGAGTGTGACAATTCTGCGCATTTCATACGGTGTTCCGATTTCAATTTTTACGTGGCTAAGAGTCGATGAAATACTGGCCGGCGGCAGCATCGCCTTGATCATACATCACGCGAGGCTCGGAATTTCACAAACTCCAATCCTGGCGGTCGTTCCGTGTGTTCTTTTTGCGCTGCTTATGGCATCCTGCCACCCTGATGCGGCGCTGCTGGCTTACGCGCGGCCATATTTTGCTGCCGCCTCGGTGGGGGTGACTATTATTCGTCGACCGGACGCGCTGCAGCGCCTTCTTTGCAATCCAGTGCTGGCCTACGTCGCGGAAATTTCTTATGCCCTCTATGTCATTCATCCCGTGACATATGCTGGATGGCTTGGGCAAGGAGACACGCTCGTTCGATACACGAAGCGAGTGGTAAGCCTAGTGCTTACCTTCACGCTGGCGCACATATCGACCCGATATTTCGAGAGCCGCTTTATTAGATTTGGTCATCGCCTCGCTGAGAGAATCGAGGCGCGTCCTGCGTCAGGCTCGATGCAATCGGAGAGGACCGGCCCGACGTAGCGCGGTACAAATAGGGTAGATACGGTGCAAACCGGCATGAGGGCATTTATCGAGAACGAGTGCTTCGGCGGCATCAGAGCGTCCCGGAGTTCCGGGTGGAAACGCCGCAGGTTACAGGAAACTTAGGTAACTTGATAAGCCAGCTAAGCGCCGAAGGCGTCCCAGATGCTGGTGAACTTCTCAGCGTGTTTGCCGGCAAGGTTTTGCAGCTCTGTGAGGATGCGGTCCGTCCCGCTGCTCTACCGAGCCCGGCGGGCTCAAATGTAAGCGCTGTTTTCAGGCCACCTCCTTGAGGGCTGTGGTGGCGGCATAAGCCCAAGGCAGCAGATCTGCGCCGGCACGATGTCGAGCCGCTCGCTCGTGTCCTCGCCGATGCGATGCAGCGCCTCGCCGCAGCACGGGCAGGAGCGATCTTCGATATCGACTACCCTCTCGATCCGCGGCAAATGCGCCGGAAGCGCGCCCCGGTTCGTGCGGCGCTTGTCCGAGCACGCTGCGCGTTCGACCGGGTTAGTCGCTTCAGTCTCGGCTTCCTCGCCCGCCGCGACCTGCTCGACCTCTTCCAGGCCGAGCAACATCTGATCCTCGGGGAGTGTCTCGGCGCGGCGGCCGAAGCGATGGCGCTGCAGCTCTTTGATGATCTCGCGCAGCCGCTCGTTCCGCATCCGCTCCGCAATCAGCATCGCCTTCAGCGTGCTGGGATCATCGGGGAGCGAATCCGCCACGGCTGTCATGGCGCGATTAGATCATGCGCCGCAGTGCGTCGCGAGCGCTGACAGAGTTCTGATTCACTCTGTCGCAATCATCCTGGCTGCAGCGGCGCCGGCGTCTCGCGTGCCGCGTGAACTCGCTTCCAATCGAGCCCTTCCAACAACGCCGAGAGCTCTGCAGCCGACAACCGCATCACGCCATCCTGCACGCTCGGCCAGCGGAACTTGCCATCCTCGAGCCGCTTGGCAAACAGGCATACGCCCGTGCCGTCCCAATAGATCAGCTTCACCCGGTCCGCGCGCTTCGCCCGGAACACGTAGACCGCGCCTGAGAATGGATCCGCCTTCATCATCTCGCGCACCAGCGCCGCCAGACCCTAGGCACCCTTGCGGCGACTTGCCGCAATTGCCGACGCCATGTGAACACCTGCTGCGGCGTAAGCCCATGCCGGCGAGCGATCTCAGAAATAATCGCGCCTGGCGCCAGCGTCTCTTCGACAACCCGCGCCTTATCATCAGCGGAGCGGCGTCGCCCCGTCCCGGTGATCACCTCCAGCCCGCGCACCGTCCCCTCCGGCTCAAGCGTATGGTCAAGCTTAGACACAAGCCGATGTCCGATTCAGAGATCGGCACACTCCTCCATCGATCGCGTCAGATGAAGGTGGGACCAGAACAGCGCTTACGCTCAAATGCCACCGGGACTCCGCTCATTGCTGGATGAGCCACAGGGCTCCGACCAGCTCAAATGTCATCGGGACTTTCCCCATTGCTTACTGAGCCGAGCCGGACACGCCAGTAGCTCGCGGAATTGACCATTTTGGGGGCAGACGAAAGCCTCAGCGTGGCCTTGTGCGAACTTCGTCGAATTTGGTCAGGAAAACATCATCGTAAAGCGTGGACGTGTTTTTCGCAGCGGCTAGCGAAAGGTGATTATAATCAAAGAACGCAGGCTGACCGTCGACAGTTACCGCACAAGAACCCGCCCCGCACAGCGCGGTGTGCGGCCAGACGAAGCGAAGCTGATACTTATCGGTCAATTCTCGGAACAAGTTCATGACCCACGTGTTTCTTTGAAAGAACGCCTGGATCGGGACGTCCAGAGCATCAGTGGACAAACCGAATTTTCTGACATAGAGGGCCTTAGGAATGCGGGTTGACGGCTCCGGCAGTGGGCCGACAATAACAATGTTCTTACCAGCGCTGTAAAGCTCACCAAGTAGCCTTTCGAAACCATGACGAAATATATTTCTATTTTCGTCCGGAGACCGAGCAACTCCGGTCTCGTCCTTGAGACGAATGTCGGCAGGTAGTTCAGCGGGCGAGTTGTCTATTCCAATTCTCCAATTAGACCATCGCGAGGAAAGAACGACGACCTTGACGTCAGGGCTCATAAGCGCCAAGCGAAGCATTCGATTATTATACTCACTGCAGAACTGATAGGCATTGCTTGCGACAAAGCTTGGGCCGGTTGACGGGCTGATCGAAAAGCCTAGCCCGACAGGGCAGTCGACTGAGGCTGCGAATAGAAAGCTGCTTCCAGTTCGCGCCGCTGCGTCTTCCATCGCCGTGGCAGTTATGACCGAGTGTGAGTCGCCCCATAGTAGAACGGTCGGAACCGCTTCCCTTACTCCCAGTTGGCAGGCGTTTTCTGGTGAGACGAGTTTGGACTCTATGCTCATACACTCCATGTGGTGACGATCTCTGTCATGCTCGACATCCAGGTTACGTAAGGAGGCTCCATCGAGACGCGACGGGAAGCCGGCCTGTAGCACGACGCCGCAGCCGGCAATGGCAGCGAGTATCATTCCAGTCACCGGGATAGAAATCGGCAATG
>Ga0187784_10000455_pt1 | contig 29860 bp, 24 predicted proteins | sample 1015_SJ02_MP15_2_FD_132964 | JGI IMG/M metagenome (GOLD analysis project Ga0187784, IMG submission 132964) | Tropical peat soil microbial communities from peatlands in Department of Meta, Colombia - 1015_SJ02_MP15_20_MG | ecosystem: Environmental > Terrestrial > Soil > Wetlands > Peat | place... | reverse complement strand
GTTGGACGCCATGCTGCAGCGCGATCGAAACCGCGAGCGCAAAGCTGTCCATCAGTCCCGACACGGTTGAGCCTTCCTTGGCCATCTTGATGAACAGCTCGCCCGGCCTGCCGTTGGGATAGAGGCCGACGGTGATGTAGCCCTCGTGGTCTCCGACCTTGAATTTGTGCGTGACCGAAGCGCGCTCTTCCTGCAGCTTGTGCCGGACGGCGCGCGGCGGCCCGTCCGGATTCTCTTGTTCGCGAAGCTGGTCGAGCGTGGGAGCCTCTTCTTTGCCGGAAGAAGCCGTCTTGGTTCCTGCCGCCGAAAGCGGCTGCGCCTTCTTGCATCCGTCGCGATAGATCGCGACCGCCTTCAGGCCGAGCTTCCAGGCCTGGAGGTAGGCGTCCATGATGTCCTCGACCGTGGCGTTTTCGGGAAGATTGACGGTCTTCGATATGGCTCCCGAAATGAAAGGCTGCGCCGCCGCCATCATGCGGAGGTGTCCGAGATAATGGATCGAGCGCGTGCCCTTGGCTGGTTTGAACGAGCAATCGAAGACGGCCAAGTGATCTTCTTTGACGTGCGGCGCGCCTTCAATCGTGCCCGTGGCGTCAATGTAGCTGACGATGGCGTCGGCCTGCTCGTGCGTGTAGCCGAGCTTGAACAGAGCCGTGGGCACGGTGTTGTTGACGATCTTAATCATGCCGCCGCCGACCAGCTTCTTGTATTTCACCAGCGCGAGATCAGGCTCAATTCCCGTGGTGTCGCAGTCCATCATGAAACCGATGGTGCCCGTGGGCGCGAGCACGGTGACCTGCGAGTTGCGATAGCCGTGTTTTTGGCCGTGAGCGAGGGCCTCGTTCCAGCATTGCTTGCTGGCATCGAAGAGCGCGGTCGGCACATTCGCCTTGCTGATGCCGTTGACGCTGGCCCGGTGCATGCGGATGACATCGAGAAACGGCTCACGATTGATGTACCAGCCGGGGCAAGCGCCACCGGGCATGGTTTGTGCCGGAACTGCCGAGCTTTGCTCGGCCGGACGGCCGAGGGCGGCCGTCCCCACATGAGCATTACCAATGCCTGCGCCCAGGTTCGTTTCGGCGAGGCTCTTCTTCGTTGCTTCGGTCACCGGCGTGAGGGGCGGGCATAGCTCGGCGATCCGGGACGATTGCAGATACGCCTCGCCGCACATGATCGCTGTCACGCAGGCAGCGTAGTCGCGACCGGCGGCAGAGTCATAAGGCAGGCCAGCCGCCATGAGCAGCGCGCCCAGATTGGCGTAGCCAAGGCCGAGCGGGCGATAGTCATGCGAGTTGCGCATGATGGCTTCGGTCGGGTAGCCGGCGTTGTCCACAATGATTTCCTGCGCCGTGATCAGAATGTCTACGGCGTGGCGATACGCCTCCACGTCAAACGTGCCGTTGGGCGTGAATTTCAGTAGGTTCAGGCTGGCCAGGTTACAAGCCGAGTCGTCGAGGAACATGTACTCGCTGCACGGATTCGAGGCGTTGATGCGCGCCGTGTTCTTCGACGTGTGCCAGCGGTTCACCGTAGTGTCGTATTGCATGCCGGGATCGCCGCAGTGCCAGGTCGCCTCGGAGATTCTGTGCAGCAAGTCTTTGGCCTTGTAGGTCTGCACCACGCGGCTGTCGGTGACCGAGCGCGTAGAAAAGTCGTTGTCGCGGAGCACCGAGTACATGAAGTCGTCGGTTACGCGAACGCTGTTGTTGGCGTTCTGAAAGAAAATGGACGCATAGGCGGCAGAATCGGGATGCGAGCCGTCGTAGCCCATGGCGACCAGCGCATGCGCCTTGGCTTCTTCTTTCTGCTTGCACTCGATGAAGTCAACGATGTCGGGATGGTCGACGTTGAGAATGACCATCTTCGCAGCGCGCCGGGTCTTGCCGCCCGACTTGATGACGCCGGCGAAGGCGTCGAATCCCTTCATGAAGCTGAGCGGGCCGCTGGCGGTGCCGCCGCCGGAGAGCGACTCGGCCGAGCCGCGCAGGGGCGAGAGATTCGTGCCCGTGCCCGATCCCCACTTGAACAGCATGCCTTCGGTTTTGGCCAGGGTGAGGATCGAGTCGAGAGAATCCTTCACCGAATTGATGAAGCAGGCCGAACACTGCGGCTTGCTGTAGCCGGTGACGCCAAATTCGATTTGCTGCGTTTCGAAATTCCAGTGCCAGTTCTGGCCGTCGGAGTTGGGCTCAATCCGGTCGCAGCCCACGTTAAACCATACCGGCGAGTTGAAGGCGGCGTATTGGCGCACGAGGATGTGCACGAGTTCGTCGTGGAACGTCGCGCCGTCTTCGGGCGAGCGGAAATAGCCCTGGGCGAGTCCCCAGTCGCGGATAGTTTCGGCCACGCGCGAAATGAGCTGGCGCACGCCCGTTTCGCGCTCGGCCGTGCCGAGTTTGCCATGCAAGTACTTGGAGGCCACGATGTTGGTCGCAGTCATGGACCAATCTTTGGGGACCTCGACATCCTTCTGCTCGAAGATCGGTTTGCCTTGTGCATCCGTGATCTGGGCGCTGCGCAGTTCCCACTCGACCTCGTCGTAGGGCGACACGCCCGGCTTGGTGAAGAGTCGGCGAAAGGACAGCCCGGGAGCCTTCTTCTTCGTGACAACAGGGTTGGTTGCGGCGGACGAAGCGCCGGCAGTCTCGGTTGTGGTTTTGATTTCCGCCATCGGGGCCTCCATATATTAGATTCTATGCGTCTTGCGGCGATCCGGTCCGGGGGAGGACTGCGATCTGGGTTTCAGGTTTCGCCTTTTTCACCCCTCAGAATCCCGAAGGAAAAGGGGCGGTTACATGAATATTGGTGGCCGCTCCAGAATCGAGCTGCGGAGCGCTCGCGGATCGTTCCTTCGCGGCCGAACTTGCCACTCCAACGGGCTCAGGGGAAGCTCTGAAGGAAGCCGAAGGTTCGCCCGCAACCACCTTTTTTTCAATGAGTTCCAGCGAAGTGGCGAAGTGCGCTCCGATACCGGAGGCCTTTTCGCCCGCGATCCACTGGCTTAGAGCATTGCAGATGGAGTTGCGCTGCGCTTCGTCCTCGATGATGACGAAGCGAACGAAGTACCGGCCCGACAGCAGACGGGCACGCATCGGGTTCTGGCTCGACAGCATGCGGTCGAGAACATAGGCCATGTCGTCGGCGGCCGAGAACTGCGTTACCGCCAGCATACGTTTGTGGCGCGAGTTGCCCTCAGCGGCTAAAGCCGCCGTTGTTTGGAGACCGCTGGACGCGGCGCTAAAGCGCCGCTCTTCCACCAAATCGACGATCTCTTCTGCTAGGGCGAACACCCCGGGTTTACTGGGCACCACCAGAAGGCTGTGATGCGACTCACAACGGAACCAGCGCGACCAGTGCAGGCGGCGATAGTCAAGAGGACGATCAAAGCCATGCCGCGCCAACGACTCAGAAACGATACGGCCTATACCTTCCATCACGGGCTCCTGGCTCTCGACTCCCGCCTGGGAAAAGACAACCTCTACTGGCGGGCAAGTCTTCGGTTAATACTCCGGCATTCCTTGCTGTTTGTAGGAACTTACTCTTGAAACTCAGTCGTCAAACCCCGGGGGGAGGCTCGGGGAACGGTCACCGCACGGTCCCGGCTTCCGGCGTCCGGCCCGGAAACCTAGATGCAACCGCCTTCTGATTCTCCGGCTTTCGCTATGCCGGTAAACCGGAAGGCTGTTGGGCGCCGGACCTACGGATCCCAAAGCCCGGTCGCCCTTTCATTGCTGCGGGGCGGCACCAAGTCACCTCGCTTGTAGCCGAACCGCTCACTCTCTTCGTTCCGCTGCTTCCTAATCCCGCCGCATTCCCGTGGGCGGGATTTTCTGCATGGGATTGCAAAGTTACTCCCGTCCATTGTACCTGTCAAGAGGGAAACACCATATGTTGTATCGCCAGCAATGACGGGCTAGATGCGGGGGCAAACACCTGGATTTCCACACCAAGGACGGAGAGCAGGGCGTGTAACTGCGAGATTCGGCCTGCCCCCTTCCATTAGGAGTCTGCCGGAGGCAAGGGACGAGGGCAACCGGAAACCAGCCTCAAGTTGTTGATCGGCTGTGGCAAAATCGAGAATCCTGTGGATGGCTGTGGGAAGGGCGTCGTGGACAAGAGGTCAGTTCAGGGGCGGGAGCAGGTTCCTGCCCTTAGGAACTTGCGCCCGGAAATGAACTTAGTGGCGTGGGCGGGGCTCGGAAGAGCTTGACGGTGAGCGGCGGACCTAGAGAGGCGCCGCAAGAAGCTCTCCGTCGGGGATTTTGACGCGCTAGTGCCTGATTACAACACTTTACTTTCCTTGCAGCAGCATCGGGTGTTAAATTCTGGCTATGAGAGCCAGAGAAGCGATTTCGCTCCTGGCGGTGTTCGCGACCACTTCTTTATCCATTGCAGCCGCGCAAGTTTCCTCCGTTAGCCCGCAAGCCACCGATTCACACGCAGTCACGGTCACGTTCTTTGTACAGGACGAGCACGGGAACCCAGTTAGCACTCTGCAGCCCCCTGACCTGTCCGTGCTGGATAACGGGAAACCCCCGGTGGGCATCGTTACCGTCGCCAGCGCTAAAGAACTGCCGTTGCGGCTCGGTATTCTCATCGATAACAATCCCTACTTAGGCGTTTACTATTCCAAGAAGCAGCTGCAGTACGAAGCCGCGCCGAAATGGGTGCTTGATTTCGTCGACGAAATGCTAGCCAAGCCCGAGGATAAGGCTTTCATTGCGTCGTACTCGACAATCCGACACGGCACAACGTTCACGAGCCGAGGCCAGATCCAACCGATTGACCTCAATCAATTCCTGAAGACTGACGCACCCGATTTCCTTGGATCGCGTGACGCAATACGTCTCGCCTGCGAGGAAGTCTTCGGAGCTGATCCAGCGGGTCGAGAACGGCGGATTCTGATTGTGGTTCCCGGGTTCGATGAAGCCGGACGAAGCCTGTCGGATCTGGCTCAAACCACAGCTGCTGCACAGCTCGCTGGCGTAAAGGTTTTCGTTTCGGGTTGGTACGGGAGCCCCCTGCAGGTTATTGTTTCTGAGACGGGCGGATATTACCTCGGGTGGCCCGACCACACAAAATCGCAGATCGACTCCTTATATAGCCTGACATACATTCCTGCTGGGCCGTATCAATCGGGGAAACTTCGCAAATTGGATGTGAAGATTACAACGAACAAGAATTGGCGCGTGTACGCTCCGAAACGCTATCTCGCCCCTTCAACGCAGTAGGCGTTGCGTCGGAGACGAGCTTCGTCGATTGATGTAACATCGCGATGACGCTCACCTCCTCAGTCAACGTGCGTCAACTCGGCGCATCGTGTGAAACGGCGGAACGCCTGGGAAACGCGGTAGGCGAGCCTTGCCGACGCTATCCGCAAGGGCTGTGGCAAAGTCGGGAATCCTGTGGATGGGCTGTGGGAAGGAGAGCCGTGGGGAAAGAGGTCCGGCCCAGGGAGGACAGGTGCACGTTGCCGAGACAGGTTTACCGCTCATGCTCGCGACTTCACTCAGCCACGCCGTCGTTCACCTGTGCGCAGTCCATGCGCAGCGTGCCGTTGTCATTGAAGACGAGCCCATAAAAGCGGAAGACACCACCCACGTTGGCCGAACTCGAACTCAGCATCTGTGTATCGTTATCGGCGTAAACCACAACCGTATTCGGGCTCGTGAGGGGAGTCTCGTCCGGCTGCTCGGCCAACACGGCGAGAGGATCGTAGGGAGCGAGCGTGACGGTGTAGGTGGTAAAGCCGTCGCTCGTAGAAATCGCGCTCACTGTGCCATTGATGGTTTGGGGCATGAGCGTCATTGTGGCCAAGGGAAGCGGAAGTGGCGGGAAACCATTATCGAGAGGCGCGTTGGAAGTAACCAGAATGTTCTGGCCAGCAACCATGTTCGCCGCGTTGAATGTGGGAACGAAGGGCAGGTTCTGCAGATTTGTAAACTGACCCGAGATCTGGGATGTGGCATTCCCAGAGCCGAAGACGTCGTACATCACGGTGATATCGCCCACCATTTGAGCGACTGAGCCGTAAATGCTGGATTGGGGAGTATCCGCCAGTATCACCTGGCCGCTGGATAAATCGAGATTCGTTGTGTCGGTGTTATAGACGGCAACGCGCGTCGCCATCAACGATCCATTTGCCTGAAGGGCAACGTCCATATCCACAGGCATGCCTATGCTCAGCCCTGAGACGTTGCCTATCCCCTGAAATACAGTGCTTCCATTCGTGCTTACCTGCCACGTGGGAGGATTGCCGTTCCAATAACCATAAGGCGCACTTACCGTGAATCCAGTTCCTGTCGCGCCGATGGATGCGATTGCCCCCTCAAGCCCAAGCGCCTTGCCGTTGGCGCTGTTCGTAGGCTGAGCCGCGATCACCAGGGGAGTCAGGTCGAAAACCGGGGAAACCGCAGCCGGGAGAGTGAAATTCTCTACGCAGCCGCCAGAGAAGGGCGCCGACTCCGAAACCTGCAAATTCAAAACCAGCCCCATGGCTGTCCCGTTCACTTCGATCGGAGCCGGCAGGTTCACCGTTACGGTCGGCGTACCCGGCCCGCCGATAGCGCCGTCGATAAAAAACGATGTGTATGGCGTTTGCAGGCCCACGCACACAGGAGCCGTCCCATCGTAGGCTGCGGTAGCGGAGGTGTAAATATCCTGAGGAATGCTTACCGTCGCCAGCGGTTCCAGGTTGCCGTTCAGATGGATGAACTCCATGCTCAGGGGCCCGGAGAACAGCGTCACAGTCTTCCCCGATTGGCTTGTGAGCGTCAAGTTCTTCAGCGCTACGGGAAACTGAACCAGTTGATCGTTCGCGGTGCTGGACGCGAGAACAACCACCGTGGTGTTTCCTCTGAACTTCGGTGGGGTTGAGCCGCACCCAGTGGTGACTCCGATGCCTAATAACGAGGCGAGAATGATCAGGAAGGAATGAGATGAGGCAGAGGGAGCGGAAGACCAAGCTGCTTTCATGGAATCCTCCAACCGGGCCGTTTATATCTCGCCAACCCAAGCGAGCGCCCTTAGTTTTCGAAGGCAGCCTAATTATAGGTGGACATCTGTCAAGTGATGTCTTAATTGGTCGAGAAGTGCAAAAGACTGTCAAAGTAGGTGTTAGCTGCAAAAGAACGGGCCCCCTTTGCAGGAGCTCGGAAGCTCTTGTGGACGGGCTGTGGGAAGCGGATGCCGTGCGGCTTTCCCTAACTCGGTCGCGCCAAGTGACGGTACTCCTCGCCGCTTTCATCTGCCAGAAGCACCCACAGGGTGTAGATACCCAAAGTGGTCCCTAACGGGAAATGAAACAAAGCCAGCACGCCCAAAATGATAGCGATGATGCGGGCCCAGGGCTGGCGCTGCATCAGGCCCAGCCCCACGCAGATTCCGCCCGCCGCCAGAATCAGGAAGCTTGCGCCCGCAAGAAAAAGGAAAAGAGGGACAAGCCCATGAAAAGGTTCCTGGCGATGGAGAAAAAGGTGTATGCTCCCGCCAAATATCATCAGCACGAACGCAGGGATCAGGAAAAGGCAGCCAATTACCATCCACAGAATGCCGAGTGTGCGCAGATGATTTTCCAGGCGCGACTGGGCCACGGCGCCGACCGGGTCTCCGATCCGCCGGCCACACTTGGGACAGGCCACGAAATCAGGCTGTAACTCGGCTCCGCAGCGACTGCAGAACATGAAAGCCTCCCGGTACTCGCACCTAAGGATACGGCGAAAGGCGTAGGAAGTTCCATCGAGCAACAGTCTCGACCGCGCGAGCCGTCTCGGAACTCACCAAATCCCCAGCACATGCAGTCGTGTTGGCTCCGAAGGTACATGGCCTTCATGGCCATTGAGCCATTGAGGAAGTTGCACGAGAATCACCGATGGGGGCCCGGTTCCATCTCTGGAGAGTGCGTGCTTTATCTTCGATCTCTAATGGTCGCTTTGTTTCTTACAGCCTGCGCTTCGCTGGCGGCAGCTCGCGACCTGGCGGTGGTTTCGAACAAGGCTAACACCGTCACGGCCATGACTCTGCCCGACCTGGTGAAGGTTTGCAAGGCGCAGATTAACCACTGGCCCGACGGCAGGCCCGTGACGTTCATCATGCGTGCGCCGTCGGCGCCAGAGATGAGGGTGGTGCTGGAAAAGATCTACGAACTCCCCGAGTTGCAAGTGAAGGAACTGATCGCGTCTGCCAACCATGGGCGAGCCAATCATCCCGCCATCGTGGTAGCGGTATCCGATGAGGATCTGGTCAACAAGGTAGCATCGATACCGGGCGCGGTGGGCGTGGTGGACGTGTACTCGATCAATAGCAGTGTGACTGTGATTAAGCTGGCTGGTAAGCTGCCGCTGGAGCCGGGATACGTGCTGCACGGCAATTAGGGTCTGGAGCCGCATGTGCGGCCGAAGACATCAGAAATAGCATGGAAAATGAGAAAAAGGCGCTTGCCGCGGTCAGCGGTGTGGACCCGGTTCCGACTCGCAGAACACAAGGCGACAAGTTCGCCGTGGCCCGGCGCTTTCCACGCTTCGCCCTCGACGTGCGGCTCCAGGTCAGGATGTTCCAGGAAGGCGAGTTCCGCACTTGCTGGGGACGCTCCGTGGAATTGGGACAGGACGGCATTGGCGCAACCCTCACCGGTACTCTCGAAACCGGCGAGATCGTATCTTTGGAAATTCCGCTGCCCCTGACCCCTTATCCGATCAAAGTAAGGGCGATTGTTCGCTATTGCCAAGGCCTGCGCTACGGGTTTGAATTCCTCACCATGAACGACGCCCAGCGAGAAACCATCCAGCGGGTATGCCAGTACCTGGCCACGAGAACCTAACGCCCACATCCATGCGCAGCCTATGGCGCGCATCCAACCGTAGAATGCTCCTGATGCGAGGTTTCCTCCTCCCACTCGCCCTGATCGCAGCCGCGATGGCGCAGTCGCCGCTTGTGCCGACTCTCGTCGTGATGGACGAAAACGGAGTGGCGGTAGCTGCGGCGCGAGTGCTTCTGGAGTCTCCGCCGCTGCCCGCCGTGCGATGCCAGACGGACTTCAACGGGCGGTGCCAACTTCCCTCGCTCGCGGCCGGAACATATCAGCTGCGCGTTGAAAAAGAAGGTTTCTACGCGACAGTCGAGCCGAACGTGCAGATCGAACCTAGCTCAACGATTGAAGTCACGATTTCGCACCAACAGGAAGTGCGCGAAGTAGTGGATGTGGTCGAGTCGCCGCCGGCGATTGACGCGTCCCAGGTCGCCGCCCAGGAAACCATCAGCGGGCTGGACGTGCTCGACATTGTCTATCCCGCGAGCAACGACTACCGCAATGCGCTCGACTACATTCCCGGCGTGGTGCAGGACCAGAGCGGCCAGCCGCACGTTGCGGGTGCACAGACCTACCAGACCGTAACTCTGCTCGACGGTTTCAACGTCACACAGCCGGCCAATGGACAGATGCTGGTGCGAGTCAGCAGCGACGCCTTTCGCTCGATCCAGGTTGAGCCGGCTCGCGAACCGGCCGAAGATGGCAAAGGATCGGGCGGCGTGCTCAGCTTGAACACCGGCATCGGCGACGATCGCTACCGCTTTTTCGCCACCAACTTCATTCCGTCAATGCAAGACAAGCATGGCTGGAGATTCGATCAGTTTCTGCCGCGCTTCACTTTCTCCGGCCCACTGCGCAAGCGAAAGATGTGGTTCTACAACGCATTCGATGGAGAGTATGACAACACCATCTACACCGAACTGCCGGTTGGCCAGGATAACGACCACACGCTGCGCTTGGGCAATCTGTCGAAGGTTCAGGCAAACCTCACGGCCCGCGACATTGTGACTACGAGCTTTCTGGTGAATTATCTGCACGACCAATACGCGTATCTTTCGCCCCTGAGTCCGCAACTCTCCAATCCGAAAGACGTGGAATCGGCCTACGTCGCGAGCCTGAAGGATCAGCATTATTTCGGTGGAGGAGAACTGTTCGAAGCCGGGTTTGCGTTCGATCAGTACAACCTGCAGCTGACCCCGTATGGAACCGAGGCGTATGTCGTCCCAGCCGCGGCCGCAGTTCTTGGCAATTATTACTTGGCGGGCCAGACGCAGGCGCGCCGCTGGCAGGCGCTTTCCAACTTGTTCCTGCCTCCGCACCAGTGGTACGGACGGCACGATTTCAAAGTAGGTATGGATCTCGACCGCATCGCCTACGAGGCGCAGTTCTCCCGCCAGCCGATTTCGTTTCTAGTCCCGCCCCCGGTTTTGCCTCTGCCACCGCCGCCTGCCCCCTGCCCGGTTGACGCCAGCGGAATCCCCACAACGCCGTCTCCAACTTGCACGCGCTATTCCACATTTGCTGGCGGTTTTCCTTCGTCAACCTACAACTCGGAGATCAGCGCCTACGCCGAAGATCGTTGGAGCGTCACGAACCGGCTGTTGGTCGAGCCGGGAATCCGCCTCGATTGGGATGAGATTGTCCGCCATGAGAACGTCGCTCCGCGGCTCGCCGGAACCTACGTGCTGGATAACTCCGGCAACACGAAACTTTCAGCAGGCATCGCCTTGGTCTACGACGCAACCCCGGTTTATCTGATCGCGCGCCCACTCGCGGGACAGAGAACCGACTATTTCTTCGATTCGACGACTCACGAATTGACGAGCACCGTCCTCACCACTTTTGCCGCTGATCGCAGCACGCTCGAGTCGCCGCGCTTCCTCAACTGGAGCGCCGGCCTGGAAAAGAAGTTACCTGCAGCCATCTACATGAAAGCCGAGTTTCTGGAAAAGCGCGGCAGCCGCGGTTTCGTTTACGACGCACAGGGCGCCGCAGCCGGCAACTTCGTCCTAGAAAACACTCGCGACGACCGCTACGACGCGCTGCAGTTCACATTGCGCCACAATTTCCGCGAAAGCTACATGGTAATGGGCTCCTACACGCGCTCCCGCGCGCACTCGAACCAGGCCCTCGATTTCAACGTGGACAATCCCGTACTCAGCGGCCAGCAGCCCGGCCCGTATCCGTGGGACGCACCCAACCGCTTCCTTTCCTGGGGCTATTTGCCGTTTTTCAAGCTGCCGGTCATTCACCAGCTCGAAGTCGCGTATTCGATGGAGGCCCGCACGGGGTTCCCCTTCAACTTGCTGACCGACCAACAGCAACTCAAAGGGGAACCGGGAGCGCAGCGGTTTCCCGAGTACTTTTCGCTCAACCTGCAACTCGAAAAGCGCTTTCATTTTCTGGGCTACTACCTGGCGCTACGCGGCGGGTTCGACAATATTACTGGCCGATGCGACCCTTACGTGGTCAACAACATCATTGACTCGGCCCATCCAAATTTCACATTCAGCGGCTGCCAGGGCCGCGCTTTCACCTCTCGCATTCGCCTGCTCGGGCACAAGTAGGCCCGGCACGATATAATCTCTGCCACCAAACTCTTGCATCAAAACGCCACTTCCCATCATCACTAGCCAATGGAGGACTTACATGGCTCACGAACTATCCCCTTTGCCCTATGCCTATGACGCGCTCGAACCGATCATCGATAAGCAGACGATGACCCTGCATCACGATATGCATCACGGCGCGTATGTGAAGAATCTGAACGCCGCCCTCGAGAAGCATCCCGGGTTGGCTGGCTTGTCTGCCGAAGATCTCATCCGCGATCTCAGTGCCGTTCCGGAAGACATCCGCACCGCGGTCCGCAACAACGGCGGAGGCCAGATCAATCACACTATGTTCTGGAAGATCATGAAGCCCCAGGGCGGCGGCGATCCCAGCGGCCCGATCGCTGACGCCATTCACAAGACCTTCGGCTCTTTCAAGGATTTTCAGGCCAAATTCAACGACGCCGGCGCGAAGCAGTTCGGCTCAGGGTGGGTCTGGCTGGCGGGCAAGTCCAACGGCGATGTACAGATCATTAGCACGCCCAATCAGGACAACCCGCTCTCACAGGGTCTTTACCCCATCTTCGGCAACGACGTCTGGGAGCACGCCTACTACCTTAAATACAACAACCGCCGGCCGGAGTATCTGGCGGCGTGGTGGAACGTTGTCAACTGGGATGAGATCAATAAGCGGTTCGCGTCTTTTAAGGCGGGCAAGCCAGCGCACGAGCCCGCGTTAGCACATCGGTAGGCCGCTGGGGAACGCACCAACTGCCGCCCTCGCCTCTCCGGCGAGGGCGGCTTGTGTTTGTGTCAGGCTCATGCGAAGGGATCTCCCTCACCCATCGCGAAGAAGGCTTGACCCGCGAGATGCTCCAGCGATTCCACGGCTCTTTCCACTGGGGAGCGCGGCAAGCGGAATTCATTATCGAAAACCTCGCGCAATTGCTGCATTGAGCTGATGCGAATTTCGCGGCTGCCCACGGCGTCGTGGCGGGTGACGAGAGCATTCCTCAATTCCACCGAATGATCGTCGAAACAGCGGACCACGCGCAGCCGTGTCATGAACGTCGCCGCTGGCCGAAACGAATCCAGAATGATTTCGCGGAAAAAGTCGAAAGTGCGCGGGACCTCGTTTACCACATATCCGTGAACTCGTTCTCCTCCGCGGAAGACGTCCATCGCGAGCCGCCCGTCGCCGCGCCGATCAAGCACATAACGGTAGGAACCTTGCTTCATCTCATGCGGCAGCTCGGCCAAAGGCAGAGGGTCGTAGAATGGGCCACCGTAGCCGACATCTGCGTGGTACTCGTTTCTGCCGATGCACACGCGGATCGCGGTGTGCACGTTGGCGTTCCTCATATCGCAGCCCAGTAAATCCCGGTCGTAGCCCAACTCGCTCAGGAGTTCCGCAAAGAACGGATTCGCCGTGTAGCATGTCCCGCCCAGATCGTAGCGCTCGATGCCCTCGAGAAACTCGGCGAGAGTTGTGATCCTGCCCTTATGTTCGCGCCCGATCAACAGGAGCTTAGAGATGTTCTCGAACGGGACCCGAATTACGTGCTGACGAACCAACTGCCGCAAGCCTTCCAGACCGCAGGGGGGATGGTTGAATCCGAGCAGCCGGAGATATCGGGTGTAAGGATCGCGCATGTATTCGAACTCTATGGATTCTATCCCCAGATACCTGGGGTCAAGCGCCTCCTGATCTTGCTGCACTCCTTGGAGTCTTGATCGCCCCGCAGCTGGTGCGCAGCCTGTTTTCAGTCTCACTTGACTTAGTCCACAGACTTAGTCTACTGTGTCTTTATGGAAGTCAACATCCACGAGGCCAAGACCCATCTCTCCCGGTTGCTGCAACGAGTGGCAGCAGGGGAAGAAGTCACGATCGCCCGCGCCGGCGTCCCGGTTGCGCGGCTTGTGGCAGCCCAACCCGAGCCGAGGAAGGTTCGTCCACTGGGATTCGCGCGTGGCGAAATCTGGATTGCAGAAGACTTTGATGCGCCTTTGCCGGACGACCTGCTCAGGGCATTCTACGGGGGCGACCTGCCCAAACTCAGCAAAAATAGGGGACGGCGGCGCAAGTGAGATATCTGCTCGATACGGTGGCGTGGTTATGGAGCATCGATTCCGTTGAGAGGCTCAGCAAAGAGGCGAAGGCCATCCTTGAAGAAGGGCAACAGGAGATCTACTTCTCTGCCGCTACCGCGTGGGAGGTAAGCATCAAGGCGTACCTCGGCAAGTTGGTTCTTCCTGCAGCCCCAGCAGTTTGCGTGCCTGCCTTCATGGCAAAGCAAGGTTTGCGCCCGCTTCCCGTCACTCACTTGCATGCTGTGAAGGTCTACGACCTTCCCCCGCATCACCAAGATCCTTTCGACCGCCTGCTGATCGCTCAGGCCATCGTGGAAGATATGACCATCCTTACTGCAGATCACAACTTCAGGAAGTATCCCATCCGCGTCGTCTGGTGCGGGAAATGAGCCGATAAGAAAAGCCGCCCTTACCGGGCGGCTTGCTACTGCAATCTTCCGAAGACTACGCGGCCGTTTCGTCTGATACCGGCGGCTCGAACGGCTCATCGTAACTGCCACCATAGATCGAGGGCACCTTCGATCCCATGGGCCGCAGATACGTCGCCAGCGCCCCGCGGTGATGAACGCTGTGGTTATTGAGGAATCCGAGGTAGAGCACGGCCGGCAGGTTGAACACACCGAAAAATCCGATCGGCGTAAGCAACTGCTCCGGGGTCATGGCCGCCACGCGCGCCACGCCCCGCTTGATGTTCTCGTCATACCAAGCGACAACTTCGGCTGAGGTCTGAGGTTTGTGTTCGGGCGCTTCTGTGTTGAAATTCAGGTCGGCAATTCCGTCCAGAAACTGGATGTCGCTATTCGCCAGATGCCATGCCAGTTCCTTCGCGCTGCGCCCGTTCGGATCATGGCGGTAATCCGACTTCGCATCGGGCACGGCCGCGATGACTTTCTTTGTAACTTCGGCTTCCCGCAGGACGCCGTCGAGCATCATGGCGCGATAGCCGAGAGCAAATTCGGGAGTCATGCCTTGGGACATAGTTCCTCCTTGTGAGGGTGTTGTGTATTCCGGGCTGAAAACGGCCAAAAGGGGCGCCGGCGTGAAAAGCCGCGCCCCTCGCCACAGATGAGCTTCCCAGCGGAAGCGTCCAGATTATACTCCGACCGGCTGTCGGCTGCGCACCGGGACGGGCGTGAACCAGCCGTGGCGATCGGCCTTTTCTCCGTGCACGATGGCGTAGAACTCCTTCTGCAGCGCCTTGGTGACCGGCCCGATTTCGCCCTTCCCGACCTTAATCTTATCCACCGAGCGAATGGGCGTGACTTCGGCCGCCGTGCCGGTGAAGAAGGCCTCGTCGGCAATGTAGAGCATCTCGCGGGGAATCACCTGCTCCACGACCGTTATGTTTAGATCGTGCGCGATTTGCAGGACCGAATCGCGCGTGATGCCGGGCAGCACGGAATTGCCCAGAGGCGTCGTAATCAGCCGGTCGCGGTGCACCACGAACAAGTTCTCGCCCGAGCCTTCGCTGACGTATCCGTTCACGTCGAGCGCGATGCCCTCGATATAGCCATTGGCCATGGCTTCCATCTTGATCAGCTGCGAGTTCATGTAATTCGCGCCGGCCTTGGCCATGGCAGGCAGCGTGTTCGGCGCCAGCCGCGCCCAGGATGACACGCACACGTCGCAGGCCGCGTTCTCGTGTCCGAGATACTTCCCCCAGGGATAATTGACGATGTAAACCTCGATGGGATTGTTGACCGCGCTCACGCCCGCGTCGCCATAGCCGCGCAGCACTACTGGACGCACGTAGCACGGCCACACTCCGTTGTGGGCCACGGTTTCGACCATGGCCTTAACCAGCTCGTCGCGGGTGAACGGTATCTCCATGCGATAAACCTTGGCCGAATCGAGCAGGCGCTGGATGTGTTCGTGAGCGCGGAAGATCGCCGGCCCGGCCGGCAGCTCGTAGCAGCGGATGCCCTCAAACACCGAAGAGCCGTAGTGCACGACGTGCGACATCACGTGGATGGTGGCGTCGTCCCAGTTAATCAGCCTGCCGTTGTGCCAGATCTTTTCGGTCTTCTGGATAGCCATGGAGACTCCTTTGCGCGCAGCGCGGACTAAGTAGACATTATAGCTGGGGGCGGGAGGAGGTTTGTCGGAGCGCGTTCTTTGGACACCTGAGGGCGGGGGAATGCAAGGTCGGAGGCCGGACGGCAGAGCTCAGAGCATCCAGTGGAAAAGCAGGTCCCTCGACTCGGCAAAGAGGGCCTTGCTCGGGATGACAACCCGTCTAATGCGCGGCGGCGTTTGCAGGAGCTGTCGTCAGCGCCGCCTGGACGGTTGTTGCGGGCAGTTCGTCGCCGCGGAAGAAGCGGTATTTATCCTTCGCGCCGTCGTTCGTGGCTGGCGCGTCTTTCGTGCTCACGGGAGGATTCGCGGGCGAGTTCGCCGCCGGATCCGCAGGCGGGTTCGCTGCCGGATTCCGGGCGTCTTTTGAATTCGGGTTGGGCGAATTCCTGCTGGCCGAGTTCGGGGCGGGCTTATAGTTGGCCTCTTTCATCTCCGGCATGGCGACGAAGGGCTTGGAGTAATCATTGGCGGCGTTCCAGAACAAGAATCCGATGCCGCCTCGGTTGCGCGCGGTCTCCACCTGCACCTTGATATATTCCGGCGAATAGGTCTTGGTCCGCCAATGGAAGGCTTGCAGCCATGGGCGGATGACCACGCCGCTGGTCTTATTTCCGTCAGGATGGGTGATCAGCTCGAAACGGTCCATCGACTCGCCGATGAAATGGGCAGGCTCGTCGCCGGGATGCGGAATGTTGTCCATGCCGAAGAAGTGCGAAGGATAGATCATGGGCGAGAGCACGTCGCAGTAGCGCGCCATCTGCACGATGTCCTGGCCAGTGTGGGAGAGATCAACCTGGCGCTGCCACGCCATCACCCCGAAAACATCGAGCGAAAACAGAGCGCCAGTGGGATGAATCTCGGCATAGGCCTTCTTGAGGAACGCGGCGATGACGTCGGAGCGCTGCGGGCCGCGCGGCCTGGATATGCAGGGGTTCTTTCGCCCCTTCGGGGCTTGCGGGTTTTGTCCGGCTGACCCACGGCTCACGCCGTGGGCTGCATTCCTTTGCCCCTTCGGGGCTGGGGTGGAGGCGCCATCTGCGGCTGCGCCTTCGTCGGCGGAAGGCGCGAGTCGCCCGTCTCCACACGAGTCTTCCTGATTCGATGCTTGTGCCCCTTCCGGTTGGTCTTTCTGGAACACAAACGCTGCGTCTTTCTGATCGCCTTCAGCGGGGAAGCGGACGTAGTCGAACTGGATCTCGTCGACGCCGAGCTGAGCCACGTACTTGGCCAACGCGATGTTGTATTCCTGAACCTTGGGCTGCGAAGGATCGGTCCACACCAGCTTGCCGTTTTCGCGCCAGGGCTGATGCGTGCTGCGCGACTGAACGGCAAGTTCAGGATGCTCCTTCACCAGGCGTTCGTCGCGGAAAATGGCGATGCGGGCGATGGCGTGCATGTTCTGCTGGTGCAGAAAGTGCACGAGCTTGGGCACGTCGTGAATGGAAATATTGTGCTTGCTCACAAGCGGATGCTCGAAAGGAATGCTGAGCGAGCCGTCGGAGTCCTTGATGTCGAAGACAACGGCGTTGCCGCCAACTTCGCGCCAGTGGCGGATGATACGCAGTCCGTGGTCGCTGCCGGCCATGAAACCGGTCAGATAAACGGCGCGGACTTCAAAATCCCGCGGCACCGGTATCGTTCGCGCAGTGATCGGAGCTGGGATGACGCCCGGAATCACAATATTCTCGTTGCTTTTCACGACGTTGGCGCCGCCGGATTTATGGTTCACTTCGCGGATCGCGTCAGCGAGCTCGGAAGTCGTGAGGTACGAGGTCTTCCCTAGATAATGCCGGGCGATGGAGGGAATCGTCTCGCCGCGTTTGGCAGTGTAGATTTCGGTGCCGGGTGCTGCGGTGAGTTTAGGGTCTGCCGGGTCCGCAGAAGCAGAGACCCTCGCCCCGACAGGTTGTAGTTGCGCTTCGGTCGAAGAACCGGGGGGCTTTGCGGTTTGCGCCTGCGCGGCAAAATCGGACCTGGAATGCGGGCTGAGCCGCCAGGCGGCGGCAGCGAATAGCAGACAGGAAATGGCGGCTAAGATGCGAAGCGACGCAAGGCGCAAAGCGTTCCTCCTGAGATAATTCCCCGCAGTTGCGATGCTAGCTTTGGCCTTTTGTCTTCTGCTAGTTACGGCGGGACAGAGCCGGTCGTGCGTGCCACGGTCAGCCGGCACAAACCGGCGAGCCCATAAATTCTGATGCGGCTGACGCGATCGATGCTCTCGACGCGCCCAGTTTCCGAGATCACTTAACTTGCTGAAGGCTGCAGCTTGCCGGATCAATCTGCACCAATCGTGGTGCGATTATCAGTGAACGCAGCGGGAGGTTGTGGCGGCGCGCTCTAATCTTCGAAGCGATGTTGTACCTGTTCCTTCCCCGGTAGCTGCAAAGTATTTCTCTTTGTGTGGACAGGGCTTACCTTGAGCTCCAGAGCCGGATGGTTGGTATGGCGCTAACTCCAGCCGGAAGTATAATTTGCGGCTAGGCAAGGCAGCGGCGGAGCGTGGCCAACGGTTTGCTGATTTCTCGACCGAACCGGCCCAGGCTGCTATGCATCTGAACTAGGGAGTTTCTGGCAGATCGGGCGCTTCCAAAGGACGGGCCAGAGAGGCGGAAAAAGGCCCACAAAGTCCGAGAGCAACTGGAGAATAGCCGCAGAAGACGGCCAAACGAAAGGAATGGTGTCCGGGAGCCCCGGCAGTTTTTATGAGAACGAATCTCGCAACCGTGCTCGATCCGAACCGTCGCAGCAACGATGCTGGAGAATTCGAAGCTGCCCTACGCCGCCGGATTGTCGGGCAGGACCAGGCAGTCGAGAAGGTCGTCGAGATCTATCAGATGTTCCTGGCTGGGCTGAACCCTCCAGGACGTCCGGTGGGCAACCTGCTGTTCTTGGGGCCGACGGGATCGGGCAAGACGCGCGTGGTTGAAGCGATGGCCGAGGCTCTCTTTGGCGATTCGCGAGCGTGCATCAAGATTGACTGCGCCGAATTCCAGCACTCGCACGAGATCGCCAAGCTGATCGGCTCCCCTCCGGGATATCTTGGGCATCGCGAGACCCATCCCTTGCTCACGCAGGAAGCGCTGAATCAGTGGTTCACTGAAAAACTCAAGCTCTCGATCCTGTTGTTTGACGAGATTGAAAAGGCCAGCGACTCTCTGTGGCAGCTTCTGCTCGGAATTCTGGATAAGGCGACGCTCACGCTGGGCGACAACCGGCGCGTCGACCTGTCGCAGTGCATCATCATCATGACCTCAAATCTTGGCGCGGGCGAAATGACGAGCCTGGTGGATGGTGGATTCGGGTTCGCGCCCAAAGTGGTCGAAGTGGACGAATCGTTCGACGACAAGATTCAGCGCACCGCCGTGGAAGCGGCGCGACGCAAATTCACGCCCGAGTTCATGAACCGGATTGACAAGACGGTTGTGTTCAAGACATTGCGCGACGAGCACCTGGCGCAGATCCTGGACATCGAACTGGGCATGGTGCAGCAGCGCGTGCTCATTGCCGCGGGCACGAACCAGTTTGTGTTCAATTGCACGCAGAAAGTAAAAGACTATCTGCTCAGGGAAGGCACTGATCCGCGATATGGGGCGCGTCATTTGAAGCGGGCCATCGAGCGCAATCTGGTTTTCCCGCTGGCGAATTTGGTAGCCACGGGCCAGGTTCGACTAGGAGATTTTGTGCGCATCGACATGGCTTCCGAGAACAAGATGATTTTTGTCAAAGAAGCCGAAAACACCATGGCGCCGGTGCTGCTGGAGCGCTACGGAGCCGCTGCCGCGACGCAACCTGCGGCGCGGGCTGCCCGCACCGCAGCGAATGGACGTCGCGACTTCGGAGCCCCTTCGCCGGGGGTGGCGGAGAGCAAGTAGAGCCTTGCATCCCACTTCTCGCGCAAAGAACGCGCGAGAAATGGGGCACCCGCAAATAGGGTATTGAGCTGTAAGCTTCGCGTTTTGGTAGGTGGAATCTCGCCAGACCGCATCTCGCGAGAAACCCTCGGCGCCGGAAATCCCTTCCGGCGCCTTTTTTCTTATGCGCGCGGCCATGTGCGCGGACGCCAGAACTTGCGGATGCTCCACGATCCGAAGCGGAACGTAAGAACGATGAGCAGCGGGCCCAGGATCAGTCCGATCACGACGAGCCACCAGCCGAGAAGATCGTGCGCGCCGGCGGGTGGGCCTCCACTGGAGAATGAAAGGCCGAGACTCCAGGTGCCGTCGGGGTTGTGCGACTCCCAGAGGCCCGTGGCGCGGGGAAAGATGATCTTGGCGAAGGCGAAGAGGACGAGCGCGCCGCCGAGCGTGTATCCGACGACAGAGACCAGAAGGACGACGATGCCGGTGATGCTGAGCGTCGCCCAGCGGAACAGGCTGTGCAGGCTGACCAGGGGCGAGTGAGTCCGCTGCGCACGCCTGAGCAGCTCCTCGGTGCGGTATTGGCTGGCCAGTTCCTCGGGTGTTCCAAGAGCGGCGAGCGTAGCCGCTATTTTTTCAGGCGAATCGCCCCCGGAGGTCTTGTCGAGGATGTGAGCGCGGATTTCTTCCACGATGTCGTCGGCATCTTCATCCATGAGCTCGCGCAGCTGTTTGCGCAATTCGGCAAGATAGGCGTCGATGGTCTTCTGCGATTCGACCGAGACAGTCATGGCTTCTCCTTCATTTCTTTCTTCAGGGGAGCGAGCAGGGTGGTCATGCGGCCGGAGAACTGCTCCCACACGCGGGCCATTTCGAGGGCACGCTGGCGTCCTGCGGCGGTGAGACGGTAATACTTTCGGGGATGTCCGGAGTCGGATTCGACCCACTCGGCGTCGACCAGGCGGAGAGCGCGCAGGCGGCTCAGCAGCGGGTAAATTGTGCCTTCAACCACGACCAAGTCGGAGCTACTCTCGAGATGGCGGAGGATCTCAAGCCCGTAGAGGGCACCGTCCCAAAGCGAGGCGAGGATGGCAAGTTCGAGCGATCCCCTGCGGAGCTGGATTTCCCACTTTTCTGCGCTGTCGGAGGCCGACGCTGTTTTCTTATCTTCCACGACCATATACTATGTAGTACATTGTATAATGTCAAGAAAAATATGTTGGAGTACCTTGGGCAAGGAAGAGGGTTTAGCGGGATTCTAACTTTCGATTCGTATCGTTAGTGTGTAACTAATGCTTGACATATAGTAAATGATGCTTTACATAGCCTCTGGAGGCAAGGAGTTCTATGAATGTCGAACATCGAGAACAGCTAAACGTCGCGGAAGGCTCACGTTGGTCGGCGTGTGAAATGTTGCTTTGGGGCGCACTCGGGACAAAAAGCAACGCCGAACGCAGATACAAGACTCGAAGCGCTTTGGCCGCTTCTGTGGTTGTGTGCTGGGGTTTAATTGCGTTTGCCATGCACCTTCGTCCGAAGATCATTACTTCCACCATTGTGTTTCTCGCAGCATTCTCGATTTCCTACATTGCGTGGGAACTGCGAAGATACTTGACTCAGCTTGACGAGCTCGGCCGGCGCATGCAGCTCGAAGCCATCGCCTGGACGTATGTCACGGGCTTCGTTTTGGCGGCCTGGTTCGGAGTGCTCGTCATGCTCATGGCGCTCTTCAGTCCCTCGTTCAAGCACTGGCCCTTCCAGTTACTGCTGCTGGCGAGCCCATTTCTCTACTTCCTGCTGGAGCTGATCCGGGCCGGATGGCTTTACTACCTCTCGCGGAGGTACTGATGAAGAATCGTCTGCGTGTCCTCCGCGCCGAGCGCAACCTATCGCAAGCCGAGCTGGCGGAGAAGCTCGACGTTTCGCGCCAGACGGTGAATGCGATTGAAACCGAGAAATACGACCCGAGCCTTCCCCTTGCGTTCAGAATCGCGGCACTATTCGGCCAACACATCGAGGACATATTTGTTCCCAACGGCAGTAAGGGATAGCGTTGTACGAGTTCATGGTTGTGAAGGCGCCTTCTCCCCAGACCGCATCTCGCGTGAAACCCTCGGCGCCGGAATCCCTTCCGGCGCCATTCTTGCTGAGCGGTGCGAAAGGCGTTAACCCCAGCATCGAGCCCTTGTATATTGCCTTCATGCAGAGCTATGTCCCAGAGCGGATCCGAAAGGCATTCTGGCGAGCGCGATTCGGCATCGGTACTATTGCGCTGACGTACGCACTTTCCTTGTTGGCTGGTTTATCCGCTGTCCATTCGGGAAGCAAGTTCGCTCTTGGTTTTCGCGACCGGCTCGTGGCCAAAGCGCAACGGGAATCGGTGATACTGCGTGACCTCGACCGGGACAATCGGTTGCGCGCGGCAGGGTTCGACGCTGCGGGGAATGCAGGCGCTGCAGCGTTGGGGTTGGTGGCCGGCTACTTTCCGCCAGTGGGCTACGGGGCAGTTGCCTTCCGAGGCTGGGTTGGCGGCGTGGTTTCAGTGGACGATAGGCATCGCAGCCGATTAGGCACGCCGCGGGAGGCTTTCTACTACATCACAACGCTGATATTGCAGTTGATTCCGTACTCGCTGGTGGGAGGGGCAGGGGTGAACATCGGAATCGCCACCTTTGGAAGAAGAGGCAGGGTCGAGTATCCGGGCAGCCGAGTGCGCTGGCTTCTGATTCCCCATGCAGCTCTGGGAGACGCTGGATGGATCTACCTGGTTTCGTTGCCGCTGTTTGCGATCGCGTCGCTGTTCGAGTTTTTGGCCGTGTAGGACGTGCTGCGCCCATCGCAAGTCTCAAACTGTAACGACTGGTGGCCGCCGGACCTTTCGGGCGCCAGCTTTTTCTAAATGGGATTCCCCAGAGTGACCTTCCGCACGCAAGTTGCTTCCCCAGATAAAGAGCACCTCTCTCCGCTTCAGTTCGGTCAGTCAAGGGCGACCCTTCGTCGCCGGATCGCCGCATAAGCCAATACCAGCGTTGCGATGCAGGCCAGCCCACTCCAGAGGTTCACGCGCGGGAAAAGCCAGGTTTGTAGAAGAGCGACAGACACAAACATGAATCCCAGAATCGAGCCCCATTGTCCCAACGGCGAGCGCAGAGGCAGCGAGGCCAGTTCCACGGGTGAGCGGCGACGGCGGAAACACACATGTGCGGCGAGAGAGACCAGCCACGAGAGGATCATTCCCGTGAATGCGGCCCCAATGATGTAGCGGAAAGCGTTGCGCGGGGCCCAGAGCACCAGAGCCAGCGCGAAGAGGATTCCGAAGGAAGAAACCACCACAGCTAACTGCGGCGAGCCGGCACGATTCAGGCGGCCCAAGCCCGCCGGAGCCCATCCCGTGCGGGCCAAGGAGAACAGCATCCGCGAGGCGACATAGAGCGAAGCGTTGGCTCCGGAAAGAGCTGCTGAGAGCACGACGAAGTTCATCACGGCAGAAGCACGCGGCAGCTTCACCATGCGGAACGTCGTCACAAAAGGACTTTCGGTGACGCCGGCGTGATTCCAGGGCATGACTCCGAGCAAAACTACGATTGCGCCCAGGTAAGCGAAGGTAAGCGTGAGGAAAGTCCACCGGACGGCGCTCGGGGTCTCGCTTGAGGAGCGAGATTCACCCGTGGTCACGGCTACCATTTCCACTCCGCCGAAGCTGTAGATCGCGTAGGTCATGGCAAGGAGGGGCGACCAGGGACCTCTGGGGAAAAATCCGCCCTGCGCGCCGTATTGCGGAGCGACTTTGCCCCGCAAAAGCAGCGACGTGCCAACGACGACAAAAGCTGCAACCGTGGCCAGCTTGATCATGGACAGCCAGAACTCGAAGCGGCCGTAGGAGCCGACGCTGCGCAGGTTCACGAGCAGCAGAACGGCGGAAAAGACCAAGACCCAGACATACGCAGGCACGCCGGGCAACCAATACGACATATAGGTAGCGGCAGCGACCATCTCCGCACCGATGTTGAGAGCCATGCCGGCCCAATAGCCGGCGCGCGCGAGGAACCCCGCTAGGGGACCGAGGTAGAGATCGCCATAGACGCCGAACGATCCCGTGGCCGGATGGGCACAGGCCAGTTCGCCGAGAGCCATGGCCACGGTCCAGTTGATGAAGGCGGCGGCTATGAAACTGAGAATGGCAGCGGGCCCGGCCACTTCGATCGCAGCACCGGATCCCAGCAGAAGGCCGGTACCGATGGACCCGCCGACACCGACCATGGCCATTTGTCCGGCGGACAATTCACGGCGGAGGCCGTCCTCGTGAAATTGTGCCGGAGAATCCCCAAAGGGCATGTTGCACCATATCAGAACCGGCAAGCCGTGCCCAAGTCTTGGAGAATGGCTGTGACCTTCGTAATCGCGGCCAGTCCCTCCCGCATTGCTGCGGTCTCGACCCGCTCCTAGAATCGCAGAAGGGTTTCGTGCGCGTAATTCCACATGCCTGAGATCACCAAACGACTGGACCGGGCCGAGCTAACCAAGAGGGTGGAGCGTGCCGAGAAACTTCTGCAAAAGGGTAAGACCAGCGAAGCCCTGGAAGAGTACTTGCAGGTTCTGCGGGACGATCCGGAAAACGATGTCGTACGGCAACTGGCGGCCGATCTGTGCCTTTCTCTAAGCCGCAACGTCGAGGCGGTTGGCTTGCTAGGCGAGCTATTTGAGCGGCAGGTGACGGCCGGGGATGCGACTCGCGCCAGCCTCACCTACAAGAAACTGGCGCGGCACGGCAGTCCTACCTGGCAGCAGAAATCCCGCTTCGGACAATTGCTGGAAGGATCGAACCGGAAACTGGCCGTCAGCACGTACGAGGCGGCCTTGGCTGAATTGGCAAAATTGGGCAAGAAGCAGGAATCGGCGGAAATATTGAACCGAGTCGTGGCCATCGAGCCTTCCCAGGGAAATCTGCTGCGGGTCGCGGAGTTAGCCTCTGAGTTGGGAGATCGCAAAGGGGCAGCGTCGGCCTTCCTGCGGGTAGCAGAGATGGCTACGGCTGAGGGCGGCGATCCCGCGCAATGGTACGAGCGCGCCTATCAGGAGGACTCCTCCGACCTGCAGATCGCGCTGGCCTATGGCAAGGTTCTGCTGGCGCAGGGGCAGATTGGGGCCGCGGTCTTCATCCTGGAGCCGCAACTGAACTCCCCCAAAGCGACGCCGGAGTTGCGTGAAACCTACGCCACCGCACTGGTCGCAGCCGGCCGTTTTGGGGAGGCGGAACCTCTGGTGTGGCAGCTGTTCGAGCAGAATCCGGCGCGGATCCAACAGGTGATTGCGCTCATCGGCCAGATGCTTGATGGCGAGCAGGATGAAGAAGCCGTCGCCTTGGCCCGCAAGCTGGAGCTGTTCGAGCGGCGTCGCGGAGAACGGCGGCAGTTCATCGCGATTATGCAGGATCTCACGTCGGCACATCGCCAGACGCCGCAGATGCTGGAGTTCCTGAGTGAACTCTACAATTCCTCCAATCGCGAGAGCGATTATTGCCAGACGCTGTTGAAGCTTTTCGATCTCTATTGTGAAAACGGCAACTTCGTTAAAGCGGCGGATTGCCTGGATCGCGCCGCCGAAGTGGACCCTTATGAGCCCGGTCATCTGAAGCGGTTGGACCTGATCCGGGGCAAGGTCGAGGACGGGCGCTTCAAACTGATTTCCTCCCGATTCGCGCCAGTGGCTAAGCCAGCCGAGGAGACGGTGCAGGTCGATCAACGCACGCTGGGGGCTGCGACGCTGCAAGACCTGATGCTGCAGGCGGAAATCCTGGTGCAATACGGCATGCGCAGCAAGGCCGTCGAGCGGCTGCAGCGGATTCAGGAATTGTTCCCCCGCGAGGAAGAGCGAAACGAGGATTTACAGCGTCTTTATATGTCTGCGGGAGTAACGCCCCGCTATTCCGGGTCAGCACCCCTGCCTCCAACAGCTGCCGCGCCGGCGCCGCCCGCGGTCGCTCCAGCACCCGATTCCGCTCCGGATGTACGCAGCTTCACCCGCGTGGCGGAGATTACGCGTAAGTTGTATCACCAGGGAACCGCGCCCGCAGTGCTCAACACGGCAGTGAAAGAGATCGGAGCCCATTGGGAGGCGTCCCGCTGTGTGGCCGCAATGGGCAAGCCAGGCTTGCCGCCCACGTCGGTGGATGAGTTCTGCGCAGAGGGAGTCAAGAAGGCCAGCGCTACAGGCATTACTGAATTAGTAGCCTGCCTCCACGCGGCGATCGAAGGGCACGACCCACTGACCATCAACGATGCGCCCAAGGCCAGCGCTCTGCAAACGGCAAAGAACGCTATTTCCGAACTGGGTGCAGCGTCGATTCTGGCCGTCCCCCTCAGCGACGGGCCAGAAACGGTGGGCATCCTGGTGCTGATGCATAACCGGCCGCGGGTGTGGGCGCAAGGCGACATGGTTGTGCTCCGGACGCTGGCCGAACAGATGGTGATCGCGCTCAACAATGCCGGGCTGCGGCGGCTGGTGAAGAATCTTTCGGTCACGGACGAGAAATCGGGGCTGTTGAAACGCGCCTCCTACATCGATCTGCTCCTGGCCGAGAGCAAGCGGGCAATTCAGAACGCCTCCGCGCTGTCTGTGCTCCTGCTGAAGTTTGGCCGAAGCTCCGCGCTGATCAAGGAATACGGCGAGGCGGAAGTGCAAGCCGTCATGGAGCGTGTGGGGCAACTGTTTGCCGCCAACATTCGCTCCAATGATCTTGCGTTTCGTTACGACACGACGGCAATCGCCATTCTGTTGGGCGAAACGGCAGAAAAAGAGGCCATGCTGGCCATCGAGAAGCTGCGCAAGATCATCGCCGAAGTGCGATTGCCGGCCAAGGATAGCGCCGAGCAGGGATCGCCGGTAAAATTCTCCGCCGGACTAGCCGAGGCCGTCATCCGCGCCGATTATGATCCCGCCGACGTCGTCACCGAAGTCATCAACCGCGCCGAGCACGCTCTGGCTCAGGCCATGGCGCAGGGGCCCGGCAAGATCGTCGCCGAAGGCCCAGCCCCGCTGGCCGCGAGCGCGGTGGCGTAGATCGAAGAAATCTCCCATTCCAGAGCCGTCGGGGCGCCATTGTTGATTGTTGATTTGTGATTGTTGAATCAAACCCCACGACTCTCAGAAGTTGGATTCTTATTCAACAATCGATATTCAACAGTGGCTCTCCGTGCCTCTGTGGTGGATTGCGCCTCCCGCTGCTACACTGACCAGTTTGGCGAATCATACTCTGGCCGAGTCCTGGGGAATTCCGCGAGAAGTTCAATGTTGAAAGCGGGGGATATTGCCATCGTCAGTGGGGCGCGCACGCCCTTTGGCCGCTATTGCGGCAAGCTAAAGGATTTCAGCGCTCAGGAACTGGGCGCCATCGCGTCGCGCGGAGCCATTGAGCGATCAGGAATTGACGCGAAAGAATTCGACCACGTCGTATTCGGCAACGCGCAGCAAACTTCGGGGGACGCGTTGTATGGCGCGCGGCACGTGGGCTTGCGGGCGGGGATTCCGATTGAAACTCCGGCGCTGACCGTGAACCGGCTGTGTGGTTCGGGCATGCAGGCCATAGTGAGCGCGGCGCAGATGATCCAGACCGACGACGCCAAGATTGTGCTCGCCGGCGGCATGGAAGCAATGTCGCAGGCGCCGTTCGTCATTCGCGGGCGCGACGGGTTCACGCTGGCGCCCGGCGGAAAGCTCGAAGATTCGCTCATGGTGGCACTGCTCGATTCCTATTGCGGCTCATACATGGCGAATACGGCGGAGCTATACGGATCAGAGCAAGGAATTACTCGCGAGATGCAGGACGAGTTCGCGCTGCGCTCGCAGCAACTGGCCGACGCGGCCTACAAAGAGGGACGCATTCAGTGCGAGTTGATTCCTGTACCGCTCAAGAATGCGAAGGGCGAGCCGACGGGTGCGGTGTTGGCGGAGGATGATCACCGGCGTCCGCAGACGACGATGGAGGGACTGGCGAAGCTGAAGCCGGCGTTCGGGAAAAATGGTACGGTGACAGCCGGCAATGCCAGCGGTATTGTGGACGGCGGCGCAGCGGTCGTGGTGATGTCGCTGGAGACCGCGCTCAAGCGAAACCTGAAACCGCTAGGACGGATTGTGGCGTGGGGAATCGCGGGAGTTGAGCCGAAGCTGATGGGGCGGGGCCCAGTCCCGGCGACGAAGATCGCGCTGCAGAAGGCTGGGCTGTCGCTCGATTACATAGATCTGATCGAAGTGAACGAAGCGTTCGCGGCGCAGTATCTGGCGGTAGAAAAAGAGCTGGGCCTGGATCGCGAGAAGGTCAATGTGAATGGCGGAGCGATTGCGCTGGGGCATCCTCTGGGCGCCACCGGCACGCGGCTGGTGATCACGCTGCTGTACGAGTTGCATCGCCGCAAGAAGAAGTACGGCCTGGCGACCGCGTGTATCGGCGGCGGACAAGGAATCGCGATGGTGGTGGAGAGCATGAACTGAACCGCCATCAATTGCGTTTGTCATCCTGAGCGGCGCGCCCTTCGCCGCGAAGGATCCATGCAACTACCGGCAAGTACCTATGCAACTTTCCCGGTGTACTCCACGAAACCAGAAGTTGTTCAGCGCCGTGGCCATTCTGTTCCTTGCTTTTTTCCCTGCTCATCCACTATTTGCCCAGTCTCCCGTCGTCATTCATGTCGACGCGACAAAGAATCTAGGTTCTCTCAAGCCGGTCTGGAATTACTTCGGCTATGACGAACCGAACTATACATACGCCCAGCATGGGCGCGAACTGATCGCGGAGTTGGCAACGAGCAGCCCGCAGACGGTGCAGTTTCGCACGCACAATTTGCTGACGACTGGCGACGGCACGCCGGCGTTGAAGTGGGGTTCGACGAATGCTTATACCGAGGACTCTTCCGGCCGGCCCGTTTACGACTGGAAGATTGTCGACCGCATTCTTGACACGTATCTGCAGGCCGGGGCCAAACCGTTTGTCGAGATCGGTTTCATGCCGGAGGCGATGTCAACGCATCCCGAGCCGTATCGGCATCATTGGCCGAAGGACGAGATCTTCGTGGGATGGACTTATCCGCCGAAGGATTACAGCAAGTGGGCAGAGATGATTTATCAGTGGGTTCGGCACTGCGTGGAGCGCTACGGAAAGGACGAAGCGGCATTGTGGAACTGGGAAGTGTGGAACGAGCCGAATATCGGATACTGGCACGGAAGTCCCGAAGAGTACGACAAGCTCTACGATTACACCGTCGATGCCGTGCGCCGCGCTCTGCCTGAGGCGAAGGTCGGCGGTCCGGCAACCACCGGGCCGGCGGACGAGAGGGCAGCGGCATTTCTAACCCAGTTCTTGCGGCACTGCGCGCACGAGAGGAATTTCGCCACGGGAAAAACGGGATCGCCTATTGATTTCATTACGTTTCACGCCAAAGGCGCTCCGGAAGTCAAAGATAGCCACGTGCGCATGGGGCTGGCGCACAATCTTCGCGACGTAGATCGCGGGCTGGAAATTGTTAGCTCCTTTCCGGAGTTTGTCCGACTGCCGGTCATTTTGAGCGAGTCCGATCCCGAGGGATGCGCGGCCTGCTCGGCGCGTGAGCATCCGCAAAATGCGTATCGCAACGGCACGCTGTATCCGGCCTACACGGCGGCGGCCATTCGCAACATGCTGGACTTAAATGCGCGGCGTGGAACGAACCTGGCGGGAATTCTCACCTGGGCGTTTGAATTTGAGGATCAGCCGTATTTCTATGGCTATCGGACTCTGGCCACGAACGGCGTGGATAAGCCAATCCTGAATCTGTTTCGTATGTTGGGCCTCATGCGCGGGGATATCGTGCAAGCGACCAGCACTGGCGCGGTGGGCTTGGATCACATTCTAAGCTCAGGCGTGCGTGCTTCTGCCGATGTGGACGTATTGGCCTCACGTGGCGAGCACGATTTGGCGGTCTTGGTGTGGAACTATCACGACGATGATGTCTTGGCAGCGGATTCGCCGGTTGAACTGAATGTAGCGGGGCTGCCGCGCAACGCGAAAATTCTCCTGCGGCACTACCGCATTGACCAAGACCATAGCAACTCCTATACAGTGTGGAAGGCGATGGGATCGCCTCAAGCGCCGACCAGCGAGCAGTATGCGGCGCTGAAGGCAGCGGGACAATTGCAGATGCTCGAATCGCCGCGCTGGATCGAGAGCAAAGAAGGTACGGTAAAGCTCGGCTTTGCCATGCCTCGGCAGAGCGTTTCGCTGGTGGAGTTGAGTTGGTGATCTGCGGCGCCCAGGGGATCGCGATGGTAGTGGAGCGTATGAACCAACATCAGGGCCAATGAGCTTTGTCATCCTGAGCGAGGCGAAGGATCTATGCATTTCCGTGACCGGAAGATCTACTTTGTTTACATCATGAGCAACCGTTCCAAGACGCTCTATACCGGTGTTACGAACAATCTGATCCGGAGGGCACGCGAGCATAAAGAGG
>Ga0187784_10000454_pt1 | contig 29925 bp, 26 predicted proteins | sample 1015_SJ02_MP15_2_FD_132964 | JGI IMG/M metagenome (GOLD analysis project Ga0187784, IMG submission 132964) | Tropical peat soil microbial communities from peatlands in Department of Meta, Colombia - 1015_SJ02_MP15_20_MG | ecosystem: Environmental > Terrestrial > Soil > Wetlands > Peat | place... | reverse complement strand
GGCGGCGCGGGCGCAGACACCCGCACGGCTACTCGACCCCAAAATTGTCGGTCTTGCGCTCCAAGCCGGCCGCGCTCTGGGATGGCAACGCGTGATGCCAATCGCGCTACTGGCCTTCACGGCGGCGCAATGGGCGCGCGAATATCGCGCCCGCGCCGACAGCAGTCGCACCTAAGGTTTCCGGCCGCACGCTCACAATCCGCAGCTTTCTTATTACCTGGATTACCAGCTGCCGTTCGACACAGTTAGCTCAGCCTATACGGACCGTTCGATTCGCGAGATTGCTTGCTAGCGCGGCCGGTGCCGGGTACGCATTCATTGGGCAAGTTTTGAGGCGGCCTATGAATGTTTATGACCTGAATGGGAGGACAGCGGTAGTCACCGGCGGCGCTCAGGGCATCGGCCTCGCAGTCGCCAACCGCATACTCGCCTCCGGCGGACGCGTCGCCATTTGGGATCGCGATCGGCTGCTGCTGGAAAAGACGGTTTCGACCCTCGCTGCGCTTGACCGGATCGAAGGCTTTCCGATTGATATCGCCGATCTTAGCGCCGTCGAAGCAACGACTGACGCCACTCTGAAACGGTTCGGCAAAATCGACATCCTTATTAACAACGCCGCGATTGTCGGACCGAACGCGCCGACCTGGGAATATCCTCCGGAGGCGTTCCGCGAGGTCGTCAATGTCGGGCTTTTCGGTACTTTTTACTGTTGTCGCGCCGTCGTCCCCCACATGATCGCCGCGAACTATGGACGCATCGTAAATCTCAGTTCGGTCGCGGGCAAGGAAGGCAATCCGAAAGCGCCGGCCTATAGTTCGATGAAAGCGGCGGTGATCGCGCTCACGAAATCGCTCGGCAAGGAGCTCGCGGCCTATAATATCGGCGTCAACTGCGTAACGCCCGCCGTCGCCAAGACAACTTTGGCTCTAAGTCAGGCGCCCGATTTCCTCGCCATGATCGTAGCCAAGATTCCGCGCGGGCGAATGCTGGAGCTCGAGGAAGCGGCGTCGATGATTTGTTGGCTCGCCAGCGCCGAGAATTCATTTACCACCGGCGCGGCCTTCGATTTGTCTGGTGGCCGTGCCACTTATTAATTGGCAATACAAAAGAGATCGCAGCCGATGAAGCTCTTTTACGCCCCGGGTACCAGCTCGCTCGCTCCTCATATCGTGCTTGAGGAGGTCGGGGCGCCTTTTGAACTTTCGCGTATCGACTTCGCCGCTAATCAACAAAATAGCCCGGAATTCCTTCGCATTAATCCAAAGGCACGTGTACCGACGCTCGTCGATGGCGATTGGGTGCTAACCGAAACACCGGCCATTCTTCGCTACATCGCGGCGCGTCATCCTGCTGCCGGGTTGTGGCCATGGGATCCGCGCGAGGAGGCGCGTTGCGCCGAGTGGCTTAATTGGCTGTCATCGACGATTCAGGTCACCTTCGGTCGCGTGCTGCGCGCTGCACGCTATGCGTCAAGCGCCAGCGCGGTCGAAGAGGTTGCGGCGACCGGCAGGAAGGCCTGTCAGGAGCTGTGGCAGGCGGTCGATCAAAAAATCGGCCGCGGGCCTTGGGCCATCGGCGAACGCTACAGCGTCGCCGATTCCCTGCTGCTGGTGTGTTGGACCTGGGGACGCGGCCGACTTGCCTTCGATATGACACACGACTTCCCGAACTGGACCGAACATGCGCGCCGGCTCGCAGCACGGCCGGCAGTGCAGCGGGCCTTTGCCAGTGAGGGCTTGACCCTCCCTGCTTAGGCGCGGGGCTTGGCCAATCGCGCCGCGGGTGACATCACGCGCCGGGCTTCGAACAAATCTTCCGCCCTCCTCCCAAGCGAGCGTAAACTCGGCGAGCAGGCGCCTTTCTTACTCCGCGCTCACTTTACGGTCACCGCCATTTTGATCGATGGATGAATATTACAGCGCACTCTGAAAGCGCCGACCTTATCAAACGTGTAGCTCAACGGCACGCCCGGCTTCTGCAGGCCGAGATCCTTTTCATCATCGCCGGGACCAAAAATATGGATGTTGTGGATCACGTCGTCTTCATTGGTGAAAACGACGCGATCGCCTTTTGCCACAGTCAACGACGAGGTATTCAATAACAAGCCGCGCTGAACGACCGTGATGGTCGCCGCATTGGCACCGACCACAGCACCAGCTAAGAAGGCGATGGAGAGAACGGTTCGCGGACGGGCGGGCATGGTGATTCTCGTGCGAGTTTCAGATTGTCTGGCTAGAGGTGCGCGACGATCCACAAGCTTATGTACACGTTGTTGTTGGCGCCTGCATTCGTTGACACGCCGTTGAAGGTGAAGTAGTTGACGTATTGCACGGCCAGTCGCAAGTTAAAGTTGGGAAACGGCGAATCCGGTTTGCCAAACGGCACGTAGGCAACCTCAAATATCACGCCGTCCGAATTGGGTGAGCCGGTGGGCGTGCTCCAGTAGATCGGATCCGGTGTACCACTGGTGCGAAAGTACTGCACCGTCGGCGTGATCGTTGCCCCGATGCTGTAGGAGACATCGGCGCGGAATGTATCCAATGCGTGATTGGGCGTCCCAAACAGTAGCCCAGCCCCAGCCGCGGTGACCGTGCTGTCTTCGTGAATGAACGTTGTATGTGCCGAGATCATGTCGCTGGTCACTTTGGCGGGATTGTCGATGTATTGATAGGTGCCGTCGACGGCAATGTCGGTTGCGCGGATCGGGAGACCGAAGGTTTGGCCGCCCCCGGGCACAACGCCGTCGGCGTAGAGTCCATATGCGCCGATCTCGGCATGGTGCTTTTCCCAATCTTTGATAAAAGCCAGCCGTACGTACGGCACGACACTGTCGGTCTGGGGGCCGGCGTCAATCGGCACCTCGCCGACGAACTGGAGGCCAGGCGGGGCCAAGCCCTTGTAAAGGTCGAATTCCGCGTACACGAGGTCATTCCACAGCGTGTAGAAGCCGCCTCCGGCAAGGCGTTGCGCCAATTCGCCGTCGATCAAAGTGGCGGCCATCGGCAGCGGCGCCAGGGAAGATCGATTGTAAGGAAAGCCCCAAACCGGCGTGGAATTCCAAGGATCGGACACCGTCGGGGCGTTATTGACTGTCTGACCCCAGATCAGGTCCTTGTTAAACAGCTCGCCCTCGGCAGCATGGCGGATGTCGATGTTGCCCCATTGCGGCTGCTGCTGGATGCCGTTGTAAGCGAGCTCGATAAAGGCTCCAGTATCCGTTGTGATCTTACCGGCGTAATAGAGCGACAAAACGTCGATCGCCACGTTGTCGTTCGGGCGAAAGCCGGGAGCGGCGCCGCCCGCCTGCGGTTCGCCAGTATGCGTGAACGAGGTCTGAACCTGCATTGCTAGCGGTGGACCATGATCCTGGCCGTCACTCGCGACATATCCATGCAGTTTGAAATCGCGCCCATAGGGCTTCAGTTGCGGCCCGAATGCCCCGACGTGACAGGCAGCGCAGGGCTGGCCGGTCTGCACCGCAAATGAAGGAAGGGCGCGAGCAGGTGCGGTCGCGGATACGACCAGAATCAATAGCGTGAACACACGCGCGATCATTGTCCGAGAGCCCAGGTCGGTCAGTCCGACGGACGGTCACGCCTTCGCCAATGCGCTTTCTGGAACTCAACAAACAGGTGCATGAAAAGGCGCAATTATTGGTTAAAAATGTCTTAACCTGGCTTATTCCGCACGCGCGGCTTCATTTCGTTTACTGAATTCATAAAGCTTTTGATTATTTTCGCTGCCCGACTGGCGAGCGGGGAGGAGTTTGCTTCGCAGACGTCAAGTCCGGAAGTCCGCACCGATGCCGCCACGCGCTGCTGCCACGCCGCCCCGACGGGGCGAGCAGTACTCATTGCGACGCTGGGTTCGGCTCGGCGCTGGTGCTATTCTTCTCGTTATTGTCGGCATCGGCTTGTTGGCGCGCCAGCAGCAACTGGCCATTATCCAACATACCATCGATGTCTACGACAGGGCGTTCATTTCTGCGAATTACATCCACCTCGCGCAAATAGCATTCCAGCGCTTTGTGGACGCGCGCGTGAGCGCCTCCCCCCAGGCGGAGTCGCAAGACACTCTCGGCAGCGTTTTGGACAACCTCGACGTCGCGATCGAGAGAGCCGACTCACAGCATTCGCGAGATCTGGCTGTTGCCGCCAGACGAATAATCGCTGCCTTCAGCGACGATCGTATGAGCCCCGCCGAATTGAAGCTGCAGTTGACCGAGGCTCAGCAGCAGCTCGAGCACTTGGCATCGCACGCTTCCGCCATTGGCCTGCAAGCCCGCGACGACATCGAGGAATTTTCATCGAAAAGCGATAGGCTGCTGTTGATCTCGTCCGCCGTCAGCATTGCCCTTGTCATTGCGGCACTGATCATCTTAGAGCGCCTCATATCACAAGCAGAAGTGGCAAGGCGCGCTGCGGAAGCCCGGGACGCGGAGATTGCCGCAGCGGCTTCGCGCGCGGCAGGCCAGCGCGAAAAGGAATTGGCGGCGAAATCGATCCAGGCTGATCGAATGAGCAAGGCGCTCGATTCGTTCATGCGTCAGATGATCGAGCCCACGGATAAGCTGCACATTGCAGCGCAGGACCTGAACGCGAGCGCTGCAAACCTTAGCGACACGGCGGAGCAGGCAAAAATCCAATCGGTGACTGTCGCGGCGGCGTCCGAACAGACTGCGTTGATGATGCAGTCGACCGTCAAGACGAGTAGGCTGCTCGCGCAAACAATCGTAGAGGTGCAAGCCCACACCATCGAATCCACCCACCTTGCAACTGGAGCCGTCCAAGAGGTCGCAAAAACCAACAGCACGATCGACCATCTGGTCGCGCTCAGCAAGGAAGTCAGCGAAGTCACCGACTTCATCAACAGGATTGCGGCTCAAACGAACTTGCTCGCTCTCAACGCCACGATAGAAGCGGCGCGGGCTGGCGACGCCGGCCGGGGATTTGCCGTGGTGGCCCAGGAGGTGAAGGCACTCGCCAATCAAACTGCAAAGGCGACCAACGACATCAGCGCGCGGATCGCGGCCATACAAAGTGCCACCCATCGTTCGGTCGAGGCTATTCAAGCCGCCTCGCAGAGCATGCGCGATCTCGAGATGTTCCTGGTCAAGATCGCCGCGGCGGTTGAACAAGAGGCCACGGCAGCGCACGAGATTGCCGACAATTTGATCTCAGCCGCGAGCAATGTCGACCAAGTCAATGGCGCTATTGGTAAAGTCGAGGTCGTCGGCCATCGAACGGCGCAAGCCGCGAAGCTTTTGACTAACGCCTCGGTCAACGTCACCCATCAGGCTACGCAAATCCACGAGAAAGTGAAAGCGTTTACCCAGGAGATGAGCGCCATTCACACCGACTCGGCGACGTAACTCAGCGCCGGCGGAACCATAACGTGGACACCTCGCAGATACGCCAATCGGATTGGCCTCGAAGAAGCTGGAGAAAGCAGCTGAGCTAGAGCCGCAAGCCTTCGATCGTCAGCAGTCTAACGATCAAACACAAACTCTTTTGATCGGTGCGATTAAGCTATGTTTGCTGCATCGCTTTCGCCGCATTAATAGCACTTCTCAGACGTGGAGCGGCGCCCGCCCGACGTCTGCAATCGGTGGCATAGCCGACTCCACCGACCTTTATGGGTACATGCCCTAGCTCAACGCCGCGATTACTTCGCCCGACTTTGTAACCGCGGCGACGTTCTGCATGGCGTACTGAATGGACGCGCGATGCCAATCGGCGTTCATTGTCGAGCAGCAGTCTTCCGGCACGACGACAAAAAAGCCTTTATCGGCGCCGGTGCGGGCGGTGTGCTCAATCGACATATTGGTCCAGGCGCCGGTATCGATAATCGTGTCGCGGCCGCCGGACTTGAGCACGATTTCAAGTTTGCTGCCCTCAAACGCGCTCATGCGAATTTTTTCGACGACGATATCGCCCGGTTGCGGCTCCAATCCGGCGACCGGGGCCGCTCCCCAGGTCCCGCGCACCATGGCTTTGGCGTCGACCAGTCCCTCGAATAACGGGGCGTTGAGGGTAAAACCCGGCGCTCCCGGCTCAACCACAAACCAGACGTGAATCACCATCACGCCGCGCGCCCGGCAGACTTCGGCGAGGCGCTTGATATTTCCTACGACGTTCTGTTCGCGCGCGTGCTGCGGCGAGCCGGAAGACGCGAATGCGCCGCCGTCCATCATCACGTCATTCTGCATGTCTTGAATGATCAGCGCGCAACGGGAAGGATCGAGCGAAAGGCTGCCGGGTGCGGCCGATGAGGCAGACGAGGGTGCCGTCGTCGCGGCGGCGGTGGAAGCAACGCTTGCGCCCATAAAAGGTTCCGAACGTGGACCGATCTTGGTGCGCACCGCGTAGAGCGAATGCGTCGCGCACATAAACAACGTGCGCCAGTCACTCCTACCCCAGTGCAGATTGGCGACGAGCTCCGGCACTCTCACCTTGCCGAGCAGCGTTCCCGAGCGACCATAGACCCAGACCCCTCCTGGCGCTGTCACCCAGATATTACCGGCGCTGTCGCATTTCATTCCATCCGGCACGCCAGGCTCAAGTTCGGAGCGGATGCCGGAAGCAAAAATACGGTCGGGGCCGAGGGTGCCGTCCGCATTGACGTCAAAGACGCGGATCAGTGCGCGCACCGTGTCGTTGACATAAAGCTGCCGCTCGTCCGGCGAAAAGCACAATCCGTTCGGCTGTTCGAACAGGTTCCGATCGACCAGGAGCTGCGGTTGTCCGCCCGGAATTACGCGATAGACGCCTTGAAAGCCGAGCTGCCGCGGCCGCTCGACGCCGTAAACCGGCATACGGCCGTACCACGGATCGGAGAAATAAATTGAACCGTCCGAGCGCACGCAAACGTCGTTCGGGCTGTTGAGCTCCTTGCCCTCGAAATGCGAGGCGAGAACTTCCCGCCGGCCATTGTATTCGCGCACCAAGCTCGACGTGGCATGCTCGCAAACAATCAACCCCAAATTGGCGTCGTAGGTCATGCCGTTGCATTTGTTCGACGGCTTCATCACCTCGCGGACACCGCCGCGCTCATCGTAGCGGCGGCGAACGTCAGCCGGCATGTCTGAGAACAAGAGATACTGATCGCGCGGATGCCAAATCGGACCCTCAGTGAAAGTAAATCCGCTCGCCAGCCTGTCGACTGATGCATCTAGGTCGATTAAATCCGAAAATTCGCGCCGCAGAGCGGTGTGACTCATGACATGCTCCCCCTTGCCCTCTTGCTAAGCAGCGAACCACTGGCGCCGGGGCAACGACTGTATGACCGGTCCAGGAACCGAATCCTGCAAGCGGCCGACGACTTGACCGCCCTCGAGGATGGCGGGTCGATCATGGACCGGCAGCACGAATCGCGAGGAAGCGACCACTTTCTTGATCGCTGCCTTCTCCTCACGCTTGCTCACACCGTGATTGCCGGTGACGCGCGGTTCCATGTCGCTGATCTCGCGGAAAGGCTCCACCAGCTGGTCGTTGATGTCGTAAAGAACGTCGCCGCAGATCGTAGCAACGCCTTCGGCGGTTTTGACAATGACGTTCATCGAGCCTTCGGTGTGGCCGCCGGCCGCCTCGCAAATCAGACCCGGCATCAGTTCGGTCGGCCCCGATATTTCCAGATCGAGAAAGCGCAGTGCGCCCTTGGTGTGCAGGCGATCAATGAGATGCTTGATGTCGACCGCCGGATATTGCGGGTGCATCAAGCCGGAGACCGAATATTCCAGCTCGCGCCGATTGATGACAGCGGCCGTGTTCATGGGGAAGAGGTCGTCTTTGCCAGCATGGTCGATATGCAGGTGCGTGTGCAAGACGTAGCGAACGTCCCCCAGCTTTAGCCCGTGCTTCTTCAACTGATTCTCGATCATATTCTCCTGCGATTGCATGCCGCGCATTCCGAGAGTTTCCATGATCTGGTTGGAACGGTAACCGGTGTCGATGAGCACCGGCCACGTTCCGCCGAGGACGAGAAATCCAAACACCGGTACCCGCCGCGTTCGGCCGCAATCGCGCCCCAACACCAAAAAACTCGATTCCAGCTCGATATCGCCATAGTCGAGAAGCTTGATCTCCAGTGCCATTCACTCCTCCCCGTACCCGCACTTAAATGCTTTGGTCGGATTTGAACTTTCGTTACGCCGCTCGCACCTCGGCCAAGTCGAGAACATGCGCGCAAATCTTTTCGATCGAACCGGCGTCACCGAGTTCGTCGAGATAGGGCCGCGCTGCGACGAGGCCCGCGGTACGCGGCTCGAAGCCGGGATCGCCGGCGAGCGGCGTCAGCCAAACGATCCGCCAGGCGATTCGCGAGAAGCGGGCGATGGCGTCCGCCATCGCAGTCGGATCGCCGCGTTCGAGCCCGTCCGAGAGCACCAGCAGCACCGCTCCGTGGACCAGCGCAGAAAAGCGCGGCACAGCAAGGAAAGCATTGAGCGCGTCGCCGATCCGCGTGCCGCCGTCCCAGTCGGCGACGAGAAGCGAAGCGGTGGCGAGCGCCTGTTCGCGGCTTTTCAAGTGCAACGGCCGGGTGATGCGGGTGAGCCGCGTACCCATGGTGAAGACTTCGACCGAATCGGCGGCGCGCACCAGCGCATGCGCGAAAGCGAGGTGCGCCTGCGTGCGCTCCTTCATCGAACCGGAAACGTCGATAAGAACGACAACGCGGCGCTGCCGCAAACGGCGCCGGCGTCGCCGCAGCCTGACGATTTCGCCGGCGTGACGCATGGCGTCGCGAAACATGCGTCGCGCGTCAGCGCCTGTCCCCGTCCGCGCCGACTGCCAGCGATAGCCGCGCCGCCGCGGTAGGCGGCTCGGGAGCGCGCGGGCGAAGCGGCGCAGCGCCTGCGTCTCTTCGCCCGCGGAGAAGCGGCGCGCCATGAGCCGCTCGGCGCGCGTCGCCTCGGCGCCCGACTCATGCGTCTCATCGCCGAACTCAGGCTCAGGACCGACTGCCGCATCCTCGGCGGCGCGCAGCGGTTCCTCGTCGCTCGGCTCGACCTCCAGCACCGGGACGATGGAGCCAAGAAAATGCGCGTCGAAGAGCGCGTCAAAATCGGCGAACCGTTCCGGTGCCGGCGCCAGCGTTGCCCGCGCCGCACGGCGGATATCTTCGATCTCGCCGGGTCCGAGAAGCTCGATAGACGCGAGCCAGGCCATGGTCTGCTCGGGCGCGACGGCAAAGCCCGAGCGACGCAACAGCGCGGTAAAGCCGAGAAAGTGCGCGATCGTCGCCGTCGTGTCGATCATGCCTGCGCCTCGGCAAGAATGGCATCGATCCGCGGTGCGACATGCACCAGATCATCTTCGTCCTTAACCACAACCCCGAGCGACCGGCGGAACGCTTCCGGCCAGCGCTCGCCCTGCTCGTTGAGCAGCGTCGCCGCTTCCGCCCACTCGACCGCCTCGGCAATGCCGGGAAGCTTAGCGAGCGGCTCGCGGCGCAGCCGTCCGACGGCGGCGACCACCGCGCGTGCCGCCCTCTCGCTCACCCCCGAGGCGCGCATCATGATGATGCGCATTTCGCGCTCGGGGGACGGATACTCGATCCAGTGATAAACGCAGCGGCGGCGCAGCGCCTCGTGCAGTTCGCGGGTACGGTTGGAGGTGAGAATCACGACCGGCTGCTCAGAGGCGCGTATCGTGCCGCGCTCGGGAATCGAAATCTGGAAGTCGGACAAAAATTCGAGGAGAAACGCTTCGAACTCATGATCGGAGCGATCGATTTCGTCGATAAGCAGCACCGTCTCGTGCGGCCGCCGCAGGCAGGCGAGCATGGGCCGCTCGATCAAAAATTCGTCGCGGTAGATGTCGACCGTGTCGCCGTATGCGCCCGCCTGGCGCAGCGCCAACATCTGCCGCGGGAAATTCCATTCGTAAAGCGCGGCCGCCGCATCGATGCCCTCGTAGCATTGCAGGCGGAGCAAAGTGCGGCCAAGCACGCCGGAAATGGCCTTGGCGGCTTCGGTCTTGCCGACGCCGGGGGCGCCTTCGAGTAACAAAGGCTTGCCAAGCGCGAGCGCAAGATAGGCGGCGGTCGAAAGCTCCTCGTCCGCCAGGTAATAGGCGGCCCGCAGCGCGTCTTCGAGCTCGCGCGGGCTGCCGATACCGACAATCTTTTGCCGGACCGCCACAGCGAGCTACCGGGTGCGCGCCGCAGTTGAGCTGCCCCGCGCCTTGAGCGCGCGCAAGATTTTCTCCGGCGTGATCGGCAACTCGTTGATGCGCACGCCGACGGCGTTGAACACGGCGTTGGCGACCGCCGGCAGCACCGGGTTGGCGACCATTTCGCCCGGACCCTTGGCGCCAAACGGACCATCGGGGGCCGGCCGCTCAAGCACGGTGATATCATTGGGACAAATGTCGCCGGGGCCGGGCATCAAGTATTCATTGAAGTCGCGGGGTCCGTCGCGCGTGTCCGGGTAATAGGGCTCAGGCGTCTCATAAAGGGCGTGACTCATGCCCATCCAAGAGCCGCCGACGAGCTGCTGCTCGACAAGTTTGGGATTGATCGCGCGCCCGATTTCATAGGCGCTGGTCATTTTCAGCACGGCGATTTCGCCAGTTTCGTCGTCGACTTCAACTTCAACGATGAGGCACGCGTGCGCGTAGCAAGTGGCCGGCGACATCTCGCCCGTTTCCGGATCGACGTCCGACAACGGCACGAGAAAAATGCCGCGGCCGGAAATCGTCTTACCCTGGCGGAACTGCGCGGCGATGGCGACGTCGCGCACCGAGATCGAGCGGTGCGGCGCGCCCTTGACGCGAATGGAGCCCTTGCCATCGGTCTCCAGATCGCCGGGATCGACTTCCAGCTCCTCGGCGGCAGCTTCGAGCATGACCGCACGCGCTTCGCGCGCCGCCGTCATGACCGCGTTGCCAACGCGATGGGTCCCGCGCGAAGCGAAGGAGCCCATGCAGTGCGGGCCGGTATCGGAGTCCGCGGTGTCAACGTAAACGTCCTCGACCGGCACGCCGAGCGTTTCGGCGCAAATCTGGCGCGTCACCGATTTCATCCCTTGGCCGAGGTCGATGGAAGACAACGCAACGGTAAATTTGCCGGTCGGATTCGAATGGACCAGCGCCTGGCTCGGATCGCCGCCAAGATTCATGCCGATCGGATAATTGATAGTGGCGACGCCGCGTCCGCGATGTTTGGCCATGATCAGCGCCTCCTGGTGCCGAAAACCGAAGAAAAGCGCGGCGCGCCGTGCGTCGAGCCGGCCGGAGAGGATGCCGGTGCAGTCGGCGGCGGCGGAACGGCGCGCGGTGCCGGTTGTTGCGCCAGCGTGGTTCGCGCCGGCGCGGCAGACGCCGGTCGCTCGTAGGCGATGCGTTGCGGCACTACGGGAGGCGCCACGTTCGGCGCGCGCCTGTGATCCGCGTCGGCGGGCACCGGCGCTTGCTTGGCAGTCGGAGCGAAAGCCGGCGTGCGGGTGCGATCGGCAACGCCGCCGCGCTCCGGACTGCCGCCCGCCCGCGAGGACATGCGCCGGAACTCGTCACGCAATGGCCAGTTCGCCTTTTCCGCGGCGACTTGCGCGCACTCGATCAGCGCGCAGTTCTTCGCTTGGCGCCGGTGCGCTTTCATATCGCCGTCGCGATACATATTCAGCATGCGGAATTCGAGCGGATCCATGCCGACGGCAACGGCGCCCTTGTCCATATGGCATTCAAGCGCGAAATCCATCGCAGTGACGCCGAAGCCGCGCATCGCGGTCGCCGGCGTCCGGTTGGTGAAAACGCAGAACACGTCGGCATGGACGTTCGGAATTGTGTACGGGCCAGGAAGGTGAGCGGTACACTTGACCACTGCGTAGCTTGAAAGCCGCGTGTAAGCGCCGCTGTCGAAATAGGCGCGGATCTGCCGCGCCACGATGCGCCCGTCCTTCATGATTCCATCCTTGACGAAAATGCGCTCGGCGCCGCGCGGTGAGCCGAATTGCATCTCCTCATGACGGCTCAAACGATGGCGCACCGGAGCCCCGGTTAGCCGAGCTGCAAGAATGGCGAGGGGCTCGGTCAGCGTATCGACCTTACCGCCGAAACCGCCGCCGACCGTGCCGCCAATGAAATGCAGTTGGTTCGACTGCATGGCATTGATCTTGGCCGACGTATCGAGTGAGAAGAATAACGCCTGCGTTGAAGTGTAGACGATGAAGCGGCCGTTGGTATCAGGGACGGCAATGGAGCCGTTGGTCTCGGTCGGCGCGTGCTCGATCGGCGACATCTGATAGCGATCTTCGAGCACGATCTCGGCTTGCTTGAACGCAGCGTCGACGTCCCCGTATCGCAATTTCTGGTGATCGTATTTGCCGTAGTACTCAAACGTATTCTTCGGATAGGCGGCATTCACCGATACCGCATTCGGCTTAAGCGCCTCTTCAACATCGAACACCGCCGGCAGCTGATCGTAGGAGATGCGCACGAGCGCCATCGCCTCAAGCGCGGCGCGTTCGCTGGTGGCGACGATGCCCAGGATCGGCTCGCCCTTGTAGCGCACGACATCGGTCGCCAATGAAGGCTCGTCGTCCTTGCCGAACTGGATGAGGCTCAACAACGTGTTGAGATTGACCGGTACGTCGGCCCCACGGATTATTCTTTTTACCCCGGGGGCGCGCGCGGCCGCGGAATCATCAATCGAACGTATACGCGCGTGCGCGTGCGGGCTGCGCAGGATCTTCAGATGCAAAAGATTGGCGAAGCGATGATCGTCGTAATAGGGCGAGGTACCGGTGACGTGGCCCAAGATGTCTTGGCGCGCCGTCGGTTGCCCAACCTCGATCAAATTGTCGTCGCGCTCATCGGCGAAGATATCTTTGCGAAATTCAAGCATTTTGGCGTCCTTTAAGCTCGGCGGCGCGCGTCGCCGCCAGCAGCATCGAGCACCGCTTCGATGATCGGCTCATAACCGGTGCAACGGCAGATATTTCCGCAGATTGCGTCGACCACATCGGCCCGGGTCGGATTGGGGTTGCGGTCGAGCAAAGCCTTCGCCGCCATCAGCATTCCGGGCGTGCAATAGCCGCACTGCGCGGCGAAGCGGCCCATGAAAGCCGTTTGCAATGGATGCAAATCGGCGCCGCGGCGAAGCCCCGCCGTCGTTTCGACTGATTTTCCAGCGCAGGTTTCCGCCAACGTCACGCAAGAGAGGCGGGGGACACCGTCGACCAGCACGGTGCAGGTTCCGCAGGTGCCTTGCCAGCAGCCGCCTTTGACTGACAAATCGCCGACGGTTTCGCGCAGCGTGTCGAGCAGATTGCTTCCACTCTCGACGAAAGTGGCAACGTCCTCGCCGTTGAGAATGAACTGGATGGGAGTTTTCATCGGCACCTCATGCTGCCGCCGTACCGAGGAGCAATCGGCGCAGATGCACCGGTAAAATTTCGCGCCGCCACCAGGCACTGGCGATGGCATCGTCGGCCGGTGACGTTCCGTCAGCGGCGACCGCGAGAGCAGGAGCGATACCAGCGGCATCGAGCGCGCGGCCTTCCAGCGCGCGTTCGGCCGCCTTGCCGCGCACCGGAGACGGGGCCATGGCGCCGTACGCAATGCGCGCGCCGGTAATGCGGCCGCTCGCGAACGGAACTTGCGCAGAGATCGACAGAACCGAAATGCCTTTGGGGTGGACGCGAGTAACCTTGGAAAAACGGAAACTGTCCGGCAGGGGCCGTTTGAATGCGACCATCGCGACGACAGCGTATCCGCGGTCGCGACGGCCGAGAAACTCCTCGAGCGGCTGTTCGCGCTGGCCAAGCCCGCCGGCAAAGGTGACGGTTGCATCAAGCGCCAATAGCGCCGCCGCAAAGTCGCCGTATGGGCTGCGGGCGAACAAGTTGCCGCCCACCGTCGCGGCCTCCCGCACCGCCGGACCGCCGACCGCGCGCGCAACCGGATGCAAAAATGAGAGCTCGCGCTCGGCGAGAATTGCGGCCATGGTTACGCCAGCGCCGAGCTCAATGCGGGCCGAAGACACCCCGATGTGCACAAGGACCGGGTCAGTCGAGCGGACGATGGTCTGCACGCCCGGATCGGCCTCATTGATTGCACGCATGATCAACGTGCCGCCGCCAAAAAAATGCGCTTCGCGCTCGCTGGACAACGCGTTGGCCGCTTCGGTCAGCCGCGCATAGGTTTTGACAGTGATGCTCACGCCCTGCCCTCTAATCCTGCCGAGGCTACCAAACGGCTGCGGATCGCGGCGAAACCCGCGTCGTAAATATCCTCACCGACCATGCGGGCCATTTCGGCTTCCTCGCCCTTGCGGGTCGAAAACGAGCAGCGCCACTCCCAAAACGTTCGATTGCCATCGGTAACCGGCGCCAGCCGCACGTGGGCGACGTAGTTAAATAAAGGAATCGGCGTTTCCAGCAAACAATAACTAAAGCTCTGTTCCAAATCCGACAACGTCAGCAACTGCTCGCGAAGCTCGGAACCGTTGCGTAGAAAAAAGTGGCGGACACAGCCGACCTTGTCGGAACTTTGCCCACGCTCGATCACGCTTTTTCCGACCGCCGGGTGCCATTGATCGTGACCATTGAAATCGCGCAACAGCGCCCAGACCTCGTCCGTCGGTGCATCAATGATCGTCGAGCGGACCAGGCGAATCACGCTTTAACCTCCGAATTGACGTTTAAGGGCATCAAACCCGCCCTGGAAGACGCCGCCGCCGATATTCGAGACCAACTCAGCTTCGCGCTCGGGCGCACAGTCGAATTCCGCGGTCCATTCGGCGAAGGTGCGATCGCCGTCGGTGACCGGGGTGAGGCGCAATGTCGCCACATAATTCTCGACGCCCATCGGCGATTCCAGAATCGAGTACGTGCAGAACAGATCGAAGTCCGACAGGCCGAGCAGCTTTTCGCGGATGCGATCGCCGTTGCGCAGGCGAAAATCGCGTACGCAGCCGATCTTGTCCGGAGGCTCGCCGTTCTCAATCCGGCTTTCGGCAATGCCCGGATGCCAGCCCGGCAAGCCGTTGAAATCGCGGATCCGCTGCCAGACGCGGTCGGACCGGCTGTTGATGACGCTCGAAACATAGACGCGAGCCATATCGGATCCTCCCCTCCTTTCTTGTTGCTTCCGCTAGCGAACTAGCCCGATGATCCGCCTTCTGGCGGCTTCTTGGGCGCCGTTTCCTTGCGAATGCCCTGCATGTCGCGCGCCTCGCGAATAAGGCCCGGCATACGCGACAGGCTTCCGCCCTCGACGCCAATTTCGGCGAGGATTTGGTCGATAAGCGGCGCCTGTACGCGATAGCGCAACGCCGAATCGATGACCTCGTCGGTGGCGCTGCGGCCGCCCCCACCGCCACCGCCGTTGAGACCGTCAACCTGGAGGATGCGAATCCCTTCGATCTTCTCCATCGGCTTGACGCTCTCCCGCACGATTCCCTCGATACGCTCAAGCAGCCTGCGGCGGAAGAGAGAAGCGCGCGACGCATCGGAAAGAACGTTCTCGGCCTCGTTGAGCAGCCGCTGCGCTTCCGCCTCGACAGCGGCGCGCACCTGCTGTGCTGCGGCCGCGATGCGGATTTCTTCGGCTTCCTTTTCGGCAATCAGCACTTCGACCGCGCGCCGGCGCCGTGCCGCTTCGCTCTCGCGCACCGTCTTGACCCGCTCCTCGGCTTCAACGGCTTGCGCGCGAGCCGTCTCGGCCTCGGCCTGCGCCGCCGACTGTTCGAGCGACTTTCTCTGAATCTCGATAGTGCTCTCCATGCGCGCGGTTTCGACCGCGGTTTCGCGGCCGATCTCCAATTGCCGCAACTCCCGTTCGCGGATAATCCGCGCTTCATCGAGTCCGCGGTCCGACGCAATTCGCGCGCGTTCGACCTCCTCGCGGGCGGCGATCTCGGCCTCCTGCAGTGCCTGCACGCGCGAGACTTCGAACTGCTCAACGGCGCGACGACGTTCGAGCTTGGCGAGGTCGAGCACCTGCTCGCGCCCAACGTCGGCCCGCTCCGTCTGCTGCGAAGCGACGATATTGGCTTCCTTCACCTTGCGATCGGCGTCCGCGCGCTCGACGAGCTTGGCCGCGACCTCGATAGAGCGATCCTGATCGGCGACCTCCACAACCTTGCGGCGCTCGGTATCGAGTATGTCGCGGGTTTGCGAGGAGGTGATGCGCTCGCGCTCCAACGCCAATTCGGTGGCGATGCGTGCCGTTTCGATGGCTTCGCGGCGCTGGATCTCGGCATCTTCGATGGCCTGCTCGCGGGCGATGTCGCGCGACCTGGTTTCCTGTTCGGCGGCAATGCGTTCCGCGGCCAGCCGCATTTCCTGAGTGATGCGAGCCCCTTCGATCGCCTCGCGCGCCGCAATTTCGGCGGTGTCGACGGTGCGGTTGCGGGCAATCTCGAGCGAGCGCACCTGCTCATCGCGGGATATCCTTTCGCCGGCGATCTTGCGATCCTGCGCAATGCGGATCGATTCGACCAGCTGGCGCGAGTTGATCTCCGCCGACTCGATGGCTTCGTTGCGCGAAATTTCGCGGCCGCGCGTATCTTGCTCCGCCTCGATACGGTCCGCGGCCAGTTTCTTATCGAGCGCGATGCGCGCCGATTCGGTGGATTCACGCGCGGCAATTTCCGCTGCCTCGATCGCTTTGATACGCTCGATCTCGCGGTTGCGGGTCTCCTCCTCGGCCACGATGCGTTCGACCGCGATCTGCTTTTCCTGGGCGATACGGGACGCCTCCACCGCCTCGCGGGCCGCGATTTCCGCTTCCTCGATCGAGCGGGTACGGGCGATGTCGAGGGCGCGAACGCGTTCCTCCTGCGCGATGCGCGCCGCCGCGGTGGTTTCGCGCGCCTCGATGTCGGTTTTCTCCAGCGAGCGCGTGCGCTCGATTTCCAGACTCCGGGTCGCCAGCTCGGCCGCAATGCGTTCGGCGGCGAGCGCTTTTTCCCGGGCGATGCGCGAGGCCTCGGTCGCCTTCGCGGCCGCGATCTCCTCTTCCTCGACCGCGCGGTTACGCGCGATCTCGCGGCGGCGGATTTCTTCTTCAAGTGCGATGCGTTCGTCGGTGACGATGCGCTCTTGGGCGATGCGGGCGCGTTCGGTGGTCTCGCGCGCGGCGATTTCCGCCTGTTCGAGGTTGCGGGTGCGCTCGATTTCGAGCCGCCGGTTCTCCTCGTCCATGGCGATACGCGCGTTGGCCACCGCCAGTTCTTGCGCGATGCGAGCCTTTTCCGTTTCCTCACGCGCCGCGATTTCGGCCTGCTCGACGCTGCGCTGACGCTCTATTTCACGGCGCTGATCGTCTTCTTCGCGGGCGATACGCGCTTCGGTGACAACGCGCTCCTGGGCGATGCGCGCACGCTCCACCCGTTCGCGCGCGGCGATTTCGGCCTCATCGACTTGGCGGCTGCGTTCGATTTCGCGTTCGCGGATTTCCCGCTCGGAGGCGATCCGCGCTTCCGCAATCGCTCGCTCATGCGCGATGCGCGTCTTCTCGACCTCCTCGCGGGCGGCAATCTGTGCTTGCTCGGCCTCGGTGTCGCGCAACGACCGCTCGCGCGTGAGTTCGGCGCGCTGCACGGCACGGCGGACCTCGATGTCGCGCTCCTGAGTAAGCCGCGCGGTCTCGCTCTCGCGATCTATTTCAAGGGCCTGTTTCTCCGCCTCGAGATTGCGGCTGCGTATAAGGATCATCGAATCCTGCTCGATGTCGTTACGCAGCTTGCGGCGGGCCTCGATATCCTCGATGAGTTTGGTCAGACCTTCGGCGTCGAATCGGTTCGACGGGTTGAAAAACTCGAGATCGGTCTGATCGAGATCGGTGATTGCCACCGACTCCAGTTCGAGGCCGTTCTGCTTTAGGCTTTCCTTAGCCGAATCCTTGACGCGGGCGACATAGTCGCCGCGGCGTTCGTGCATCTCTTCCATCGTCATCTCGGAGGCGACCGCGCGCAGCGCCGAGACGAATTTACCGGCAAGGAGCGCGTCAAGTTCGGCGACGTTCATGGTCCGTCGGCCGAGCGTCGCGGCGGCGATGGTCACCGCCTCGCGGGTCGGCGGGACGCGGACGTAAAACTCCGATTCGATATCGACCCGCATCCGGTCCTTGGTGATCAGCGCGTCCTCTCGGTTGCGAACCACCTGCATGCGCAGGACGTTCATGTTCACCGGAGTAATCTCGTGGATGAACGGGAGAACAAACGCGCCGCTGTTGATCACCACTTTTTCGCCGAACAGACCGGTGCGTACGAACGACACCTCCTTCGACGAACGGTGGTATAGCCAATTGACGAAATAGACCACGACGGCGATCACAATGATCGCGACGATCAGCCAGATGATCAAACTGCCGAGAATGGCGACGGACATCTTACTTCCTCCCTGCCCCGCCGATACTCGATCCGGCGCGGGTCATTCTTCGCTCTGCGCTAAGCTCTCTTGATCGATTTGAATTTCGCTACTTGTCCGGACAGAGCACGCTCGACCGGCAAGCGCTCCATCGAGGAAGCGCCGTAAAAGCCATGGCAGTACCGGGCGCGTTTAAGGACATAATCGGCATCGGCCGGTTCCGCGATCGGACCGCCGTGCACTAGGATCAACACATCGCGATTGATCGAAACTGCCGCCTCGGCCATCTCGTCGGCGAGCGAAGGACAGTCTTCCAGCTTGGTCGATGTCGCCGCCCCAATTGAGCCGCCGGTAGTCAAGCCGAAATGGCAGACCAGAATGTCCGCACCGGCGCGCGCCATGGCTGCCGCCTCTGCGGGATTGAACACGTACGGCGTGGTGAGGAGATCCTGAGCATGGGCTTTAGCGATCATCTCGACTTCCCGGTCGTAACCCATGCCGGTCTCTTCGAGACCCAATCGGAACCTGCCGTCAATCAACCCCACTGTCGGGAAATTTTGCACGCCGCTGAACCCCAGGCGGATGATTTCCTGTAAGAACACGTCCATTTGCCGGAATGGATCCGTGCCGCAAACGCCGGCAAGAACCGGCGTCGAGCCGACAACAGGCAAAACCTCGCGAGCCATTTCCAGCACGACGCCGTTCGCGTCGCCGAACGGCATCATGCCGGCGAGCGAGCCACGGCCGGCCATGCGATAGCGTCCGGAATTGTAGATCACGATCAAATCGGCGCCGCCTTTTTCCTCGCATTTTGCCGAAAGACCGGTGCCGGCGCCTGCTCCGATGATCGGTTCGCCTCGCTCTTTCATGGCGCGGAAGCGGTTTAGGATCGCGGCGCGGGACATACGCGACATAGGGCTATCCCTTCGCCCGCCGCCGGGTCATGCGGCCACCAAACAAGCGGCGGAATTCGGCTGCGATCTCGGCGGAAAAGTGTGGATCGTTGATGTGCGCGGGCACGCGGATAAGGCGGCGTGAAGCTGATTGACGAACTGTCCCCTCCAACGCCTTGAACAATTCTCCGTCAGCTTGTGGGTCAGAAAAAGGTTGTCCCGGGGCATCGAGCGCGGACACGCCGCCCTCCGGCAGGAAAAAGCGCACGGGCCCGTCCATTAGATTGAGCCGCTCGCCGATCCAACGCCCGACGCGCGCGTTCTCTTCAGGCGTAGTGCGCATCAACGTGACGGTCGGGTTATGGACCTGAAGCGTACGGCCGCGATAGCGCTCGGGAACGCTGGCCATTGGCCCGAAATTGACCATGTCCAGCGCGCCGCATGAGCCGACGTAAGGCACGCGCGTGCGGATGATGGCGCCGAAGCGATCCTCAGTGGCTGGCAGGACGCCGCCGCACAAGAGATCGCAGACCTCCGTCGTCGTAATGTCAACGACGCCCGAAAGCTCGCCGGAATCGACGAGTTTCTCCATCGATTGTCCGCCCACGCCGGTGGCGTGGAACACCAAACACTCGAAGTCCTTTTCGAGGGCGTCCACCACGGCATGAACGCACGGCGTCGTCACCCCGAACATTGTGAGGCCGATCGCCGGCTTATCGGCGCCGCGCCGCGATGGCGGCGCCGGCTCGGCGGCGGCGTTGCGAGCCTTGACCATGCCCACAATTGCGGCCGCGCCGTTGGCGAGAATCTGCCGGGTGACCGAATTGAGACCGGCGATATCGGTCACCGAATATAACATCATGATGTCTGACGGCCCGACATACGCAGAGACGTTGCCGGACGCGACCGACGAAATCAGAACCTTTGGGACTCCGATTGGCAGTGCCCGCATGGCCGGTGCGACCAGCGAACTGGCGCCGGAGCCTCCAGCAGAGATGAGCCCTCCGATCCGGTCCTGTCGGCGGATCCACGCTTCAAATGCCTCAGCCATCGCCGCAATAGCGGCACCGCGGTCGCCGGTGAACACCGCGTTCGGGCCGCCGCGAAAATAAGCGGCGATATGATGCGGCGGCACGTCGGCAGGCGACGGGCCGCCGGAGGTCGAAAGATCGACGAGAATGACGCGAACTCCGGCGGCGGCAATCTGGTCGCGCAAAAAGCGCAGCTCCACCCCCTTGGTATCGAGCGTCCCGGCGACGATCACGGGAGCCACGCCGCCGCGCTGGATCGGCCGTAATTCGACCGCCGGTGCGACCGCGCCGGACGTCGCCGGTTCAGGTGCAATGGTGCGCGTACGCGCCGCACTTTCGATTTGCGCTGCAGGAATCGGCTGCGACCAGCGCGTAGGTACCGTTGGATTGGAAATATAGACGCGGACCGGTCCGCGCGCTTTGGCCGGACGAGCGACATCTTCCCGGCGCGAGACGGCCGCGATCTCTTCCCGCACCTCATCCGCCTCCCCCTGCTGGCCGACGCCGAGGAGCCGCTGCTGCAACTCACGATCCGCTTCGAGCCGGGCCGCTTCCATTACCCGGTTGACGCGGCCGTTGATCATGATCGCGACTCTTTCAGCGACCGCACATGCGACACCGATGTTTTGTTCGACAACGAGGACGCCGATTTCGCTTTGCTCGCCGAGAGTGAGCAAAATTTCTTCGACACGCTGGACTATCACCGGCGCGAGCCCTTCGGTCGGCTCGTCCATGATGAGCAAGCGCGGATTGAGAAGAAACGCGCGTGCAATGGCCAGCATCTGCTGCTCGCCGCCCGAGAGCTGATTGCCGCGATTGTTGCGCCGCTCGGCGATGCGCGGGAAGGCTTCGTAAATGCGCGGGATGGTCCAGTAGGCTCGCCCGCCGGTGGCGGCGAGCCGGAGATGCTCATCAACCGTAAGCGAAGGCCATAACCGTCGTCCCTGCGGCACGTAGGCAATCCCGAGGCGGGCGATTTCCGCGGGAGAGCGCCCCACGATCTCTTCGCCCATGAAGCGAATCGAGCCGCTCGCGACCGGGAGGAGACCAACGAGTGCGTTGCATAGCGTCGTCTTTCCCATTCCGTTGCGGCCGACGAGGGAAAGGATTCCGTGCTCGAGCCGCAAATCCACGCCCTGCAGCGCGTGGCTGCGGCCATAAAAGACATTCAATCCCCTGATTTCCAGGAGATCTGGGGGCCGGCGCTCAGGCATGCCCGCTGCTCCCCAGATAAAGTTCCTGCACTTCCGGGTCTGCCTCGATCTCGCTGGGCGTGCCCTCTTTGAAAATGCGGCCGTTATGCATCATCGTGACGCTTTCGACGACCCGCAATGCTACCGCCATATCATGCTCAATAATGATGTAGCCGATATGAGCAGGAAGCGCGGTAAGGATTGCCACCAGATCGCTGCGCTCGCTCGGCGAAAGTCCGGCCGCCGGCTCGTCGAACAGGATGAATCTTGGCGCTCCCGCCAAAGCAAGCGCGATTTCCAGCTGGCGCTGCTGCCCGTGCGCCAGTTCACCGACCGGGCGGTCGGCCACGGTTTCCAGGTGAACGAGGGAAATCAAGTCGGTGACCGACTGCATGAGCGCGTCGCTTGCGCGTGTCCGAATAAATGAAAAGCGGCCGCGCGACACGCCGCGGCATGCCAGATAGACGTTATCCCGTACGCTGAGCCGCGAGAACAGGAGCGAAATCTGATAGGTCCGTCGCAAGCCGCGGCGAATACGCTCGTGCGGCGGGACGGTGGTTACGTCCTCGCCAAAAAAGCGCACCGTTCCCGATGTCGGCGGAAAATCGCCAGTGACGCAATTAAGCAACGTGGTCTTACCTGCGCCATTCGATCCCAGAACGGCTCGACGCTCGCCAGGACGGACGCTAAGCGTAATGTCACTCAGGGCCGCAAGCGCGCCGAACGTGCGGCTCACACCGCGCAACTCAATCGCGTTGCCGGTGCCGGCAGCCGCCATCCGCTCCGCAATCGAACTCATCGGCGGTTTATCCTCTGGGATGCGCGCGCCCGCTCCCTCAAGCGTCGCCAAATCCCGACCACGCCGTCGGGTGAGAACAGGACGATGACGAGAAATCCTAATCCGATCAGGGTCTGGAAACGTCGCCCGTCGAGACCGACCGCCACGAGCGCGTCCAGCGCAAAAGTACGCAGGATAACGTAAATGAGTGCGCCGATGAACGGGCCGATCGGGTGCCCGAGACCGCCGACCACCGCGATGACCAGGAGATTGATAACGACATCCACGCCGACCGAGAACGGGGAAATCTGATTGTTTTGCCAGACGAGCAGGATTCCACCGATCGCCGCAATCACGGCCGCGAAGGCATAAGCGGCGATCCGATGGGCGGTAACGTTGTAGCCGATCGCTTCCATGCGGCGCGGGTTGTCACGCACGCCCTGCAGAGCAAGCCCGAACGGCGCCCGCGAAACGTAGAGGACCGCGGCATAGCTCAGCGCCGCTAAGAACAGGATCATGTAATAAAGCGGGATCGGCGCGCCCCAGTTCACGCCGAAAAAATGCGGCGCGGGAATAGTCGTAAAGCCGTTGAAGCCGTTGAAGATCGGCCAGTTCTGCAGGGTCAAGTAAAAGAAGGACGTCGCCAGGGCGAGCGTGATCATGATCGTGTAGATGCCTTCCGTGCGTGCGGAGAGCGCGCCAGCGAGCGTTCCGAAAGCAATAGCAATGACGATCGCTAGTGGTGCGGCGACCCACCACGGCCAGAACAGACTGACTTTGGGCAAAGAGCTCGCACCGAGTACCGCGATCATGTAACCGGCGAGGCCGGCTACCGTCATCTGCGCGAGACTGACCATGCCGCCGTAGCCAGCGAGAAACGTCAACGACAGAGCAATCATGCCGAGAATCATCGTCCAGCCGGCGATCTGCCGAAGGAAGAAATCGTTGGCGATGGCAGGAAACAGCACCATGAACAAACCGAGCAGCAGGATGGCTGCGTGGCGAGACACCCAATTCGCAAAATCGCCGCTGCGCTGCGCGCTGCCGACGCCGAGCGTCTCATCTTGCGTGGTCTGCAGCAGCGCCATTTAGCGCCTCCCCAACAGACCCTGGGGGCGGATCGCGAGCACAATGACCATGATCAGAAAGCTCAAGACGGTCGAATAATTCTGGAAATACACCGTGCCGATTTGCTCGGAGAGACCAATGATGAGGGCGCCGAGCGCGGCCCCTGGTATCGATCCCATGCCGCCGACAATGACCACCACCAGCGATGCCAACAGAAAGTGCGAATCTTCGCCAAGCGAAAGCGATTGGAATGTGCCGCCGACAATGCCGGCCATGCCCGCAAGTCCCGCGCCAAAGGCGAAGACCAAGACGAACAGGAGCTGGACCCGGTATCCAAGCACTGAGAGCATGTTACGGTCGTCGACGCCAGCGCGGATCATGACGCCGACCCGCGTACGGTTGAGCGCGAGCCACATGCCGATGCCAATAAGCACGGCGGCAGCGAAGATTACGATCCGCACCAGCGGATAATAGAGAAAAACGGTCTCGCCACTCGATTTGACAGCGACGACGATCGGAGTCGGTACTGGGCCTTCCAAATAGTCCGGGGTATCAATCTGGATCGCGTTGCCGCCCCAGACCCAAACCATCAGATCGGAGAAGACGATCGACAATCCGAGCGTTACCAGGGTTTGGCGCAGATCCTGACCTTCCATCCGTCGAAAGATGAAGAATTGCATGGCCATGCCGACGATGGCACAGCTTATGAAAGCGACGACGTAACCGAACAGCCACGATCCGGTCAGATCGCCGGCCTCGTAGCCCATATACCCACCGAACAGGTAGAGCGACCCGTGCGCCAAATTGACGTTGCGCATGAGCCCGAAGATCAGCGTGAAGCCAGTGGCAACCAAAAAATAGAGTCCGCCGAGCGTAATGCCGTTGAACAGCGCGTTGATGAAAATCTGTTTCTTGCCGAACACGTCCTCGAAACCCGCCGGCCAGGGCGCAAAGACCAGCCAGACGAAAAAAATGACAACGACCGCAAGGATAAGGGCTGCGATGGGGTGATATCCGATCCAACGGCCGAACGCCTCACCGCGTCCGCCTCGAGCCGCTCCGTCATCGCCAAAGATCGTTGACACCGCCGGGCACTCCTCCGCCACCGAAAGCTAGCCGAGCGGAAGTGCGGTCACGTGTTTTACAGTCTGATTTTTCACTACCTGGGAGAGCTGCGCGGGCGCTTATTCGCTTACTACCCGCGCGATGGTCCGGTAGAGCGTGGGAGCTATTCCCACATTCGCAGCAAAGAAATGGGTAAAGTGACTTTGCGACGAAAACCCTAGCTCGAAACCGATATCGGTAACCGAGATCTGGGACGAGGTCAGGCGATCAAGCGCCCGCTCGACCCGCATCGTATTGGCGTAAAGGGCCGGCGTCACTCCAGTATTCTCGCGGAACAGCTTATAGAAATGAGGACGTGACAGCCCGGCATCGCGCGCCACAGTGTCGAGCGCGAGACCTTGGCCAAGCCCATCGTCCAATAACCGCAGCGACTTGCGCACGCGAAAGTCGATGGGCGTCCGCTGTTTCGCGGGCAAGCTGTTGCGAGCGCCGCATGTCCAGGATTCGTTGAAGCTCGCGTCAAATAATTGGTTCAAATACCGATTAATGATGCGATAGCTGGCATTGGTCACGAGTGTATGGGCGAGGCTGACGGCAATCGAGCGGATCGTGGTGCCAACGCGGATTCCGTTCGCGCCAAATCGCAAGCGTCCGCGGCCTTCGTGGTCTCGGTCGAGCCAGCGATCGCAAATGTAGGCTACTAAATAGACCGACGGCTCGTCGGCCGAGCACGGCTGAAACGAGTGCGGCTGCCACGGGTTGATCGCTACTCCGGCAGTTTCGTTAACCAAATGGGGCACCCCGCTGATGGTCACGATCGCGGGCGGACCGCTCAACAGGAAGGTCAAATGACCTTCCCGGTGCGCATGCGTGCGCATCGGCTTGTCAAGGCGATAGACGGTTACCCGGCCGAACGTGCCGTGACAGACGGCTAAAGCCGTACTCATACGTGTCCTCCCCGGGCGCACGTCATTGTTTTGTTTGGCGGATTAAACGACTCCGTAAGCGCATTGACAAGTGGGAAATCGATCTGTCGCAGTCGCACCGAGGCGGCCAGGTTTGCCGGCCAATTTGAAGAATCAGACTATCAGACACGGCGGAGGCGCCGGCTTTGAACCCTGGCGGACTTGTGGGGTTAGGCCGGCCGCTGGTACGATTTGGCGTCGGTCGGGGCACCGGGGGCGACGGCCCCTTAAAAAAATTTGCATCAAGCGCATTCGACCGGCGGAACGGCGCTGTAAACAGGAGGGAACCTCATGCGCAAGGGCATACTATTGGCGACCGTCGCCGGTTTTGCCGCCTTGGTTGGCACCGGATCGGTCAACGCCGCCGACAAAGTCAAGATCGGCGTTACCGCAACGCTCGAAGGCACGTACACCGTTCTCGGCGAGGACGGCATGCGCGGCTATGAGCTTGCGGTGGAGGCGCACGGTGGCAAGGCCGGCGGTAAGGAAATCGAGACTATTGTCGGTTCGACGGACGCCAGTCCGGATTCGGCGGTCCGCGCCGCCAAGAAGCTGGTCGAACAAGACAAGGTCGACATTCTCAACTCCCCGCTGTCGGGCGCGGAAGGCATTGCGATCCGCGACTATTCGAAGACCCAACCGCAGATCACGGTCATCAACACCACGTCAGGCGCGGTCGAGACGACCTACGGCGATCCGTCCGCCGGGATCACTCCGTCGCCCACCTTCTATCGTTACAACATGGACGGCGCCCAGTGGCACGCGGGCCTTGGCGATTACGTCTATAACGTGAAAGGTTACAAGAAGATCGCGACCATCGCCGAGGACTATGCGTTCACCTACACGCAGGTGATGGGCCTTGTCGTCGAGTACTGCAGGGCTGGCGGTCAGATCACCAAGCGCCTGTGGGTGCCGCTCGGCACCAAGGACTTCGCTTCCTACATTCCGCAGCTTTTGTCGGAAGACGTCGATGCGATTTATCTTGGCCTCGGCGGCGCCGACGCGGTGAACTTCCTCAACCAGTACCAGCAGGCCGGCGGCCATGCCCACCTCATCGGCGGCTCGATCATGGTCGACCAGACGGTGCTGTCGTCGAAGGGCAAGGCCAAAGACGCGCTGATCGGCACCCCCTCGGCGAGCGGCATGGCCGACAACGATCCGAACCCGAAATGGCAGGCGTTCGTGAAAACCTATCAGCAGCACCCGAAGACCGGCTATTTCAAGAATGCCTTTGCCAGCCCCTCGCTGCTCGCGATCAATTACTATAACTCGGCCGACGCGATCTTTAGGGCGCTCGACGAGGTCAATGGTGACTTGAGCGACGGCAACAAGAAGTTCCGCGTTGCGCTGCAGAACATGGTGCTCGACGCGCCGAACGGACAGATCAAGCTGGACGAGAATCGCCAGGCCATCGGCACCAACTTCATCACCGAAGTCGCGAAGGACGAAAAAGGCGACCTCATCGCCAAGCTAGTCAAGACCGTGCCGAACGTGCAGCAGCGGCTCGGCTTCTCCAAGGCGGTCTATGACACGTTCATTCCGCCGGGGCGCGACAACCCGCCCTGCAAGAAGAGCTACGAGTAATCAACAAATCTGCGTCAAAGGCCTCCGGCCGCGCTCCCAAGCGCGGCCGGAATGCGTTTCAGGATCACGATAGCTATTTACCGCTTGGTGCAGCAGCAAAGCTTCAGCGCCGTTATTGAATGGGGCGGACGATGCAGGTCTTAATCCTGGGCGCCGCAGGAATGATCGGCCGAAAGCTTGCGCAGCATTTGGCAAGCGCGGGCGCGATCGCTGATCGGCCCATCACTGCCCTGTCCCTCGCTGATGTGGCTAGACCCGAAGCGCTCACGGGACTCGATGGCAAGATCACCACGCCGGCGCTGGACATCTCGGATCGCGTTGCCGTCGGCCGCTTAATCGCGCAGCGGCCGGACATCATTTTACATGTGGCTGCGGTCGTCTCCGGCGAAGCCGAGACCGATTTCGACAAAGGGTATCGCGTCAATCTCGACGGCATGCGGCATCTTCTTGAAGCCATCCGCCAAGAAGGCAGCAAGCAGCCTTATCGGCCAAGACTTGTCTTCACGTCTTCGATTGCCGTCTTCGGCGCGCCGTTCCCGGAGTTGATTGGCGATGAGTTCTGTACCACGCCGCTGACCAGCTATGGGACGCAGAAGGCGATTTCGGAGTTGCTTCTTGCCGACTACACGCGCCGCGGCTTTCTCGACGGCATCGCGATCCGGTTGCCGACGATTTGCATAAGACCCGGAAAACCCAATAAGGCGGCCTCCGGTTTTTTCTCCAACATTTTGCGCGAACCGTTGGCCGGTCGCGAAGCCGTGCTGCCGGTTTCCGACGATGTGCGTCATTGGCACGCGAGTCCTCGGGCGGCCGTCGGATTTCTCGTCCATGCCGCATCGCTCGATTTGGCGGTGCTTGGCGCCCGCCGGGCCCTGACCATGCCCGGGCTCTGCGCCACGGTCACCGACGAGATCGAGGCCCTGCGCCGGATCGCGGGAGAGAAGGCGGTGCGCCTGATCCGGCGCGAGCCCGACCCGGCGATCAGCGCTATGGTCGCCGGCTGGCCCCAGGCCTTCGACGCCCGGCGCGCGCTTGCGCTCGGCTTCCGTCCCGACCACTCATTCGACGAGATCGTCCGCATTCACATCGAGGATGAACTGGGCGGACATCCTCCCTAGAGATGTTGCCGGCAAGTGCCGATCCGGCGTTTCCGCGCTTCTTCAACTTCAACCTGAGCTTTAACTTCTCTTTGGCGCCTCGGCCCGCCAGATAGCCTACATTCTTCAATTTCACCCTAAACTTTAACTTTTCGTTGCGGCCAAGATCGCTTCGCCTTTCAGCTAGCCGGTGAAACTTTGGCGTTCGTCGGCTTCATGCCATGACGATCCGCCGCAACTTTGCTGTCAGTTCCCGCTGCCATAGTTCACTGACAAATAATCGATGATGATCTTGGCCTCGGCGGGGTCGATCGGCGCGCCGAAAGCCTTGATCATTTTCGCAACCTCGGATTCCCAAGCCTGACGGTTCAAGAACGCGTTCTCGGGCAAATAATCAAGCGAGTGGCACGCGCCACAATAGGATTCGGCTGTTTCCCGACCGTCGCCCAACTTGAGCGTGACGTTTTCCTCGGCATGCGCACTGGCCGCCAACGTCAAAACAAAAGCGCCGGCAAATATGCGCCACATAAATGGCCTCTTCATAGAACGTCTATGGCTAGCGGACGCATGACGTTGTTGTGGTAACCTGCGGGATTAAAAATCAACCGGTCGACTTGAGTCTGTCCGGCGACGTTAGTGGCCTTTGCCACCACCTGATATTTCCCGGGGCGCGCCGGCGTGAAGGCGAAGCGAAAGCTGCGAAACGCAAAGCGGCCGAGGTCTTTCCCAAGCTCCGCCTCGCGCCACGTGGCGCCGCCATCCGTCGAGATGTCTACGCTTCGAATCCCGTAACCGCCGTCCCACGCCAACCCGCGGATCTCGGCCGTCTGCGCGGTCCTTAAGGTGTGGCCCTCCTGCGGCGCGGTGATCATCGAATTGACCACCATTTCCGTGATCGGCTCGTTGACCGCGGTCATTTGCGAGAGAAAATGTCGGACGATTGGAAACTTTCCCGCGGGAATCCGATAAGCGCTTTTCATCCAAAATCCGCCGAACGGCTTAGTCGACGCTTCGACGCTGTCGAGGTGTTTCATCCAATAGGTGGCGGTCCAACCAGGCACAATCAGGCGAAGCGGAAAGCCGTTGTAATGCGGTAACGGCTCCCCGTTCATCTCGTAAGCAATGAGAGTATTCTCATCGAGCGCCTTGTCGATAGGAACGCTCTTAATGAAATCCGGTGTGCCCTCAAGTACCGGACCGTCGGCGCCGTTGACGACAATCTCCACGGTCTCCGGGCGCACATGAGCCTGACCAAGCACGTCCTTGAGCCGAACACCCTTCCACAGCGCGTTTCCGACGGCGCCGAGTCCCCATTGCACTCCGGCGACATGCGGCTCGGAAAAGCCTCGGCGATTGCCTGAGCATTGGCAGACGGCGGCGATCGTCGCCGATTCAAAATTGGAGCGTAAATCGCTTAGACTTAGTTCGAGGGGGCGCTCTACGCCGTCGCCGCCCACTTTTAGCTTCCACCGCTCAGCGTCGATCTCCTCTGGGAGTCCCGCCAAGTGATAGCGCACGAAAAACGAGTCATTTGCGGTAAATTCCGAGGTGAAATCCGAGAGCGGCGTTTCGTAATTTGGCGGGCGGTCGGTGAGCTTAATCAGCGGCTTTTTGCCGGCCAAAGCTTCCAGTTTGGCCGTGCTGAAGACACCTTCCGGCAACCCCGACGCCAGCCACGGTTGGCCAGCGCCGCGCGCGAAACGTGCAAGCGGCGTGACGCCGGCAATCGTCAAAGCACCCCCCGCCATTGCCGCGCGACGACTGATCATCCTTGTCCTCCTTGGCAGAGATCCCACCGAATGCGCGACCTATTATTGCCCTTCAAGTTGCCGTTGGCGTTGGCAGCGTGATGGCCCGATGCGCCAAGTATTGTCTCCCTCGCCATTGAGATTAGCGATCGCCCTTCAGTGGCAAATCGTCCACCGATTCGACCTCGGG
>Ga0187784_10000453_pt1 | contig 30002 bp, 35 predicted proteins | sample 1015_SJ02_MP15_2_FD_132964 | JGI IMG/M metagenome (GOLD analysis project Ga0187784, IMG submission 132964) | Tropical peat soil microbial communities from peatlands in Department of Meta, Colombia - 1015_SJ02_MP15_20_MG | ecosystem: Environmental > Terrestrial > Soil > Wetlands > Peat | place... | reverse complement strand
TTCGGACAGAACTTTAGGCTCAGGTGGATCCACTGCCCAGTGCCTTCTTGACACCGTCGAGGAGCTCTTGGGTGGTTTCCATGGCTCGCTCTACGCTATTCGAAAACGCCTTCTCGGGCTTTACGCGCTGAGCCCTCACCTTCAGAACAAGCTTCTTGATTAATGGATGGGGAGGGAGCACTCCCGCGAAAGTTACACTCTTCTCCTCAAGGAGCTCGTGATGGACGATTTCGGCCAGCGAGTAGTCTTCGCCTGTAATCTCGACCGTCAGGCCCTTCTCATCCTCTGTGGTTGTCTGGACCTGCAATTTGCCTGACCGCCCTCGGATTCTTCATTATAAATGTACGGAAAGGACCGTTTCAAGTCCGACGTTTCGTCCGGCGGTCAGGGCTCGATGGGGGTCGTCCCGAAGTCCCTGGCCAGCTTCCTCTCTTCCACGTTCCCACACTCGTCACACTTTGCCCGAGTGGCGCTCCCCCTCAAGAGGGGTTTGCCACAGTTGCCGCAGAGAGCGTAGACGACGCCCATGTCTGGCTCGTCAATTGTCAGATGAATCATCCCGTTGACGAGACTGAAGACCCTGCACCTCACGATGTCCCCGGTCTTGACGGGGGTCGTCCGCCGGGCGCCGCGGCCGCCTCCAGTCAGTCCCCTGAGTGTGAGCATCCCCGAGAAGTCTTTGTATGTCGGCTTCCCGTTGTGGAAGTAGATGTGGACGTTGGCCGAGTTTGCCTGGACAACCTCCACCTGGCCGGTCACCCAGTCATCCACTTTGGTTACTTCAGGCTCGGCTGCGGGCTTGACCGATATCTCCATGTTCTTCGCGTCCTTGAAGACGGAGCCGGCCCTTAGAGCCCGGATGCGACCGGAGTCGTCGTATGTGTTCGGACCTGGCAAGAACTCCTCTGACACAGCGAGCTTGTCCCCGGGCAACGCGTCCAGGGCTTTAGCTTTGGTTTCTTTCATTTCTTGATTAACCCCACCGTGAGCTCAATCCACTTCGCCCTCTCGAGGAACTCCCCCGGTTTCCTCCCCTCAATAAGCGCCACTAAAGCGTCTGCCTGAGGTATTGAAAGAACAGGTCTGTCGAATGCGAACCCATCGATTGATATCCTGGGGCATGCCGTCTGTACGAAAGCCTCGATTTCCCTGTGAGGGGCGAGTCGCTCCGCTGTCACATCGCGCATGGCAAGCCGGATCACCTTCCTCCCATTCATTTCGAGTCGCTTCGTGATCCACGCGCTCCTTCCAAGCATCTTCTGTCCCTCCTTGAGCCCTGTGATGACGCCGAAAACTCGGGCGTCCAAGGCCTTGTACACGGCGAGAACTGCCCTCTTCTCTCTCTCTTCGGCCGCTTGCTCCATGTCTGTCACCTCGTTCATGTAAGGGTCGAGCATGAAAGTTGGCTTCCCAGTGGCCAGGGCAAGTCCCACCGCATGGAACTCGCTCTCGCCGAGGAATGCGAAGGCATCCACCTGACCCCGGATAGGATAGGATGTCGAGAAGTCACAGCCGAACACTTGTCCTTCGAGCATCAGGTTGTTTCCTCTCCCTATCGACACCCGGAACCCCTTCGACTCCAGCCTCTCCCTTACCGGCTTTAGCTGGTGAAGGTGCTGGCTAAAGGTGGCGAGCCCTACGCGCTTGTATGGGGCTAGGACTCTGGCTGCGGCGTCTACCACTTTCCCGAAATCCACATCGTCTATGGCATCCACGAGATAGGTGTAGTCCCCCACCTCGGTCACGGCCGCGTTATGTCCAATATGGAATGCCAGGTCGGCCTGAAGCTTCTGAACGTCATCGTCGACGGTGTCGCATACGCCAAAACAGCTGTCCCCCGAGAGAATGCTGGCGACGCCGTACTTCTGCTTCACCCTCTCCATGAGCTCTTTGGTCTGCCTGAGGAGCCCGCCGGGGGCGTTGACCAGCACAACCTTCGGCTTCTTCGCCTCGATAATCTCGAATACTTTGTTTTCATCTATCCTGACGGTCATCGCGTTAACCTCGAGATACCCCGGTTTTCAGTCGTGGCCGGCGCGGGCCCGTTATATACTTCTGGTAGTCTGCGGACACCTGCACCCTCCATCCCATACCATTCTCGTAAGAACCCCTCCTTCAAGGACTTAACGTCCTGGTAACCTAGGAGTTTGCATCACCCATCAGGAAGGGGCTTGTCTGGTGAGCGCGGACTATCTGTCTTTAGGCGCTGGCTTGGGGCGGTGCCACGGCGTGTTCCAGCTTGACGATTTCTACCCTCGTCTTCATGGGTAGCTTCGTCGCCGCGGCCTTCATGGCTTCCTTCCCTTTCTCGAAGTTCTCCGCCTTCAGGCTCAGTTCGAGGACTGTGCTTCCTATGTCTACCCGAGCCGCGAGACCTATGGGCTTCCCGAACGCCTTCCTCATGCCTTCTTGGAGCCTGTCTGCCCCGGCAGTGGCGATCATCTTGTTTTCCCTTAGGACCAAGTGCGGGTAGGTCACCACTTTCAGGTAAAAATTCTCCTCACCGACAAGCGCGACTTTCTTGCTGGCAGCCACTCTGGCCGCCTCAAGAGCGTTGTGCCTGATCTGGACCCTTCCCTCTGAGATTAGCTTGAACATGTGGTCATAATCGTCCCTGTACTTGCCCGTGGTGAAACGGGCCACCTTGGGGTTGGGTGCGCCAGGGGCGAATTTCTTGTTATAGAACATCCCCTTCTGTTCTCTGTAGTTCTTCCCGTGGATGGATCTCTTTCCTCAAAAAGCCGGTTCCGAGCATCGCTAATTAAGTTTCGTGCTCGAAGTTGTCTGGTTTACCTGAAGATCATGGCGATTCCATCCCATCTCGAAGCGAATTCTCAAAGTCTTTGTCGCTCCACCTCGAGCCACTACCGTGCCCCATTGGAGCACGAAACCACCAAAGGATGACGCCGGCTACTTCGACCTCATGTCCAGAGCAATCTTCACTGCCGGGTTGAACTGGAGGATGGCGGAGAAGAAATGGCCTGACTTCGAGAAGGCGTTCGATGGTTTCGCCTACTGCTCGAAGACCTTCCGAGGAGGTTCAAGTTCATGGGCCCGTCGACCGCCCGGATGTTTCTCTACATGGTTGGATATCCCCTAACCCCCACCAAGGAAGAGAAGGCTTGGATGAAGTCACCCCCTGAACACCGCTAGCGCCCGAAGACTACAACTCGAAGGTTCGCCCTCTCTTCTCTCCTATTCCCCTTTCCTCGGGGGGTTTGTACTTCCATCCTAGCAACCTGCCGACATCTTTCTCTGTCTCCGTCTTGATGAGCTTCGGAGGATTATCGCGCGTCCAGAGCCCTTTCGAATTGATGATTAAGCCCCTGTCCCTGGCTTTGATGGTCATCCCGATGGTGTGTCCCTTTGGCCCCGTAGCCCACATCTGGGTCACTCCCCAGGCATCCTCGTTTGTGCAGATGAACAGGTTGATCTGCATCCCCCTGTAGACGAAATTGGATATCGTCTCTCCGAACGATGTCACTCTCCCTCCGATTCTTATTACCCGTTTGTTGACCCTCTCCTTCCACGGCCCGAAGGTCCTCCCCTTCGGGATTACGGCGAAGTCGATGTCATGGACGATGGGCATCTTTCTCCTGACACTTCCCGCGAGAAGGTACCTCTTGTAAAGGTCCCTGGTCTTGGACAGGAAGTCAATGGCAATACCTTGGGCGACGTCCAGTGTGACGTCTTTCTTGTAAGACAAACGAGAGACCTCTATGGAAGCTGGGAGAGCAGACATTCATCAGGGGTCTTGTCATGCCTTATCCTGAGAATGAACGGGGCTCTCAGCTTCTTGTCCCTTGTCACCTCTTGGAACCTCACCTCAATCACCGAACCCTTCTTCACCTTGCGCGGGTCCACGCGTTCAACCATCGACCCAACATTTCCAAGCTCCACCATCTGCCCGTTGTCGTCGTAGACGGCGACGGACCAAGACCTAGGAATCCCGGTGCTCCTCATCTCCTTGGTCTCCACAGTCCCTGTGACAAAGACGTCAACCGTGTCAAACTTCTTCAGCTTCAGCCAAGAGCTTGGTTGGCCGTAGCTCGACTGAGGGTTCTTCACCATCACCCCCTCACGACCATCTTCTACAGCCTCGTCGCGAAGCTCCATGATTCTCTCAGAACTCCTTGCGACCGTGTACTGCACTTCGAGCCCGGTGTCTTTGAGAATCTCATGGAGTATCCTCTTCCTCTCTGTAAGAGGTCTTCCCCGTATATCGCGGTTGTCTATCTGGAGGACGTCGAAGAGGAAGAGCCCCTTCGCCTCCCTGGCAACGTACTCTCCATCCAGAATCATGCGGTCCGGTGCGTGGAGAAATTCGGGCACCCTTGAGAAAACCTGCGGAGTACTCTTTGGAGTATAGATTCCGCCGTGCTTGCTAGAAAGGACGAGCTTGTCCCCGCTCCTGAAGAGGAACACCCGGATGCCGTCGTACTTCGTCTCAACAAGGCTTGGAAGAGGGTTCTTCGCCAACCATTTGCCAAGCTCGAGCTTGACCGCCTTGGAATAGTTCTCTTGGACATATGTCGGTAGCTCTTCGCTCAAGCTACTTCGAAAGGACTACCCTTGGCTTCTTCCGGGCAACGGGGACAGCAGGGAGCCTTGACGCCCCTTTCTCCTCCACAAGGGCCCAAGCGTCGTCAAGCCTGAGGATTCCTTCGCTCAACCCCATGAGCAACCACAGGCGACCGTCTTTCCTCTCGTAGGGGTAGACCACGCAGGTGTAGAAGTTGTAGCCTCTTCCCCTAGAGAAGAAAGCCACCAGAGCCATGTCCTTCTCAATGAGATATCTCGCGAGCTGGGTGACCCTAGAGTTGGTCTCCCCCACCTTCTTGTCTGAGTCAGGAGCGAGTTGATAGACCTCCTTGAACTTGTACTCAGACACCCTTTCGATGGGGACGAAACCATCGGAATCGACTTCTACTTTCGTGGTCCTTTCGAAAGGTTCCACCTCCTCCCCCTCCTGCTTGTCCGCCGTCTGATCAAGAGGAATCTCAATCCATTTCCCTTCGAACTCCAGTTCGTATTTGAGAAAGTACCTCTTTTCAGTCCTGACAGTTATCGGGAACTCCCCCTTGTATCTGACGAACTTCTTGGCCTCTTCCGGAGAAACCTCTTGCACATCGAGTCGCTCCCCGTTGGGCCCTTCCCTATAGCGATAGATTCTCGGCACTTCTCTGCTTACGACTTCCTTGCCGCTCTTCTTGTCCAGCTTGACAACCTTCACAGGCTGGAGATCCCCATGTGCCTTTGCGGCCCTCAAATGGTACTCGACTGCTCCCAACCCTAGGGTTGGGATGTTCAGACTTAGGACTCCGCGCCACGAAGCACGTGAGACGGCGGCACTCTCAGCCTGTTTCTCCACTTCAGAGAAGATGTCCTTCTTCGGCAATCTCCCTCTTCTAGGGGTCCCGTGATAATTAACGTTGCTAAACTGCCAACACTTTTTTCACATGGCCAGAGGAGACACTTCCGTGAAAGTATTCGTAGGAGTTTCGGGATTTAGCTACCCCAGCTGGGTGGGTAGGTTCTATCCGAAGGGCCTCAAGGGCGAGGAGTTTCTCGGCTACTATTCCAAGCACCTGGGGAGCGTCGAAATCAACAGTTCCTTCTACGCACCCCCCAGCGCGGCCATGATCAAGAGTTGGTCCACTAAGGCTGGCACGGACTTCCGTTTCGCGTTCAAAGCCCCTCGGCTAATCACCCACATACTCAAGCTGGGAAGGGGCGCTCCTGAAGCGAGTGGGAAGCTGAACGCAACATTGAACGGCCTTGGCCAGCGCCGCGGCCCCATCCTCTTTCAGCTCCCGCCATTCTCCAGATTCGACCATGACCTCCTGCAGAAATTCCTTTCAGACACCACCGACATCGAACCCAAGGTCTTCGAGTTCAGACACGCGTCTTGGTTCACAGATTCGACCTATCGGCTTCTGGAGGACCATGGTGCAGGCTTCTGCATAGCCGAGACCGAGGACATGGAGCCAATCTTCAAAGTCACCGGAAGTTTCGCCTACTTTCGTCTGAGAAAGGACTCATACGACGAAAAGACCATGGGTAGGTGGTCCGAGAGGATTCGCAAAGCATCAGATAGTGCCAGCGAGTGCTACGTATACCTGAGGCACGATGAGACGGGAGACAACGCCCTGCTGGCACAGAAGCTTTCGACAACGCTGCAGGAACCATAGCTCACAACACATCGAAATCTTCCGGCAGGATTACACGAATGGAAATCGTTTCATACTCACGCCTCAGAGTTCTTATGCTGGCACTTGGCGTCAATCTTGGTCTGGGCAGTCATCATCTCCGCCCTGGCCTTCGGGATCTTTGTGATTTGGTCGGCTCCCCTTGGCGCAGGCTGGGAGCCTACGTCGCGCAAGAAAGTCAGGAGGATGCTTGAGATGAGCGGGGCTGGCCCCACCGACATCATCTACGATTTGGGATCAGGCGACGGAAGAATCGTGGTGGAGGCCGCGAGAAGGTTCCATGCGAAGGCAGTCGGGGTCGAAGCTGACCCCTTCCGGGTGCTCTTCTCCGAACTGATGATTTCCCTCCTGCATCTCGAGGGTCGCGCCAAGATAATCTGGGGGAACTTCTTCCGAGTCGACCTCAGCGAGGCGACGATTGTCACGATGTTCCTTTCACAGGGGACGAACCGGAGGTTGGAGTCGAAACTGATGGCCGAGCTCAGGCCCGGGACCCGCGTGGTTTCCTACGAGTGGACCTTCGACGGATGGACGCCCACCGCCAGAGACGCCGACAACCATCTCTCGTTGTACGTGATGCAGGGTGCAGCGGTGCCGGGGTAACCCAAGGCCAGGCCCAGTCGCGTCTGGCGTACAGGTTTGACGGCGTGCCATCGGGGCCGGAACGGTGGGTCGTGAGCGGATACTCGACGCGCTCTATCACTGACAGAACTAGGCCACGCTGTCGGAGACGTATCCTACCTCACTTCGAGGGTGGGATTAGACAAGCAGGACGTCGCGGGGAAAGAGCGAATCATCTAACCAACAAGTTCTAGTCCGACTGAGGCCTGGCGCAGGCCGAAGATGCCCTTCGTCCTACCCCCGCAGATTCTCGAGACAGACGAGATATCGCTCGTTCTCGCGTTCGGCAAACTGTCTGTCCTCGAGGCGTGCACCATCCTTGGGAGGACAGTCACTCAGGCCGAGGCTCCCTGCGAGAGGGTTTCGGTCTTCCACGTTGACCATCTGCCGCCGAAATACATCGCTGAGCTCTCAGGTGCGCACAAGTGCGCACCTGTCACTTCGGTACTAGACTCCCCATCCGCGGACATGACGGCCCTCACCGGCCTCATGGCGTCGAATCTTGAGGCCAAGTCTAACGTTTCCCTAAGCGGGTATGAAATTGGAGAAGACGACTATCAGGACCTCGTTAGGTCGATGCTCGACGGTATCAGAGAAGCGGGGCTGAAGAAGGTGAGGCTCCTGAGGCCTGAAGGGAACGAGCTTCTGTCCGAACGAGTCCTGACCAGAGAGGCTCTCGATGTCATCGCCTTTCCATACCATGGTGGCTTCGCCGTAGGCCCCACCGCGTGGGTTCCAGACTCGGCTGCAATGAGACAGAGGGGAACACGCAAGCCCTCCCCGCACTCCGATATCTCCCTCTCCCCTCGCCTTGCCCGGACACTGGTGAACCTGGCGGGGCTGAAACCGGGTCAGATCCTCCTCGACCCCTTCTGCGGCTCGGGCACCATCCTGGTCGAGGCCTACTCGAAATCCCTCAGGTGCCTCGGGGTGGACAACAGGGCGTCACGGGTGCAGGAGGCGCGAGAGAACATCCGGTGGTCCATAGGAGGCGTCACTGACAGGGGATACGACATCAGGAAGGGGGACGCAAGGGACCTGTCACGTATGCTGAGGGGGACCAGGGTGGACGCCATCGTCACCGAGCCGCTCCTACTTCCGCAGCTGCACTCGCGCCCAAAGACATCTACCGCACGGGAGATGATCGGGGCATCCGCAAGGGTCTACAACGACGCCCTGGCATCCATGGCCGAATCAATTCAAACTGAGGGGAGGATTGTGGTGGTCGTCCCAGTGATTCAGACCATTGAGGGGGACGAAGTTACGCTTACACTCGAGGGCAGGAAACTGGGGCTGAGGCTCTACCAGCCGGGGCCTGTCGGATTCGAATATCCAGTGCGGCTCTCCTTCGAAAGCACCCGGTGGGTAAGGCGCGCAGTCTATGTTTTCGAGCCACGTGTCTGATGCTCATTCGTGGTGGCGACAGCCTTCCTGAAGACCCCGGAGAAGAGGTTGAGCTGGGCGTCCGTGATTCCGGACGAGGCGGCTATCCGTTTTGCGACCTCGAATAGGTTCTGCGTCTTATGCTTGGGGAGCCTAGAAGCCTCGGCGAGCTCATAGAAGCTCCGGGCGAAAACCTCCCTTGCCATCCTCCCCTGGGTTCCCTTTCTCTCTCGGCCCCCTCTCGACGCGATATACAAGACGATGGCCGCAGCGTGTCCGACGTTCAGGGTCTTGTAACCCGGCGAGGTGTCAATCGTCAAGGTGACATCGCACTCCCTGATTTCTTTGTTCGTTAGCCCGGTGGTATCCCTACCAAAGATCAGGGAAGAGCTCCTGGCCGACAGCAGAATCCCATGGAGGCGGTCAGGCGCCACCACCCTCCTGATCACATTTGACTTCTTGGATGCCCTCACAGCGGTGGTGGCCACGAGCAACTCGTTCTCCCTCCTAACCTTTCCGAAGCTCGTGACGACGGCGTCGTCGAGCACCTTGGCGGCGTGAGACGCGTAAACCGATGCCACGGACAGGTCCACCTTGGGCTCGACTAGGTAGAGCTTCTCGACCCCGAAGTTCTGCACAAGCCTTGCCACATGACCCACGTTTACGGGCCCCCTGGGCTCGACCAGCGTCACAGAGACTCCCCGCGGAAGCACGGATGTCCCTCACATCAGGATGATAAAGCCGTCACCGAGGTCTCTGACCGCAGAGAAGATGGACTTCTTCTGGGCGGAGGGCGTTGACCCTTCTCCTGCCGAAGCTCTCCGCTCCCTTCATTCCGAGCTCGGTTAGGGCGGAGTCGGCTTGCCTTCTTCTCAGGGAGAACAGGCGGAAGATGTTCGTCACCTCGACCTTTCCAATCCTGCGTACGGGGGTGAACGACGCTATCACTGAGCCTACCCTCGGCTGCGGGACGAAGGCAGTCCTGGGCACGTCTTCGAGCACTCTGACATCGAAGCAAATTTGCGACAGAGCAGAGACTCCTCTGTAGTCCCTGCTTCCGGGAGGTGCCATGCATTTCCTCACGAAGTCATCCTGCAACACGACCACGGCCCTCCTGAATCCCTTCCCACTTAGCCACTTCACGAATGCGGCTGATTCGGAGTAGGGGAGACTGGAGACGAGGACGTCGAAATCGGGGCGCTCCTGGAAGGCATCGGCGAGCACGATGCGAGCGGCCGTTCCTCGTACCAGAGCGGACGTCTCTTCGAAGTTGGCTCTGTCGACTTCGTACCCTAGGTACGATGCGCCGAGATCTGCCAGCTCTTTTGTGAGTGCTCCCTTCCCTGTGCCTATCTCCAGCACCCGATCTGCAGGTCCGACGTCGGCCAGGGACACGACTCTACGGATTACCTCTGGGTCAACCAGATAATGCTGCCCTAGTCTACGTCTCTTCATTCACTACTTCTTGACGAATATGCTGACTCTGGAGTCCCCAGCGAGCTCTTCGACAATCCGTTTTGCAATCATTTTCGCAGGCTCCCTCAGCCCCACCCTCTTTTGGACGTCGTCGAAGCTTGTGAACGGCTGCTTCTCCCTCATATCCACGATTTCCTTCATGAATGTCTTCCCGATGCCAGGGATGAGCTCGAGACCATGCAGCCTCGGCGTCAGGGGCTGCAGGTCATTGAAGTAGGCCACATATTTGGGCTCGTTCTCTTTCACCAGGTTCTCCACCACTGTTGGCAGCAAAGACTTGGCCTCTGGGGACAGTTCTTCATAGGTTAGCTTCCCGAGGACGCTTACTATCTTCTCTCTCCCCTCCTTGCCTATCTTGACTTTCTCTCCCATCTCGAAATCTTGGTTCTCCATCGCCAGGAGTTCGAGCAGCGTGAGTCTCTCCTCTCCTATCGCCTGGACCATGGGCCCCTCGCGCCCCTTTATCACGGCTGACTTTCCCCTGGACATGAAATCAAGCACGTAGGCGTACTCCTCGTACTTCTTGTCTGCTGGTATCATTTTCTAGAATTAGCTCCTGGTGGGGTGCTCTAGTTCGAAGGGGACCTCTTAGTTTCGAAGAAGATCGCAATACCCGGCTTGTGTGTCACCCGTTTCCCCTGTGCAAAACAGGCTGCCTTGCTATTTAACGATTGAGCGTCCTACGGCTTTGGACGTAAGATCTTCAGTATCTTCTCGAGGGTCTCCGTCGACAGGAGTTTCCTCCATCCGGAGGTGAAGGTCCTGAGCTCTTCCACGGATTTGGGCATGATGTTGACCAGCTCCACAGCCTCCTCCTCGCTCAGACCGCATTCTGTCTCCAATTCCTTCCGAAGCTTCTTCGCAGAGTCGGCCTGGACTTTGGAGAACTTGGTGGTGTAGTCCAGTGTCCGCTTCTGTATCTGATCAGCTTTCTCCACATCAATCTTCAACAGGATTTGGTTCGCCTCCGGGATTGTCAGGAGCTTTTTCTCTGCCTTCTCTGACATCAACTCCCCTCCATGCGGACCACATGCTCTTTACGGGCCACGAGTTTCTTTACCTTGTTCCCCACTTTCACGTCAATCGTCACCGCCCTCCTGCCGACCTCTGTCACTGTCCCAACGAGCCCATTGAACCTCCTATGAGGCATTCCCTTGACCTGGGCGGGATCGATTTTGATGACGACCTTGTCGTTCGGGGAATAATCTACAAGCAGGCTGCTCAGTCCCTTCTTCGCTGACGACCTCAGAAGAGACCTAGTTCTTCTCCTCGCCCCGTGTGATTTCGGCAAATCCGAATTCCCCTATCTCCCTGACTCTGCAGATGTCGAAGCTGCGGCAACCGACTTCAGTTTTTAAGACTTCCGACACCGAAGGTGAGACAAGCTCTCCACTGACGAACCTCTTGACTGGAAGGCCCCCGTCCAGCTCTGCCTCTATCAAAAGGGTCCTACCCTTGACCCTGGCCGAGGCCCTGTATACTGTCTTTACGGTGGGTCTGTTGTGAGGTCTGTCGAACCGGACGGCGGCTTTCCTGAACTTCGACTTCAGTTCTGCCAGCCCCTCGGGGCTCACCCTGGAGCCTGCGGTCGCCCTGATCCTAGTGACGAACCTAAAGGCGGGTAGGCGGATTGGCTTCGACGGCAGGGTCCTCCCTGACGAGACGGACACGAGCCCTCCTCCGAGCCTCGCGCCGAACCTCCTAGGCATGGTCCTTTTCCTCGGGTTCTTCACTTCTGCTACAAATGGCCTCCCGGGGGGATAGACCCTGCTCTCCCTGTCCTCGCTCCCCAGCCACGTGAACGTCATCTTCCGGCTCCCGCTGAAAATGGCCAGCTTCGCCCTCAGTGCCGCTTCGACGCTAGGCTCCTGAACAAAGCCAGTGTTGTGGCACTTCTTGCACCCCGCTCCACGGCACTGCTCGCAGAAGGACCTGCGCTGAGAAACACCGGCGGGCTTCGTGTACCTTCCGTAGAAGAACACGGGCCGGGCGGTGACGGATACACTCCCCGCCCCGAAGTCCGCCAACAGAGTCAGATCCGGCCTCTGTCGGTCGACGCGCTTCCTCAGCCTGCCCGAGACCCGACCTGACACCAGCCTCGCTGCCTGAATCTTGACAGTCTCCCTGCCCTTCAACTTCAGTCCCGATCTCAGCTCGTCTTCCCTTTCTTGGACCCCCTCCGGAAGGGTCACGCCGACGGCGAACGTCCGGAATTTGTAACGCCTCGCCCTCTTGGTGGCCACCTCCGCCATCTTCACGGTTGCGTCCATCATGCCCTGGCAGACAAAGCACCTTCCTCCTTGGACGATTTCGAACGGGACAGACTCCGCTCCCTGCCGTTCTGCGCACATCCTGCACAGCCGGTAAGTCTGCAGGGCCAGGGGCATCCTACTGTTCGCCCATCCGTCGCATCATCTGTCGGAGCTCCCTTCCCTTGCTCGTTTTAACCAGGGTCTTCATCTGCTTGTACCTCGACAGGAGCTCCCTGACGTCTTTTTCGCTCCGCCCTGAGCCCTTCGCAATGCGCTTGAGGCGCGACGAGTTGATTATTTCGGGGTCAGCCTTCTCCTCGCCCGTCATCGACTGGATGATTGACTTGTAGACCCTTACCCTGTCCTCGGCCTTGTCCAACTCCCTTACGTCAACCTGCCCCGAGAACCCTGGGATGTGCTCCAAGACCTTCTTCAGGGACCCGAACTTCTTCATCTGCTCGAACTGTACCAGGAGGTCGTTCATCGTCATCTTCCCGGACATCATGCGCTGGGTCATCTTCTCGTCCACCACGACCTCAGCGTCCTTCACCATCTCCATGAGCGACTTCAGGTCCCCCATGCCCAGGAGACGTCCCACGAACCTGGTGGGCACGAATTCCTCCAGGTCGTCGATCCTCTCGCCCGTGCCGATGAAGAAAATCTTGGCGCCTGTCGCCGCAGACGCGGCCAGAGCTCCACCCCCTTTGGCTGCGCCATCCAGCTTAGTGACGATTATCCCACCGACGGGAGCTGCCTGGTGGAATGCCAGCGCCTGGTTGTAGCACTGCTGCCCGATGGTTCCATCGATGACGAGCACCGTGTAGTCAGGCTTGACCGCGCTCACCACGTCTTTCATCTCCTGAAGGAGCCCCTTCTCTTCCTTGTGCCTCCCCGCGGTGTCTATGATCATCAGGTTCTTCGTCCCCTCGAGGTGCTTCTTCCCCTCTCTCGCGATTTTCACGGAGTCCTTTTCTTTGTCGTCGCTAAACACCTCCACGCCAGATGAGGCGACCAGGGTCTTCAGCTGGGCGACCGCCCCTGGCCTGAACGTGTCTGCGGCGACCACCCCGACCCTGAATCCGCGTTTGGTGTAGAGCCTGGCGAGCTTCGCCGTCGTCGTTGTTTTTCCTGAACCCTGGACGCCCAGCATGACCAGGACGTTCGTCTTCTCCTTGCTGAGCTGCAACCCGCCCTCTCCGCCAAGGAGCCGTGCGAGCTCTTCGTAGAGTATCGACACGATTTGGTCTTTCTTTGTTACTCCCCCGGGGGGCTTCTCTTCCAGCGCCCTCTTCTGGACCCTCTCTGTGACCTCCAATGCTATTCGAACGTTGACGTCCGATTGAATCAGAGTCCTCTGCAGGTCTCGAACGAACTCCTTGGTGACCTTCTCGTCGACCACGTTCGAACCGACGAGCTTCTTCACGGCCGCCTGTAGGCCGTCTCTCAGCGAATCCAGCATCCGAGGTTCGACCCTCCTCCGTCTATTTAATACGTTGAGAGGAAGGCCGTCTCCCAGTGAACTGGGACGAGGGTGGGCGTGCTATTTTCGGGCGGAAAAGACTCGACTTATGCAGCCTGGCAGGCGTCTAAGAAGGACGAGCTCGCATGCCTCATCACCCTCTTCCCAAAGTCCGCGATGTCATACATGTTCCATTTCCCCAACCTGAAATGGACGGCCCTGCAGGCGGAAGCCATCGGAGTCCCCCTCCTCACCGAGCAGACAGAGGGGGTGAAGGAAGAGGAACTCTCCGACCTGGAACGCGCACTCGCCAGGGCCAAGTCCCGGTTCGGCCTGGAAGGAATCTACACGGGAGCGCTTGCGAGCGTCTACCAGAAGACGAGGGTAGAGAGGATATGCAGCGACCTCGGCCTCGAGTGCGTTTCTCCACTGTGGGGGATCGATGCAGAAACCCACCTCAGACGCCTCGTCGCCGACGGATTCTCCGCAATCATCGTGAGCGTCTCGGCTCTGGGCTTGGACGAGAAATGGTTGGGAAGGGAGCTCGACGAAACCGGCATAGCCGAGTTGGTAGCCCTCGGCAGGCGGTTCAGGTTCCATGTAGGCCTTGAAGGGGGGGAGGGGGAGACGTTCGTCCGGGACGCCCCCTTCTTCTCCGGAGCGGTACAGATCCTGTCCGCCGAGAGGCACTGGAATGGGGACTCGGGTTACCTCGAGATCCAGAATGCGGTCCTGGTCCAGAAGGCTAGGAAGGCGGGGGTGGCCTCGTCCCAAGGACCAGGTTCACGGACATGACCTGTCCCGCCCTGACGATCTGGAGGAGCACGGTCTGCCCCGGCAGGCAATACTCGGCTAGATAGGACGACAACGCGTCGGTGTTGACAATCTTGGTCCCGTTCATCGATATAATGATGTCCCCCGTCTGGAGCCCTGCGCCCTGGGCTGGCCCTCCGCTGACCAGGCTCTGAACCAGGACGCCGTAAGTATAGTTCGTCTTCTCCTGCTGCGCTAGCTGGTAGTCCATGTCCTCCCCCGAGATTCCAATGTACGCGTGCATGTTGTAGCTTCCAGTCGTTATGAGCGAGGTCAGCTCTTCGAGTATGGTATCCGAGGGGATGGCGAATCCGACCCCCTGCGAGCTCTCGACGGTCGCGGTCGTAATACCCACCACCGACCCGTCAGCGTTTAGCAGCGGGCCCCCCGAGTTCCCTGGGTTGATCTGCGCGCTGAACTGGATGACATTGGCTATGGCGAAATCCCCAGCCAGCGACTCGGAGATGGTCCTCCCGAGCTGGCTGACTATCCCGACCGTCATCGACCCGGAGAGGCCGAAGGGGTTCCCTATGGCGGCGACCGGCTGCCCAACGCTCAGGGTGGAGGAGCTGACAACCTGGAGGGGATGATACTCGGAGGCAGGCGCAGTCAAGTTGAGCACTGCGAGGTCGCTGTAGCCATCGCTCCCGACCACGTTGGCTGGGTACGCGTCCCCGTCTTGGAAGGTCACCGTTATTCCCGTCACCCCCTTCACGACGTGGTAGTTCGTGACGATGTAGAAAGCCCCGGAGTAGTTCATCACGAATCCGGAACCGAGGACTGTGCCGTTGGAACCCTGGGTCCCTTGGACGGTCACGACCCCGGCCGAATCTGCTTGGTAGATTCCGACCGTGTTCAGACCCAAGGCGGTCGCATTCGTGGTCTGCGTCTTCGCCGCGAGCTCGCTCTGGAGCTGAGAGTTCTGGGCCTCGAGCGAGGTGATCAAAGCTTGATCCGAGTTCGGGGCGGAGCTCGTACCCGTGTGTGAGTAGTAGAGGACAGAGTACGTCCCCAGAACTGCAACGACCACGGCGATGACCAGAATTCCCCAGTATGCCGCCCCTGGCCCTCTGCGAACTTCCATCTAGAGTGCCGTGCGCGTATCCCGGCACAAAAACATATTCGTCACATTGAAGTTCTCTAATTAATATGCAGCCGCACTCAGGTTCATCTGGTCTTGAGACGCGCGCTCCTCCCGGCGTTGTGTTTCGTCCTTCTCTTTCTGGCCCCGTCCACTGCGCTGAGCCAGACCACAGCTACCTCGGGTCAGCAGCGAGGAGTCACAGCGTCGTTCTTCGGGGTATCCGTGGATGGGTTGAACGTAGCACCTTCGTGGCCCCTTAACATTCCCGTCGGGACCCTCGGAAAAACGGAGGGGACGGAGTGGAACTGGATTGAACCTTCGAACGGCACTTTCGATTGGACGGCCCTCGACGACTCCATAGCCTTCGCGAGGGGCGCTGGTGTCTCCAGCTTCGTGTACACCTTCTGGTCGACGCCGCAGTGGGCCTCCTCCGAGCCTTCCCAGAGCTGCATCCTGACGGCAGAGGAGGGGGTCAGGGGATGCGCGGCGCCCCCGTCCAGTATCGGGGACTGGGACCGATTTGTGAAGGCCCTAGTCAACAGGTACGCTGGCCAGATCAAGTACTTCGAGATCTGGAACGAGGCGAACCTGGCCGAGACCTGGTCGGGGAACGTCAGCCAGATGGTAACGATGGCGGAACACGCCTATGCTGACATCAAAGCCCTGGACCCCGGCGCTGTGGTTCTCGCTCCGTCCGTCTCTCGAGTGGGAGTCCAACCATATTCGACAGGATGCAACCCCGCGGAATGCTGGCTGGCGGAGTACCTTCAGGCAGGGGGCGGCAGATACGCCGACGGGTTCTCATTCCATCCGTACGCGTGCTTCGAGAACGACACGGCGTGCGCGCAGCTCGGCATCGGGTGTGCCCAGGGTCAGATCCAGGCATGCGCCGGTTCACCCCTCGAGACCGAAATAGGCGACACGCGTTCAATCATGGCGCAGTTCGGGTACTCTGGGAAACCGATCATGTCCACTGAAGGCGGCTTCCCTTCCGACATAATCGGTCAGGATCTGTTGGGTACCTCCGAGCAGCAGACGGCTTACGTGTCACGCTGGTACATCATTCAGGCGAGCGAGAACGTGACGGCGGCGGTATGGTTCTCGGAGTTCAGGCCGCAGAATGGGATGCTCGGATTCGGAACTTCGCCTGCACTGGGCGAAATCAATCAGGCATACAACCAGACCTACAAGTGGCTCGTGGGCTCGACCATGGACGCTCCCTGCTCGCTGTCTGGTGCTGCCTGGGAGTGCGCCGTCACGCTCTCCAGCGGGACGCCCGCCCAGATCGTGTTTGCCGACGTCGGAAACACGACCGTCCCCTCTTCATTCCTTTCAAACTACGCCGAATATCAGTGCCTGAACGGGAGCGAATTCCCTCTAAATGGACCTCTGAACGTGGGAATCGAGCCGATACTGTTGTTGAGATCCGGGTCCACTGGAACGTCAAGCTCGTCCGCGACCCTGGCAACCACGACAACATCTGCGGCCTCGTCGGTCGCGAGCGTAACCAGCAACGGCTCTTCCTCCGAGGACGTGATCTACGCCGCGGCCGTGGGGGTGGCTGCCGTCGCCATCGCGGGGATCATTCTCGTGAGAAGGTCAAGACGCGGTCCGTGAGGGTCCGCTGGACAGCCGCACATCACACACCAACACACCTATATCCAGAAACCCCATCCGAGAGGTCGCTCTAGATGAAGGGGTTTCGGGAAGAGCCGTCTGAGGCATCCGATGAAGAGCCAAACCATCGATAGAGCGATAATAATTATCAACCAAACCATAAGACCTGAACCCTCGCCCGAAGAGAAGGAACAGTGATCAACTGAACATGATCAACGTGGGGATGTACTACAGGGTGAAAGCCGGGCACGAGAAGGAGTTTGAGACGACCTTCGAAGGCGCCCTTTCCCTCCTGAGCGCAGGGGGATTCGGCTTTCTGGGAGGGAAACTGTACAGGGAGGTGGGCGGGTCAGCGAGTACATGCTCTACACCGAATGGGATAGCGAGGACTCGTTCAAGAAGTTCACAGACAGCAAGGAGTACGCCCGACCGTCGAGTTCGGCAGGACCATTATAGAGGGGCGCCCCAGGCACAGAGTATTCCGAGAATAGGACGTTCCAGAAGGGACCTAGCGCCGCAGTAACGAAATGTGCAGCTGCAGGGTCCTGGTATCCGCGTCGTAGCGGCAACAGCACGTTCTCCTCGGGCCCGTGCTCTTACAGAACTCGTGGGCCCCCGCATTGCAGACAGAGCACGAGTTCATGGAACGGGGGGATTCCTACTGGATAATGAATCGCTCCGAATGATTCTATATAGCGTACAGGAAACAAATGGGAAGATACCCGGAAAAAGACTTGGGGAGAGCCTCGAAGGCTCTCCTTCAGACCGCTAGTGTTGTCGATGATGGAGGTGCGACCTTCGCTCTGGCTCTCGAACGCAGTGCGAAGTAACCAGCCGCGATGACCACCAGGGCGGCTACCGCCGCGACGGCAAGAGTGCCGCCCGAGGCGGAGGCGGGCGATGGGGCCATGACGAGGGAGTCACCTGACGCGTTAGCGTAGCCCTGCACAGAGACCACCCCTGAGGGATCGGACACCGACGAGAGCGAGTACTTCTGGCCGTTGAAGTCCGCGCTAATTGTGAAGGTGTCCTGTCCGCTGATTGTCTTGGAGAAGGTCGTGGTGTTGGTGGCGGCATCGTAGCTCTTGGACCAGGTGCTCAAGGGAGTGCTGAGGGCAGAGAAGTTCAGGGTGGGTCTGTTCCAGAAGTTCCCGCCTCCAAAGGTACTGAGCAGCCATGAGGCACCGTCAGCATGCGAGCCGAGGGAGTACTCCATGGCATCGCCTGCCAAGTTGACATCGATCATGTGCCCGCCCAGGGGCAGGTTGAGCGCGCCCCTGATGATGAACGCACGCCAGCCCAAGTTGGCCGTCACGGTTCCGTTAACGACTTGGAAAACGCCTGACACTGTCGCGTTCACGCCGGTGGTCTTGTCGACGACCAGGGCCGTCGCGTTGCCCGTCGCAGTGTAGCTGACGGCAACGGACATGTTGGACACCGAGATGTGCTGGTCCCAGCCATCGAAACTCCCCTGGAGCTCGTGCGCGCCCTGCGAGGTTCCGCCGAAGGTCCCTGAGAGGGTGAACGACGAGCTTACGTTCCTGAGGTACTCCGAGACGGTCGAGTTCGATGGATAGGTGAAGATGATGGTGGTTGTGCTGACGCTGTCGACCTTGGCGACCCCCGTATTGGGGTTAAGGTTCACCGTGAGCGTCGACGCGCTGGCTAGAGGACTCACCGAAAACAGGAGGATTGCTATGGTCACGAATGGGATTATTGTCTTCGCTTCAGTCTTCATAGCGCCCAAGGCAACGCGATTTCGGGTTAAACCTACAGTTTTGAACGATTCAGAATATGAAACTGTTGGCGGATCCTACAGCTTGGGGGCTCTTGGTCTTGGATTATCCCTAGCTTCCGCCCTTCACCCGCATGATCTTGTTCCGGCCCATCATCGACCAGTATTCGACCTCGGCTCCAGGCGCCAGAGTCCCGCTCAGGTCGGCCGCTTCCTCCGCGGTGGGTTTGGGGGTCTCGAGCACCTCGAAGGTAGCCAGGTCCATTATCTGGACGGTGCTGTCCATTATCGAAGTCACCTGCCCGGACCTCTTGTCTATCATCGGGATGTCTACCCTTGACTCGGCGGGGGAGACGTAGCTTTTCTTCGACCCGGTGAACAGAGATATCGCGACCAGCCTCACCTTGGCGCTGCCGTGCTTCCCAGGCTTGAAGTGCTCTCGACTGACGACCTTGCAGGGCTCGCCGTCTATGATTATGTAACTCCCTTCCTTCACGCTTCCGAGTTCAGCGGGCCGGCTGCTCAAGATTAGCGGGCGTGCCTTTTGACCAATGGTAATTAAACAGTAACGACCACGCTACGAAAAACGCGATGCAAATCATGACGTCCTCAGCCACCAACTTCTAGGGAGAGCGCGCGCCTTTGCATCCAATCGCGACCAGAATACTAAATAAACGTCCCACCCGAAGACCTACCTGCACGCATCGATGATAACGCGAAAGCCGGCATTGCGCTCCAAGCTCGGGTAAGAATGGATCATTGAAGGAACCTCGTCTTGTCTGAACCGGCATACATCCTCGATTCCACCGCCTTCTACGCGGGAATACCCTACCAGGGGAACGGCCGCTATTACACTACCTACCTCGTCCTGGAGGAGGTCAAGCATCACAACGTCGGTTCGTCCCTCATACACAGCAGGGTGCAGGTGACCGAGCCGACCCCCGAGTCCCTAAACAGAGTGAAAATGACCGCCGTCAAGACCGGCGACATCGGTGCCTTGTCGCAGACCGACATGTCGCTCCTCGCTCTGAGCCTTGACCTGATGGGGAGGGACGGCGGTGTCAACCTTGTATCGGACGACTTCGCTGTCCGAAACGTGGCGGAGGTCCTGTCCATTCCCCTCGCCCCGACCTCTTTGAAGGGCGGGGAGTGGAAGAACATCACGTGGAAGATCTACTGCAGAGGGTGCGGGAAGACATACACGAATCCCAAGCTGACCGTGTGCCCCGTGTGCGGTACGCAACTTGTAAGAAAGGCCTCGAGCGGCTGAAGGCAAAGGCTTGCGGAAGGCCTCGTTTCGGATAGGAGACAGCGGAGCAAAGGGAAGAGGGGCGTTCGCTTCAACTCCCATTCGAGCTCAGACGACGGTCGCGACGTTCTGCGGAAAGACGAGGTGGATCTGGGACATCCCTCGAGAGCTGTGGCCGTACACCTTTCAGGTGGACTACGATAGGTACAAGGTCCCGAAGAAGAACAGCGTCGGGTGGATGATCAACCACTCCTGCGATCCCAACTGCGTCGTCTCAGGGAATTCCGTCGTGGCGCGTAGGGACATCAAGAGAGGGGAGGAGTTAACATTCGATTACTCGACAGACGTGGACTGGCCGGGGTTCGCCATGGCGTGCAGGTGCGGCAGCCTGGGCTGTCGACGGATCATCAGAGCATATCGCTTTCTTCCGAGGGAGGTCGCGATGGGGTATGGGAGATACGTGGCCCCTTACATCTCAAAGAATTACGCCATTCCGTTTCATGCGAAGCGACCCGGTTAGCCCCACATTACTAAGGCAGTTAAAATTCTCTACTACGTTTATATATTTGACCCAACCATTGGTTGTATAGTGAAATAGCATGAGATTCCCTAGGACATCGGCTCTTCAAGTTTCGGACAGGTGCCCCCAGTGCGGGAAGCGGACGCTGGTCGAGGACGTTAACACGGGTGAGCTTTCGTGCAGCAACTGCGGCTTCGTCGTGACCGAGAAGTCGGTCGACCAGGGCCCAGAGTGGCGCTCTTTCAGCGACGAGAAGGGTGAGGACAGAGCGAGAGCCGGCGCTCCCACTTCGATCACCTACAGGGACATGGGGCTCTCAACCATGATCGGGAGCTCGAACAGGGACGCCTCAGGACGGTCCTTCGATTCTCCCATGAAGAGCGCGATAGACAGGCTGAGGAAGTGGGACAACAGGTCCCCCGCTTTCGGCAACCAGGAGAAGAACCTGAGCGTGGCCCTCCGGGAGCTGGAGAAGATGGCCGACAAGCTGGGCGTCTCGCAGGCTGTCAGGGAACGGGCGGCCTACATCTACAGGAAGGCGCTCGAGAGAGGACTGCTCAGAGGGCGCTCCATAATCGGGATATCCGCGGCCTCGCTGTACGCCGCCATGCGCGATACGGAGACACCTAGGACCCTGAAGGACATCGCAGCAGTCAACAACCTGGACAAGAAGGCCGTCGCCAGAGACTACAGGATCCTTCTGAAGGAGATGGACCTCACGATGCCGGTCGCGGACGCCGCCAGGAATGTCAACAGGATCGCGTCCAGCGTGGGCCTCTCGGAGAAGGTAGCCAGGAAGGCGATAGAGATAGTGCGCATAACCGAGGAGAAGGAAATCTCCGCAGGCAAGTCCCCCATGGGCCTTCCGCAGCTTCGCTCTACCTGGCAGGGGTGATCGAAGGCGAAGTCAAGACCCAGAAGGAGATTGCGGAGGCGGCCGGGGTCACGGAAGTGACCGTCAGGAACAGGTACAAGGGGCTGCGCGCGGACCTTGGGCGACAGCTCGGGCTCGAAACCGAGCCGCAGTTGGTAGCCCGATAGAGGGCACCACAGCGTTACGTGTTGGCCGGGAACCTGAGGACTCCGTAAAACACGAAGTACGGGGGCAAATCGGTCGGGAACCCGCTTAGCGGCTTGCTAAGACTGCAGCTGGGCCGTCCTCACCTCTCTACTTTGATAAGCTACCGGATTGGCCCAAGTGAACCAATTGGACACCAGTGAGTTCGTCCTGTCCAAACTTGACACCGCAATAGAAAGCGTACGAGGAATCGAGCTGATGTCGTCCGTCTACACAGGGGGGCTTGGCATATTTTCCCTCCTATTGGCACTCGCGGCTGTGCTCCCCAGTTCCGGCTTATTCCTCAGGGGTCTCCTGCTCGCTTTCGCTTTGTTAGTAGGCATAACGTTCTATTGGCTCCTTCGACGCCTCAGGAGAAACAGGAGGACGAGGCTCGAACTCCTGCGGAAATGGCACATGGAAGTGTTCCTTCGAAGAGAGACTGTCGATACTTTGAGAGATGAAAATGTGAGACGAATGATAGAAATCGTTCAACGCGTAGAGGACACCGATGTTTCTCGAACTCCCAACCTTGAATATGACAGGGATTTCATGGCGATTATCGGAGAACAATCGACCCAGCCGGGCCACACCGGCTGATCCGTTCATGCCGGATTAGCGTGGGTGATAGACTTTGGTCCGAGGCGAGCCTGGTCTATCGGATAGAGTTCATTCTGAGCTATTTCGACGTGGACCGGGGGGGAATTGAACCCCCGACCTCCCGCGTGCGAGGCGGGCGTTCGTACCGCTGAACTACCGGCCCACTGAATCCCGCCCGAGCCCTTCCTCGTTTAAGCGTTCGTGGGCCTCGCTTCGTCTCATGAGGCAGAAACCCTTTTGCTTGGCTCCCCAGGGTGGCAAAAGCGAGATGCCCCGCATGGACCTCGACGACAGGCTCTTCTGGCTCGCGAATGAAAGAGAAATCAGGAGCGCCCAGACCACGGACGCGTACTTTCTCCACACCAAGAAGGTCCTGCAAAGGAACAACATCGACTCCAGGGTCGTCATGGAGGTCTTTGCCCGGGACGTCCCCTATGCTGACAACTGGGGAATCCTGACCGGGGTCTACGAGGCCGCCAAGCTGCTCGAAGGGCTTCCCGTCGACGTATGGTCCTTCGATGAGGGTTCCGTGTTCGTCGCTGACAGGAACACGGTCATGTACGAGCCTCTCATGACAATCGAAGGAAAGTACGCCGACTTCGTCGAGTACGAGAACCCGCTCCTTGGTCTGCTGTCCTCTTCAACCAGCATATCCACCAGGGCCGCGAAGTTCAGAGTGGCTGCAGGGCCGAGGTTGCTACTTAGTTTCGGGTCCAGGCGCGTTCACCCTGCCCTGGCCCCGCTGGTCGAAAGAGCGTGCTATATCGCTGGCTTCGACGGGGTGTCCAACGTCCTCGGAGCCAAGCTGCTCAAGCTCGAGCCTTCGGGGACGATGCCCCACGCACTCGTCCAGATCCTGGGGAGCCAGGAAAGGGCCTGGCGCGTATTCGATGAAACAATCCCCAAGGGCGTCCCCAGGGTCGCGCTGGTGGACACGTTCTGGGACGAGAAGACGGAATCAATCAGGGCATACGAGGTCCTCGGACCACGGCTCTGGGGGGTCAGGCTCGACACTCCTGCCTCAAGGAGGGGAGACTTCGCCAAGATAGCCGAAGAAGTGAGGTGGGAGCTGGACATAAGGGGAGGGAAGAGCGTCAAGATCATCGCGTCGGGGAGGCTCGACGAGGAGTCGATTGCCAAGCTGAACCCGATAGTCGATGGCTACGGCGTGGGGACGGCCGTCGCTTATCCTCCGGTGATCGACCTGAGCGCGAAGATCGTGGAGGTCAAAGAGGGTACCAAGACCTCCTTCCGAGCAAAGCGCGGCGGGCTAGGAGGCCGCAAGGCGGTCTTCAGGTCGGCGGGGTTCAAGGACACGGTTGCCCTGCAGGAGAAACCCAACAGGAGCGACTCGCTCCTCAAACCCCTCCTGCGGAACGGGAAGCTGACCTCGACCTTCGAACAGGTGGACAAGATCAGGTCTCGGGTTCGAAGGGACCTCGAAGAATTGAAGACGGCCACGCCGTCCCTCCGGTGGAGGTGACCGCGTCCTGCGCGCGGTCCTCCTCGTGGTGGACGTGCAGCGGGATTTCTGTCCGGGAGGAGCTCTTCCGGTGGAGGACGGGGATGAGATCGTCCCGAGGATCAACCGAGTCGTGATGGCGTTCGAACACGGCACCATGCCCATCTTCTTCACCAGGGACTGGCACCCGCACAACCACACCTCGTTCAAGAGCAGTGGAGGGACCTGGCCCCCCCACTGTGTTCAGGGGACCGCCGGGGCCGAGTTCCACCACGCGCTCAGAATTCCAATCAGGTCGATTGTGATCAGCAAGGGGGACGATTCCGACGTCGAAGCCTACTCCGGCTTCCAGGGCACAGACCTCGAAGAACGCCTGAAGAAGCTGGGTGCCGACAAGGTCTTCCTGTGCGGCCTCGCCACCGACTACTGCGTCAAGGAAAGCGCGATTGACGCGCGCCATGCCGGATTCGACGTAGAAGTGATTCGAGACTGCATCGGCGCCGTGAACGCGGCCCCCGGGGACGGGGCGAAGGCGATATCCAGAATGCGAAGGGCTGGCGCAAAGATCACCACGGCCTCCGAGGTGATCAAGAAAGTGGCCAGCACGCAACAGTGATGTCATCATCCTGACCCCTTCCGGGGCAGTCCTGATCGCCCGTCGTAGCACGTTGCGTGCCAGACCGAGCGTTCTGGCTGTTTTCTCTATTTATTCATTTTAAGTCTGTAGTACACCTACTCCTGATTTTATTAACGGCAAAGCGCCTCCAGCCGATTGCTTGAGCGAAGAGGACTCCAAGTTCGTCAGCTGGTGGCAGGCCCTAGCCGAAGATCCCGACTACTACACCAACACCGAACAGGGCCAGAAGGAACTGGCGGACATGATACGGAAGGAGTCGGAGCGCCTCCTCGAAGAGATAGGCAAGTCCGTAAAGCGGACGAAAGAGATAATCTGGCTGTCGAACTACTGCAGGTCGTGCCACTACTTCAGAGAGGAGGGGAGGAGGATGACCTGCAAGAAGTGGCAGGTCCGCGTGGTCAAGCCCTTCTACGGCAGGGCTATCCTGAAGGAGGTCCCGTCGAAGGTCGGGAACGGTGACAAGGAGTTCGTGGTCGAGGGGGTCGACTGGGACGCGCGCTGGAAGGAGGTCTCCGATAAGATAGTGGACATGGCGATCGGCATGGTCAACGGAGGGTACCCGTACTTCTGCTTCAAGGGAACGTGACCCCGACGAATCCTCTCTGAGTCTTTTCTGGGCGAATTCACGTTCAAAACCGCAGGTTCATACGATCCCAAGGGTGATGCAGACCCTGTGAACGCAAAGTGGTTGGTGTTGCTCGTGGTCGTGGGGGCGGTGGCGCTCTTCGTCCCGTTCGTCCCTCAGACACAGGCCATGGGTCGTTTCGTGGGAGTGCAGTACCAGCAGACGGCCATAGTCTCGCCTACGTACTACCTGTTCCACTGCGGGTCCTACGTCGACTCGAGGGTGACCGCACAGCTGGGGTCAGAGTTCGCGGGATTCTACCAGCTCCCCAAAGGGTACGCGTTCAGCTGCAACTACAACAGCCAGCAAGGCGCGGGTTATCCCTGAACTAGGAAACGAACTCCTGCGTCCTTAATACATCAAACGCCAAACGAAGCGGAAGTTGACAGACGAAACGCTGCCTCCCAACCAGGTCTGGGGGAAGAAGTTCGTGATTTACGCCGCCCTGGGCATCCCGAGAATCGACCCGAGACAGTGGAACTTGAAGGTGGACGGCCTCGTCAGTATGCCACAGGTGTACACCTATGACCAGCTGACGGGTCAGGCTCAGGACAGCGAGGTAAGATCGTTACACTGCGTAACTCGATGGTCAATCAGGGACGTGGTGTGGGAAGGGATCCTGATTCACAAGCTCCTGTCCCCAGCAGGAGTCAGGCCTGAAGCGAGCTGGTTGATGTTCCACTGCGCTGACGGCTACACTGCTCCGGTTCCGCTGGAGGACGCTCTGAAGGACGACTCGATACTGGCCTTCAAGCTAAATGGGATGCCGCTCAGCGCAGAACAGGGGTTCCCTGCGAGGCCGTTCATCCCTGGGCTTTATGCCTGGAAGAGCGCCAAGTGGGTGAACAGGATGGAGCTGATCCCCGACTACCGAGATGGATACTGGGAGATGTACGGTTACCACGAAAGGGCGGACGTCCGGGAAGAAGAGAGGTTCAAGGGACACAAGGGGACCCCGGTCAAGCGAAGGGCCTTCGGTACCGCCTGATCTCGATCAAGCATCGAGGGATGGGATCACGCCTTCGGCGCTCTTGAGGAGCGTCGCGGCCTGAAGAGTCTTGCTGGACTGGCCGTAGCGCTCCGAGCTTAATTATCCGCTCCTTGGCCCCGGTATACAGTGCCTGAGAAGGACTACGGTACCCTGAAGCTCCTGATCGGTGGGAAGTGGATCACTTCGGAGTCCGCCGAGACTCACCCTATCTTCAACCCCGCTGAGGGCAGACGCATAGCCGAGATCCCGTTCAGCACCAGGGACGAGGTGGGACGCGCGACGCACGCCGCGGCGAGGGCATTCGAATCCTGGAAGGAGCTTCCTCTGGGCGACAGGGTGCAATACCTCTTCAGGCTCAAGCAGGTGTTGGAAGCCAACGCCGAGGAACTAGCCACGCTGAACACGCTCAACCACGGCAAGACCCTTGCAGAAAGCAGGGGAGACGTGAAAAGGACGATTGAGAACGTCGAGGCCGCAATCTCCGTGGCATACACTCTGGCAAAGGGATACAACATCGATCAGATAGCAGAGGGCATCGACGAACAGACCACCAAGGAGCCCCTGGGGGTCTTCGCGATCGTCTGCCCCTTCAACTTCCCGCTCATGATTCCGTTCTGGTTCCTCCCATTCGCCATCATCCTTGGGGACACGGTGGTCGTGAAGCCGAGCGACCTGACGCCGGTCCCGATGCAGAGGGTGGCCGAACTCGTCCAGAAGGAGGTGAAGCTCCCCCCGGGGGTCTTCAACCTGGTGCACGGCGGAGCCGAGGTCGTGGAGTCGCTCATCAAAGACGAAGAAGTGAAGGGGGTGACGTTCGTTGGGTCGACGCCGGTCGCAAAGACGGTCTACCGGCTCGCAGGAGAGGCCGGGAAGAGGGCCATCGCGAACGGGGGGGCGAAGAACAGCATAGTTGTAACCAGCAAGGCGGATTTGGACGCGGCGGTCCCGGCGATAGTCTCGTCCTTCTTCGGCAACACCGGCCAGCGGTGCCTGGCGGGCGCGAACCTGCTGGCGGTGGGCCCGGTGAAGGAGGAGCTGCTGAAAAAGTTCTCCAGCGTCGCAGGTTCCCTTAAGGTGGGGAACGGGATGTCGCCGCAGACGGAAATGGGACCGGTGGTCTCGAAGAAAGCCAAGGAGAGGATCGAATCTCTCCTCCAGAAAGGGGTGGCCGAAGGGGCCAGGGTGGTCAATGACGGGCGGGGGCTGCTGATCGAAGAGTTCCCGGACGGCTACTATCTCGGACCCACGATCTTCGACGGGGTCTCCTCGGACATGGCCATCGCCAGGGAGGAGATATTCGGACCGGTCGCCAGCACCATCCACGTTCGCAGCCTGGACGACGCCGTCGATAGCATAAACACGAGGACGAGGTTCGGGAACATGGCGAGCATCTTCACCACCGACGGAGGAGAGGCGCGGGAGTTCAGGCGGAGGGTCCGGGCGGGCAACATCGGGATAAACATAGGAGTGGCCGCCCCTTCAGCCTACTTCCCCTTCGGGGGGATGAGGGAGTCCTTCTTCGGCGTCCTCCATCCCCAGATGGACTCGGTGGACTTCTTCACGGACCGCAAGGTCACGGTCTCCCGCTGGTAGCGCTACTTCGTCGTCAGGTGCGTCTGGCCCATGGGCATGTCCTTGTAGTCTGGGTGTAGCTCGACGGCCAGGTTTCTGTCCTTGGGGTCGGCGCTGATGATCCAGACGAACTTCATACCCACTCCCGGCGTGGCGACGTTCGGGTGGTACCCCCGCTCAAAGAGGACCGCGTCCCCCTCCCTCACCAGGTACGCCTTGTCTTCGGCCCCTGCGACCACCTGTATCCCGAACCTCTTGCCCATCCCATAGTAGACGTAGACCTCGGGTTTCCCATCATGCCGATGAGGAGGGAAGCTGGTCCAGTTCCCCTGGTCTCCTTCGACGAAGCCTACGATGAACCTGTTCGCAGGCTCCTTCTCGCCGATGGCCGTATAGATGCGCCTCCTGTACGTCTCCGACCCCGACACCACCGGTTTGATTTCCGAGAACCGCCTCACGTAGGACGGATAGATCAGCTCAGCCGGCGCCGTCGCCCACAGGACGTCGGCGTCCCCGAGAGCCGCAAGGGAGAATGGGGTCCGCTTTGGCACGTAGAGCACGTCCTTCTCCGCGAGCTCGACCGGCTCGCCGCCGTCGGTCCTGACCCTGACGGAACCCAGCACCGGGGTCACGACCGATTCTTCCTCTGCCGAAACCAGATCCCCGGACTGGCGCTCTAGGCGCATGCGAAGCCTTCGCACCTTCATCGCGGGAATCGAACAGAGGGACTCGAACTCGTCGACAGCCCCGGTGTCTCGGTGCATCATCCTGGCGCCCGAACCGCCGCCCTTCGTATTTAGCGTTTGGACGGTCCCGCGTCATGGCTGAACGCATATCCGTTCTTCCTCAGAAAACCGACGACGCGGGAGAGCCTCGGCATCGACTCGGAGCAGGCGTGGCCCATCACCACGATGGCCCCCACCGCGTTCCCGAAGAGGGCCGCGCTCTGCGGAGGCCAATCTTGAAGGTAGCCGTACAGGAAGCCAGCCAGAAAGCCGTCCCCGCCTCCGAGGCCCTTGAGCAGCGGGACTCGGAATCCTTCGGCCTTCCTTGTGCGTCCTTCCGACCTCACCTCAGACCCCTCGTCTCCGCGCGTGACGACGAACAGCTTCTTGTCCCGCCGGGGATAGACGAGATGGCGCCCTCCACGTCGTCTTGTCCCGTGGCCGCCGCGTACTCGTTCGCGTTCCCGATCACCACGTTCGAAAGCTTCAGCACCTCCCGGTACCTCCTCGTCCTCTCCTCCTGGTCCGCCTGCCAGAGCGACGGCCTCCAGTCCAGGTTGAAGACCACGACCCTGCTGGAGCCCCTGGCAACCATTGCCGCTCGCACGTTCGTCCCGAACGACGGTTCCCTGCTCAGCCCGGTCCCGGTGACCAGGAGGAGCCTGGCTGACGTGACCATCCCCTTCGGGACGTCAGCCTTCGTGACGAAGAGGTCCCCCGCGTTCTCTCGGTAGAAGAGGAACCTCCCGTCGCGCCCGGGGGAGATCTCTGCGAACACTATCCCAGTCTTCCTGCGGCTGTCCTTCCTGAGGTGAGAAACGTCCACTCCCTCCGCAGCCAGAAAGTCGCGGACGAACGACCCGAGCTCGTCGTCTCCGACCCTGCTGACCAGGGCGCATCTGAGCCCGAGCCTCGTTCCTCCCACGACCGTGTTTGCCGGGGAGCCTCCCACGTACTTCGCGAACCTCCTCACCTCCTCGATCGGCTTGCCGTAGTCCAGCGAGTAGAGGTCCACTCCGGCTCGGCCTATCGCGAGGACGTCCAGTGTCGGCTTCATGTCACTTGTACGGCGACGGGATGTCCCAGAAGCCATAGGCGGTGGTCCCGCTCCTGGGGAACCTCCGTTCCACCTCCGCCTCGACGACCACAGGCCTGTCCGCGTGAAGTGCGTCTCCCAGCGCTCTCCTGAACTCGGCGGGCGTCGTGGCGAGGCTGTGCCCCGCACCATAGGCCCCTGCTATCTTCCCGAAGTCCACGGCATATTCAGACCCGTCCTTTCTGTGGAACTCGGTCCCGATCGTCCGCTTCTTGAAAGAGCGCAGCTGCAGGTCCCGGATGGAGACCCAGCCTCGGTTGTTTAGCAGCACCACGACTAGGGGCACCTGAAGCTGGACTGCCGTAGAAAGCTCCACGCTGTTCATCATGAAAGACCCGTCTCCTTCGACCGCGACGACCGGCGTACGCGGCTGGGCGAGCCTGGCCCCTATGGCCGCCGGGAGGGCGAAGCCCATGGTCGAGAACCCCCCCGAGCTGATGAACGTCCTCGGCCTGTACGCCACCCACTGCTGGGACATTATCTCCTGCGGGAGACCGGCGCTGACGGTAACTATGGTGGACTTCGGCGCCACCCCCCTCATCATCGCCACGACGTTCGGGATACCCATTGGGGATTCCTTTCGCAGCCTGTCCAGCTCTTCCTGCCAAGTCGACCTCAGGTCCCTGAGCCTCCTGACCCATGGAGATTTCTTCGCGTCCCGGCGCCTTCCGGCCGACCGCAGGGCGGTCAGCAAGTCTTCGAGGGCCGATTTGGCGTCCGCGACCACCCCCACCGTCGTCGGGTAGTTCTTCCCAATCTCATGGGGGTCGACGTCTATGTGGATGAGCTTCGTCGGTGGGATCCTGAACGTCTCCTTCG
>Ga0187784_10000452_pt1 | contig 30012 bp, 29 predicted proteins | sample 1015_SJ02_MP15_2_FD_132964 | JGI IMG/M metagenome (GOLD analysis project Ga0187784, IMG submission 132964) | Tropical peat soil microbial communities from peatlands in Department of Meta, Colombia - 1015_SJ02_MP15_20_MG | ecosystem: Environmental > Terrestrial > Soil > Wetlands > Peat | place... | reverse complement strand
GTGAGGATATGCGCAAACGCGGCGTCGGAGATCTGAGCCGCGCGCTCGATCGCGGCGATCTCCCGAGCGTCTTTGATCCACCGAACCCTGTCTACGTCTGCAAGGGGCACCAACTCGGAGGGCTGCAACTTCTCGCGCAGTCGTTCCACCTGCGCATACGGTACAAACTCCGACTCAAATCCGATACGGCGGAGTCCGTGCGGCCCGATGATCCCAGCCAGAGCGCCCGGGAGGTCCGTCCCGCCTCGCACGATCTCACAAGCCGGCGCTTGATCTGCGGCCTGCTCGTAGTATCGAAAGTCCACCGCGAGTAGAGCACCATGCTCGGTCACGAGGCCGATCCCGGCGGACCCCGTAAAGCCGGTAATGTACCTCCGGTTCTCGTACTTCAGCACTAGGAGGGCGTCAACGCCGGCCCCGGCAAGGTACTGCCGCGCGCGCTCCAGATGATCCGTCATCATCTCCTCCAAGGGATGTCAGTCACCGAATGTCTCGGAGCATCATTCGCTCCAGAAGACGCACGAATCTCGTCAAGATGAACTCCCGTGTGCTCTGCGGCTGTACGAGGATCGTGCACAGGCCGAGCCGGTTGCCCCCAAGCACGTCGGTGAATACCTGGTCACCGATCAGGGCAGTGGTATCGGCAGTCGTTCCCATCACAGCCAGCGCGCGTCGCAAGGCTCCTCGGCGAGGCTTCATGGCCCCGGTCAGCACCGGCAGCCCGAGCCTGCGGGAAAGTACCTCCACCCGCTGTCCCCCGTTGTTGCTCACAATGCACAGGGCGAGTCCTGCCGCACGGGCGCCTTCGATCCACCCGGTAAGCGCCTGGGGCGCCTCACGGGCGCCCCAGGGCACGATCGTGTTGTCGAGATCGAGGATCACACCACGAATGCCACGCTCCGCGAGTGCACATGCGTCCACATCGTAGATCGTATTTGTCCGAATCGTGGGTCGGAGCCACCGGTGCACAGGCCTGCGCTCCGTTGCTGGCTCCGCGCTCAAGCGCTAGTGAGAGGTGGAACCGGGCCCCCCGGTGGAGGTCCCGTTGCCTTCCTCGGAGGGCTCCTCCTCGTCCTCATCGTCGGCGGCCTCATCGTCCGCGTGCGTATCCTCGAAGGCTTGCCGCACGCGTTCGAATTCGGCGTCGTCCTCGATCGTGACCAGCGTGTCATCTTCCATACGAAAGATCACCGCGGTGTCCGATTCCTCGCCGGCCGACATGGGCTGGAGGATCGCGTATCGGCGCTCGTCTACGTCGAGAACGTCGACTATGTTGAACTCGTGCTCCGTCCCGTCTTCGTCGAGAAGAGTGATAACGTCTGCGCCTTCAGGCACCGCACAACCCCCTTGCGTTTCGATGCCCGCCGCCGGCCAATTCGATCGGGCCGTTCTGCCCGGTCACCTGCGCCATCGGCCACGGAGGTCTCCGGCACCCGCAGGACTGCATTCGCAGGCCACCACGTTCGGTCGAAGGGAATCGCAAACGCAAAATGAGGATATCATTCGATGGACGCGGGTGTCAACGCGCACACGCCACGATTGCGAATCCGCGCAGCGCACGGAATCGCACAACGAACGCGGAGCCGCGGTGAATTCCACCGCCGCTCCGCGTGACTGACAAAGTTTGCTGACACGAATAACTCTTGGACAGCTGTCTCTTTGGTTGATCCCGCCATCCGCGTCAGTCAGACTCCAGCACCTGCCATCACTCTATTCGTGGCCGTTGTGACCGCCATCGCCGCCGTCGTGGTTGCCACCATCGCCACCGTGGTCGCCACCGTTGCCGCCATCATGGTCGCCACCCTTACCACCGTGGTCGCCACCGTTGCCGCCATCATGGTCGCCACCCTTACCCCCGTGATCGCCACCTTTGCCGCCGTAGTGTTCGCCACCATCCCCCCCATCTTCGTCGCCCCCCTTACCACCGTGATCGCCACCGTTGCCGCCGTAGTGGTCGCCACCATTGCCGCCATCGTGGTCGCCACCCTTACCACCGTGGTCACCACCATTGCCACCATCATGGTCGCCACCCTTACCGCCGTGGTCGCCACCCTTACCACCGTGGTCACCACCATTGCCACCGTCATGGTCGCCACCCTTACCGCCGTGGTCGCCACCGTTGCCGCCGTCGTGGTCGCCACCCTTACCGCCGTGGTCGCCACCGTCGCCGCCATCGTGGTCGCCACCCTTACCACCGTGGTCGCCACCATCCTGGTCACAACCCTTGCCGCCGCCATGGTCGCCGCCGGTGTTACCGCCACCACCGGTGCTGCTACCACCGCCTGTGTTGCCGCCACCACCGGTGTTGCTGCCACCGCCCGTGTTGCCGCCACCACCGGTGTTGCTGCCACCACCGGTGTTGCTGCCACCGCCCGTGTTGCCGCCACCGCCTGTGTTGCTGGTTCCACCGCCTGTGTTGCTGGTTCCACCGCCACTGTTGCTACTACTACCGTTGATCGGGTCGTGACCTTCCTGTCCGGGGCCCGTACCTAGCGAATTGATCGTACCCGTCTCTGGGAAGGCCAGAACGTCGACCTCTCCGGCGACCTGGTTACCGTCAACCAAGCTGGACAACACGATCGCCTGAGCCCCTAGGAACTGCGTTAGAGCGCAAAAGGACTGGCCGTACTCTTCGCCTACCATGACCCCGGTCGCCGTCGTGGCTTTGAAGGTGTGAACCCCGGACGGCGTCTTCAGCGCCAGCGAAAGCCCGCTGCAGTCCGCCGATACGAGAGCGCCCTCGGTCCGCGTCACAGGTTGTGCGCTCTGGGCCTGCCCCGCAAGCGGGATCCCCCACACTGTAACGGCAACGCCCAGCACTCCGACCAGGGCCGCCCAATGTCGAGGCCTTCGATTCATTCGTGCCCACCCCCCGTCGTGTGTGTGTTTCCTCGCAGTGCGTCGCACGGTGGTCCAGGCACTCACTGCACTAATGCTGCTAGCGCGTGGAGCCAAAAAGAAGAAGCTGGACACCGTGACTGGTCCAGCTTCGGTAGCCCCGCTGACCTGGTGTACCAGGTCCGGCGGCTTTGCGTCTCCGCGTTGCCACGGATTTGCCTTTGTCGGCCGGAACATCTTCTAGTACAGGTAGTACAGGCTGCGCTTCGACCGCGCAACCAAGAACCCGGTGCGAACGCCGAACCCAAACCTACCTCTCGTCTGGTCGGCCGTCACACCTCCCTTTCACGTGTACCAAGTACAGTCGCGCATCTGCCAAAAGAGCCAATCTCCGGTGGCCGAAAAACAGGAAGCTGGACCGTTATTGCTTGTCCAGCTTCGGCAGCCCCGCTGACCTGGTGTACCAGGTCCGGCGGCTTTGCGTCTCCGCGTTGCCGCGGATTTGCCTTTGTCGACCGGAACGTCTTCTAGTACAGGCTGCGCTTCGACCGCGCAACCAAAAACCCGATGCGAACGCCTAACCCAAACCTATCTCTCGTCTGGTCAGCCGTCACACCTCCCTTTCACGTGTACCAAGTACAGTCGCGCATCTGCCAAAAGAGCCAATCTCCGGTGGCCGAAAAACAGGAAGCTGGACCGTTATTACTTGTCCAGCTTCGGTAGCCCCGCTGACCTGGTGCACCAGGTTCGGCGGCTTTGCGTCTCCGCGTTGCCGCGGATTTGCCTTTGTCGACCGGAGGACCTCACGGCCCCTATGTCATTCGTTTGTTCGCGGTGAGCGTACCATCGAAGGGTGTGACCGTCAATTCGGTCTTTCGCATCGGGCATCCGGCGTTACTTCGATCTGCAGATTTGTCCGTTCGATACATGGCTCGGCAATTTCGGCAGCACACCAAGAGAAGATAGGCAGAAGATGAGTGAAAACTGCTTTGCGGCCCCTGAGAAGATTGCGCGGGCGTGAAGGCGCGAAGGAAGTTATTCTGCGAAATCTTCAGTCACCGCGACGCCCGCGGGACCGGCAACCGCCACGCCGATGCCGACCCGGTGGAACGCCGGGTTCATGATGTTGTGCAGATGGCCGGCGCTGGCCAAGAAAATCGTGTTCGCTTCTTCGACGGTCTGTGCCAGCGTCACATTCTCACCAACCAGCCCGTGTCGCACGACCGGTGCCAGACGCTGCAGAAACGAGATTCCCGCCAGCGTGCCATGGCCGACGTAGCCGTGCGTCGCCATGTCGGTCGAGTGCCCGCGTGCCACGAACCGGAGGGACGCATCCATGGACAGACGCGGGAGCCCGCGTTCCGCACGCGCGTCGTTCATCAGTTGGAGCAACTCCGATTCGGAGCCGGCATCAACGCTCGTATGCGGAACCGCGGTGTTGAGGCGGACGACGACGGCCGAATCACTGTCGGTGGAGCCCCTTGCGTGGTCAACGGGGATGAGGAGCACGCCAACGACGGATAGCATCGCGATCGTAAAGGCGCGCCGCGCGGTACGGTCAAGTGCCTGCACTTGCCAGCCTCCTTCGGCAGCCCGGCCGACCTTGCAGTGCAGGTCCCGAGGCTTTGCGTCCCCCGGTCACCCGAGGTTTGCCTTTTCGGGGAGTCCGCGTCCGATTCCCGTTTGTGGTCTTCGCGGCCGGAGCCAGTTCAATAGCTGCCCTGGCGCCAGACCTGCTTCGTTACGCCCCCGTAGAACAGCGCCTGCATCGACGCCTTGTCGTTATCAACCCCTCAATAATCAAATACCCAAGATACACGACCTTGGAGACGATGCAAACAGATGTACCGATGTCGCGGGAATCGGCCTCTGGACTCGCCCAGCCACCAGGAGGGCCGAGGTGTCGCGCCATGTTGTCACACCGCTGGCGTGTCCAGTCCGCCGGCTCGCGAGTCGGAAAATTGGGCAGTACTTCCAGTGAACTGCGACTTCACGAGGGAGATCTTCCTTATGGCGCCAAGACTCTTCGGCCTGCTCTCAGTGTGCCTGATACTCTCAGGGTGTTCCCTCGTTGCGTTCGTCCCCGAACATCAGGAGACGCCGCCGCCCTCGGTCGCCCTGACCGTCGAGATCACCGGAAGCCCCGGGACGGAGTTCGATGGCTCGCTCGGCACTGCGACCACCACCCGCACCATCACGGGGCAGGTACCGGTGAGCTATAACGTCGATACACCGATCGCGGTAGTCGTAAGCCTTACCAAGCGGGAAGAGGATGGCACTCTGACCGTGCGTATCCTTCGAGCCGGCGCCGAGGTGGCCAGCCGAACGACGGCGGCGCCGTACGGCACCATCTTGCTCGTGTACAAACCATGACAAACCCGCCCGCTACCGGTCCCCGGCAGCGCGTCGCGCGGGGTGCAGCAGCCAAGTGGCCATCAGCTGCGACACATGGCGTGGCACACCGACGCGGCCGTGCCGCACGCCCCCTCCGCCAGGATGCAAATGATACCGGGCGCCCCCACACGAGCAGCGGCCACCGCGCCTCCAGCCGCTCCCCAGCACGCGGCACTGCAGGCGACGTTCGCCGTCCCCGCTTGGAGTACGGGACGCACTCCAGGCGTTGGAGCAAACGCGCCCCCCGAAAGACCCTGATCGTGAACGACGAGCGACTGGAACACAGCCGCGAAAGGATCGGCAAGATCTACGACTGCCGGGGGTACGGCGGCGTCGGCATCCGGCGCTTCCCAAGGGGAGCGCATGCTCCAAGTCCGGAGGTCGAACAGGCCGCGCCAGACCTGAGCGCCGCTTCTCACCTCCACCAAGGCGCTCCCATCCGACGGGAACTCCCGGGCGTTCACCGCAATGGCACCGGCATCCCACCGGAGCCGATAGCGGGCAGCCCCGGCACGCAGCGCGAACGACGCGCTGCCGAGCGTCAGGGGCACCGTCTGCATCGCAGTATGTGCGGTGACCGTTACAAGCGACGCGTCTCCTTGCAGAATCTCGATCGTGGCTTGCACGGTAGCTCCGGTCGCCTCTTTGGTGATGATGGCGCGGACGATCCCCTGCGGACCGGCATACGAGGCTTCCAGCAGATCTCCAAATATGCCGGTACGGACGGTGACCAGCGGCGGCTGAGCCATGGCTGCCTGGCGCTCGCCGGCCGCCCATCCGCCCAGCGTCATCCACGCCGAAGTTGCCAGAAGCCGTCTTCGAGACGTGCGGCGCATCCGGCGCTAAGTCTCCCAAACAGGCGGAATTCCCCAGAACGACGGTCTCACGTCCCGCACGCGAAGCGCGGAACCCAGACGCGCATCGCGCCTGGCTCCCGGTTCGCCCACGCGTAGTACGGAACGGCGACAAAGTCGACCGAACGACGGACGGGCGCGGGGTTCGCTCCGACAGACTGGTAGAGCCGCCCGCGCCACGACGAGGTATCGAGGGCCGCCGCCGAACCCCGGATCACGGCTACCCCGCCCAGCAAATCAGGGATCCAATCGCAGGTCATAGGCGCGGTCGTGTCGATCTCGAGATCTGCGACGGACGCCAGCGGGTGGTCCGCCTGCTCCAGGCAGTAGACGACCGGCCCGCGCTCGATCGCGACACATCCGCGCGCGGACTCGATCCACGGATGCGCTTCGACGAATCGGGGCGTTAGCGGCCAGTCGACCTCGACCACATCCCCGCGCGTCCAGGGTTCGTCGAGTCGTAGGTAACCGGCAGGGCTGGGGGAAGCGTCGACCGCGGCGCCGTTCACACGCACCGCCGCGGCGCCGGCCCAGGCGGGAACGCGGAGGTTGAGTTGCCAGTGCTTGCCGTCTCCCTCCTCGATCGTCAGCCTGACGCGGCCCTCCCACGGATACGCGCTGTCGATCCGCAGCGCGGCGAAGCGCCCCGAACCAAACTTCGCCGAGATGCGCGCCGCCGCGTACTGGTGGATCTGGAGCCCGGATCCGTTGCGCGTCGCGACGTAGTGCCCCAACGACGCGAACAGCCGCATGACGTTCGGCGGGCAGCATGCAACGCGGTGCCACTCCTGGCGTCGAGGCCTGGTCCGGCTCAAGTGCTCCTCGCGCCCGTTGCTGGCGAGCGGGTTGACGTAGAAATACCGCTCGCCGTCGAGAGACACGCCGCTCAGGATGGCGTTGTACAGCATTCGTTCCATGAGGTCGGCGAAGCGTCCCTCGCCTGTGGCGAGCAACATGCGCCAGCTCCACATGAAGCCCGCAATCGCCGCACACGTCTCCCCGTAGGCCAGCTCGTTCGGCAGTTCGTAGGGCTGCCCTACGGATTCGGCCAAGTGCCGCGACCCGACCGCGCCGGTGACGTACAGCTTGTAGTTGACGAGGTCGTCCCACTCCCGCTTCACGGCGTCGAGCAGCGCCCGCTCGCCAGTCTCGAGGTATAGGTCGGTGACGCCGGCCGTTAAGTACTGCGCGCGAACCGCGTGGCCCTCGAGTTCGACGGCCTCTCTGACCGGCACTCGATCCTGGTAATGAGCCGGGCTGTTGTAGCGGCCGGGTCCGAGCCAGCCCCGGCCCCGTTGGTCCACAAAGAACTCGGCCAGATCCAGGTAGGCGCGCTCACCCGTCTGCCGATACAGCTCCACGAGGGCCATCTCCACCTCTGGATGCCCGGGCACGCCCACGCGTCTGTCCGGTCCAAACGTGGCGCAAAGGTAGTCTGCGAATCGCCGAGCGACGCCAAGCAGACGGACGCCGCCGGTCGCGCGGTGATGCGCCACCGCCGCCTGGAACAGGTGCCCGGCACAATACAGCTCGTGACCGTAGCCGAAGTCCGTCCAGCGCCGCCCCGGCTCCACGACCTGGTAGTACGAGTTGACGTATCCGTCGTCCCGCTGGGTCGCGGCGATGAGATCGATCACGGGGGCCATCGCCCCCGCGAGCGTGTGGCTGGGAGCTCGCGCAACCTCGTAGGCGGCCGCTTCCAGCCACTTGTACACGTCGGAGTCCATGAACACGGGACCTCGGTACTGCCCGGTCGACCGGCCGGCCGCGATCCGCAGGTTGTCGAGATTGCCCGACGCCTCCAGCATCCGCAGGCCGTGCGGGAGCGCCCGGTCTCGGTTGACCGACTGTCGCGCAGACCACAGCCCGCCGTCGAGCGCCACCGCGCGTGCGTCCAACGTCCGAAGCACGGCCCCGGGACTGCGGCGGGCATCGACCGACCCGGCGGCTTCGGTCACATCCCGCGCCACGAATGGTTCCCTCCTCTGGCACCCGCGGACGGTGTCCCGGGCAACATCATGCCCCTACTTCTCCATGATGCGATCAATCTTCGCGTCCAGCGATTTGAGACCGTCCGACACGGGGATCCGGCCCGTCGTGATGTCGGCGGCCACTTCACGCACGGCTTCCTGGATATCAGGGTACTGCGGAACGCGGACGCGCGTCCACGAGACCTTCAGGTTGGCGAGCAGCGCAGGAGCGTATGGCAGTGACTCGATCACCTTCGGGTCCGTGAGCACCGACACACGCGCGCTGTGCATCGCCGCCGCTTTTGCCGGGTAGAGCACGGAGTCCCGACCGAACTCCCGCCCCGTAATCCACTGGGCGAATTTCCAGGCGGCATCCCGGTGCTGCGTGGTGTTGGCGATGCCGATCACCCATACGCCTCGCATTGGCGCGCGCCGCGTCCCCTTGGGCATCAGAGCGTACCCGAGCTTGCCGGCAACGATCGAGCTCGCCGGGTCCTCCATCGGCCGGGCGCCGCCGGCCCACTGTATCGCCATCATGGCCCTGCCGAGCTGTATCGCCTTGGTAATGTCGGGATAGGAATAACTCTGCACCCCGGGGGGAGCGTATCTGAGAAGCTGCAGGAACATGTCCACGCCTCGCCTAGCCTCCGGCGTGTCCGCGCTCGCCCGGCCGTCCTTCCCGAGTACGTCACCCCCGTATGACCAGATCAACAGCAGCGTGTCCAGGGCGGTCTGCAGATCGCTGCCTGCGGTGGTGACGATCCCCGAGACGTCCTTCCCCGGGTCGTTCAACACCTGAGCGTCGTGGAGCACCTCGTCCCAGGTGCCGGGAACCTGGAGCCCGCGCTGCTGAAACACGTCCTTCCGGTAGATGAAAAGCTGCACGTTGGGGTCCACCGGGAGCGCATAGAGCCTGCCCTGATACACCCCTGCCTGCATCGTCGCGGGTACGAAATCCTTGACATCGAGTTGCTTCGCCAGATCGTCCAGCGGCATCAAGAAGCGAGCGAGCCCGGGAATCCACACTTCGTCCATGAACATGACGTCGTACCGGTTGGCCGACGTGGATAGCGACAGGAGCGTCTTCTTGTAGAGATCGTCGTACGGCGAGGCATCGATCTGCACCTGAACCCCGGTCGCCTGCTGGAACTTCGCGATGTTGGCGCGCAGCACGTCTTCCTTGTACCCGGCCGAAAACGCCAGCGAGATCGTCTCCTGCGGCGCGGCCGCGAGCGGCGCGATCACCATACCACCCACCAGCGCGATCGTGAGCGCAACGCACATCATACGGATCGGACTCTTCATGCCCCGTTCCCCCCTCCGCCGCCGGGTCGTGCACGTCTGCGTGGGAGTTCCGTCTTGGGTCGTCAACTCCTTTCATCGAGCAAAGGACCCCCCGGCGCCGCTTAATAGCGGGCGCGGCGAGCGCCCGCCGGCCGAGGAGCCCGGCGGCCCGCATCGAAGCTCTCGGTCATTCCACCTTTGCAGGGGGAACTTGCGTTGCTGATCGTAGACGGCCACCTCGATCTGTCGATGAACGCGCTCCAGTGGAATCGCGACCTGCTCGCCTCCGCGCACACGATTCGGGCCCAGGAGAACTACACTCCGGGCAAGGGCCGGGGCCAGGGCACGGTGGCGTATCCGGAGATGCGCCGCGGACGCGTCGCGGTGAGCTTTGCCACGCTGATTGCCAGGTCGACAGGACGGCCGATCCCCCACGTAGACTATGCGACCACCGCTCAGGCGTACGGCGCCGCCCACGGCCAACTCGCGTACTACCGCGCGCTGGAACGGCAAGGACACGTCCGCATCCTAACGGACCTGCCGAGCCTCGACGCGCACGTGGCGGAGTGGCTAGCCTGGGACGCGGCTCATCCGGAGGGTGCCGCGGACGACACGCCGCCGCTCGGATTCGTGATCAGCCTGGAAGGCGCTGACCCCATCCTCGAACCCGACGACCTCGCGGCATGGCACGCTGCGGGGCTGCGGGCCATCGGTCTGGCTCACTACGGCCCCGGGCGTTACGCTGGCGGCACCGGCACGGAGGCAGGGCTCTCCGACCTAGGCGCCGCCCTCCTCGCGCGAATGAAACGGCACCGCATCGTGCTCGACCTCACGCACTCCTCGGACGAGGCGTTTTGGCAGACCCTCGAGCGCTGGGAGGGACCCGTCATCGCCAGTCACAACAACTGCCGCGCGCTCGCGCCGCACCAGCGCCAGTTCTCGGATGACCAGATCCGGGCGATCATCGCCCGAGACGGCGTGATCGGGATCGCCTTGGACTGCTGGATGATCGTCCCCGGGTGGCGCCACGGAGATCGCAACGACCACATCAGTTTGCGGGACGCCATTGACCACGCCGACCACATATGCCACCTCGCCGGCAACTGCCGGCATGTGGCGATCGGCACCGATCTCGACGGCGGCTTCGGGCGCGAAGGCACGCCGCACGATCTCGACACGATCGCGGATCTACAGAAGATCGTGCAGTTGCTCGAGGAGCGCCGCTATCCACCCGCGGACGTCGCGGCAATCATGCACGGCAACTGGCTGCGGATCCTGCGCGGCGCGTGGGCGCCGTCGTAACGCGCGGGCGGCTCAATCAAACTCTCGCCGTGGAGGGGCTTGCTCCGGCCCTACCCGTCCCACCGCGATATCCGCGACGAAGTAGTTCTCCCCGCGGACGGGGCTGCCCGCGAGGCTTCGACGGGTCGCGAGCTGGCCCACATGAGTGAGCGCGTCGGCGACGGGCCCCTGAAAGAGCCGGGCAGCGGGCGCGCGGAGCGGCGCGTCCGACGCCAGATGCGCATCAAAGGAGCGCAGCGCCTCGAAGAACCGGGCGACCTCCCTGGGCCACGGCAACCCCGTGCCGGCAGAACGCCGCGCTTCCACCCCTTGCGCCATGGACAGCGCCCACTCGATCAAGTCGCCCAAATGGCGGACGATCTCTCCCGGGGTCCGGGTGGCGCCGGAGATCCGAAACTCGGCAAATCCCTCGGGCGCCCCGCGGATAGTCTTCGCGGCGCGGTAGGCCAGTGTCGCGACGCAGTGCCGGAGAAACCGGCGTTCCGAGTCCAAAGCGGCGTCCTGTGGAGCATCCTCCATCGCGCAACCCCCCGAGGCGTTCCGCCAGAGCGTCTTGGTCGGGAACTGTCCGCCATTCGGCTACGCAGGTCTGTGCTGCCCCCACAGGTCGTGACGCTCAAGCGTCAGCAGCCAGCTCTTTCGCCTGAGATCGGCCGACAACAACTCGTGCAGCATCTGCAGCTCGTGCCACTTGGTCGTGATCGAGTTCCGCACCTCGAGCTTGTCATCGGCGCCCACGCAGCGTGCATTGAGACGGTGCAGTTGCCGGTAGAGACGCTGAATGTCCGGTACTACAGAAATACTCGCCACGCGATTCTCCTCCTTTCGCCGCTCGGGTGGCGGTATGAGCGGGGTATGTTGGTCTCAACGTATCCGGCGTATCCTGTGTTCCCAACTGTGTGAGCGTCCATGCCCGGGCGGTGTTGGGTTCAACCCGAACACGCCACCGCTTGCGGCGGGACGGACGTCTCTCTGGAGCCGGAACCGTTCATGCCCACATTGTGGTCAACGCCGACGGGGCGTCCACCCTGCCGCAAGGACGTTCGTCGCCCGCCCGCTGAGTATGGAGGGATCCCCGGCCGGCGAGAGAAGTGCCTCCTGGACGTCAGACTGCGCGGGGCCCTGGATGCATGCCGGTACGAAATTCACAATGACGCGGAGCGAGTCGGTCGGCCAGCCCGGCGTCGCCGTGAACACCGCGCGGACGCATCGCTTCGTGCCGGACTCTTCCTCGGGACCTTGCGACGTGCTGTTCGAGTTTCGGGGGATGACGCGGGACACGGCCACACGTCTCGTCGAGGTCTGGCACGCACGTTGATTTCTCTCCCGTACGGTCGAGGTCGCGACCGGCGTGCGCACCGAGGTGACGAGTCGTCCGTGGGCTTGCTCCGTGCACGGGCTCACCACTAACCCACGAGGCGGCACCACATTTGCTCCGTCGGTCCCAGGCGCGCGCGTCCCCATCCAGTCCGGAAGAAAAGGTGTGACGCTCGATGGACCGAGGTAATCAGGTGACACGTGCAGCCGGCGAAACAACCGCGCGGCCATCGGCGTGGCGAGCCTGGATGCTGGCTGCGCGCATCCCGACGTTGCCGGCGGCGGTCGCTCCGGTGGTAGTGGGAACGACGGCGGCCGCGCACGCAGGCGCCGTATACCCGCTCGCCGCGACCGGCGCGCTCGTGGTGGCGCTCGCCATCCAGGTCGGCACGAACCTGGCCAACGATGCGCTCGACTTCCTGCGAGGAGCGGACGGGGCAACCCGCCGCGGTCCGCTCCGTGTGACTCACGGCGGATTGCTCCCGGCCAGGCAGGTCCTGACCGGTGCCTACCTGTGCTTCGCGGTCGCTGCGCTCGTGGGGCTGTTGTTTGTCCGGCTCTACGGCTGGCCGGTGCTCGCGGCGGGGGTGTTGGCGATCGCCGCGGGGCTGGCGTACACCGCCGGACCGTGGCCGCTCGCGTACCATGGACTGGGCGAGTTGTTCGTCTTCATTTTCTTCGGCGTCGTGGCGGTGGTGGGCACGGCCTATGTTCAATTGGGGCGCGTCGACAGCGTGGCCGTGGTCACGTCGGTGCCGGTCGGGTTGCTGGTGACGGCGATTCTGGTGGTCAATAACCTGCGCGACATCGAAACGGATCGTGCTGCCGGGAAGTGGACGCTTGCCGTGCGGCTGGGCGCGGGCTGGACGCGGGCGCTGTACGTCGTCTGTGCGGCGGGCGTGGTGGCTACGCCGGTGATGCTGTGGGCTGCCGGTGCCGGCGGCTCCTGGTTCTGGCTGCCCTGGCTCGCGCTCCCGGTCGCGGTGCCGCTGACGTGGGCCGTGGTCACCCGGTCCGACGGCCCCACGCTGAACTACGCGCTCAGGCGCACGGCCCAGCTCCACCTACTCTTCAGCGCGCTGCTGGGCGCAGCGTTGCTGTGGCGATGACCGACCCGAGATCCACGTCACGCGCGACGGACGTGCTGGGGGCGCCGGCGGCCGCCCGGAGGCGGTGGGTGCGCGATGCCTTCCACACGATCGCGCGCCGCTACGACCTCCTGAACCACCTCCTGAGCGGCGGCGTGCACCTTTTATGGAAGAAAGAGGCCGTACGCGAAGCAGCGCTGACCGCGGAGAGCGTCGCGGTGGACGTGTGCTGCGGGACCGGCGACCTCCTCCTGCGGATGGGCCGCATCCTGGGGCCGCGGGGCCGGGCGGTCGGCATCGACTTCGCGCCGGGCATGCTCGCCGTCGCGGCAACCCGCCTGGCAGGCTGCGCGGCGGTGGGCCTGGTGTGCGCGGACGCGGAGTCGCTCCCGCTGGGCGGCGCCATCGCCGACGCAGTCACGTTCGCCTTCGGTCTTCGCAATGTGGCGCAGCCGGAGCGGGCCCTGCTGGAAGCCTGCCGCATCCTGCGGCCCGGCGGGCGCTTGGTCGTGCTGGAGTTCGGGCGGCCTCGCTCGACCCTGGTGGGGGGGCTGTACGATCTCTACTCCAATCTGATCATCCCGCGCCTGGGGGGCCGGCTGTCGGGTCGCCCGGACGCGTATCGCTATCTGCACGACTCGATCCGCCGGTGGCCCGATCCCGACACGCTAGCCCACTCGATCCGGAACAGCGGGTTCGAGCCGGTGTGGTACCGGTCGCTCAGCGGCGGGATCGCCGTCCTCCATGTCGGGATCAAACCCGGCTCCGGGCTGCCAACGGCCGCACAGGCGGGGGCACCCGGTGATGCCAGCGGGACCATGGTTCGCCACGACGGATCCCAATCACCGATGCAGATTCCGGACAAGTTCGGATCGTAATGTCGTTGGGAGCGTGTGCCCCGGCACAATCAGCCCAGCGAGAACGCGCCACGAATGCCAGCGAGAATCCCTTCTACGGCGAGCGCCGCCAGGACGAGGCCCATCACACGGGTCAGCACGTTCGCGCCCGTGCTTCCCAACATCCGATGGACCCTCTCCGCCGCAAGCAGCATCCCGTACGTGAAGGCGAGGACGATGAGCAGCACGACGGTGGTCATGGCCTGCTGTGGGATGCTGAAACGATCGTTATCGGTCAGGAGCATTGAGGCCATGATCGCTCCCGGACCGGCAATATACGGGAGTGCCAAGGGGAACACGGAGATGTCCCGTCCGCGTGTACTGCCGTCCGATGCCACACCGCTCGTCGGCTCGGGCCCATGCTCGTCCTCGAGAATCATCCTCATGGCGATCACGAGCAGCACAAGGCTACCCGCGATTCTGAAGGATGACAAGCTGATCCCCATGGCATTCAAGAGAATCTGACCGACTGCGATGAACATGATGAGGATGATGGCGGCAATGACGACCCCACGCCGAGCGATGTCTGCGCGGCTCTCGGGTGGCTCGTTCCGAGTGATCGCGATGAACAAAGGCACGAGCCCAAGAGGGTTTACGACTACGAAGAACGTGACCGCATTGGTAACGATGTGCTGTGACAGCATACGGAGGCCCACCTCCGGGACCGTGGTTCGCCTGGGCGCAAATGATTCCTCCCGTGGGATCCTATTTCGGAATTCCGAGGCCGTTCAGAGGCCGCGACGGTCGCAGCGGCCGTGGAGATGCTGCGGCAGCACGGTCATTGCCGAGTCTCGCCACGTTGACGTCCAAGGAGGGTCCCGAGGGGACCGCAGGCGAGGGCTTTGAAACAGGTCTGGGTGGAAGAGTTCAAGGCGCAAGACGACCAGTGTCTCGTTGCCGATTCGTCCATCTCGAGGCAAGTCTACCCCGCCTGGTGATGACGGGCAAAGGCCGAAGTTGCCGGCGTGCACCGCTCAGCTACGCGATCCCGCGATCGTCTCGAATACGTGCGTTGTCAGCGCGTTATCGCCCTCGACCCGCGAGGCTGCAGCAGTGTGCTCCCCCGCGATCAAAACACGAACGGAATGAGCATCTTCGTTCGCTTCGCATCCTCGGGATGCTGGGGCTGAATCTAGGCTCACTGCAAGGTTCGTGAGATGGTTGCAAGAATGGTTGAGAAACGACGCAGGCGGCGCGCCTAGGCGCGCAGCCCGTCGTACACCCATAACACGGCCCAGACGTACCACTGCGTCTCGGCGTACGGCGGGATCCCGCCCCACCGGCGGACTGCCCCGCTCCCCGCGTTGTACGCCGCGAGCGCCAGCGGCAGGCTGTGGAACTCGTCCAGGTTGAGCCGGAGCAGCCATGACGTGCCCATGAGGTTTTGGAGCGGATCGCGCGGGTCGACGCCAAGTCCCGCGGCGGTCCCGGGCATGAGCTGGCCGAGACCCTCCGCCCCCGCCGACGATATCGACTGGTGATTGAACCGGCTCTCGATAAAGACGACGGCCGCAACGACGCGCGGGTCGATCCCGTACCGGTCGGCCGCCGCAATGAGAGTCGACCCGAGCCATTGAGACTGCCCGCGCGAGAGCGACGGATTCACCGCGTGCACGAACACGGCGTATTCTGCCGGCGTGCGCAGACGCCAGCGCGGCCGCGCCACAGCGACGCCAAGCTGCCGGAGCCAGGTGAGTGCGCAACCCTGTTCTGCCAGCGACGGGTGCCGGCGCAGGGCCTCGTTGAACCAGGCCACCGCGGTTGCACGGTCGCCTCGCGCCACCGCGACCGCACCGAGCCAGAGTGGGGGCCGCGCCGCGTCCGGCGCGCCGGCGGCCGCTTGGGCAAAAGCCGCCCAGGCGTCGGCGAGACGGCCTTCCTGATAGAGCGCCTGCCCGCGCGCGAGCAGCGCCCACATGTCGGCCGCCTCGCCGCGCGCCGAGAGGCTCCCGACCACACCACCGGCGGCGAGCACCGCCGCCAGCACGGCCGCCGCCGCAACCCGAGGTCGCGATTTCACATTATCCCGTGACACGGCTCACATACCAATGGATGAGGTTGGACCCCCACCATAGCGCGAGCAACGCCCCACCCGCCAGCATGGGACCGAACGGCACCTGGTCGCGGCGCCCCTTCGTCCGCGTGACGAGCAAGACGACACCGACAAGACCTCCGACGAAGATCCCGAGCAGAATCGCCAGCGCCCCGACCGGCCACCCGAGGAACGCCCCGATCATGGCCGCCAACTTGACGTCACCCAGCCCCATGGCCTCCTGCCCCACCACGAGCGAGCCCACGACGTTCACGAGCAGCAGGGCCCCGCCGAGCCCAAGGGCGGTCAGCGCGGAGACGGCGACGGCGCCCCATCCGGCGGGCGCGGCCCCAAGTAACCCCAAGGCGACGCCGGGATAGGTGATCGTGTCTGGAATGATCCGGTAGTCCAGGTCGATGAAGAAAACGATCACCAACAACGTTTCCAGCACCATGGCGCGGAGAGCGTCCAGCCCGGGGCCAAACAGCAGCACCGTCTGAGCGAACATGACGCCCATGAGCGCCTCGAGCAGCGGGTAGCGCAGACTGATGGCGCCTCCGCAGTGGCGGCACCGGCCTCGCAGCAGGATGAAGCTCAGGAGCGGGAGATTGTCATACCATCGGATCGCCGCGCCGCAGCGCGGGCAGTGGGACCCGGGCCAGATGATGGACTCGCGCCGGGGCATCCGGCTGATACAGACACTCGCGAAACTTCCTGCGACCGCCCCGAGGCAGAAGGCAAAGCTCCACAGACCCGACGCTGCCATCGGCTACGACGCAGGCCTCCCGTTCGCCGCGGAGCCTCGGACCCGGCAGGGACGCGGGTGCGAGACCGGGATCACGGACAGTGTTCCACCAGCGTGTACCCCTGAGCCAGAGCGTCCCATTTGTTGAAGAAGATAGCAAGGCGCGGCATGGGCGGCAACGGCCGGCACGAGAGCGGATACAGCTTCTTGGTGGCCGGGTCGCCCGCGTACGTGAAGTCCCCTGCCCGAAACGCGGAACCAGCCGGGTTCACCACCTGCGTCTGCTGCGCCGAGGGCAGTACTGTCGCCGGCCCTCCTCGCTGCGGGACCGGCGGGACCGCACCATTGTAGAGCGACAGGTCGTGGCTCAACGCCGCCACGTTGTCGCTAGCGGCCGTGGACTTGTCGAGATCGCCGGCATCGGCATAGGCTTCCTGAAGCACCAGCCACGCACCGATCCCGGCGGGATTCAGGGTCACCGCCCGCTCCAAGGCGTCGATCGCCCGCGGGAGGTAATCGGCTCCGTACGAAATCAACCCCTGGTTCCACAGGACCGAGGCTTGAAAGTACGCGACTCCAAGCCAGTAGTAGGCATCCGCGTCCTGCGTGGACGCCGAGACTGCCCGCTGGTACACGGCGATCGACTGCTGGAATCCGGCCTCCGTCGGATAAACGGCGGTGTCGTTGTACGGTGGTACCGCCGCCCCGGCGGCCGCCGCCCCGATCAGGACGGCGGCGGCCGCGCAGGCTACGACCAGGCGTCCGCGATACCGGCTCATGCGCCTGCCTTGGGCAGAATGTGCGGCGTGATGATGAACACGACTTCGTTGTCGTCCGCCGTCGTATTCTGCTCCCGGAACAGCCACCCGAGGATCGGGATGTCCCCGAGGAGGGGCACCTTCACCGTTGTGCTCGTCTCGTTCTTCTGGATCAGGCCAGCCAGAACGATCGACGCCCCGTCTTTCACCGTAAGCAACGTGTCCGCGAACCGCGTGTTGATCGTGGGCGGCACGCCGTTGGACGGCGGCGTTGCGATCGAGCTCACCTCGGGATGCAACGCCACGGTGATGTTGCCATCCCGGTTGACGCGGGGCGTGATGTTGAGGATCACGCCCGCGTTGATGATCACGACGGAGGGCACGCCCTGGGAGTTCAGCACCTGGAACGGGATCTGGCTGCCGATGTTCATCGACGCGGTCTTGCCGTCGAGCACGGCAAGCCGCGGATTCGCCAGCAGCCGCGCCTTGCTCTGAGAGATCAGCAGGTTGAGCTGCGCTGTGATGGGGTTCGGGGCGGCGCCCTCGGTCGGGGCGGTCGTCACCCCGTAGGACAGCTGGCCGTTTCCATTGTCCGTGCCGGTACTGAAGAGGTTGAACGGAATCGGACTTTCCCACTGGACGCCGAGGTTCTTTGTCTCGCTGGTGGGAATCTCGACCACTGACGCCTCGATGAGGATCTGCGGGAGCTGCAGGTCCACGTGCTGGCGCAGCGCCTCCACGGCCGCGATCTCCGCGGCGGTTCCGGTTACGACGACCGAGTTGCTGGCCTTGTCGATCTTTGTGGACTTGACCACCGCGTCGGGCAGCTCGGAAGCCATGAGATCGGCGAACGTCGACGCGTCGATGTAGTCGAGTTTGAAGACCTGCGTCACCGTCCGCGCCGACGGCACGTCCACACCGTCGAGCAAGGCCCGCACTTTGGCCTGATCATCCGCCGACCCCACGACGTACAGGGTGTTGTTCGAGGAATCGATTGAGGTCGCTTCTTTCTTGACGCCGGTCACGGGAAGGAAGTTCGCGACGAAATCCGCCGCCGAGATATTGGTCAGGTGGTAGGATCGCATGAACGGCTTCGCCAGCTTCGCCTCGGTCTCGACGACGATGTTGTTGCCCACCATTTCGTATCCTAGGCCGTTGGGCTCCAGGATGAGCTGCATGGCCTGATCAAACGTGACGCCGACCAAGCGCACCGTGATCTTGCCCTTCACGTCCGTACCCGTCACGATATTCTTCCCGGTGAGCTTCGCCAGCGCCGAGAGGACGTCCGCGATCTCCGCGTCGTGGAGCTCCAGGTTGATGAGGCCGGACGCCGACGCGGCCTGCACGGCGGGACTGGTCGGCGCGGCGGCCGTCGCCGACGTCGGTGCGCCCGCGGGGCCCGCGGACACGACGGCGATGGGCACGCCAACGACGAGCGACGCTCCGTCCGCCGAGACGCTGACCGCGACCTTGACGGGATGTGTGAGATCCAGCACCAGCCGGACCACGTTCAACTGGAATTGAGCGATGCGCACCTGCCGGAGCGGTCCCTTGGCCAGCGGGAGCGTGCCGGCCGAGATGCCGAGGACGGCGTCCCGGATGTCGATCACGGCGGCGCCGGAGCCGCCGTCAATAACCTGATAGTGCACCGGGCCCGACACCGACGCGGTTACGAGAATCTGGGTCGGCGTGCTGGTCAACGTGACGCCGGTCACTGTGGCCGGAGCCGCGAGACCCGGCGACGCGGGCCATGCCGCGAGCGCCAGCGCGACCGCCACCCCCAACGAAAGCGCCAGCCTTGGCCGATGATACCGATGCCACCGAGTCTTCACGACGAGGCACCTCCTAATGGTAACTCGAACGTCACGCCGTTTTGCTTCAACACGACCTTCTGCGGCTCAATCGACACCACTACCGCGCCGCTCACGGTCTCGCCGACCCCTACCACGTACGTCTGCCCTCCCGATTCGATGATTGCGACGCGCGGCTGGGTCCCCATGATCCCGGTGACCGTCATGCCAGCGCCGAGCGACAGCCCCGGTGCTCCCAGCCCCGGGGCTCCCGACCCCGGTCCTCCGCCAGCGCCGGGCGGCAGCGGCAGTCCCAGACCGGTGGCGACGCTAGGTACCGACGACGGTGGTGGACCGACAGGGCGTGGGACCGCCAGCGGCGCAAATGGATCCGAACGTCCGGTGCCGCCGGCACCTGCGGCCGGCGAGGTGCCAGTCGAAGGTGACGGAGCGGCCGCCGGTACCGAGGCCGATCCCGGCTGCGCGCCGGGTTTCTGAGAAGAAGCGCCCGCCTGCGGCAGCCCGCTCGGCTGGGACGATGACGTGGCGGTGGCGAGCACCGGGCGGGCTTGAGACGCTTGTGGAAGCGGCGGAGACGTCTGCGATACCGCACCCCCGTGCATGTTCAGATAGAGCGCGGCGGCACCCGCGACCACCAGAACTCCGAGGAGCCAGGGTAAGGTGGACTTAGATCGCCGCTGAGTCATCGCGCGCCTCCCGTCCCCGGCGCCGGCACCACGTATGCCGTTGTCGTCACGTCCATCGCAAGAAGAGGCTGGGAGGACGCCGAGGGCCGGTCCTTGGCCGGCGGCGCCGGTCTCACTGCGACGTCTGAGATCGCCAGAAATCTGGGAAACGTCTCGAGACCGCGGACGAAGGCGAGTACCGTCGGAAAAGTACCCTGGACCCGGATCGAGACGGTGAATTCCTGGTAGCCGGCCAGGAGCGTCGACGTATTCTGCGGGGCGCTCTGTTTGGGCGGCGGCGCTTGCGCCGTCGGACCCGCGATCGACGGAGGCTGCGCTACCGCTGCCTGCGGAGCCGTGGCGGGCTTGAGCGGGCTTGGCTTGATCGACACGAGGTCGACTCCCGACTGGTGTGCAAGAGCGTCGAGTTGGACCAACAGGTTCGGCACGTCCTTCGAGCCCGGCAGCTTCGCCTCGAACGTCTGGATCGCGCTCTGCGCGGCGGCGATCTGCTGTTCCAACGCATCCTTGTGCTTCGCTTGAGCCTGGAGGGTCGCCATGTCGGCCCGATCCGTCGCGAGCTGCGCCGCGAGGTCGGCGTTGGTACTGGTCCGTGGGCTGTAGACGAGCACATAGAACAGGGCCACGACTAGAAAGAGCCCCAGCCCCCACAACATCATGCGCTCGCGCGGCTGGAGCGATTTCATCGCACCACCCCCCGCTCCGTCGTGACCGGGCGCGCCTGGAGCGTCCCCGTGACCTCGAAGCGCACCACATCACGGTCACCGATCATGTCCTTGTCGCCGGACGTGAGATCCACGTCCTGGAACGCGTTGGAGCCACCGAGCTGAACCATGAACCGCGCGACCTCAGGGTACGAGAATGCGTAGCCGTCGAAGGTGACCTGATTGGCGTTGGTCGTCGCCATCGTGGTCAGCCACACGTCCGACGGGATGACCGACTGGATCGTCTGCAGCGACTCGGCTGCCGGCATCTGCGTCGACAGCAGCTGGGTCAGCACCGCCTGCCGGCCCTGCAGGTATGTCGCCGTCTGCTGCAGCTGCTGGACCTGCTGGGCGACGGGGCGCAACGCGGTCTCCTGTCGCACGACGTCGGCGATGGACGCCTGCAGCTGCGCGGTGCGGTGAATGAGCACCGCGCTCCACGCGGCCAGAATCCCGACCAGCACCACCGCCGCCACCAGCCAGGGAACGTTCCCCCCGGCCGAAATAGCGGCCCCGCGACGCCGCTCTGAAGCCAGTAGGTTGATCGTAATCATTGTTCGCGCGCTCCTCTAAGGGCCAGCCCCACCGCAACCGCCATCGTCGGGGCCACGTCTGCCAGGCGATCCGGCGGGATACTGGGGTCGACTTGGCGCGACCCGAACGGGTTCCCGATCTCGACCGGGACCCCGAGTTCGTCGCTGAGATACGGGGCGAGATTCTTGAGCTTGGCGGTGCCTCCGCTCAACACTACCTTGGAGATGGATTGCCCCCGAGACCGCGCCGTGTAGAAGTCCATTGAGCGGCGCACCTCGGTAAAGATACTGTTCAATACGGGCAGCATGGCGTCGTGCACACGGCCCAGCATGACGTCGCTGGGCTGCTCGCCGTGCAGGTACAATTGGGCCTCACGCTCCTTGAGCGACTCGGCGGCGCCGGGCTCCAAATCCATCGTCTCGGCGATCGCCTGCGTCAGCGCGTTGCCGCCGATAGAGATATTCCGCGCGAGACGGAGACGGTCGCGCTCCATCACGATGATGTCCGAGCTCTGCGCGCCGAGATCCACATAGACGATCGCTTCCCCTTCACCCTCGCCACCGTCACGCTGCTCCGGGCTGGACTCGAACGCGCGCACCATCGAGAACGACGTCACTTCCATGATCGACGATGACAGGCCCGTCGCGTGGAGGGGCGCAAGCTGCCGGTCGACCAGTTCCTTGCGTGCGGCAACAAGCAGGATGTCGAGCTGCTTCTCTTCGCCGCTCTCGCCGAGCACCTGGAAGTCCCGGCTCACCTCCTGCACGCCTGCGGGCAGATACCGCTCGGCCTCGAAGGCGACGGCGCGCTGGAGCTCGGCCTCGGGCATCTCCGGCAGCTTTAGTTCACGGATGATCACCGCCTCGCCGCCCACGGCGGTGACCACGCGCTTGGCCCGGATGCCGGCCTCCCCGAGCAACGCCCCAATCGCCGGACCCAACAGTGCCGCGTCCGTCGCCACCCCTTCCACTACCGCGCCCACCGGCGTCGGCGCCGCGGCAATCCGCGAGATTCGAATCCCGCCATTCTGGGGCACGACCTCAACGGCCTTGAGCGTATGGCTCCCCAGGTCCAACCCTACCGAAGCCCTCTTGCCAAACAATCCCATGGGGTGCTGTCTCCCTCATCGACCGCCGTCGGATGCTAATCGCGACTCATCGCGCAGCGTCTCCGGGAACGCTCCAGGAGACCGACATGCCCGGTACGTTGTCGCGACGTCTTGCCAAAGTCTCGTGATGCCCAAAAGTGACCGCCTTGAGACGACGTACGCGGAGAATTTTCCAGACCGGGCTCATCCCGCAGGTTTTTGGCTCAAACCGTGTCCGACCGGGAATGCGTCTTCACGCCCGAGGTCGCCGAACAGGTCGATCCGACAGCCGTGACTGCCACAGCGGGCGGTTCATATAGAAGCGGCGCAACCAGCGGTATCGAGTCCATTGCCGCCGCCTCAGGGCCTACGGCGCATGTCGGAACTGCGACGCCGCTGAACGGTCATGCCGCAGGTGACGACGGGGCCGTCTTCCGGGGTGCAATTCGTCTACGAAAGGTTGGGGTGCGGCTCGTCGATCTGCGCAGCCGCCATCTGCATCTCGCCGCGCAGAACGGTAGGGACCGTCTTCGCGAGCACGATGAGGTCCAGCCAGAGCGACCAGTTGTTGACGTACCAGCGGTCGAGGCGGGTCCGCTCCTGGAACGGCAGCGCGTTCTTGCCGCTCACCTGCCACAACCCCGTCAGCCCCGGGCGCACATCCAGCATGCCGTCCTCTTCGACCAGCATCATTTCCCGCGGCAGGTATGGCCGGGGCCCCACGAGACTCATGTCGCCCCGCAACACGTTCAGGAGCTGCGGCACCTCGTCCAGACCGTAGCGGCGCAGGATGGCGCCGATCGGCGTGACACGAGGATCCCCGCTTCGCAGTTTGCGATAGCGGGCCCACTCGGCTGCGGCCCCCCCGTGCCGCGCCAAGTGGGCTTCGAGCCGCCGGTCGGCGTCTACGTACATCGTGCGCAGTTTGAAGCAGTTGAACGGCACCTGGCTACGCCCGATCCTCGGCTCGACGTGAAACGCCGGGCCCGGGGAGCCGAGCCGGACCGCCACGGCCGCGGTGGCGACCACGGGCAGGGACAGCACCGCCAACACGACCCCGGCGCAGAGATCGAACGCCCGCTTCACGGCCAGGTTCCACGGCTTGAGGAGGTTGTTGGGCACCCGCAAGAGCAGGGCACGGTCCTCGATGAGGCCGAGGACGTCGACGCCCAGCACGGGGATCTCGCGGAGGTCCGGCGCAATCAGGATGTTCTCCGCAACAGGCCTGAGATTTTCGACGAGGGTCAGGAGCTCGGCCCGCTCGAGCTCCAACGTCGTGACGATAATCTCACGTGCGTCGAGCGCGAGGGCGCGCTGCGACACCACCGAGGGATCGTTCACCACTTCCACGACCTCGTACCCCAGCGTCTTGTGCCGGCAGAGCGCTGACACGACGGCATCCGCCACCGGTCCGCTGCCGAGGAGCACCGCCCGCTTGCGCCAGGGGCCGAGCGCAACGAGTGCCTCCTTGGTCGCGAGACGCATGAGCGGCAGCACGACGAGGAGGACCGCCCACGCCAGCACCACGACCGGCCGGGACATGTCGTCGTTGATCCTGGCCGCGGAGAGCACCGCCAGGATGACGAGGGCGCTGGCGGAGGCGCCGAGGAGACAGCGCCGGACCTCTTCCCAGTGCGGATCGCGGCGGGTGTAGAGCCCGGCGTACGCCAGGCACGCGAGATACGCGATGGGAATCCACCACAGCCCGAGATAGTGCACGAATGGGTACGTGGGACGGGCAAACGCCGACGACACCAGCGGCAGGACTTCGGCGCGCACGGCAACCGCGACGGCGAGCGCGAGCGCGAGCGCGGCCAGGTCACTCGCCGCCAGGGATGCGGCCGACACCGCCCTGGCCGCCGCGCGGGAGAGCATGCGTTGCCTGGGCAGTGCTACCGTGAGCTCCCGCGCGTTCCCTCTGCTCTCAGTCGCCGCCATTCCGTAACACAAATGCCCAAGAATACGGCGTTAAGGACCAGGTAGCGATGCCACAAGCGCCTCGGCTCGCCGGCAAACCGCCAGAGCCATTCGAGGCCGGCCCGCCGCATCCACCCAGGGGCACGCCGTCTCGTCCCCGCGGCGTAGTCGATGGCCGCCCCGCAGCAGACCGCAGCGCGCACATTGAGGCGGTTCCACTGCTCGTGGACCCAGATCTCCTGCGTAGGCGCCCCGAGCCCAACGAAGAGGATGTCGGGCCGGGCGCGGTTTACCGCCCGGACGGCGTCCTCGGCGGTCTCACCCGCCGGACGGAATCGGCCCGCAGGCGTATACGCGCCCACGATCCTCAACCCAGGGTACCGCTGCCCAAGGATCCCCGCGGCCCGCTGCGCGACACCGCGCCGTCCGCCGCACAGGAACACGGACGCGCCTCGGGTTGCAGCGACCTCGCACACCGCGGGGAGCAGATCCGCTCCGGCCGCACGACCCGGCAGCGGGCAGTCGAAGAGACGCGACGCCCAAACGAGGGACATCCCGTCCGCCAGCCGGAGCGCCGCACCGTCACACGCCGCCCGGAAGGCCGGATCCCGGTGCCACAGCACGACGTGCTGCGCGTTGGGCGTGACCACATAGCCGCGTCGTCCGGCGTCGAGGGCGGCGAAGACGGCGGCCACAGCTCCTTCGAGGTCCACGCGGTGGATTTGCATTCCCAACAATGAAACTGAGGGGGCCCAGCTGTCGTCGCTTCCCGAGCCGAATTTCCGCACGGACGGATCGATGCCGGCCTCCGCCGGATAGCGGCTCACGACTCGTGGACCGGCACGCAGATCTGCCACAACATGAACTATGCCCACAATCTCATGGATGCCGGACGATCGCCCGGTGGCGGCTGCGAGCCGGGATCTTTCACGGTGTGTCGCCGACAGCGACTCCCGAGGCCGGATGAGACGTGGATGCCGTGCCCACCACCGCCTGCGCGAGCGATCCGAGAGCGGCACACCTTCGCTCCGCAGAGAAGCGATCGAGGACGTGCGCCCTCCCCTGCTCTCCCAAGCGCTGGCGCAGGTCCCGGTCCCGGAGCACGCGCAGGATGGCGGAGGCGAACTCGTGCGGGTCATCGGCAACCAGCAGGTGCTCACCCGGCACCAGGTCGAGCCCCTCGCACCCCGCCGTCGTCGACACGACCGCGAGACCGCGAACGAGCGCGTGGAGGATCTTGAGACGGACACCCCCGCCAATACGCAACGGTACCATGAACACCGCGGTATTGCGGTAGACCGGCTCCGTGTTCTCCACGTAGCCCAGCACCCGCACCCCGCTTCGCTCGGCGGTCTCCTGGATGTCCTGCGGCGGCTGCGGTCCGGCGAGCACAACTTGGGCCTTTCCCAGTTGAGGAGCCAAATGTGGATGCACTGCCCCAAGGTACCAGCGCAGGCCGTCGGCAATGGGAGGCCAGTGCTGCGTCCCGAGATACACGACGTTCCGGCGGCCCGGGCCGTCCGGCACGGCTTCCTCGGGGTCCACGGCGGGCGGCGCAACCACAATTGGCACCCGTACGCCGAGCGCCTCCAGGCGCTGCCGGTCGACGTCCGACAGCGCCACCACCGCGTCGAACGCGTTGGACCGGTCTCGCTCGAACGCACGCAGGTGACGCAGCTCGAACTGCCCGGCCCACGACATCATCGAGCGGCGCCTGCGGGCGAAAAACTCACCGACGAGATAGGACTCCACGTTGTGCTGCTGCAGGATCTTCCGCACACGCAGACCGGCGACGTACGGGGCCATGTAGAGCGAGTCGGCCACCACGAGGTCGTATTGGAACGCCATCTCGTGCACGCGAGACCGCATCACGGCCGAATAGTCCCGCATTATGTAGTAGGGCTCTCCGCGAACGGCACAGAGCGGGAAGAACAATGCCCGGGGCGACCGGCGGCGGAGCGGCAACACCACGACCTTGCCCGCCACGCGGGCCACCTGGTCCAGCCCGCTTCGTTTCGCCCAGGGAGCCACGAACGCACACACGTCCACGGGTCCCAGGCGCGCCAGACACTGCAGCGTATCCCAGGTGACGGCCTTCCCCCCGGTGTCGGGAGGGTATGGGATGAGGTGGGTAACCAACAGCATGCGCATCGGCGTGTTTCGATCAAAATCTCCCCTGAACCTATTCGTTCTCCTTGCGCAATGGCATATGCCCACGATCATGGTCATTGCAGACCGCCGGGTCAACGACCCGATGCTCGCTTCTCGGTCAACGCTGCGATCCTGCGCGTAGGAGTTGAGATACGGGCAGAGAACTTGCGAGGAGTTCAAATCCCAATGCCACGGAGGGCCCATGCCGAACCGATCGACGGAAACAAGCTTGGCGGCGAAGCTTGGCAGGAGCATCAATAGAGTGCTGAAGGTCGCGGGAGTACGCGTGGTTCGGGTCTCGACAATCGAGAATCTAGTTACGGCGCAGGCCGCCGCTGATCGCCGTCAGATGTTGGCCATTGAAGACTACCTGATCGACCTGTTGCGGCTCTCCCTGCGACCGCTAGATCCCAGGCGTCTCGTGAAGCTTAAGATTGTGACCGAGCATCCTGTTGCGGTGCATAGCGCTGATCATCGCTTCCCACACGGTGCAAAGCACGACAGCACCCGGCACCCTCGTTTTCCCGCGAAGTGTGAGGAGATCTTTGGCCGAAAGATCTGCCACTTAGACCTCGGCTGCGCCGGGGGCGGCTCAGTTTGGGACTTCCTGATTGCGGGTCATCAATCCTACGGCGTTGAGGGCAGCGACTACTCGCTGGTCAACCAAAGAGCTCTGTGGCGCGTAATCCCTGATAACTTGTTTACCGCAGACGTGACCGAACCATTCCACTTCGTGGATGAAGCGGGCCAGAGGCGACGTTTCGACCTCATCACCGCCTGGGAAGTGCTCGAGCATCTCCCGCGAGAGTCACTTCCTCGCTTCTTTCAGAACCTGCGATGCAACCTCGGTGACCGGGGGATGTTCGTCGCCTCCATCGCCACTGTGCCACACGAAGACCCCGAGACCGGCGCCGTGTGGCACGTTACCGTTGAACCCAAGGAGTGGTGGGTCCAACAGTTCGGAACGGCCGGATTCCAGCTCGTCGAAGGCGTGTTTGCTCATCGTGATTACGTACGGGGATCAGGTAACCCGCGGACCGACGACCCGGACCACGAAAAGGATCCAACCATGGGGTTTCATCTCGTGGTCACAGCGAAGTAGGTCGTCAGCATTTCCCACGAATGGCCGGGCTGACCGCAGTCTCCGGCGGTCTCAAGTCCGACAAGAAAGGGAATTGTAGTCCGTGGGCGGCTCAAGCTGAGTGACGAGCGGGGCGACGCTGTGACCAGCTACGCCTCATCCCCCCGCGTCACGGGAGACTCTCGCATGGAGACCGTGAAGGGTCTGATCTTGTCGGGCGGCCGTGGTAACCGGCTGCGTCCGCTGACGTACACACGTGCGAAGCAACTCATCGCGATCGCCGGGAAGCCCGTACTCTTCTACGGCGTCGAGGATCTGGCGACCGCGGGGATCAGAGAAATCGGTGTCGTCATCAACCCAGAGACGGGAGACGAGGTCCGCGATGCCCTCGGCGATGGATCGCGCTGGAATGTGCGCTTCACTTACGTTGTCCAGCAAGCACCGCTCGGCCTAGCGGACGCCGTGCGGTGCGCACGCAGCTTTCTGCGGGACTCCCCGTTCGTCATGTACCTGGGTGACAACCTGCTGTCCGGCGGCATTACCCATCTTGTTGCGGAGTATCGAAACAATCGTCCGGCGGCGATCATTCTCATCACGCCCGTGGACGACCCTCGACAGTTTGGAGTTGTGGTCCTTGACGGTAACGACCGTGTCACTCAGCTCGTTGAGAAGCCTGCCGTGCCGCCGTCCAACTTAGCGCTCGTGGGAGTGTATTTGTTCGGACCGGAAGTTCACGATGTCATTGATAGCCTGCGCCCGTCCGGAAGGGGCGAGTATGAGATTACCGAGGCCATTCAACGCCTTGTCGATCTTAACCGCCCGGTCCGCATCCATCGCGTGCGAGGTTGGTGGAAGGACACAGGAAGACCCGAGGACTTGCTGGAGGCCAATCGCCTCGTCCTATCCCAAGTCAAGCGAGAGATCCGAGGCGACGTACAGCAGTCGGAGATACTCGGGGAGGTTGTGGTCGAAACCGGAGGCCAGATCAGGAATAGTGCGATACGGGGTCCGGCGTACATCGGACCCGATGCGATCGTCGAAGACAGCTACGTCGGGCCCTATACATCGCTTGGGCGACGGGCGCTCGTCCAAGGCAGCGAGATCGAGTATTCGATCCTGCTCGATGGCGCCGAATTGCACCACCTCCCCTATCGCCTCGACGCGAGCGTGCTCGGGAACGGCGCAACGGCAGACGGGCGGCGAAGGAGCGTCCCGCGACAAACTTTGCAACTGGTGCTGGGCGACCTGAGCAAGGTGGTGCTGTGAAGCTCTTGCTCACGGGAGGAGCCGGCCGTCTGGGACGGGCGCTGCGGATGCTGCTCCCGGATCTCATCGCGCCGCCACGAGACGAACTGGATCTCACCATGCCCGAGACAGTGCGGAACGCGCTAGTGTCGTACCACCCCCAAGGGGTCGTCCACGCTGCGGCATACACTGACGTGGTCGGTGCTGAACGGGATCGCACGCTGTGTTGGCGTACCAACGTTGGGGGCACGCGAAATCTCGCCAGGCTGGCGTCTGAACTGAATGTCTTCGTCGTCCATATCTCGACGGACTATGTGTTCTCAGGAGAGCGCGGCGATTACTACGAGGATGACGCGCCCGGGCCGGTCCGAAACTACTATGCTCTCTCGAAGCTTGCTGCCGAGGAAATCGCACGCATGGTGCCGCGACATCTTGTGATCCGTACCAGTTTCCGTGTAGCACCTTGGCCGTATCCAGTGGCTTATGTTGACCTCCACACGAGCCAGGAATATCTTCACGTGATCGCTCCTGAGATTGCTCTGGCCCTGACCCATCTCACCGATATCCCGTACGATACACTCCATATCGCGGGGCCACGCACCTCAGCCTACGAACTGGCTCGACGCACGCGGCCGGATGTGCGCGCCGCTTTTCGGGCCGCAAGTGAGGTCGAACTGCCGGCTGATGTGTCACTCAACACCTCGCGATGGCGTAGCCTGAAACACACGTGGGGGAATCCATGAAGCTCGATCCCAGGGCCAATGATGCTCTCGCCTTCCAGCGATATGAACCAGAGCCCCAGATCCACGGAGTCTGGTATCACCCCCTTATCAAGCATCGTGGGCTGGAGGGGGCCTTCATGGAACATCTCAGACTCTCGGGAGCACACGCAGAGGGTCTGCCAGTACCGTTCGAGGTTCGGCAACTGTCCGTATCCTGGGCCGGTCCGGGTCGCGTGAACGCCTTTCACGTGCACCCGAAGCGGGCGCAAGATGAGCTGTGGTGTGTAATCACCGGTGCGGCGCTGGTGTGGCTCGTGGACATCCGGTACGACTCTCCGACCCTCAGCCGCCGTAGCCGTTACCTCCTGTCGGGAGAATCGCCGGGATTGCTGCACATTCCATCCGGGGTGGCTCACGGATACAAAGCGGGCGGGACCGGAGCTGTCCTGTTGTACGCGGCCAACGCGCAGTTCGATCGGGAGGACCCGAACGAAGGACGCTTGCCGTGGGACTTCTTCGGAGCCAAGTTGTGGGAGGAGGATCGCGGATAGTGTCACATCCGCGCCGACCGCGGCTTCCATGAGAAAGATTTCGGC
>Ga0187784_10000451_pt1 | contig 30050 bp, 23 predicted proteins | sample 1015_SJ02_MP15_2_FD_132964 | JGI IMG/M metagenome (GOLD analysis project Ga0187784, IMG submission 132964) | Tropical peat soil microbial communities from peatlands in Department of Meta, Colombia - 1015_SJ02_MP15_20_MG | ecosystem: Environmental > Terrestrial > Soil > Wetlands > Peat | place... | reverse complement strand
CTCGGCGATGCGCGCGGCGAGCGCGTCCTGCATGAAGTTGATGCGGTCGCCGAGCTGCTCGATTTGCGCTTGCGGCGCCGTTCGCGCGGCGAGCTCTTCGACGCGTCGCGCCAGCGGCGCGATCTGGTCGATCTTCGCCGAAAGCGCGGCGATCTGCTGCTCGACCTGCGCCAGCTCCTGGGAGCGGGCGCCCGGCGCGAGCGCCTGGTCGATGCGTTCGCCGAGCCGTCGCACGATGTCTTCTACAGCGCCGAGATCGGCGCCGACGCCATGCCGGTTCAGCCGCTCGGACAGCGAGCGCCCGGTCTCCTCGAGACGCTGCGCGATATCCGTGAAGCGCCGAAGGTCGGAGGGTTGCGAGAGCAGGTTCTCGACGCGCTCGGACCAAGGCCCGAGCTGCTCGAGCCTTGCGGCAAGCTGCGCCACCTGTCGACCAAGCTGCTCGAGCGCAGGCTGGTTTGCGCCCGCAAGCCCGCTCTCGAGCTTCCCCAGAACCATTCCGACCAGATGGCCGAGGTGGCCGATCTGATGCGTGAGCTCGTCGACCCCGCCTTTGTTTCCACTCGCGACGGACTCGTCGAGCTTCTGCAACAGAAGCCCGAGCTGATGTCCTTGATGGCCGACCTGGTGAACGAGACTGTCGAGCTCGGCGCGGGCTCCGCCTTGCTCGAGTCGTTCCATCAGCATCCCGACCAGATGGCCCATATGACCGACCTGGTGGTTGAGGCTGTCGAGTTCGGCTCGGTTTGCAGTCGCGGCGAGCGCGTCGAGCTTCTCCGACAAGCCCTGGACCTGACGCGCGACCGGCTCGAACGCCTGCCGAGCGGCGCCAGGCGCCAGGGCCGCGTCGATGCGCTCGCCCAGCCGGTGCGTCAGATCCTCGAAGCGCCGCAGGTCCGCGCCGCTCCGGGTGGGCGCGCCAAGCTCGGCTTTCGATTGCAGCGTCTGCGCGGCGTCCTCAAGCCGCCGGGCGATCCGCGCGAACCGATCTTCATTGACGGGTTGCGCAAGCAGGCGCTCGATCCGGGCGAATCCCTCAGCCGCGCCCGGCTCGCCGATGCGGCCTTCGAGCCGATCGATCTTGCGCCCGAGCTCTTCGAAGGCCGGATGGCTCGTCTTCGTGTCGAGCGCGCCGTCGATCTTCCTGGCGAGCTTCGCCAGCGTGCTCTCGAGCCCCGCGGTCGTCGTCGGTCTGTGCGCGCCGACGCCTTGATCGATACGCTGCGCGAGCGATCTGTGCATCTCGTCGATGCGCGCCGAAAGCTCGTCGAAGCGTTGCGCGCCGCTGAGCGACAAGGCGCCGTCGAGCTTTTCGGTCAGGCGCTCGAGGCGCTGGTTGAAAGCGTCGAAGCCGTTGCTCGTCTCCGTCGCGACGATGGAGCGAATCGATCTCACGACGTCGCCGATGTCCGCCGAGGCGGACGCCGAGGCGGCGCTCAGTGACAGCTTCTCGACGCGTTGCGTCAGGTCGACAAGCCGCGTCTCGAGCTTCTCGACGGGGAACGGACGCGACGCGAGATGCCGCAGCCCGTCCTTGATCTCCGCGGTCTGCCGCGCGAGCTCCGCGAGAGCCGCGGCGTCGGCGCCGCCCTCGGTCTTGACCTCGTCGAGACGACGCAGGATCGCCGCGACATCGGCGTCGAGGTGGCGCAACATCGGCGCCGGATCGAGCTCTTTGAGCGCCGTGCGCAGCTCATAGGCGACGCGTTCCGCCGGCGCCAGGGCGTGCTCGGCGACGCCGCGACCGCGCTGGGCGTCGATGCGGGCGACGAGATCGCGCAGGGCCTCCTCGACCGCCGCGACCGAGGCCCTCGGCGCAATGTCGTTCATGAGGCGCGAGAGATCGAGGACTTCGTGCCTCAGCCCGTCCATCTGTCGCAGCATCAGGCTCTGCTGACGCGCGTTCTGGCTCGCCTCGCCCCTCAGCTCGGCGAGCTGTTGCGAGAGCGTGACCACGGCGTCGCTGAGCTCTCCGAAGCGCTCGGCGACGCGTGGGGACTCGGCGTCCGCGGCCTCCGCGACCCGCCTATGCAGCGCCTCGATCTCGCGCATGAGCAGGAAGTGCTGCTCCGGACGCTGCAAGGCGTCGCCGTGCCGGCTCTCGATGTGGCGCGCGAGCTCGTCGTGGCTTGCGCGCAGGTCCTCGATGCGTCGTGAGAGCGCATCATGCTGGGCGCGCGCGAGCTCGTCGGTATCGCGCCGCAGCGACTCGATCTGGCGCAGAACTGCGAGCTGCTGGTCCGGTCGGTGCGCGAGGTCGCTTCGCAAGCTCTCCAGCTGACGCGCCTGCGTCTCGAGCGCGCCGCGCAGATCGTCGATGCGTCTCGTGAGCTCGGGCTGGCCGACGCTCGCGAGCTCTTCGATTCGCCGCCGAAGGCTGTCGAGATGTCCAGCGACCGCGGCGGCGTGGGCTTCGCGCTCCTCCGACTCCCGTGCGGCGCGCGCCTCGAAACTGTGTGAGTTCGCGCTCGACGCGCGCCTGTCATCGCTTTGGCGCAACCGCAACCGCCGCGCGTCGTCGTCGCGAGACGCAAAGCTGTGGCGCGGCCCGCGCGACTCCTCGTCGAGCGTTTGCTGGCGCCGCGTGATGTCCGCGATGGCGTCGGCAAGCGCGCGCTTGGGGTGCGGCGCACGCGCCCCAACCGGAGAAGACGCGCTGGATCTGGTGCGAGCGTCCTCTTCGAGGCGCGCGGAAATCTCGGCAAGGCGCTGGTCGAGTCCGCTCAGCGCCTGCGCAAAGCCGTTGGCCCGGTCATCTCTCGACGGCCGATCGGCGCGTGACTCGTTTCGTGCGAGCGCGCTTCTGATCGGCCGCGGCTCGTCCGCGTCCCTCGGCCTGGCGCGCCGCGACTCGGTTCGCCCAAAGGTCTCGGAAGACGCGCCGATCTCTTCGTCGTCGACGCCCCTGCCGCCATTTTCGATGATTTCCGCGATGCTTTCGAGCGCCCGCGCGGTCTTGCGCTCGTTGGCTTCGGCGCGGCGTGCGATCGCAGCCACAGTCTCCTCGAGGCGCTCCTGCTCGTCCTCGCGTCGGCGCCCGCTCTCGATCATCTGGGCGAGGCTGTTCAAGGCTTTGGCTGTATGGCGTTCGCTCTCCGCCACCCGGTGCGCGACCATGGCGGCGGCCGTCTCCGCGATCTCATCGACGTCGACGATCGGCTCGTCCGGCGCGCGCGCCAGCTGTGGCGGCTCGCGCCCGGGGCCGCGATCGCGCGCGCCTTCGAGCGGCTGTTCGCGCCAATCGTCTTGGGAAGCGAATCGAGGGCTCGCGCGCTTCAGACGCCGCGTCACGGCCTCGAGCGGACTCTCCGCGGAAGCGTCGTCTTCCTCCCGGTCTTCGTCGAATTCGCGCGCGTCGTCCTCGTTCTCTTCCGCAAGGCTTCGCCCGAATCGCCGCGCGGTCTCCAGCCGCGGCCGTTGGGCGTCGCGGGCCGAAACCTTGAAGCGGCGGGAAAGCGGCTTGGTCATGAGGACATCCAGCGCATTCGGCCTGTTGCGGGCGATTTCTTTGAACTCACTCGCACGGACGCTGGAGCGGCTGAGATCGCGTGGAATTCACGGCGACCGACGACCGCTGCCCGGAAACTTTTCACTAGTCACAGTAAAGAAGACGTTAACCGCGTTAATTCCTGAGCCCGCTCCTTCCGCCGGGGTCGACCCGGCCGCCTGCGAATCACTCCCTGAGCGTTTTTTAGTTCAATGCGCCGGAGGCCAACAAAAAAGACGCGCGAGGGACTGAGCTCGCCCCGTGGTCCGCCCACAAACTGTTGCGCTCGCGTCAACGCGAACTATTGTGGGATTCGCCAGGACCTCGAACGGCGAACGCGAAGGTCGCGGGACGGTCGATAGAGGTCTTCACATACAACTGAGCTCAGCTGCAGGGGTTCACGATGGCATTCTATAAAGCGCCGGTCGGCAACGCGATCTTTCTGCTCGAAGAAGTGCTGAATTTCAAAGAATATGCACAACTACCTGGATTTGGCGACGTGACCGGCGAGACGCTGGAGCTGCTGCTGCGCGAATCGGCGAAGCTCAGCGAGGAGGTCGGGCAGCCGCTGAACAAGAGCGGCGACGCGGAGGGATGCGTGCGCAGTCCCGACGCGACCGTGAAGACTCCGAAGGGCTTCAAAGCCGCCTATCGCGCTCTCGCGGACGGCGGCTGGATCGGGCTGTCGGTCCCTCCCGAATATGGCGGGCAGGGGCTTCCCTATACGCTGACGGTCATCAACAATGAATTCGCCTCCTCCGCCAATATGTCGCTCGCGATGTATAGCGGGCTCACGCAGGCGGCGATGGCCGCGCTGCTGCGCTACGGCAGCGAGCAGCAAAAGCGCGTCTATCTGCCGAAGCTCGTCGCCGGCGACTGGACGGGGACCATGAATCTGACCGAGCCGCAATGCGGCACGGATCTCGGGCTTCTCAAGACCAAAGCGGCGCCGCTTCCTGACGGCGCCTATGCGATCACAGGGCAGAAGATCTTCATCTCCTCGGGCGAGCACGACCTCTCCGAGAACATCATCCATCTGGTGCTGGCCCGCATCCAGGGCGCGCCGGAGGGCGTCAAGGGCATCTCGCTCTTCATCGTGCCCAAGTTCGACGTGGGGCCGGACGGAACGCTCGGAGCGCGCAACGGCGTCGCCTGCGGCGCCATCGAGCGCAAGATGGGCATCCACGCCAACTCCACTTGCGTCATGGATTACGAGAACGCGCGCGGCTATCTGGTCGGCGAGCCGAATCGCGGCCTCAACGCCATGTTCGTCATGATGAACGAGGCGCGCCTCGGCGTCGCCGTGCAGGGACTCGCCCTGTCGGAGGTCGCCTACCAAAACGCCGCGCAATATGCGCGCGAGCGGCTGCAGGGGCGGGCGCTATCCGGCGCCAAGAATCCGGGCGGGCCGGCCGATCCGCTGCTGGTGCATCCCGACGTGCGGCGCATGCTGCTTGAGATCAAAGCCTTCAACGAAGCGGCGCGCGGCCTGGCGCTCGGCGCCGCGCTCGACAGCGACGTCGCGCACCGCGCGCAGGATCCGGCTCGGCGGCAGGCGGCGGAAGACAGGCTCGGCCTGCTGACGCCGGTGCTGAAGGGCGTTCTCACCGACACGGGATTCCAGAACGCCGTCGTGGCGCAGCAGGTGTTCGGCGGTTATGGCTATATCGCCGAGGGCGGCATGGAGCAGTTCGTGCGCGACGCCCGCATCACCATGATCTATGAGGGCGCGAACGGCGTGCAGGCGCTCGACCTCGTGGGCCGCAAGCTGCCGCGCGACGGCGGACGCGCCGTAATGGCCTATTTCAAGGAGATCGGCGGCTTCATCGAGTCCGCTTCGTCTGACGAGAGCCTGGCGCCTTATGTCAAGCCGTTGAAGGCGGCGCTCGACGACCTGCAGAAGGCGACGATGTGGCTCATGCAGCACGCGCTTGCAAAGCCCGACAACGCCGGCGCGGCGTCTTACGACTACATGCACCTCTTCGGCGCCGTGGCCTTGGGATATGTCTGGGGGCGAATCGCCAAGGCCGCGCTCGTCAAGATGAAGCGGGAGCCGGATCAGGAGGCCGCCATGCGGGCGAAGCTCGTCACCGGGCGATTCTACATGGAGCGCATGCTGCCTCAGACGGGCCTGCGCCTTGCGCGCATAACCACGGGGGCCGACACGATGATGGCGCTCGAGGCCGAGCAGTTCTAGCCCGTGCGGGAGCCAACGGATGGATCTTTCCGGCTATTCGCTGGAGACGATATTTCTGGCCAGCGCGATCGTCTTCCTGCTGGCCATAGAGCTCGGCCGCGCCTTTGGCGCCCGCGAGAGCAAGGACTCGAACATTTCCACGCTCGAGGCCGCGGTTCTCGGTCTCCTGGCGCTGATGATCAGCTTCACTTTCTCCATGGCGCTGAACCGATTCGAGGCGAGGCGCGAGGCGCTCCTCGCTGAGGCCAATGCGATCGGCACGACGGCGCTGCGCGCGCGGCTGCTGCCCGCGCCGCAGAGAGACGCGAGCCTCGCGCTGCTCCGGGACTACGTTCAAATTAGACTCGAGGTCGTCCAGGGAGAGGGCGCGCCAGCAGCGCTTCGGCGTTCGAGCGAGATTCAGGAGGCGTTATGGCGCGAGGCGCGGTCGCTCGCCGTCAAGGACAACGCGATGGTTCCGACCGGCCTGTTCATCCAGACGCTCAACGAGACTTTCGACGACCAGCAGAAGCGCCTGACGATTCTCGCGAACCGCGTGCCGAATATCGTCTTCCTCGCGCTTTACGGGGTTGCGGCAGTCGCCTTCGTCTTCACGGGCTATTCCGGCGCGCCCGGCAAGCTGAGCTGGCGTCCGCCCGCCTATGTCATGGCGACGCTCGTCGCAGGCGTGATCCTGCTCATTCAAGATCTGGACCGCCCGACCGCCGGCTTCATCGCCGTCAGCCAGCAGCCCATGATCGATACGGCGAAAGCGATCGACGGCTATTTGAGCGCGGCGAAAGCGGAGTCGTCGCCTCGGAAATAGCGCGTCATGCCCGCTTCCTGCGCATGGCCAGCGCCGACAGCGCGAGCGCTACGCCCACCACGGCGAGCAGAAGCGACGAGATCGCGTTGATCTGCGGTGAAACGCCCAGGCGCACCTGCGAATAAATGCGCATCGGCAGGGTCGTCGCGCCGGGGCCTGTCGTGAAGCTCGCGATGACGAGATCGTCGAGCGACAGCGCGAAAGAGAGCAGGAAGGCGCTCGCGAGCGCAGGCGCAATCGACGGCAGCGTCACGAGAACGAAGGCCTGCAGCGGCGTCGCGCCGAGGTCCATCGCCGCCTCCTCCTGCGCCGGATCGCAGCTGCGCAGCGCCGCGAGCAGCCCGACCGTCGCAAAGCACATCGTCAAGGTCGCATGGCCGATGACGAGCGTGACGAAGCCCCGCTCCAGGCCGAAGGACACGAAAGCGCTGAGCAGCGCCAGGCCCAGCACGACTTCGGGCAGCGCGAGGGGCGCGTGCACGGCGCCGAAGAACAGCGTGCGCGTGCGAAAGGCGCCGAAGCGCGCGAGCGCGACCGCCGCACAGAGGCCAAGCAGAGTCGCGAGCGTCGAAGAAAGCGCCGCGGCTTCCAAGCTGATTAGCGTCGCATGGCGCGTCGCCTGGTCTTCCAACAGCGAGGCGTACCACTTCGTCGAGAAGCCGCCCCAAACCGTCACGAGCCTGGAGGCGTTGAAGCTCATGACGACGAGGACGGCGATCGGTCCGTAGAGAAAAACGAATCCGGCGAAGAGGACGAGCGAGCGGAAAAGCGCGCCCATCTCAGCCTTCTCCCTCGGCGCGCAAGCGCTCGACGACGACGAGCGGGAGGATGAGCAGGGCGAGCAACAGAATCGCCACGGCGCTCGCCATCGGCCAGTCGCGGTTGGTGAAGAACTCGCTCCAGAGCGTGCGTCCGATCATCAGCGTCTGCGGCCCTCCGAGCACGTCGGGGATCACGAATTCGCCGACAGCCGGAATGAACACCATGAGCGAGCCGGCGACGGCGCCGCGCGCGGAGAGCGGAAGCGTGATGCGCCAGAAAATGTCGGCGGGCGAAGCGCCGAGATCCGCCGCGGCCTCGCGTAGCGCCGGGTCCTGACGCTCCAGCGCGGCATAGAGCGGCAGCAGCATGAAAGGCAGATAGCTGTATACCATGCCGATAACCACCGCCGTGCTCGTCGCATAAATTTCCAGCGGCGCGTCGATGAGATGCAGCGCCATCAGAGCGTGATTGATGAGCCCCTCGTCCTTGAGCAGCATGATCCAGGCGTAGACGCGGATCAGGAAGCTCGTCCAGAACGGCGCGATGGCGAGGCCGACGAGCAGAGGGCGCAGATGGCGCGGCGCGCGCGCCATGGCGAGCGCAAAGGGATAGGCGACGAGGAGCGTTAGCAGCGTCGAGATCGCCGCGAGCCAGAGCGAGGATAGATAGGAGTCGAGGTAGAGCGGATCGTCGATGAGCGCCCGATAGGTCTCGAGCGATAGCGCCTGCAGCTTCTCCAGCCAAAGCGCAGGGCCTTCGGCGAGGCTGAACAGCGGCTCGTAAGGCGGCCGCGCCTCGACCGGATGCGAGAGCGAGATTTTGAGGATCAACGCCATCGGCGCGAGGAAGAAGGCGAGGATCCAGAGGTAGGGAGCTGTGAGCACGATGCGCCGGCCGGGCGAAAACCTTGGCATCAGGCGCCCTCCGCAAAAACCGCGCCGGCGTTTGAGCCGATGTCGAGCCGGACTCGTTCGCTCGGCGCAAAACCGGCGTGCTTGGCGCAGGAGACGAGCAGCCGCGTCCCGTCGTCGAGCTTGACTCGCGCCTGCGTCGTCTCGCCCCGAAAGGCCGCGTCCTCGACCAGGCCGACGATCGCGCCGTCCGCGAGGTCGCGCGCGAGCGCGATGTGCTCGGGACGCAGCGACAGAAGCGCCTTCGCGCCGTTCTCCAGCGCGCAAGCTTCGCGCCTGATGCGCCCGAAGGGCGCGACGAAGAAGGCGCCCTCGGATGTCCGCTCGATGCGGCCGGAGAGGAAGTTCGTCGCGCCGACGAAGCCGGCGACGAAGCGGTTCGCGGGGCGCTCATATATCTCGATCGGCGCGCCGATCTGCTCGATGCGCCCGGCGCGCATCACTGCGATGCGGTTGGCGAGCGCCAGGGCTTCGTCCTGGTCGTGGGTGACGATGACGAAGCCCGTCTTGAGGCGTCGCTGGATGTCCTTCAACTGGAACTGCGTCTCTTCTCGCAGCTTGCGGTCCAACGCGCCGAGCGGCTCGTCGAGCAGCAGCAGCGCCGGCTTCGGCGCGAGCGCGCGGGCGAGCGCCACACGCTGGCGCTGGCCGCCGGAGAGTTGCTCGATGCGCCGCTTGCGCAGCTCCGAGAGCTGCACGATCTCCAGCAGCTCGGCGACCCGATTGCTCACCTCCTGGCGCTTCCAGCCCTGGCGGCGCAGCCCGAAAGCGATGTTGTCGAAGACGTCGAGGTGCGGAAACAGCGCGTAGGACTGGAACATCATGTTCGTCGGGCGGCGGTGCGGCGGCTCGTTCGAGACGTCGACGCCGTTGATCCGCACGCGCCCGCGATCCGCGCGCTCGAAACCGGCGACGAGCCGCATCAAGGTCGTCTTGCCGCAGCCTGAGGGCCCGAGCAGCGCGAAAAATTCGCCTTCGGCGATGTCGATCGAGACGTCGTCGAGAGCCGTGACGGCGCTGAAGCGCTTCGAGGCGTTCTCGACCTCAAGGAGCGGCCGCGCCGACATGGGCTAGGCCGCTCCCTTCTGATAGTCCTTGACGTCGGAAAAGGCGATCGCCGGATTGCGCTCCTCATCATAGCGCAGCGAATAAGCCGAGGGCGCAAGGAATACGGGATCGTCGTCGATGTCCTGCGCGATCGCGGAGAGGCTCGAATCGATGAATTTCTTGAGCGCGGTCTTGTCCTCGGAGGAGATCCAGCGGGCGAGCGTGAAGCGCGTGGTCTCGTAGCGGATCGGCAGCCCATATTCCGCATCTAGCCGCGTCGCGAGCACGTCGAGCTGCAGCGCACCGACGACGCCGACGATCGCGCCAGATCCATCCTGCGGCGTGAACAGCTGCACGACGCCTTCCTCGGCAAGCTGGCGCAGGGCTTCGCGCAGCTTCTTGGCCTTCATGGCGTCGCCGATGGCGATGCGCCGCAAAATCTCGGGCGCGAAGCTCGGCACGCCGCGAAAGGCGAGTTCCTCTCCCTCGGTCAGCGTGTCGCCGATGCGCAGCAGCCCGTGATTGGGAATGCCCACGACGTCGCCGGCATAGGCCTCGTCGGCGATGGAGCGGTCGCGCGCGAAGAAGAACTGCGGCGCCGTGATGCTGACGGCTTTGCCCGTGCGCACGAGCTTCGCCTTCATGCCGCGCGTCAGCCGCCCCGAGCAGACGCGCAGAAAGGCGATGCGGTCGCGGTGGTTCGGATCCATGTTCGCCTGAATCTTGAAGACGAAGCCGGTCATCTTCGGCTCGCCGGCCTCGACGCGGCGCTTGTCGGCGGCCTGGCCGCGCGGCGGCGGCGCATAGGCCGCCATCGCATCGAGCAGATCCTTGACCCCGAAGTTCTTCAGCGCGCTGCCGAAGAACGCCGGCGTCAGATGGCCCTCGCGGAAGGCCGCCAGATCGAAGGGCTTCGCGCCGGCCTCGGCGAGCTCCGCCTCCTCGCGCCAGGCCGCGGCCTCGAAGGGGGGGAGCAAAGCGGTCAGTGCGGGATCGTCGAGCCCCGTCACGGGCAGCGGCTCGTCGTCGCCCTCCAGCCGCCGCACGGTCTTGGTCGCGAAGCGATAGGTGCCGGCGAAGGTCTTGCCGCGGCTGATCGGCCAGGTGATGGGCGAGGCGTCGAGCGCCAGCGTCTTCTCGATCTCGTCCAGGAGCTCGAAGGGATCGCGGGCTTCGCGGTCGAGCTTGTTGACGAAGGTCACGATCGGGATGTCGCGCAGCCGGCACACCTCGAAGAGCTTGCGCGTGCGCGCCTCGATGCCTTTGGCCGCGTCGATGACCATGACCGCGGCGTCGACGGCGGAGAGCGTGCGATATGTGTCCTCGGAAAAGTCCTCGTGCCCAGGCGTGTCGAGCAGGTTGAAAACGCAACCGGCATATTCGAAGGTCATGACCGAGGTCACGACCGAGATGCCGCGCTCGCGTTCGATCGACATCCAGTCGGAACGGGTCTGCGCGCTGTTGCGCTTGGCGCGCACTTCACCTGCAAGCTGAATCGCGCCGCCATAGAGCAGCAGTTTTTCCGTGAGCGTGGTCTTGCCGGCGTCGGGATGCGAGATGATCGCGAAGGTGCGCCGCCGCGCGATGGGGTCGGCGAAACCGGCGGTTGCGGCGGGGGCGTTCATGAGGGGGGTCTGGGATCTCTCGGAGGTCGGGCGCGCCGCGGTATTAGCCCGATCCGCGCGCGGAAGCGAGTGGGATGCTTGGGACGGTGGGATGCTTGGGACTCGGCGTGACGAGCCTCTCGACGCCCAGAGCGCGCGATCAACCTTCAGCGGCCTATGGCTGCGTCTGAAGCCGCTGCAAGATGCGTCGCATCGCCGCGGAATTCGGCGGCAGTCGCATGATCAGCGCCTGCAAATTGGGCGACAGCGACGAGGGCGCAGCGGCGGTTGGCGTGACGGGCGGAGGCGATGCGACGGGCGCTGGCGGCGGCGCGGCCGGCGCCTCGGCCTGCGCCGAAGCAGGCTTTCCCCCGTCCGTCTTCGCCACGGCGGCGTTTTCCCCGTAGATGCGCACCCTGTCGCCTTCGGGCGCAACTTTATAGACGAAGTTGAAGTCCTTTTGAAAAAGGGCGTCAGAGACCACCTGCCGCAAGCTTCCCCTGAAGCTGCCCGACAGCGGTCGGTCGAGATCGACCGAGGATCGATAGTCGAGGTGGAACTTTCCCTTCAGCGCGGTCAAGAGCTCCTTGACGGAGCCGTCCTTCATGTCCACGCTGATCGCGCGGGCGTTCCCCCTTAGTCTTACCTCTGAGGCGGCGTCGGTAGGCCACGCTTGCACGAGCGTCAAGGCGCAGATCGCCGACAGGACGCGCGTCCTCCCACGAATTGATGCAGGGCCCATGGCCGACACTCGCCGCCTTCCCACGCGCGGAACGCACCAGCGCTAAAGATCGAATAAATTTTCATAACATCGTTCGAAAATCAAGTTGAAACGGTCCTGACGCAAAGGTTAACGCCAACGTTGCGACACAACTCTTCTCCAAGATCAGTTTGGCGACCGCGGAAGTTTGTCGCCACTGTTACCCACGCGAAATTGAAGCAGGGGGGCCGCCCCCGCCGATCGCCGCGGATCAAAGCCGATTTCGGTCAGGTCGACTTCGCCAGCAGCCGGGTCGTCGATTGTCCATCGACGAGCGTCGCGCGCAGGACTCGGCCGCCGCGCGCGCGCACGCCGTCGGCGCCGACGATCTCGTGCTCCTGATAGTCGGCGCCCTTGACCAGAACGTCCGGCTGCAGCGCCTCGAGCAGTTCGAGCGGCGTGTCCTCCCCGAACAGCACGACGGCGGCCACCCCTTTCAGCGCTCCCGCCACTTCGGCGCGCGCCTGCTCGCTCTGCACCGGCCTGGTCGGCCCCTTGAGCCGGCGGGTCGAGGCGTCCGAATTCAGCGCCAAGACGAGGCGGTCGCAAGCGGCGGAGGCCTGCGCGATCAGCGAGACATGGCCCGGATGCACGAGGTCGAAGCAGCCGTTGGCGACGCCCACGGAATAGCCCTGATCGCGCCAGGCGTTGCGCAGCGCGCAAGCGTCCTCCAGCGAGAGCAGCCGCCCGTCCTGGACATCCTCCATGTGCGAGGCCGCGAGCGACGCCAGGAGCTCCTGCGGAGTCAGGGCCGCGGTGCCGAACTTGCCGACGACGACGCCCGCGGCGTGATTTGCGATCTTCATCGCCTCGACCATCGGGAGATCGGCGGCGAGGCAGGCGGCCAGCATGGCGACGACGGTGTCGCCTGCGCCCGAGACGTCGAAGACCGCTTTCGCCGCGGTCGGAAGATGGATGGCCTCGCCCAAGCGGGAGAAATAGGACATGCCTTTCTCGGAGCGCGTGAGCAGGATGTCGCTTTCCGTCGCGTCGCGCGCCTTGGCTGCAGCCAGCGCCGCCTGCGCGTCCGTCTCGCAGGCGAGACCGGTCGCCGCCGCGAGCTCCGCGCGGTTCGGCGTGATGAGCGTCGCGCCCCGATAGGCTGAAAGGTCACGCCGCTTCGGATCGACGACGATCTGCTTGCCGTTCGCGTTCGCGTGCGCGATGCAGCTCGCGAGCACGCGATCCGTCAGCGCGCCCTTGCCGTAGTCCGAGAGCACCGCGATCTCGCAGGCGTCGATCGCCGCCCGCGCCGTCTCGATGAGGCGCGTCTCGAGCCGATTGTCGAGCGGATGGTCATCCTCGCGATCGATGCGCAGGATCTGCTGCGCCTGTCCGACGACGCGCAGCTTCCTGGTCGTGGCGCGTCCATCGGCGAGCAGGACGCCCGCGAGCTCAACGCCGCCGAAGGTTTGCAGCAAGGCGGCGAGCTCGCGAAAGGCTTCGTCGTCGCCGGCGACGCCGACGAGATGCGGCGCGGCGCCGATCGCCGCGATATTGGCCGCGACATTCGCCGCGCCGCCCGGCGCGGCCCGCTCGGACTTCCACTTGATGATGGGCACCGGCGCTTCCGGCGAGATGCGGTCGACGGCGCCATGCAGGTAGATGTCGAGAATGAGGTCGCCGATGACCGCGACCTTGCGGCTGGCCAGGCTTTGCACGAGCTTTGCGGCCATGACGGCTCCGGGGTTCAGGCGACGAGATCGTCAGCGGTAACGATCGGGGGCGGCGAGGTAGCGCTGCACGTAGCGCGAAACCCCATCTTCGAGCGTCGTGAAGGGGCGGTCGAACCCCGCCGCGCGAAGCCGATCGACCGACGCCTGCGTGAAATACTGATAGCGGTCGCGCAGCACTTCCGGCATCGGCTTGTAACGGATGTCCGCAGGCTTTCCCACCGCCGAGAACAGCGCCTCGGCGAGCTCGGCGAAGCTGCGCGCGACTCCCGTGCCGACGTTAAGCACGTCGACGATCGGCGCCGTCTCGAGCCCCCACATGACGATGTTCACGACGTCATCGACATAGATGAAGTCGCGACGCTGCCCGCCGTGCGGGACGCCTTCGCGATGACTCTCGAAGAGCGTCACGGTCTCGCCGCGGCGCGCCGCGCCGAAGAGCTTGCAGACGACGCTCGCCATGTCGCCCTTGTGATATTCGTTCTGCCCATAGACGTTGAAGAATTTGAGGCCGATGCATTTCGGCGGCAGCGCGCCGCCAGAGGCCTGGCGATGGGCGACGACGAGGTCGATCTGGTGCTTGCTCCACCCATAGAGATTGAGCGGACGAAGACGGCGCAGCGCTTGGAGCGAGAAGCCGTCGTCGAAGCCGTTCCCGCCGTCGCCATAGGTCGCCGCGGAAGAGGCGTAGACCAGGGGAACCTTGGCGCTGGCGCACCAATCGATGAGGCGCAGCGTGAACAGAAAATTCTTGCGCAGGATCTCGTCGCCGTCGACGACGGTCGTCGAGGAGTTGGCGCCCATGTGAATCACGGCCTCGACGTCGTTCTGGCGATCGAGCCATCCGGCAAGGTCCTCGGGAAAAACGAAATCGATGAAAATGCGTTTGCCGAGGTTCTGCCAGCGCAAGTCGTCGAGCAGCCAGTCGCAGAGAACGACATCCCTCACGCCGCGGTCGTTGAGCTCGGCGACGATGTTTGAGCCGATGAATCCTGCTGCGCCGGTCACCAAGATCACAATGTGCTCCTCTCAGGTCGATTGAAGCGAAAATTGCGAAATCTCCCGCCTCCGCGTCGAGAGGCTGTCGCGTCGCGCCCGCAGTTCTAGCTTATTTCACCAAGGTCGCAAGAACATGCCGCAGGCGTTCCGGCGCGCTCGCGGGGCGTGTCCGAGCGCCTGTCGCTTTTTCAGAGAGCGCAGGGTAGTTCTCGACGGGGCGGCGAAGAGACAAGTTCGACCATATTAATTTGAAAAAGTGCAATGTTTTGTCCTGATTCTGCCCGGGAGCCGCTGGAAAGCCGGTGTCCGACGCGAAGTTTCGGCCCCCTCGGCGCCGCGGGGCGCGCTTTTTGCGCGTTCTGGGCGAGCGCCAGAGCGGAGCGCGTTACTCGACCGATCCGGGACAGGTCGCCCAGAGATTGGCTCGATTTGAAACAGAGGGGCATGTCATGAGTTTCAGCTCGATCGTTCGCGCCGCCAGCGTTCTCGGATTGGCGGCGACGGGCGTCGTCGTCGCGCTTCCGGCGGACGCCTGGTACTATCGCGGCGGCGGCCATTACGTCGGCTATCGCTATGGCGGCTACCGCCACGGCTGGGTCGGCGCCGGCTACGGCTATCGTCACGGCTACTGGCGGCATGCCTACGGCCCGCGCTATGGGCTTTACGCAGGCCGCTACGCGTACCATCGTCGCTGGGCCTACGGCGGCTACTACGGCGGCGGCGATTACGGCGGGGTCGGCTATGCGGAAGGCGGCTACGCCGCGGCCCCGGCCTACGGAGACAGCTACACCAACGTCTACGCCGTGCCGACCACCGTCTATCAGCCGACCATCAGGACGAGCTACGTGCCGGTCACCGCCTACCAGCAGGTCAACTCGGTCGAATATGTGCCGACGACCCGATATCGTCTGATCACGCGCAGCTGCAACTGCGAATGGGGCGAGTAGCGGTCGTCGCCAAGTCTTGCTTCACGTTCGAGCCGGTCCGCCGCGCGATGAGCGACGGCGGACGGACGCTTTTTCCGATCCGCTGATATCAGAGCTTTGTGTCTCAGAGCTTTGTGCTTGATCCCCTGTCCGAATTCCCTAAGCTGTCCGGCAATGGCTCTCCCAAAAAAAGAAGGGGAGCGAATAACAAGGGAGGGGAACATGGCGCGGAGATTGACGGGAGCGTGCGCGCTCGCGCTCGGGGCGAGCTTGACCTTGCTGTCGGGCTGCGAGGGCGAGGGGGGAGACCCCGCGATGGGGCAGATCATGATGGACTGCCAGCTAAATGCTCACAACGCGCTTGAGACCTCGACCTTATCTGACGAACAGAGACATTTTGCGGTGGGAGAGCAGGTCGAACATTGTCTGAAGGAGATGGGGTTGCAGCCACTGAGCGCGGCCGGCAACGACGCGACGTGCTTCGAGGCGCCGAATTCGCCCGATGATGGCAAGGGCTTCATCAAGCCATTGCAAAAATGTTGGAAAAACCCCAAGGCGTCCAAGGGCTGACGCATCGCTCCCCGCTAGCGGCGAAAGCCCGGCGAGCGGAAACCGCATCAGGCGGAACTTGAAGGCTCTGGCGTGTTCTGCGGAGTCAGGGCGCGGGCGAGGCGCGCAGCTTCGTCCGTGCCGAGCCGGAATACGCTTCCGCTCTTGAGGACGATCTCCACGGCCTGGAGCCCGCTGACATTATAAAGCCAGCCGCGCGGCGTCTTGTGAATGCCCCATCCATACCACCAGGGATTGCGCACGGGCGTCACGCTCGCGATCTCGGCAAGCGGGACGCTGCGCCGCCAGAGGCCGAAGCCGAACCGCCAACTCAGGACCCCGGGCGCGACCTCGATCGTGAGCGTCGAGAAGGCGAGCGCCAGGAAGACCAGCACCGCCGCCAAAAGGGTGAGCGGCAGCGGATTGTCAATGATGAACCCCAGGCCGATCAGCGGCGCGACGGGAAGAATTGCGGCGACACGCAGCATCAGGCCAATTTGCGTGTGGCGGTAGGGAGCGAACATGGGCTATGCGCTTAAGGCTGGCTCGCGGCGAGACTGTGGCGATTCCCCAGCACGACGCGTTTTGGGGAGAACGTCGCTACGCCATGAAGAGGGCACTCACGGGGGTCGCTTTTCTCTCCTTTCTTGCGTCCGGCGCCGAGGCCGCTCCCGCCGCGACCTGCACACTCGATCGGGCGACGAAGACGACGCTGGATCGCGAGCCGTTCCTGCGCAACGGCTGGGGCCTGCTCTGGAACGTCGCCGCCAATCGCGTCGCCTATCTCCAGCCCGACTCGAAGGGCTACTACAAGATCTTCTTGATGCGGCCGGACGGGAGCGAGCGGCGCCGCCTGACCGCCAACCATCCCGAGCTTCCGGACAGGCATGAGGGGCCTGTCGCCTGGCGCCCGGATGGGCGATTCCTGCTATTTGCGGCGCAAAAGGCGAGCTGGAGCGGACGCCGGCTGTTCGGCGCGCCCGATTATGAAGCGCTGCCGGGCTTCGGCCGTCACAACGACCTGTGGCTGATTCAGGCCGACGGCGCTCGCGTCTGGCGCCTGACCGACGAGCCCGACGCGAGGGACGAGAGCGCCTTGGCGCCGATCTTCTCGCCGGACGGAAAAAAAGTCGCCTGGTCGGCGCGTCAGGAGGGCGGCAAATACGCGCTGAAGATCGCGGATTTGATCGTTGCTCCCGAACCGCATCTCGCCAATGTTAGGAGCTATCAGCCTGGCGGCCCCGCCTATTACGAGACCGGGGCCTTCTCGAGCGATGGCAAGACGCTGTTCTACGCGAGCGATCAGGACAGCCACAGTTTTTGGCGCAGCCAGATCCACGCGCTCGACCTTGCGAGCGGCGCGAGCCGGCGGCTCACGCAGGGCGACGACTACAACGAGCATCCCCGCATCGTGAAGACCCCCTCCGGCGAGTGGATCGTCTACATGAGCACGAAGAACGTCGTGCGGCGCCCGCTGCGCCTGATGCTCGGCACGGACTGGTGGGCGATGAAAGCGGACGGGAGCGCCGCCAAGCGGCTCACCACCATGAACGGGCCGCGCGAAAATAATCCAGAATTTGTCGAGGAGCCGCTCATCGCCACGGGCGTTACGACAAGCCCCGCGGGCGACTATCTGCTCGGCGACGTACAGGACAGCCTGCTGAAGCAAACGGGCTTTGTGATCGGCCTGCGCCTCCTTTGCGAATGAGGCGCGGCCTCATCAGCCCGGCGGCTGCTCGCGCGCGTGCGCCGGGCGCAGGCGCGTCAGCGCCGGGGGAGTCCAGCGCAGCAGGAGTTGTTGCAGCCGGTCGCCGTGTTTGTAGAGCAGGAGCCCCGCGCCGATGACGAGCAAGCCGACGCCGGAGAGCGCGAAGGGGAACAGGATCGAATCCTTGAAGACCTCATAGGCAAGGTGGCTGATGTAGAAGGTGACGCCGAGCCCGCCGAAGACGAGATACGCACGGCGCAGAAGCAGCACGCCGAGCAGAATGAGGCCGAGGTTGATGAGACAATAGACGGCCCTGCCGAATTCGAAGTCGCTGTGCCGCCAGGTCAGGCCGCCCCAAAAGGCCAGGAGGCCGAAGAGGTGGAGCCAGAAGGCGAAGTCGCCCTCCTTCCAGCGTTTCAGGTCCACGAGCCAGGCCGTGACGAGCATGGCGAGGCCGAACCAGAGGCTCACCCTCGCGCGCTCGTCCCAGCTGAAGCGCTCTTTCTCATAAAGCCATGGCGTCAGATCCATCGACATGTACCAGAGCGCGAAGGCGATGATCATGACGAGGAAGGGAAAGGGAAAAAAGACGAGCGCGAGGAGCCCGAAAGCGATCGTCGCGAGCTCCATGGGCAGCCAGCTCGATCGAATCCAGACAAAGAAGTCGTGGTAGTTCTGCGCCGCTCCCGGCTCGTAGCCGTAGAGCGACTGCAGAGCGAAGACGAAGAGCGGCGCCATGCCGACGGCGCAGGCGACGAGCAATCCCGCCGGCGTGCGCAGCGAGGGCCTCCGCCAGAGATGGCTTCCCGCTGCAAGAAAGAGCGCGGCGTAAACGAGCGCCGTGGCGAGCAGCGCCTTGGGGCCCCAGAGGCCGAAGGCGGTTGTCGAGAACAGACCCATCGCGCCGAGCACGATGAGCGCGCCGAGGTACCAGAGCACATGCACGAAATCGAGCCGCGGCGGTTTGTGCTGGGCTTGGGCCGCCTCTCGCCGCGCGCCGAGGAAAAGGCGCAGTCGTTCGAGCGTCGCGTCATCGAGCGCGCCGGCGTCGCGCGCCGCGTCTAGATCGTTCAGGTTGAAGTCGCCGCCGGCCATGAGTCCGCCCTCTTTGCTCGCCTTGCCGTCACGGCGCGGCGAATTCAGGGCGAGACGATGGACGGGAGGAGGCGGCGAGAGCTGGCGCGCCGCAGACACCGCGGCCCTTGCCGCGCCGAAGCGGCGGCGTTTCTCGATCGCGTCAGCACAGCATGCGCGCGCTTCGCCCTTGCTGTAGCAGATCGACTTAACAAAAGGAGCTCAAGGCAAGTATACGTAAACATCAATTCTTAATATTAACGATGTTTATGGTTTATGCTTGCTTAAAACATCGAATTTGACGAAATTTTGATCTTCAACGACGGGGGTCGTTCGGGGGCTCGGCGGAGGGAACAGTCCAGGCTGTTCCGCTTGATGTGCTTTTCAAAACCGTTCTCGGCCGTTGAGATAGTCGGCGCTCGCCTTGCAGCTTGGTCGCTTAGCCTTTCGGCGGCGCTACGCAAGGCCGTGCGCGATGTGCGTTCAGTTCAGCTTGCCGCGAGGACGACATGAGATTTGCACGTCAGAAGACCAACCAGACCCTTCACCGCGACGCGAGCCTCGGCCTCGCTTCGACCCAGAGCATCCAGCCGCCAGTCGCCTGGCCCGCTCGAAGAGGCGCGGGGCGCGGCCTATCGCTTCCATTGTCCATTCGGTCACCGAGAATCGTTCTCGTGTCTGTTCTCAGCCTGTCGGGCCCGGTCTCTGCGATGGCCCAAAGCCCCGTTTTCGTGATGGACGACACGACAAGCAGCGTGATGATAGGGCAGCAAAACACAAATGGATGGTATAATGGGCCGCTGCTCCAGAACAGCAACACTTGGATCGGCATCGGCGCAGGCGTCACCAATTCCGTGAGCGCGTCCAACAACGTAGGCGTCGGGTCTTCGGTCCTTTTCGCCCTGACGACCGGCGGCAGCAACACCGCAGTGGGCCAAGGCGCGCAAGCGTGTGAAACGACGGCCGGCAACAATACGTCGATCGGGCAGCTGGCCCTCACCAACAATTCGACTGGCCAAAACAACACCGCATTGGGAATGTACGCGCAGTACGGCGACGGCTGCACCAGCTCCGGCGACGACAACACCTCGTCTGGATTCTATTCGCTCTTCTCTGTAACTTCGGGATCGAACAACGTCGCCGACGGGTCATACGCTCTATATGCCAACACCACTGGCGGGACCAATGGAGCCTTCGGTTTCACCGCCTTGGCCAGCAACACGACAGGAAACGCCAATACGGCGGTGGGAACGGGCGCTCTCTATAGCAGCACGACGGGAGATGGGAACGTAGCCATCGGCGACGGGGCGCTGGGATCGGCCGTCACAGGAAATTATAATATAAGCCTGGGCCTGAACAGCGGATATAATTTGACGGGAGGCTCAAACAACATTTATCTGGGGTTGAACATCGCCGCAGACGATCCCAATGAAAACGAGAAGCTGAACATCGGAAACTTCATCAAGGCGGATCTGTCATGGTGGCATTTGCATTGGCTCGGGCGCAATCCGAGCCTCGTGAAGTGCCCGAACGGCTCGCTCATCGACGGAAACGCGACCGACATGAGCGGAACGGTTTTCGTCGCCGGCGCCAGCGCATCCTGCACGGTCAAATTCGCGAACGCCTTCTATTCGTTCAACCATTGTCGGGTGTTTCCGCACAGCCTCGGCAACCCGTTCAGCTACTCCTACTCCTTGTCCTCCATCGGCGTCTCGTTCACGGGCGGCGGGACGGGCGTAACGTTCGACTATGCTTGTGACGGCAAGTGAGCGCTGAGGGTCCCGTGGGCGCGTCGCGCTCGCATCTGGCCATGCGGGCGGGCGCTCCCACTAACCGGTCCACTTCGTAAAGAGCAAAATTTCTCATAGCCAACCGCCGCCGCCGTGCTATAAGCCGCGCCGGCGCCGCGTGGCGCGCGCCGCGCCTTCCCCTCCGACCCAGCTGGACGACATCCCGGCTCCTGGCCGCAGGGAGGGCGTAACCCAACACGCAGAACGAGGAAGTCCCGATGTCGATCACGGCCGAGCGCAAGCTGGCGCTCATCAAGGAATATGCGACCAAGCCCTCCGACACGGGCTCGCCCGAGGTTCAAGTGGCGATCCTCACCGAGCGCATCGCCAATCTGACCGAGCACTTCAAGTCGCACGTCAAGGACAACCACTCGCGCCGCGGCCTGTTGAAGCTGGTCTCGCAGCGCCGCCGCCTGCTGGATTATCTGAAGTCACGCGACGAACCCCGCTATCGCGGCCTCATCGAGCGACTCGGCATCCGCCGCTGACTGCGCCACAACCAGAGTCCGCGAGCCTTGAAAGCTCGCGCCGCCGGCCGCGGGCCCCGACGCGTCGAGGTCCGCCGCAGGCGTTTGCGCGTCGGCATGGGGCCGACGCGCCACCCCGGGCCTTACCCGAAGCCGGGGCAGGATCGCCGGGCGCTGCGTCTCTGTCCCGCAGCGCCCCGCCGTCTTGCTCCTGGCGACCCACCGGCCCCAAGCCATAAGAGAAAGCCATGAGTATGTTCGAGATCCACCGCGAAGAGCTCGACTGGTGCGGTCGCAAGCTCAGCCTGGAGACGGGCAAGATCGCACGCCAGGCCGATGGAGCCGTGCTCGCGACCTGGGGCGAGACCACCGTGCTCGCGACCGTCGTCTCCGCCAAGTCCGCAAAACCGGGCCAAGACTTCTTCCCGCTCACCGTCAACTACCAGGAGAAAGCCTTCGCCGCGGGCCGCATCCCCGGCGGCTATTTCAAGCGCGAGGGGCGCCCCTCCGAGCGCGAGACGCTGGTCTCCCGCCTGATCGACCGCCCGATCCGCCCGCTCTTCGCCGACGGCTACAAAAACGACACGCAGGTCATCATAACGGTGCTCTCGCACGACCTCGAGTCCGATCCCGACATCCTCTCCATGGTCGCGGCCTCTGCGGCGCTGACGCTCTCGGGCGCGCCCTTCATGGGCCCCATCGGGGCCGCGCGCGTCGGCCACATCAATGGCTCGCTGAAGCTTAATCCGACGATCGAGGAGATGAAGAACTCCGGCCTCGACCTTGTTGTCGCCGGCACCGGCGAAGCCGTGCTCATGGTCGAGTCGGAGGCCAAGGAGCTCTCCGAGGAGACGATGCTGGACGCCGTCATGACCGGCCATCGCGGCTTCCAGCCGGTCATCGACGCGATCATTCGCTTGGCCGAGCGCGCCGCCAAGGACCCGCGCGACTTCACTCCCCCGGACACGGACGCTGTATCGGCCGCGATCGCCGAGATCGCGGAAAAGGAGCTGCGCGAGGCCTATAAGCTCACGGTCAAGCAGGAGCGCTATGCCGCCGTCGACGCCGTGAAGGCGAAGGTTTTCGCGGCGCTCGCGCCGGAAGGCGGCGAGGCCAAGTTCGCCAAGGAGCAGATCGACGAGGCCTTCCACAGTCTGCAGGCCAAGGTCGTGCGCTGGAATATTTTGGACGAGGGCCTGCGCATCGACGGGCGCGACGTGAAGACCGTGCGCCCGATCGTCGCCGAGGTCGGCGTGCTGCCGCGCACGCACGGCTCGGCGCTCTTCACGCGCGGCGAGACGCAGGCGCTCGTCGTGGCCACCTTGGGCACCGGCGAGGACGAGCAGTTCGTCGACACGCTGGAGGGGACCTACAAGGAGCGCTTCCTGCTCCACTACAACTTTCCGCCCTATTCGGTCGGCGAGACGGGACGCCTCGGCTCGCCCGGGCGCCGCGAGATCGGCCATGGCAAGCTCGCCTGGCGCGCGCTGCGCCCGATGCTGCCCGCCCCGGCGGAGTTCCCTTACACGTTGCGCGTCGTCTCCGAGATCACCGAGTCGAACGGCTCCTCCTCCATGGCGACGGTCTGCGGCTCCTCGCTCGCGCTCATGGATGCGGGCGTGCCGATCAAGCGCCCGACCGCAGGCATCGCCATGGGCCTGATCCTGGAAGGCGAACGCTTCGCCGTTCTCTCCGACATCTTGGGCGACGAGGACCATCTCGGCGACATGGATTTCAAGGTCGCCGGCACCTCCGAGGGCGTGACCTCGCTGCAGATGGACATCAAGATCGCCGGCATCACCGAGGAAATCATGCGCGTCGCGCTGGCGCAGGCGCGCGACGGTCGTCTGCATATCCTCGGCGAGATGGCGAAGGCGATCAGCGCCTCGCGCGCCGAGCTCGGCGAATTCGCGCCGCGCATCGAGACGCTGAAAATCCCGACGGACAAGATCCGCGAGGTCATCGGCACGGGCGGCAAGGTCATCCGCGAGATCGTCGAGAAGACCGGGGCCAAGGTCAATATCGAGGACGACGGCACGGTGAAGGTGGCCTCGAGCGACGCCAACTCCATCAAGGCGGCGATCCAGTGGATCAAGTCGATCGCCTCCGATCCCGAGGTCGGCCAGATCTACGAGGGGACAGTCGTCAAGACCGCCGAGTTCGGCGCCTTCGTGAATTTCTTCGGCTCGCGCGATGGCCTCGTGCACATCTCGCAGCTCGCCGCGACGCGCGTCGCCAAGACGACCGACGTGGTGAAGGAGGGCGACAAGGTGAAGGTGAAGCTCCTCGGCTTCGACGACCGCGGCAAGGTGCGGCTGTCGATGCGGGTCGTGGACCAGAAGACGGGCGAGGACCTCGAGGGCAAGACCGCCAAGGCCGACGGAACCGGGGCGCAGCCGGTCGTGTGAAACCAAAGCGAAGGCGGGCCGCGGCCCGCCTTTTTCATGATTCGGCGTCTCGCTCGCGGATCGCCATCAGCAAATCCGTGACGAGTTCCGACTCCGGCGTTTCGTAAGGATTGTTGCGGTAGAGCTCCAGCACATAGCGGTCGTCGGCCTCATAACCGCTTGCCGGCAGCCATTCGCCGAAGAGGCGCGGGAAGGCGTCGGCGATTCCGGAATAGGGGCCGATGAGGCGATAGCTCGCATAGCGTCCGCCCTCGATCTGCAGAACTTCGAAATCGCCTGTCTTCGTCAGCGGCTCGCAAAGCGCGACGCCGGCGCGATAGGCGATGTTTCCGTTTGCGTCCGGCGCGTCGCGCGCCGCGCCGACGGCGAGCGTGATCTTCTCAGCCAGGCCGCGCTCGACCACGGCGCGCCAGAGCGCGCGCCACACGGTTCCAATCTCCGTGACCGGGCCTTCATAACGCTTCGCGTAGACGGTCAGCGGCGCCTGCCCGACGATATCGACCTTCTTAGGCTTGCTCCTTTGCTGATGGCGGCGCCGGGCCGCGTACGTAGTCGCCGGCGCTTTTGGCGTTTTCTTCCCCGACTGTCCCGGCTGCACGGCGATGGGCAAGGACTAGAACGAGGCCTACGCCTATGCGATTGAGGCGCTGAGCGAATGGGTCCACGATATGCGGGCCGAGGGCGAACTGCGGCAACCGAACTCGATCGAGGCGCTGCGGCGCGACCTGGATGTCTTGGCGACGCTCGCGGAAGGCGGCGTGTTTTTGGGGGTCCCGCTCGTCGAGGAATACGGGAGGCCGGTCAAGGCCAAAATCTCCTTGGATCGAGGCTTGCTTGACGCGATCGACGCGGCGGCGAAACGCGCCGGCCTTACGAGATCCGCATTTCTGGCGAGCGCTGCGGGGGAGAAGATCGCCGCCGGCGGTTGAAGACCGTGAAGTCGTGGCCGGCCTGCGCGCAAAACCATCTCGAAAGACTGAAAGAGCCATAACGGTGAGGCCGCCAACGCCGCCGTTGCGGGTCGCGACGGAAGCTATTTGACCCCGTCGCGTCAAAAAAGTCCCTGGACTGTGACAGGGAGAATCTGCAAAGTGCCGCAAAAAGGTCATGAAGCTGTTAAGCAGCTCGGCTTGAAAGGCGTGGCGTTCCAAGGGAGGATTAATGACGTCCGCAACCACCGCCGACATCGACGTCGGCCACGATCACGGGGCTAAGCCCAAACTCGATCACGCGATCGACATTCGCGCGATCCTGATTTTTCTGGCCATACTGGCCTGCGGCCTGGGATTTACGGCCTGGAGCATCTTTCTCGACATCCAGGCGACCGGCGTTCCGGTCACGACCTATCTGCCGTTCGTCCTGCTCGGCGTGGCGCTGCTGATCGCGCTCGGCTTCGAGTTCGTCAACGGTTTCCACGACACGGCCAACGCCGTGGCGACGGTCATCTACACGCATTCGCTGCCCGCGAACGTCGCCGTCGTGTACTCCGGCTTCTTCAACTTCCTCGGCGTTCTGGTGTCGAGCGGCGCGGTGGCTTTCAGCATCGTCTCGCTGCTGCCTGTCGAGCTCATCCTGCAGGTCGGCTCCAGCGCCGGCTTCGCGATGGTCTTCGCCCTGTTGATCGCGGCGATCATCTGGAACCTCGGCACCTGGTGGATGGGGCTGCCGGCTTCAAGCTCGCATACGCTCATCGGCTCGATCATCGGCGTCGGCATCGCCAATGCGCTGATGCGCGGACGCGACGGCACATCCGGCGTCGACTGGGGCAAGGCGATCGAGATCGGCTATTCGCTCCTGCTGTCGCCTCTCGTCGGCTTCGTTTGCGCGGCGCTGCTGCTGCTGGCCCTGAAATTGGTCGCGCGCCAGCCCGAGCTTTACCAGGAGCCCAAGGGCCAGAAGGCGCCGCCGTTGTGGATCCGCGGTCTGCTGATCCTGACCTGCACGGGCGTGTCCTTCGCGCATGGCTCCAACGACGGGCAAAAGGGCATGGGCCTCATCATGCTGATCCTGATCGGCACGGTCCCCACCGCCTATGCGCTGAACCGGGCCTTGCCGCCGAGCCATATCGCGGAGTTTGCCGCCGCCTCCGACGCGGCCTCCAAGGTCGTCGAGACTCACGCGGCCGGATACAGCATCCATGGCGATCCGCGTCCGGCGGTCACGGCCTACGTCTCGCGCCATGAGCTCAATGAAGGGACCTATCCGTCTCTGGCGGCGCTGATCCGCGACATCGCCCAGCAGGTCGAGAGCTATGGGGCGATCGCGCGCATTCCGGCGGCGGCGGTCGGAAACACCCGCAACGACATCTATCTCGCTTCCGAAGCCTTGCGCTTCCTGGCCAAGGACAAGGAGGCCCAGCTTTCGGACGGCGAGAAGCAGACGCTTTCGACCTACAAGAGCCAGATCGACCAGGCGACGAAGTTCATTCCGACCTGGGTCAAGGTCGCCGTCGCCATCGCGCTCGGCCTCGGCACGATGATCGGTTGGAAGCGCATCGTCGTGACCGTCGGCGAGAAGATCGGCAAACAGCACCTGACCTATGCGCAGGGAGCCTCCGCCGAGCTCGTAGCCGCCTCGACGATCGCAGCCGCCGACGTGTTCGGCCTGCCGGTCTCGACGACGCATGTGCTCTCGTCGGGCGTCGCGGGCGCCATGGCCGCGAATGGCTCAGGCCTGCAGTGGGCGACGGTGCGCAACCTGATCATGGCCTGGGTGCTCACGCTGCCCTGCGCCATCCTCTTGTCCGGCTCCCTCTACTTCGCGCTGAACCACCTGCTCGGCGGATTTGGCGGATTTGGCGGATAATCGAGCTTTGTCCGAGGCCGATGAAATCTGCGCCGCCCGGGCGGGTCCGGGCGGCGCGTCTTTTTTGGCGAGCCGGGGGAGTCCTCCCGCGATCCGGCGCGCTGATTTGAGGCGCCAATAGAAGAGACTCACAGCGACGACGACGCCTGGCTCCGAAGCGCCTTTCGCGCTTGCCAGAAATGCGACGATGTAACAAAATTCCCTGCAAAATTGCCGGCGCACTCGAGTCCGGCTGCAGGAGGAAAGTAAGCCATGTCGACAGTAAGCCGTCTCGCGCTCGTGCTGGCGGCGGCGCTCGCGCTCACGACGCACGCGGTCGCCGTCCAGAAGCTCGGCCCCTATTTCCCGATGCCGGCGGAGCTCGCCGTCACCGGCAACGCGCGCGAGACGCTGCTGAGGATGACCGCCGATTGGCTCAAGACCGGCCTCCAAAATCTCGATAAGGCGCAACAGCAGACCTCCGATGCTCTCGAGGCGGCGAAGGGCGCCAACGGCAAGCCCGAGGACATCTCGGCGCTGGAAACGAAGCTCAAGTCCCTCGACGCCGACATCGCCGCAACGAAGGAGGACATCGCCCTCGCGACCGACGAGAAGGATCTCTCCAAGGAGCGGCAACGCGAGCGCAAGCGGCTGATGATCCTCGTCGTCGATCAGTGGATCAACGAGATCGGGCGCCAAGCCACGCAGCAGCTCAAAAGGGCCCTGCTGTTGGACGGCAAGGAAGCGGAAATCGCCGAAAACCGGCACATCCAGCTTTCCGAGCAGGCCGACGCCCTGGAACGCGCCAAGCATGACGTGAGCATCGAAAACTGGGTGATCAGCCGTTAGTCGCGTCCGGTTGCCGGCGTCACCAGTCGATCGGAGTCTTGCCCTGCGCCTCCAGATAGGCGTTGGCTTTCGAGAAATGACGGCAGCCGAAGAAGCGCGTCGCCGAAAGCGGCGACGGATGGCCAGCTTCCAGCACGAGGTGCTTCCCGCGGTCGATGCCCGCCCCCTTGCGGCGCGCGTAATTGCCCCACAGCATGAACGCGAGGCCCTGGCGTTCGCGATCGAGCGCACGCACGGCGGCGTCCGTGAACTGTTCCCAGCCCCGGTTCTGGTGCGAGCCGGCGGCGCCGTCGCGCACCGTCAATGTCGCATTGAGCAACAGCACCCCCTGCCGCGCCCAGCGCGACAAGTCGGGATCGTGCGAGACCGGATGACCCAGATCTTCCTCGATCTCCCTGAAGATGTTGACGAGCGACGGCGGCGCCGGCACGCCGGCGTTCACCGCGAAGCAGAGCCCATTGGCCTGGCCGGGCCCATGATAGGGGTCCTGGCCGAGGATGACCACCTTGACGGCCTCGAAAGGGCATTCGTCGAAGGCCCTGAAGATCTGCGACGCAGGCGGGTAGACGCGACAGCTGGCGTATTGCGCATGCACGAAAAGGCGCAGCGACGCGAAATACGCCGCATCGAACTCGCCCGAAAGGCGGCGGCGCCAAGTTTCTTCTATGCGGACGGGCTTGCTCATGCCAAACGTCCTAGCACGCGCGCGCGATTTCACGCGCCGTCGAAATCGCGGCGCCGCGAAGCGCCCCCAGACTGTTTCGCGGTCGTCGTTGGTCGGTTATAAGGCGCCGAGGTGAAGGAGCTCCGGATGGCGCAAGTCGAAATCGAGAACCAGAACGGCGTCAAGAACGAGGAAAAACCTCGCGCCGCGCAGGCTGCGGCTGAGCTGCTGGCCGTGCGGCCCCCTGGCCGGAAGCGCCCGGGCTTCTTCGGCGTCCTCTTTCGCCTTATTTCGGCGCTCATCCTGCTGCTCGTCGCCGGCGGAGCGGCCGCAATTTACTTCAAGGACAAGGACGAGCGCCTGCGCGTCATCGCCGACTTTATTGAGAGCGCCGAGAAGGATCCGGGCGCCGCCGCGTCCGCGGCCTCGGAGCAGATCGAACGTTACGTCGCACAGCTGCTCGGCCAGGAGCCCGAGAAGCCCGCTTCACGAGTCGCGGGCCGCAAGTCGACGGTCGCGCCGACTCTTGTTCCGCTGGCCCAACGCCCGCCCGCGCAGCCTGCCCCGGTCGGGGAGGCGCCGACGCCCGCCCCCGCCGTCCCTGCGCAGGTCGCGGCGCCGCCGCCGGTCCAAGAGGTTTCACGCGAGGAGCTGGCCGAGCTGCGCGAAGAGATCGCGGCGCTCCGGCAGAACTTCGCCGCAGTCTCGGACGCCGGCCAGCAGGCGCTCGACACGGCGCGCGCGGCGCTCGAGGCGGCGAAGCAGGCGCAGCGCCCCGCGCCCGTGAAGACCGAAGGACAGGGTGATAAGCCCGCGGGCGGGGCCGCGCTCGCCGAGCTCAGCGACAGTGTGACCGCGCTCGAGGGCCGGATCGACGAGCTCGGCGACGAGATCACGCGCGTCAGGGAACGCCTCGAGCAGCCGAAAGAGACGACGCGCGCCGACTCGGAAACGCCGGTTGCTGCGCCTGCGCCGAAGGGCGAAGCGGCGAATACGTCGGGTGTCGAGTCGCTCGCCCTCGCCGAGCTTTTGTCGGAGGAACTGCGTCACGGCCGCCCCTTTGCTGCGGAAACGGCGGCGCTTGCCGAACGCGGCGCCGATCCACGCCTGCTCGCCGACCTCGAGCCTTTCGCCGAACAAGGCGCGCCGACGACGGCGAAACTGCTTGCAGAATTCGCGCCGATCGCACGCCGCCTGCTGGCCCTCCAGGGACCGGCCCCCGCCGGGGAGAGCTTCTGGGACGGCCTTTCGCGGGCGTTGAGCAAGCTCGTGCATGTCAAGAGCGGCGCGCCGGACGCCTCGTCCCTGGACGCACGGCTCGTCGAGGTCGAGGTCGCGCTCGCCCATGACGACGCCGCCGCGGCCGCGCAGGCCTTCTCGCGGCTTCCCCAAGACGCCGAGTCCCCCGCTTTCGGCGAGAAGCTCAACGCGCTCGCGCGGGCTCACGCTTCGTCGGCAGCGCTGATCGAGGGCGCAGTCGCCGGTCTCGGACACCTCAAGAATTAATTCGGGAACGCTCGACCATGTGGTTCGTGCTCGTCTTCATCGCCGCTGTCGCCGCCCTCGCCTACGGCCTCGAATGGGTCGTCGATCATCCAGGCTCGCTGACGCTGGTCTGGGGCGATTATCACATCGACACCACCATCGCGGCGGCCCTCGCGGCGATCGTCGTCGTCGTCATCGGCTTTCTGTTCCTCGGCTGGACTCTCTGGGCGATCCTCGGCGCGCCCTGGCGGATGAGCGCGGGCTGGGCGCGGCGCAGCCGGGAGAAGGGCTTTAAGGCCATCACCCGCGGCATCGCGGCCGTCGCCGCCGGCGACGCCAATCTCGCGCGCAAGGCGGCGCTGGAAGCGCAACGACACCTCCCCGCCGAACCCCTGACGAAATATCTGAGCGCGCAATCCGCTCAGCTCTCGGGCGACGCCGGAAAGGCTGAAGCCCATTTCCACGAGATGACGCTTCACGACGAGACGCGACTGCTCGGCCTGCGTGGACTGCACATCGAAGCGAAGCGTCGCGACGACGCTGAGGCGGCGCACCATTTCGCGAAGACCGCGCATGAGATCGCGCCGCTGCCCTGGGCCGGGGAAGCCGTGCTCGCCCATCACACGGCGCTGGGCGAATGGGACAGGGCCCGTGCGGTGATCGAGGAGAGCTTCAAGGCCAAGGCCATCGACTATGAGACGGCGCAGCGGTTGCGCGCCGTCATCGAAACGGCGCTCGCGACCGAGAAGCAGCGCGACGATCCGAACGAGGCGCTGCAGCTCGCGAAGCTGGCGCTGAAACGCCGTCCGAACTTCATCCCCGCCGCGGTCATCTCCGCGCGCATGCTGACGCGGCTCGGGCAGCGCAAGCAGGCGGTAAAGCTTATCATGCATGTCTGGGGCAAGGCGCCGCATCCCGAGCTCGGCGCGGCCTATCTCGAGGCGCTGGGATCGGAATCGAATACGCAGGCGCTGCAAGGCGTCGAGCATCTCGCCCGGCTCGCGCCCAATGCCCCGGAAAGCCGCCAGCTCGTGGCCCAGACGGCGCTGTCCGCACGCGCATTTGCGCGGGCGCGCGAGGCGCTCGCGCCGCTCGTCGCCG
>Ga0187784_10000450_pt1 | contig 30072 bp, 34 predicted proteins | sample 1015_SJ02_MP15_2_FD_132964 | JGI IMG/M metagenome (GOLD analysis project Ga0187784, IMG submission 132964) | Tropical peat soil microbial communities from peatlands in Department of Meta, Colombia - 1015_SJ02_MP15_20_MG | ecosystem: Environmental > Terrestrial > Soil > Wetlands > Peat | place... | reverse complement strand
GGGTGTCTATGCTGAAAACCGGGCGCTTCTCATCTTTCCAGTCAAACTTGTAGATGCCCATCTTTTCCCATTCGCTCTGCCATTTTTCCTCGATGGCGAGAATGTCGAACTCTTTCTGCAACGCCTTCATGCGTTAATGCATCCTTTCGTGAAATTTTGACCTACGAATAGTGGCTTCAGAAGATAATTAGCTTTCTGGGAATTGCCTTTTTGACGCCAGTGCGTGTGCTACGCGTAATGACCGTAGATGGCCATCTGCATTAGACAATCAACGGCTCCCGCGTCATTTAGCCAATTTGAGTTTTGAAACATAAAGACACTTCTGGCGGCGATGGTTGTGTTGTAAAAGAAGACTCCGACCATCCCGTAAGTTAATGCTGGTCCCTGTCCAATGCTGCCGCTGTTGTCTGTGTATATTTTGCCAGATGGTCCTATTTGCAGAGCTAAACCATAGTAGGTTCCGGATTGAAACACGAAGTTTGAATGAAAGCTGAAGTTCAGATCTTCTATAGGTCCGAGATAGTCTCCTGTGCCACTAGAACCTGACGCTGCGATCGTTGATGCATTCACCGTTAGTGAAGAAGCAAGTGGGGATCCAATAGGTAAACCAAGATAACTTTGCGTAGTCAGAGTGTAAACGTCTAGAGTAATGTCAGCAGTCACCGAGCCATTGTAAAGAAACAAGCATAGAGTGACATGGCTTATTCTGAAACTTGTCGGTGCATAGAAAACGCTGCCATGCGCACTTGTGCATGACGTTTGACTTGGTTGATGAGTGGAAAGGTAACCCCATAAATTGCCCGATTGTTGAGACGATCCTACATTGATGCCGTAATAGTCCACAAGTACTTCTCTGCTGGTGCGTAAGCTTTGAGAAATTTGCAGCGCTATCCCGGAGACGGTAACACCTATCACCATTATGCCGATAACTATCCCCACAATTACTTTCTTTCTAGTTGAAGGCTTCTCTTCTACTGGGACAGTCATTCCTTCTCTATCTTCTTCTCGCCATTATTCTTTTTCGTTGTGCTAAAAGTCTTTTTCTATTATCAATAAGCTCAACTTGCACGCGATTCTAGGGAGCGCGTGAATGCGAGAATGGAAACGTCGGAACTGATGATGTCTGTCTCGAACTCCGAAAAGCATAGAAACGAGAAGCCATAACTCTGGGCTATCTGTGAGGGGTCTCCAATGAATAGTGTCGCTGAGATCTTTAATCAAGCAAAGTTAGAGAACAGAAAGTTCCTGCTTGAGACTGAGGCGAAAACGGTCTGCTCTCATTACGGTATTCCTGTAACGAAGTTTATGTTGGCAAAGAAAGCAGAGGATGCGGCGAGTTTTGCTGAGAAGATCGGGTATCCAGTCGTGATGAAGATAGTTTCGCCTGATGTGGTTCACAAGTTTGATGTCGGCGGGGTTGTCTTAAACCTTAAAACGGCTAAGGAAGTTGAGAGTGCATTTAAGAAGGTTGTTGAAAACGTTAAGAAGCACAAGCCCGATGCCAACATCATAGGGGTTACGGTGCAGGAAATGGCGCCAGCCTCAACCGAAGTTATAGTTGGTGGGATTAAAGATCCGCAGTTCGGTCAGACTCTCATGTTTGGGCTCGGTGGAATTTTTGTGGAGATTCTGAAGGACGTCACGTTCAGAATTGCGCCTGTAACTGAGGAGGAGGCTAGAGAGATGATCACCGAAGTGAAGGCTTACCCGCTTCTGCAGGGGTACAGAGGCACACCGCCAGCTGATGTTAGTGCTATAATTAAAATAATTCTTGCTACGTCGAAGCTCATGATGAGTCACGGGGATATCAAGGAACTCGACTTGAACCCCATTATGGTCTATGAGAAAGGCGCAAAGACCGTTGATGCTAGAATAATTCTTGAATGATTATAAAGCAAGGGCGGTTGTATGGAAAACGAGTCCGAAACGGCAAGAGATATGCTCTTAGCTAAGGCGACGCGGATGGCAGCCTTGGTGAAGTATCAGGAGAAAGCCGTGGTGAGTCGGACGCTGATCGACAAGGACGCTGGAACTGTGACGCTGTTTGCCTTTGACGAGAACCAAGGACTTAGCGAACACACAGCACCTTACGACGCCATGATTCTTGTTCTTGAAGGCGAAGCAGAGGTTCTGATTGAAGGGAAACCAGTTCGGCTGAAGAAAGGCGAGATAACGATCATGCCCGCAAGCAAGCCGCACGCTGTAAAGGCGGTTAGCAAGTTCAAAATGCTTCTGGTCATGATCAGAGAATAAGCAAACGTGGATCTGGCATTCATAAAGCTTTTTATAGTAGACTGCAGTTCTGGGAGACTTGTCACATTAACTCATCACTGTATTAAAGTAGCTCTTGAAAAGCTCCTGAAAGACAGATGCGAATTTTGTGACAGGAGATAATATGATAAGTACGCAGTTAGAATGCTTCGATGACCTGCCACTGAGCAGGGAAGTTAAGAAAGCTATTGAAGAACTTGGGTTCAACAGTCTTTTTCCGATTCAGGCCCAAGCGATAACGCCCTTACTGGAGGGCAAAGACGTAATCGGACAAGCAAAAACAGGGACAGGCAAGACCGCGGCGTTTGGAATTCCGATGCTCGAACGCCTGAATCCAAAGGTCAACAGCGTTCAGGGTTTGATTTTGGAACCGACGCGTGAGCTGACCATACAAGTTGCGGAGCACATAAAACAGCTGGGCAAATACACAGGACTCAGAGTGTTAGCAATCTACGGCGGAGCATCTATACAGGAACAGATGCACGCGTTAGGTAATGGCGTTCACATCATAGTTGGCACTCCAGGACGAGTCATTGATCATCTGAAGAGACGGACGCTGAACCTTTCATCGGTAAAGATCGTCACTCTTGACGAAGCTGACAGAATGTTGGACATGGGATTCATAGACGACATACGATACATACTGTCTAGAGTGCCAACCGATAGGCAGACGAGTCTTTTCTCGGCAACGATAGACCAGAATGTTATGAACATGTGTCACAGGTACATGAAAAACCCCGAAGAAGTGCTCGTGAGCAAGGACGAGATAGCCCTCACGCAGATGAAACAGTACTACATGCTGGTAAACCAATACGACAAATTCGAGGCCCTGTGCAACATACTAGACCATAATCACATAGGCAGAGCGATAATTTTCTGCAGAATGCGCACAGAAGCAAGTATACTTGCCGACAAGTTGAGCGCCCAAGGATACGATGCGAAACCATTGCACGCAGGCTTCAGTCAGCCACAGAGAGATCATGTCATCGATAGCTTCAGAAAAGGCAGGCTAAAACTGCTCGTTGCCACAGACGTTGCCGCAAGAGGATTGGACATCGAGGGAGTAACGCACATAATAAACTACGACATTCCAATGGAAGCACTCGTCTATTTTCACCGAATCGGCCGAACTGCCAGAAAAGGACTCGACGGAACAGCCATATCACTCGTAGGCTACGGGGAAGTAACCGACTTCAACAACATAAAGGCCCTGACCAAAACTTCGATAGAAGAAATCGAACAATAGACTTGAACTCTCTGGGCGAAGGGCTAAATCATAATTAGTCCATTCGCCTAACAGGCTTTCTACGATAGAGGACTAGCGAAGAGGTGTAGAAATGTCTTGCTACGTTTACATCCTTCTCTGTAAAGGTGGCAGTTTCTACACCGGAGTCACCAAGAATGTGAACTCAAGAATGAGACTTCACGTCAACGGAAAAGGCGCCAGATACACGCGGATTCACAAGCCAGACAAAGTTGTCTACGTTGAGGCATTAGCATCAAGAGCAAAGGCCATGAGACGAGAAAGAGCCATCAAAAAAATGAACCGCAGCCAAAAAATTAGACTGATAAAATCACTAAAGAACCAAAATAAAACCAGACGTTCCTCTTCAAAAGAATCTAGATACATAGTAGCGCACAAAACCATTGAGAATCTATCCTTAGCGAGCAAACTGGATGGGGTCTAGAGAAGTTTAGCCTTCTACTTCAACCCTGGCTTTTTGGTGGTTTGGTTAGCCTTTTTATTTTCCTTTCATCCAATACGAGCCATACCAACGCGGCAAATAGGCATGCCCCTAACAGCACAGTGTAGATGTAAAAAAGCTTCATCACACTCGCTAAGGTTGTATCTATCCCACTCCACGGATAATTCACTATAATGTAGTACGACATGGCAATACCAATTAACAGAATCAATACGAAAAGAAACAGGACTAGAAGCCTCAGAGTAAAACCATTTTCACCATCAGAGGTCTCCAAGGGGTCTCGCCGAAAATACTTTAGCTTAACCAGATTTAAACCTTCATCGCGACAGAGACTCCGAAAACTTAAAAACAAGCAAGGACTCCAAATTGTGTCGCGTGCCGAGGTAGCTCAGCCTGGGAGAGCACCCGGCTGAAGACCGGGTTGTCGCCGGTTCAAACCCTGCCCTCGGCACCAAATAGCCTCAATTTGAGCTTGTTTTTATAGAATAGCCACGCATTGCGTCGTGATGCTTAGGAGAAGACGCAAGAAGACGTCGATCTGATTAAAATACATATACAAAGACATCCTACTTGAACCTGTTTGTGTTCGAATAGCGCGCGCTGATGAAGGCTTAGCCGTCGGAACGTCAGCGTTCGTTCTAAGCGAACATAAACTAAAGTCCCTTCGGACGAGTAGAGGTAGCAGTTATTCCTTTATACTCCTCGGGCGTGACGTGTTGGCTCTGCCATTTTTTGCTCCATTCAGCCATAGCTCTGTATGCGTCGACCAAGTCTATGCCCTTCGCTGTGAGTGAGTATTCGGTGTATGGAGGGGAGTCACCCTCTATGGTTTTTTCTACGACTTTGTTGTCGCATAGATTGGCAAGTTTTATGGATAGGGTTCTTGAGCTTATTGGCTTTAGCTCTCGCATTAATTCGTTGAATCTGCTAGGGCTCTTTCCAAAGGCTAGCTGTCCGATTATTAGGAGACTCCATTTATCGCCGATGATAGCAACAGTTTTCTCAATCATCGCCATCTTTTGCTCTTTACTTTTGCGACCTTGAACCATATTATTTCCCCTTAGCGCGCGCGCTTTTTTGGTTACTTACTTTACTTATGATAGCTTAATCAACTTAAATAGTTTAAGTAAAACACCTTTAATAAATCAGCTTGAGAGGTCTAAACTTGCTTTACTTACGGTTAGCTTAGATTTAAATAATTTACAAAGTAAAGTAACTGTATGATTTCATGGAGAGACTACGAAATATGAATTACACCGACGCAAAAAAAATCGTTGTAATGACTGGTGCCACATCTGGGATTGGTGCCAATGCGATCAAGCGAATTGCCGCCCAACCTAACATGCGTCTAATTATCGGCGCTCGAGGAGTGCATAGTGGGCCTGAAGGAGCAGAGGTCATCCCGCTTGATTTAGCCTCACTTGCCAGTGTCCGAAAATTCGCAGATGAGGTCAAACAGCGGCTGGGCAAGGCGCACATCGACATGTTGGTGCTCAATGCTGGAGTACAAACGATGGATGCGACGCAGCGAACGGTTGATGGGTTCGAAGTGACGTTTGCGGTCAACCATCTTGCTCATTACTTGTTAGCACGTCTGTTGGTGTCATGCATGGCAGACGACGGCAGATTAGTGATGACAACTAGTGATACACATGACCCCGCTAAGGGTGTTGGTGGACCCAAGACGCTTGAACCGGAGGCGCTGGCGCATCCTGATAAGCACCCGAGGTTTAGTGCGTATCCAGCATCCAAGCTCTGTGTCCTTTTAACGGCTCGATCCTTCGCCGCGCTAGCAGAGGTTCAGGCTCCTCATATTACGGTTATTGCCTACAATCCAGGCCTGACGTTGGGCACTGGGTTACAGCGCGATGCGCCCCGGGCCCTAAGGGGTTTCATGCGGGTCATGGGGCCTCCAATCTTTGGATTGGTTAGCCTATTTAGGCCTCAGTTTTATCCGGGTAACCCTAAGCGGTCAGGTGAAGTCCTTGCCCAGTTGGTTTTGGGAGAGATCAATCTACCTGCGGGCCGCGTTTATGCTTCGCTGGTTAGGGGCAAACTCACTTTCCCCGACCCATCCAAGTTGGCGCAGAGTGATGAGGCACGGGACTTGCTTTGGCGCGAAAGCGCTGTTATGGTCGGCATACATGCCGAGCCAGCTTGAAAATGACAGCTGCTTTCTTCGAAGCAGACGAAGAAATGAAGACCAAAATAATGGAAGTGCTATGAAAAAACGTTTTTCATACAAAAAGAGGGAAAGAGTAGGTTAAATTCTCCTCCAGAGTGGCGCATCCCCGCGAATTCGTAGCATTTCAACGACGGTGTAAACGACGGTGTGAAGCTAGCCCTCGGCACCAAATAGAATTCTCAAAAAACGCTCATTTGCACTCCTAGGATTTAAGGATCTAAATCGGTTTCCCCACCTAGGAGAACGGCGAATTGATTATATATAATTCCTTTAATTCTTGGTTCCTACTATGGAAACAAGGAATACGTACGCTTATCCGATAGATGAAAGAGACATCGTAAGAATGTTGACTACTGAGTCAGAATCTCACAGAGTGTTCAAGGAAAAAACCGGGTCTTTTGATTTGTCTAAAGCCGTCGATTTCTTGTGCAAAGAGGGTACTCCGATTAAGGCGGCCTTTGAAGGAAAAGTCGTCAAAATAAAAAATAATGTCAGATCAAAAGATATTCTTCCACTGGAGAAACAAGATGATAATCATGTAATCATCCGACATCTCCACGATGAGTTTTCGATATATAGCCATTTAACTTTTAGTGGAGCAAAAATATCTGGAGGTCAGATTGTTAATAGTGATGATCTAGTCGGATATAGTGGCCGCCCAGATTATGATGGTTTGTCTTGTGTTCACTTTATGGTGTATAGGTTCTTAGCTCCTCCGCCGTCGAGAGACTTGGCAAGCTTGGAAATTAGATGGAAAAGAGTCTAACGTTTTGTCCAGATTATTCTTTTTTCCGAACTCACGCTGAAGTCGTGCCTTTCGGGAGGCCACGCCTATGCCACAGGTTAAACCCTGCCCATTCATGTTTTTTGCTCAACTCCGGCCGCAAGGCCATCGCTAAGCACGTTCTTATACTAGAATACTAGCGCGCGCTTTCTAATACTCCCAGAAACCACCGTCAAAAGTAGGTTCGAACTTATTAATACCTCAACAGCTCCCTTTTTCTCTACATCGTCTCCAAGAGTTCCTTTAGCCCTTCAAGCATAATCTTCCAGTTCTTCTCAGAATGTTTACGAGAATCCTCGGTGGCTTTATTGTCTTGCGACAGAGAGACGATTGTCTTCAGTTTGTCTTTCGTAAGCTTGATAGTGACAGTGTGGTAATTTTCTGGAAGGTCTGGTTTGCCTGAGAGAGGGCTGAAGTGACTGTATTGAATTAAATCGTTCCGTTTCAGTTTGAGAATGACGCCTTTGTCCTGGTAACTCTTCCCTTTCCATTCTCCTTTCCAGATGATTTGGCTTCCCTCTTCCCATTCTGAAACAACTTCTGTTCCGAACATATATCGCTTGATTAATTTAGGTGCGATAAGCGCATTCCACACTCTTTCAACGGGCGCGTTGATGGAAACTGATGCCCTTGCAACAAGTTCCCTTTCTGTACTACTTCGTTTATTCATTTGAATCCCGACCTGAAGATTCTCTAAGGTGTTTATACATTTGTAGAATGATTGAAGCACTTTTCCTTTTTCATAAGCGCCTGACGCACGCGTCCATGATTGGTGAAATTCTGGAAGTTGGTCGCATGGGAAGCGTCTTATGGACTACCGTTCACTTTACTTTGTTAGGGCAAGTTAGGCAAATCGCTTAGGAGAGTTTAATCAATGAAGTTTGCTGGGAGAACAACCGTCGCAGTAGTGGAATTCGCGGACGAAAGAATTCTGATTGTTAAGAGGCGGACTGTTCCCTTCAAAGGTTACTGGGCTCTTCCCGGCGGAAGAGTTGAAGCTGGAGAGAGTGTCGAGGAGGCAATCGTGAGAGAAGTTAAGGAGGAAACAGGGCTTGACGTTGAAATCTTGAGGAAAATCGGCGAGTATCGCGAGAGGGGCTTCAAGGATGGAGTAGAATACGACTATTCACCTGCCTGTTTTCTCGTAAAACCGATTGGCGGAAAGATTCTGAGGCAGGAAAGCGAGATCGAAGAGATACAGCTAGTGAAGCTGGAAGAAGTACCAAAGAAGCTTGCATTTGTGCATTCGAGAATGATTGGCGATTATGCTAGCACTGCTAACTAGCAAACTTGGCAAAATCTAACTCTTGATTTATTACGCTTTCCGGGTTCCTTTCGGCACGTAATCGAAGAATCGTTCGGTCGTGTTTTCGAAGGTCCATTCGGCACGGATTCTTGTCTTCTTCTCAACCCGTCGCATTTCAGAAAGGAGCATGCGGTTTAGATCTCTTGCACTTTCTCCTTTGAGCGTAGCTTTGATGTCGAAACCATCTCCTGTAGGCTTGATGGTTCCTGCACCGCCGATTACTCGGTCAAGCACAGGTTTAATTGCTGATGGATTATCGCTGCTTATGCGGGCGGATAAGGCGAAGCTCTTCTCAAACATTTGCATTTAGCCTCCAGATAACCTCTGAGGATTTATGAACTCCACTCGTAAATAGAAAGTGCGTACCCACGACAACTGCTGTTTATTGGAGTCGTGAATATATCTATTTCTTCTTCAAAATATGCCTAGCTGACGGTATTAACTCCAGATCGTGAAGACAAAACTCGGAACAAAAGACTACTGAGAGTTCGAGCTTAAAACTTATTAAGAACTCGGCGGTTACGCACTTCACCTTATGAAATTCAGGTATTTGATCCCTTACATCGTCATTGCAGTGTTCCTGTATCAATTCGCTAAAGATTCGCTGAGTTACTCGTCTCCTTTTTTCGTGATGGGGACAAGGTATCTGATAGCTGGTTTGTTTTTGCTGTTGATTTCGAGACGTTTTCTGTTTAATAGAGATACGATTATCTTGTCGCTGCTCACGACGTCAAGTACCGTTCTGTGGGCGTATGGACTCGTGTACGTATCTCCTGCAGATTCAGCCGTTTTGAGTTATACTATGCCTCTGATATCGATCTTCTCTTCCTGGGCGCTGTTGAACGAAAAGGCAACGCTCAAGGAAGTAGTCGGAGCGGTGATAGGTTTTTCAGGAGTCGTGATCTTTTCAATACGCTTGCTCACGGGCTTCCTCTTGCTGGGTTCAGTCCTGACGCTTGTTAACGCGATTTTTTGGTCGCTATACTCGGTGTATTTCAGGAAAATGAAGGAAAACGATCCTGTCTCAGTTGTCGGCTCTCAGTTCTTGCTGGGTTCGCTTTTCATGCTGATCCTGTCCCCAATCGGTTTTAAGCTTAGTTTTACGGGCGAATTCGTCATAGACCTACTTTACCTTTCACTTCTAGGCGGAGTAGCACAATTTCTACTATGGGACTTGATGCTCAGAGAAGAAAAAATGAACATAGTGACGACATCGATTTTCGCAGTTCCTGCTCTAACCATGCTTGTACAAGCCTTGGAAACACTAACTGCGCCGTCTGTTCTGGCCATAGTGGGCGTTGCAATAATGTTTTTAGGCATATACATCTCGCAAAGCGTTAACAAGCCCGAAGCTTTAATGAGATCGAAAACCAACAGTTCAACGGCTCAAAAAGAATAACAACACTGTTTTTTCCAGACCTACCACAGGAAGCAGACTTCCGCTTTGGGTTTTCTCATCAAGTCGGCACAAGTGCTGTTTTCAAGCCAGCGCCGGTGAGAATTATCACGGTTTTCTCGTCTTCTGACGTTTCTCCGGAGTTGAACTGTTTTTGATATGCAGCATAGGCAACGGCTGAGCTTGGTTCAACGAAGAAACCGTGCCTAGCCAAAGTTTTGAAGGCGTCTAGTATTTCGTTTTCCTCAACTACCGCGGCATCTCCGTTCGATTCTTCCAACTGTTTGACCATTAGGTCCAGTAATGGAGGGTTCGTGCTAACCAAGGCGTCGGCGACCGATGCAATTTTTTCCGGAGGCTGATAGGGCATTTTTTTGATGCGATGGTAAAGTGGTGAAACCTGGCTAGTCTGGCAAGCAATTACTCGAGGCATTTCGTCTATTGCATTAGAAGCGAGGAGATGCTTGAAGCCGTATAGGACGCCTAGAAGCAGTGTTCCAGCTGAAACCGGCAGGTAGACCCTTTCTGGAGCGTTCCAGCCTGATTGCTCCACTATTTCGTAGGCTAGGGTTCTGATGCCGTCTCTGAAGAGTGGCTGATACAGATGTCCGATGTAGAACCCAGTTTGCCCTGCCTTTTGAGCCTCTTCGGCAACTTTGCTGCGAGAACCCGAGACTTTCATAACCGGCGTGCCGTAAGACTGGATTTGATTGAACTTTGGTCCCGAGACTATCTGTGGAACATAAATTGCGGCGTCTAATCCGGCACGGGCGCAATAAGCGGAGATGGATGCTCCAGCATTACCTGAAGAATCTTCAGTTACGCGACCTTTGGTTTTTTCCACTCGCTCGTGTATGGCGGAGATCAGGGTGGTTGACCCTCTGTCTTTAAACGACCCCGTGGGGTTTGAGCCTTCCAGCTTGAAGTAAACGTTGTTCGAAAACCTTACGAGCGGTGTCCAGCCTTCTCCCAGCGTTACAATTTCGCTCGGTTTGATGTATGGAAAAAAATCGACGTAGCGCCAGTGGCTGTAGTCTTTTTCTCGGATTCTCTGAGTTTGGAAGTCTATGTTTATTTCCGTATCCAACGGTTGTCCACAGTGAGTACAGACGTAGGCGAGTAAATCTGTGGACGGTTTGTCGCACTTGGAGCATCTGATTTCGAATTCCAAACCGCTACGAGCCTGCCCCGGCGTATGCACTTTGTTTTAGGATGTCCCAAGTTCTTTGAAGAATTCCATGATGTCAGTCGTGGGATTTCCGGCGTCATCCATGATTTTCTGCTTCGCTGGCGGATACTCAAAGTAGAAGGGAATTCTTTCAGCCCAGCGCTGTTCGAATGTTGGTACAAATTCGTTTTTGTAGAAGATGCCCGTCGGTATTCGATCGCCCCATTCTTGCGACTTGGCTATGGCCGCCACCTTCTTTTCCAATTCTTGATCAGGGTTATGCACGGTTGGATCGAAGCCCGTTTCCTCGAGCTTGTAGACTCTTGGTTGTGACTTGCCCGTTTTCGGGTCGATGCGATCTTCGCCGCTGTACCAAGCTCTGGTGTTCAGGTCGTTGTATGTGGGACATGGTTGCAAGATATCGATGAAGGCGAGGCCTTTGTGTTGAATGCCCTGTTTTATAGTGTCTTTTAGGTGCCTCACGTCAAAGGCGTAAGAGCGTGCAACAAACGTGTAGCCTGCTGCTAGCGCCAAAGCAATCGGGTTGACGGAATCGTTGATGTTTGGTCTAGGCAAAGACTTAGTCTGTAGACCACGCCGCAAAGTGGGCGAGGCTTGACCCTTAGTTAAACCATAAACGCCATTGTTATAGAACAGGTAGGTTATGTCCAGGTTTCTTCTGCCAGCAGCCACAAAGTGTCCGGCGCCTATGCCGAGACCGTCGCCATCTCCGCCCACAGCAATAACCTCCAAACCAGGGTTCGCAACCTTGATCCCTGTGGCAAAAGGAAGCGTTCTACCGTGAAGCGTGTGCACTCCGTAGGCTTTAACGAAATGAGGCGTCTTCCCAGCCTGACCAATCCCAGACACGATCACAATCCGATGAGGCTCAATCCCAAGCTCCGACAACGCCATATGAACAGCACTTAGTATGCCAAAGTCTCCACATCCTGGACACCAGTCCTCGAACACTTCGGTTCGATAATCAGCTACCTTAAGACCCATAAGTTAACACCTGCCTCTTCGGCGCCTTCCCCAGCAGAACAAGCTGCAACGCGGTATGCACTTCCGTCGTCGTCATAGGCCGCCCATTGTACTTCAAAATGTGAAAGTTCGTCGGAACTCCTGTCTTCTCCATTATCAAACCTCCAAGCTGTCCAGAATAATTCCCTTCAACGTCAATTACTTTCTTCGCGTTTCGAAGGGCATTCTCAAGATACTCCGCAGGAAGCGGATGCATCATGCGAACCTGAACAAACCCCAAGTTGTGACCTTCCGAAACAAGTCGACCCACTGCTTCAACCAAGGCGCCTTTAGGAGACCCCCAGCTCACTATCATGCTCTCTGCGTCCTTGTTCCCAAAGAAGTTGACTCTCTCGTCTATCGGCACTTCGTTATCAATGAGTTCCAGCTTCTTGTTTCGTTTCTCGACCATTCTTATCCGGTTGGTTGGTTCTTCGCTTATGTGACCGAACTCGTTATGTTCGTCGCCCGTTAGCCAGTGGATTCCGCCCTTCGTGCCTAGGAAAACCCTGGGGGATACGCCATTTTCTGTAAAGTTGAACCGCTTGTACTCCATGCTACTGAGCACCTCTGCACTCAATACCTCGCCTCGTTCAATTCTGACCTTGCTCGTATCGAAGTACGGAAAAGTGTGAGAGGTGTTTGCAAGCGCCTTGTCGATCAGGTGAATGACCGGCACCTGGTATTTCTCCGCGTAATTAAAGGCTTTCACTGCGTCATAGAAACACTCTTTGATGTCGCCTGACGCGAGCACGACACGTGCGAATTCTCCATGACCCGCATGAATGGCGAACCGCAAATCATCCTGTGCATGACGCGTAGGTAAGCCCGTTGCAGGGGCTCCGCGTTGATAGTAAGTGATGACCGAAGGTACTTCGTCCATTCCCGCCCAAGCTAAGCCTTCGACCATGAGAGCGAATCCTGGTCCCGACGTTGAAGTTGCAGCTCGTGCCCCGGCGAGCGCAGCGCCTGAAACCGTGTTGATGGCGGCGATTTCGTCTTCGGTCTGGAGCACGATACACGCTGCCTTGTCTGCCTCATTTCTGGTTTTGAGTATTTCGTGTGCCTCTATGTACTCGCTCTCGTCCGCGGCAGGGGTGATGGGATAGTAGACTTGAACCCGGCAACCTCCCAGTACTTTGCCGACTGCGACGGCCTGGTTTCCAGAGAGGAATATTCTTTTTTCTTTGAATTGATCTTGCTGTAGGGGCTGAGGGAGGTCGCGTTGCGAGTGAGCGAAGGGGCTTTGTAGGTTGTTTTTTGCGTAGTCGTAGGCTACCCTGTGCGCTGTGATGTTCATCTCGGCGATTTTTGCTTTGTCTCCGAAGACGGTCCCTATCGCTTTTTCGCCTAGAGCCGGTTCGTAGTTCAGGAGAGCTAGCGATATCGCCACAGTCAAGGTGTTGGTCATCCGAGTGAGCTGGGGTAACTGGGTTATTCCGAGTTTGTCTCCTATCTGTTTCAGCAACTCGCCATAGGGAACTCTGAAAACGGTTATGCCCTTCTTTTCAGCGTAGGCTAGAAGATCGCTTAGGTTGTTTCCGATTCCTTGTTTCTCAAGAAATTGATGCAATTCCTCTTTGAATTCGGATGGCAATTGCTTAATGCTAAAAACATCTGTCTCCGCCTCTCTGTCCACTATTATTCCGCCGTCTGGAACGACTTCGCTAAAATGCCTTACGACCGTCTCGGCGTCGAACGCCGCGAGCAGGTCAACATCGTTCACGTTCGCTCCGACATCGCGATCTGCAATTCGCAGATGGAAGTAGCTGTGCATTCCTTTGATGTTTGAGTGGTACTCTCTTCTGCCGAAAACATAAAGGCCCGACAGGCCGCAAGCTCTTCCGAAAACGTTTGCTGCGCTATCAACACCGCTGCCTTGGGGACCGCCAGCCATCCAGTTGAACTCTTTAAATTTGTCACTCATTTCAAATCACCGAACGATTGTTCTCGAAACAAATAACTGACTATTCTGGGTTGTTAGCCGCCGGTCGACTTGTCCGATCCTATGGCGCATCTGCAGAGCTCTATTTCGTCACAGTACGGACAGCGGCACTGACAATCATCTATGGGATATCCGCATCGCTCACAACGAGGGATTTCATCTTTGCGCATGCGAACTCACTCTATCAATTCTATGTTTTTTTCTAGAAGTTAAGACTTTTGGCGAGCACTCGCAGAAGATTGATTTACCAGCCTTCAGTAACCAGAGCCTAGTGAGGCAAATGGAATTAGATGAAGCACTAGAGGGCAGAAGAAGTATTCGAAACTACTTGCCCAAAGAAGTCCCTTTGAAACTAGTCAAGCAAGTAATCAAGGCTGCCACGCTAGCTCCCTCAGCAAAGAACGGTCAACAATGGCGGTTCACGGTGCTTGCAGGGAAAACAAAGAAGGAATTTACCGATTTCTTTATGCGCGAACTGGAAAAAACTTCAAAAAAGATTGGTAGAGAAAACATGGGATCCTCCTTCTCATCATGTGGCATCATGGAACAGGCACCCGTCTTGATAATGGTCTGGAACGCTGGAGAGAGAGGCTGGGAGACCGAGATCCAGAGCGTTGCGGCCGCGATCCAGAACATACTGCTCAAAGCGTATTCCATCGGATTGGGAACTCTTTGGATCGGTGACGTCTTCTATGCCCAAGATGCGTTGGAGCATTACTTCGATAAGCATTGGAAGTTGACCGCAGCTGTAGCGTTGGGATGGCCTGCTGAGACTCCCCCGCCTAGACCTAGAAAAACGATCGATGAAGTAGCCGAGTTCCTAGTTGGATAGTGTTTGGCCTCAAAGCATGAAATTGCGGGCGTTTAACAAGAATTTTATTTGTGAGAATACTTAAGAAATCAACGTGATCTTAATGGATGAACTTGAAGAGTTTAGACGCTACCGAGAGCGTATGAACAAACGTATTCTTTCTGCGGAAAATCTTGGGATCAAACGTTTCTTTGCGTTGGACAGTCGGGCTTACGGGAAGGGCGTTCTGCCCGTGAAAACGAAGGAGCTGTTAGGTCTCGTAGCTTCTACAGTGCTTCGCTGCGATGACTGCATAACCTACCACGTTATTCGTTGTGTTCAAGAGGACGTTTCTGACGAGGAGTTTTTCGAGGCATTTAACGTGGCACTTGTGGTTGGTGGTTCTATCACGATTCCTCACATAAGACGTGCTGTAGACATGCTCGGCCAGTGCAGGAAGAAACAGACGAAAGGTCAGTCTTTTGAGATTTAGTGTCTTCTAGAGCTTTAGGAATTTGCCGTTCTTGTAGAACAATTCTTCGTCCGCGTAGATTTCGCCGTCTTTCTTCATATCCTTAAGGATATCCCAGTGAATTGCAGACATGTTCACGCCGCCAGACTCTGGAATCGACCGACCTAGCGCCATGTGGACTGTCCCCCCGATCTTCTCGTCGAATAGCATGGCTTTCGTAAACTTTGTGATGCTGTAATTTGTTCCAACTGACGCTTCGCCCAACCTGTTTGCGCCTTCAACTTTCAGCAGTTCTTTCAGTAGATCTTCACCCTTCGATGCGGACGCTTTTACGACCTTCCCGCGTTTGAACCACAGTCGGATGTCTTCGATCTCGCGACCCATGTAGACTCCAGGATAATTGAACCTGACAGTGCCCTCCGCTGAATTCTCTGCAGGTCCCGTGAACACTTCGCCGTCAGGCATGTTCTTTTCGCCGCAGCAGTTAATCCATTTCCTGCCTTTCACGTTGAAAGTCAAGTCGGTATCCTCGCCCACTACGCGAATCTTGGAAGCCTCGTCCAAGAATTTGCAAATTTTATCCTGTTCTTTGCGTATCTTTACCCACTCCGCTATCGGATCTTTCTTGTTCACAAGACAGCTGGTGTACACGAAGTCTTCATACTCCGGCAACGCCATACCAGCCTCCGCAGCTTGAGCATTTATCGGGTAGGGCAGGCCTGTCCAACGAAGTTTTCCTTCCAACTCGCGCTTGAAGAAAACGTCCTGAACCTCCTTCCGGCTGGAGAACCATGTGCGAATTTTCGACGCGTCGATGCTTGCCAGTCTCTTTGGGTTCGGTTCACAGAAAAGGCGAATGTGCACGTCAAAATTTTCCGTGATGAAATTGTTGATCGGGGAAACGTACTTGATCTGATTGTCTTTCGCATACTTGAAAAAAGTGTATTGCACATCAAGGCTAGGCATAATCATCACGTGAGCACCAGCGAGCATGCATTCCTTGTATATTTCGTGGATCAAAGGGAACGCTTGATCACTGCCCTGGATTATCACGGTCTCTTTTGGCTTCACGTTGACGCTGTAGTGCACGCATAAATTGGCTAATTTTTCAATTCTCGGATCGGCCATTTGACTTCACTAGCTTGAGAACTGACTTAATCGTTGAGCCAAGCTTTAAGCTTTAGCGAACAGGCAAAGATCTATCATCACTCTTCAGCAGTCACTCTAACACTCCAATAGCGTTGACTATAGGTCCAAAGTCATGTGGATCAAGTCAATGTACTTGCCATTTTTGTAGACGCCTTTTGGGATTCTGCCGGCTTCTTTGAAACCCATTTTTCGGTAGAGGTGCTTGGCCATATCGTTGCTGTCGAAGACCTCTAGAACCAGTATTCTTAATCCTGCTATCGTTGATTCTTCGATAAGTGTCTGAATAATTTGCGCCCCTATGCCGATGTCTCTGTAGCCATGCTTTATGGCTATTCCGAGGCTTCCGACGTGACTCATCGGGTCCTCTTTCTTTCCTATTTCAGAATTAGCTATCACTTTGCCTCCAACTTCGGGTGCGCAATTGATTATTTCTTTCTTCTCTATCCGAGCGAGGTATCTGCCAAGCCATTCGGCTTCTTCAGCCTTTGTTACCTTTTTTGTGCGAGTGATGTCGGCGCCTTCTTCGACTAGAGAATTGATCACTTCGAGTAAATCATCCAGATCTTCCCATTTCACGGAACGCAGAACGACTTTTCGCCCATCCTTCGCCGTGAAAACTCTCGGTTTAATAGACATCTCACATCGTCCCTCTCGCGCAAAGATATTTTCAAGGCAGGCCTATTAAATTAGTTGCTTAACCATAACCGCTACGTTTTAGCTCTCCAATTTCCTCCTCCATCTGTCTGAATCCTACCTGTTTATGAGAATTTTGAGTTCGATAGGCAGCGGAACGGTTTTATTGTGATCCATTAATGGCGTGCTGGCATATGTTTCCAAAGCATGAATATCCAGATTCCTTAGGCGTATTTTGACGTTCAGATGTCTCCCAATTTGCCCTTCCGTAAATCGGCTGAAGTACACACCACTGGTGAAAGTGGCCTCCCGATAACGTCAACCCATTCGTCGTTACGAGACAAAAATGTGCTCCCGGCTACTGCACTTACTCAACGAGCATCCCCTGAGTTCATGCCAGATCAGTTCCGCTTTGAAGATTACTAGGACAGAAATATCCAAGCGATCTGAAGATTTGACTAAAATAGAGGCGATTAAGGAACAATCTGGAATTTATTCAGTCGCCTTCCCTATATTCTCAGGAGATGACATACTCCTTCTGAAGCGCGCAACAGACCCCGTTGCACAAGAGGTATCTGCCAGCATAGCGGCTCACAAAAAAGAACTCGATTCCGCAGCTCAGCATTTCTCTTCGTTTGATCAAGTCGGAAGCGCAGGCTAGGGTCTGGGATGGAATCTTCTAGAGTTCTGTATTGCTATCCTCGCATGCATTGTGTTGTTTATGATTCACGTCTCCCAATATTCAAACTATTGAAAGAAAAAGTTAATAGATTATCTGTGCATAATATGCAACCGAGGACGAGAGGGATACGTAACAAAAAAAAGTGCATGTTATGTGGTAGGTTTTTTGAAGGAGTAGGTCGGATATGTCCTGATTGTCTAAAACCTCGAAGCAGGACTGATCCAACTACACTCAAATCATCGTGACTATGCTGATCGAATAGGAAATCAGGGACAGCAGTGAAACAGGAAGACTTGCGAGCAAAAGTGTGTCATGTTTGCGGAACAACTGAAGACTTAGTTGCATGTCCAGCTTGTCATTGGTGGTTTTGTAAAGAGCACGACCTGCACGAATGCATGCCAGAACCGCAAACTCCAGTCCAGAGCGCGCGCGCTTTAGAATCGGCGCGGTCGCATCCAGAAGAAGAATACGAGAGAAAGTATTCGGTGTTTCAGCGCTTCTATAGACTTGTGGTTTCGCCATCTAAGGCTATGAAAGACATCGGACTTTGCCCCGACTATGGTGGGCCTTTGGTTCTAGTCATTCTCGAAATCATATTAGCGGCAGTTACAGTTTCGCTGGCCTTTCAAAAAATTCAGTGGACAGGTGACCCACAAATAATCTCTCAAGCCCAAAACGTGGTCACTACAATCATAACTATTACCGTGTTGCTCAGCTGGGTGCTTTTTCTTGCGTTCTGGTTGGTGAAGTCTTGGCTCGTGAAGGCTTCGTGCGATAGTGGAAGTAGTTGGTCATTCGGAACAGCAGCTTCGGTCACTGGGTACGCGTACGTTGCAGACATCATCTTCGGGGTCATAGGCTTGCTGGTCGTCTTTCCACTATTACCATCGTTGACTCTCAATGTCTCCGACCTTGATGCGGCGAGGCAAGCCCTAGCTAATTTTCAAGCTCAGGTGCTTTGGATCGAGCTTGCTGTAGGGATTCCAATTTATTTAATAGCGCTAATCTGGAAGTCTTATCTGGGGGCGCTGGGGACGAAGTTCGGCACCCGCGAACGATGCTCAATACGCCTAGGTTTCGTCGTATTCTTTATCCTTGCCCTGCTTGGATGGCTAATCTCTTTCCTCATGCGAGGCACTATCTGAAGCTGATTAAGCGCCCTGATATTCAAATCTAGAACTTCTTGTGAATATTGCGGTGCGGTAGGTAAAGTTTCATCCTCAAACCCAAACTCTTACACTATCATCTTGCGAAGAAGGCAAAGACGTATGATAATGACCGACAAAAAGATACAACCAGAGAATGATTGGGGAACAAACGCAAAGTTATTGCTAAGGCACCTGGGAGAAGTTAACTGGTTTGATGTTTACGATGAGTGTCAAGTAGATCCTCAATTGTACATTTCAAGAGGAGGCGTTTTTTCACACCTATACACCGACAGTCGAAAAGTTGACCTCGTTTGGTGCCGCCTAAAAGATGATATTTTACACCCCCTTCAAAAGAGTTAGCGCGCGATTGTGAGAAGCGTCTTAGGCGTGCTTGTCCTGATGACTGCCAAGGGTCTAATGCTCGGTGTAACAAGGAACGTTTGCGTAGTGGCTGGATTGTTAAGGTTGCCCATGATAGGTTTGGTCGTGTTGATGAGCGTAGGTCTGTGCTTGCGACGGCTCGTTACGAATTGGGGCATGCCACATACGAGAAGGTTTCTAAGCGTGTTCATGTCGTTACGTGGTTTGGTGTTTGTTCGTATCGTAAGTTGAAGTGGACGCCTGAAGATAGAGGACGTGTGTGTAAGTTGTGTGGTGGCGAGTTGGTGAGGGCGGTTTATGTTGGTCATGATGATTTTAAGAAGATGGATGATTATGGCTGGTCGGATTTTCTTGGTACGGATGGTAAGCCTCAATGGATTCCTATTGATGACGGGGGATAGTGAGAATCATGGGTAGGCATTCTAGTGGTGCGAGGCGTAAGCTGAAGTCTGAGCTATCTAAATTTGAGAAGTGTTCGGGTCATGGGTTTCGTTGTTCGTGTTGGCTCTACGAGAATAAGCCATGTGTTCTCGGGTTTAGTTCGTCTCGTCCTAAAGTTCGTGTTCCGCTTTGGGTAACAGAAGAGCGGTGTCCGTCTTGCGAGGTTCAGAAAAAGTTTGAACAAGAGATGTTTGAGGAAGATATGGAGATGGACGAGGAGATTTTAAAGGAGATGGACGAGGAGATTTTAAAGGAGATGGACGAGGAGATTTTAAAGGAGATGCACGAGGGTTATGTATGTCATCCTTAGGTGTGTGCGCTTATTTTGTCCTCCTTAGCTTTTCAGGAAGACCAGGCAGTTTCTTTATTTCTTCTTGCAGTCTAGATGCAAAATCGATTTTCTTATAGATCAAGTCACCCTGAGCAACAGGGGTCTTGTAACTGAGATCCGTTTCGACAACAACTCCTATTTTCTCTGGAACCCAATGACTTTCTTCCAAAGGATTAAGATGACTTATGTGAAACGGTTTGTCGATTGAAATATAATACATGAAAGTCTCAGGGCTTAACACGTCCCTTGCAAGATTGCGGACGCTCGTCGGAGAAAAGTCTCCCAATCTCCTCTCAGCAATCTTTAGGAGACGGAAACTCCTATAGGCTTTCTCGCGATCTCTTCCTCTCAAGCTAATATCTGCTATAGCTCTAGCTCTAATCCAGTTTTTTACCTCAATCGGGATCGAAGATGTGAATTGCCTCTCGACTCCTACGTTAACGCAAGTAGTGACTTTGTCGAGAGTCAGTTCGTCATAGATTTTTTCCAAGATAGCCATGTCTTTGATCGCCGAATCAATCCAGTAGCGGTCAACGTCACTTCCTCTTTGCGGGTCGTCAGGACAGTAAAGTTTCACGAGTCGTTCCAAAGCAACATCCGAAATTGAACCTTCAAGGATTATTAAGTATCTGTCGCTTGCGCCAAAAACTTTCGCATCTGCGACCCAATTTTGGTTTTTTAACTGCCAGTCAACTTCGACTCTGTCTAACGTCGTCCCATCAAAAACTTCCTTTATCGAATAGCCAGGATACGCTGGTATTTCGACATCTTTGAACTTGCGCTGGACTCCTTGAGGAATTTTGAACAACAACTTCATCTCAGTCGCTTTGGTCAGGTAGTTCACTCGGAGACTTTTGATTTCAGGCTTGTAGTTTTGCAACTTTTCCAGAAGTTTTTGGATTTTATCAACGAAATCTAGACTCTTGTTGGCATTATCTAAAACACCCACAGTCATCAATCCTCCAGTTTCAAGATATCCTTCTTCCACACGATGTTGATCGGAGTCTCGAACTCTTTTTGCTTCTCAGGGTCTCTTCTATCGATAACTTTCGTTCTGACTTCAATAGGTTGATACTCGTTGTCTAAGGAATCAGAATACCGCACTCTAATAACAAGCTCATCTGTTTTCTGCTTGATGGTTGCAACGACTTTTCCATCAACCATTTTTATGTCCTCAACGGGGTGTTTCTCACCGTAATAAAGCAATGCGGCAAGCACCAAGGATCTTAAACTTGAGTAAACTACCCTGTAGACTTCTTCCTGTTTCGCTTTATCTTTCATTATTTCTCTTAGAAGTTCAATCTCTTCTTTATCGAGCTCAAAGGGTAAGTTTTCCTGTGTAGGTGACTTGAGTATTTCATCGGCTACTTTCCTCACCAGTTCGTCATCCAGAAGTTCAATTCCTCCCTTCGACCTTAAAGGTTCATCATAAATTTTCAAGATTCTTTCAATTGTTTCTCTTAGAACCTTGAAGTACAATGAATCAGATTTCGAAATATAGCCGCCACTATGCAGGACTTCAGTAGTTGTATTGGCTGTCCCAAAGCCTTTATGTAAAATCTCAAGCGTGATGAGATCACTTAGATTGGTAGAGTTTGTTACGACAATTTCTTCTGGGAAGCCCACAAATTCCAATTTAGGTCTGACTATTCTAGTGTACAGAGTGACATTTTTGAGAGAGATCCCCTTCGTGTCTTGGAAATCAATTACAACCGCATCCCGTTGTTCAACGTCGTCAATGATCTTCCCGTACCTTAGGACAATACCGAAATAGTTGTTGCTCTTGAGATCCGCTACGCCAACAAAAATAGTTCTCTTGGTTTCGTCAAAAATGTAGTTTGTAAAATTCAGAGTATCATGCAATTTGTAGCCCTGCGGAATCGTAACGACAATTTTCGAAAGGTCTCTTTCTGGTTTCCACACACAGTGAATAGGAAAAACCTGCTTAGGAAGGACCCAGGGAGCAATGTATTCGTTCAGAATTTCCATTCTTGTTCCCTGATTTCTATCAACCACTTTGGCGGTTAAGTCTTGTGCTCGCATGAGAGCACGCACTGAATTTGAGTATTCCAACTACCATGTTTAATCGGATTTGACTTGCTTTTTTCAGTATTTTGCTTTTGCCAACACGAAGAGTTAAAAAGCGATGAATTAGAAAACAACTGGAAGGGAATCGAATTTGGATAGAAAACTCAAAATCATCTCAGAGCCGAAGCACAACGCCAGAGCTAGCGCGCAGGTTTGGCGGGGGAATCTTTCGGGATTAACGCAAGATTTATCAAAATTCAATGCATATTTTGAACCAAATTAATGAGGGAGGATCCTGTATGGCGATTCCTCGTGTGTTCGTGAGTTCAACTTGCTATGACTTACGATATATTCGAGAGAACTTGAAATTCTTCATAAAGAGCATGGGATTTGAACCAGTCTTAAGCGAAGGAGGCGGGATATTCTATGATCCAAGCAAACATGTTCACGACGCTTGCCTTGCAGAAGTCCCTAATTGCCAGATGTTTGTTTTGATAATAGGGGGAAGGTTTGGGAGCCAGTACAAAAGTGAACCTGAATCAATAGTAAACCATGAATATCGAGAGGCAGTGAACAAAAAGATACCTGTTTTCGCCATGGTTGAACAACAAGTACACGCAGAATATCGGGTCTATCAGAAAAACAAGGAGAACAAGAACCTAGACGTGTCGAAGATAGCTTATCCAGGTGTCGATTCAACGAAGATATTCAATTTCATGGAAGAAGTTCAAGGACAGGTCGTTAATAATGCACTTGTTCCCTTCTCCGAATACAACGAATTGGAATCATATCTGAAACAACAATGGGCTGGAATGATGTTCAGTTTTCTAACGAACAGAGCCGAAACGGAACGAATGATGAATACTCTAGATACCCTTACGACCATGAGCAATCGTATCGAATTTCTCTCAAAACAAATACTCTCCTCCGTTGGGAAAGATAAGGAAAAACTTATGGCCGAGCTTTACGAAGTTATTTCCAGATCTGACTTTTGGAAGAGACTACCGCTCTACATTGTTTTCAAAGGTATTCCGCTTGATAGCTTTCTGGAGGAAGACAATTTTCAAGGATTCCTTAAGAAAAGTGCTCCAAAAATCACTAGAACGCCCGACGCAGTGAGATATGAGTGGGGCGATTCGTTATGGTCGTTCCACCCATCAGAAGAAGAGTCTTTGATGAAGGATTATGAAAGAATGTATCAGAGATTGAGAGCAAATCTTCTGGACATCGTCCACAGATCAGGAAAAAACATTGCTGAGCTGACTGAAGAACGAAGAGACAACTCGGGAAAATGATACATGCTACCTACGGAAGGGCTTTAGATCGTCGCGTATCGGCTTTATGCGGAACGTGAGCATCGAGTGAGGCGACAGCCTCACGAGTGCGTTGCTAGTTCCAAATGGTGGGGTTCTTTTTGCTACTTTTTCTTTTGAAGAAAAGAGGAGAGTTTTGCGTAAGTGGTTAACACTTACGTTTACGGTATATTGCTGTTGTTGGGTCTATTGCTCTGACGAGTGTGTAGCCTTTTTCGATTGCTTTGCATTCTTCTTCGGTTGTTCTGGTGATTAGACTTATCCATTGGTCATCTTCTTCATAGTCTAAGACTATGGCTCGTATGTAGTGCATTGTAGTTTCGAGTTTTTTGTGTCTTAAGTGTCTCATTACTAGTATTGGGTCTCTGACGGGTAAACTTTTGTAGTATCGTTCGCCTGAGTAGTTTCTAAGGTTGCGAAGGTCTATTTTTAGGAGTTCCTTGTCGTTGAGTTTCTTGGCGGCTCTTGCCCTGAATTCTGACCATTTGACGCTTTGTGCGTGTGCTTTTGGAAAAGGATGTTCATCTGGATGCGTTGCAAGGTATTTTAGGAGAAGTTCTTTGGTTTGTGGTTTGAGTTTGTAGTTGGCTGATGCATGTCCTTTGACGCCTGTTATGGAGATTTCGCCTGTTTCTTTGTTTATTTTGTCCTGTGTGACTTGGTAGAGTTCTTTAGGTGAGCATCCTATTTCTGCTTGTATAGTGAATATGGTCACATAGTTTTCTGAAGAGTTGTCTATGATTGCTTGCACTTGGCGTGGTGTCGGAATTAGGGGTGTTTTCTCGACTACCCTGTAATAGGGTTTCTTCCATTGTATTCCGTTCTCTGCGCAGTATTTTTTATATGCATTGGCGTACTTGTTTTTTGTTGCATTGTCCATTTCTTTTTTCGTCTTCGGGTGTTTCATGTCTCTGATGAATGTTCCCGTTTCGATTGGGTCGTTGAGATTGCATTCTTGTGCTAATCGGGTTAAAGCGTAGCCTATGCGTTTGATTGTTTCGTCTCCACTTCCGCTACTTGCCTTCAATTTTATCAATGTGTAGGCTATTTTCTGCTCGATTTCTGGTGCGATAGGCTTTAATTGTTCAATTGCTGACTGTGATTCTGTTTGCGGTTGTAGTCTAGCCATCATTTTCCATTGGGAGGATGACGTCCCAGTCGGAAAATGACTAGAGTGGTTTAGGACGTCAGCCTGCCACGTTGAGAACCCGGGTTCAAATCCCGGCAACCGCACCATCTCTTTCTTTCAAAACACTTACTCACTGATTAATTGGAGAAGAACAGAAGATCATGGAGTAGAACTAAGTCGCCTTTGATTGGTAGAGGTTGCCTATGTGTTAAAGTACAAGGATAGCCTAGGTTTCTTGAATGCTACTAAGCCTTGCATGAGTTCTTGAAAGAGCGCGTGATTAATGGTTATAATAGCTGTCCTGGGAGCGAGTGGTTCAGGTAAAACCACGACGATTGAATACTTGATTTCCCATCTCGCCAAGGAAGGGTTTAGAATCGGCTCAATAAAGCATATCCATCGACCGGATTTTCCGATCGATACTGTGGGAAAAGATACGTGGAGATATACGAATGCTGGAGCTGTAGTAACGATGGCAATCGCTCCCAAAGAAATAGCAATTATCAAACGACCGACGGAACCATTTAGCAGTTTGGACCAAATTAACAGCTTATTGAAGAAAGAGAAGCTGGACGTAATATTTATTGAAGGCTTAAAATCCCTCGTGGCCCAGAGAAAAGACATACCAAAAATAATCACTTCAAGGAATCAACGAGACCTGAGAGAAATGCTGAATGAAACATCTCGGCCGATATTGGCCATTACAGGTTCGGTGGCAAAAAAGAAGGTTCAAACACGTGAATTCGAAACGCCCATAATCGATTTACCCGATGATGGAGAGTTGTTACTTAAAATAGTCAAAAATCATATCACACACAAGAATGAACGGTAAAGCGATCAGCAGTCGATAGGCAAGCGCGTTGGTGATGACTATTCGACTATCAGCCGATTAGCAGGAAGATCGAGCAATTTTTCGTATTCGTAGACAATTCGCGCAGTCAAGGTCCATGTTTCCAGCATCTCGCGATCTATAGCTACGACTTCATCGGCCAGTTTTAGAGAATCGCTTGAAAGTGTGCCATGAGGAAATCCGCCGACTATCGCTAAAGGATTCTTTTTGTCGATAAACGCTGAGATGCATTCCTGCAACGTCCTAAAGTCGCCTGTTCTGCTAAAAGCTATTGTGTAGTCGGGTTTTATCTTTTTTACCAATTTAGGCAGAGTTGTGTCCTCTGTTAAGGTAAGCAGTGGAGGACCATTTGAGGGAATTTGTCTAAGCTTGAAGAGTTGTTCAAACAATCCGACGAATCGGTCGTAGTTTCTGGGAAGCCTCGTTTCTGGTTTTATAGATATAATGTAATTCGAAACCGTGTGAACATACACTTGCAATAGTCCTTCCTTGTTCAGAGGTGAACCCAATCCCTCTAGCAACGAGAAGTGAACGATGTCAGGACGACCCCTCTTTTCACCGAATGGAAGATTCTTCATTACAGCATGATGATAAGAACGGTCCAAAAGAAGAAACTCAGCCTCCTTCCCTCTTTTTTCCTCGTACCGCCTAATCAGCGGATCATCCCATAACTGTCTAGGGATTGTTTCTAAGGCAGATTCAGCAAGAACTAAATTAAGCACCACTAAAGCCTCACGAATGAAAAAAAGGAAAAACTATCACAATAAAAGCATTTGCTCAAAATATCTCTCTTAGAACTTTAGGGTCGCTTTCATTTTCACTCGTCTCTCCATGAGTTGAGTGTTTGATCCTTCACAGAATTTAAAAGAAATAGCGTCGAAAGTTCGTTTGCTTGTGGTTCATTGCCCGCTATTGGTGAATAAGACTTTGCATTTACTTGGTCTTCCAAGAGGAATGGACCACAAGACCCCTTCCTACCTGAAATAGTGAAGGACTTGCGAGATCATGGAACAACGAGAGACGATTTTCAAGGAGCCCATTGGCGCTTGAAGCCGTGCGACTGGGGCGTGTACATGCGCTATTCATGAATGGTGACCAATTCCATACATGGTTGGTGACGCATTGAATAAGCCTGAGAAGCGCTCGAATAAACGAAAGAAGCCTGAAACAAACCCTAAGGCGCTCTCAGAAAAAGAATTCTTAGAAGTATACAACCTCTTGGAAGCCTTCGCAAGGCTGCTCGAAGAGGCACAACGCAAGCCTAAGCTACAGATCAAAGGGCAGCACGCCATGATGGCACGTGAGGTTAAAGTCGCACGTGGACCAAGGCATCTGGGCAGAGCGATTGCCAAGGCTGAGACTTGGCAGGAACGAGACCAAGTGTGCCGGCGTGTGAGCAGTTACTGCTTTGCTCGTGCGAAAGAAGCTCAAAACCGGGGCGATTCTAAAGGCGCTCAGCGGTGGGTGGCGCTTTCGCACCGATACTTTAAACTCGCCATGGACCCGAAGAAACAGGTCACAGAAGAAAAACTCAAAGAACTCGAGGACATGGTCTACAAGATTAAGGAACACCAGAAAGAAGACAAAGACAAGACGCCCAAATCTTGAGCCTAGTGTGTTGCGCGAGAAAGTAGGCCTCCAGCAGCGCGCCGTTCACTTCTTAACCGCTTCAATTATTATCGAATGTGGAATTTTTCTGTGTTTTCTCAGCGTTGGGTAATTTGAGACTCCTTTCGCGGTCGGTTTCGGTTCGACAAGTCTTCGAACCAACAAACCGCTATTGTATAATGCGCGGAAATAGTCTGTTAGAGTCCTGTGGAAGGATGTGGTTTGGAACGGTTTAAGGAGTCGCTGCATGTCCCACGTGTTCTCGCACCGAAGAATGCCGAAATACCTTCTCACCTCGAAGTACAGAGCTTTTCTCTGAGGCGAGTTCTCTGTTCCTTGTTCATACTTCCAATCTCCAACGTGTTGACCATTTGCCGTAACTATCCCCCACTCGAAACAAGGATGAGTTATCGAAAAGATGAACCTTCCGCTCTTCTTTAAAACTCTGGCAACCTCACGCACAGCCTCTTCATAGTCTTCGATGTCCATGAGCGCCATAAAACACGTGACACCATCAAATTGATCGTTCTGAAACTCTCTCAGGCAGGCTGCATCTGAAACGTAATACTTGATGCCCAACTTATCCGTCTTTTCTTCCTGTCTTGCGAGATCTATCATCCTCTTCGAGAAATCCACGCCGACCACTCTGGCACCCTTTTTGGCCAGAGTCCGCGTGTTGGAGCCTTCACCACAGGCCAAGTCTAGAATTCGTTCACCTCTACGTTTCCAAGCAAGTTGAAGAAAGCAGGATTGTTCATCTCTTCCCGGTAAGAGTCCTTGCCTTCGCGAACAAAGTCCGCCCAAGACTCTAAGGCCGCATCCCATTCTCCAGATAACCCGGTACCTTTAGCCATAAAACCATCGATCAAAGAATCTCTCGTAACAAAATATAAGCTTGCGGATGAACACAGCGCGGGTCAAAATCGCCTCAGTTATTCTAAGCTTAGAGCGTTTATTCAAAAGCCATAAAACCGTGAAAAATAGAATCTATGCCAACTCGTCTTCAGTATTCTTGTTCGCGCGCGCTACGTACTCGTAATTCGACCCATCAGCGAACTCCACCGTGTCCCCAACAAGGCGTCTATTGGGACCCTTGTAAACGATTCTTGATTTCAAAACTTTACACTATCGAACTTGCTCACAACATCCTCCAGCCAAGCCCTGGATTATTTTAATAGTTGCTAGCGCCCGCTTTTGCCACTATATTTAGACTTGCAAGCGGGCTCATCGGCTGTAAAGTTGAGAGACTTCCGTAAGACGCAACCGTTTCCCATCCCGCGTTTCTGAGAAGAGAGGCAAGCTCGTAAAGGCTGTAAATGTGATGGCCAAAGTCTACGCGGTTTATGAATCTCAAATCCTGCCCGTGTTTTCTATAGAACGCCCAAGAAGTGCTCATCTGCGATGCCATTGGGTCATACTTTCGATTCTCCAGCATGACGACGTCGTCCAACTCCGCGTAAGATGTAGGAGTAAACTTTACAGAAAGGAAATCGCTGTGCATGGTCTCAGCTACAAACAGGATAGCACCTTCTCTCGAAAGCTCTCGTGCTTGTTTGAATATGCGAAGATCATCTTCTTGTGAATAGTACCCGATGGACGTCCAAGCATTAACAACGACATCGAAAAGCCCCCGATTGTCTCCGACGATTTTTTTCAGCCTTCTGACATCTCCTTCCAGAAAAGTGATCGAGTCAGAGACCTTGTGCTCCTTCGCTTTTTTCTTTGCATCCTCGAGGAATGCTCTTGAAATGTCAACGCCCACTGCCTTGAATCCTCTCTTAGCCATATGAACCGAGATGCGCCCGTTCCCGCAACACAAGTCAAGCAGATTTCCGGAGGCGATCCCAAAGCCATTGAGCAGTCTTATCATCCCATCGACTAGCTCTTCTGTTTGAGACCAACGTGCATCCATGGATCTTAGAAACAAGTCAGCATGATCAATGAACAACTTCCTAATCCAATCGCTCATGCTTCTAGATAAAGCGCCCACTTTTAAAAACAGTTTTGACCGATCACAAAACTTGAGAACCACGAATTCACTCGTTAAGTTTGAACCTGCGATAGAAGATGTATTCCTTGCTCCTAAGTATCCCCCTTCTCTGTATCCGCGTTTTCTGAAGTAGCCTGGGCTGCGGGATGATTGGCATAGAAAACGATACCAACGCGTACCAGGCTCTTCATTCAATGGCTCCAGTTGAAAGAATGAGCGAGCGCACTTTTCGACTGATCAAGATTAGCCACGCTATGAATAGAAGAAGTGCTAGAGACACTAGCATCTGAGAAGTCATTGTCGCATCTACGTACTCCGCATGGCCATCCGACGAAAGTTAACAGTCAGAACTCTCCCACGACAAGTCACCGGAACCCTTTTTTCGATTCTTCCTTGTGCTCACTGAGGACCAGAGGAGCTGAAGAGAGAAGGAGAAAGGGAGGAGAAAATAGTCTCCAACCACTCTGGTCCGTTGCGAGCGCCTTTTGGGGAAGGACTTGTTGCAGACTTGTCTCAGCCTGCGAAAAAACCTCAACAACTAGTAGCTATTAACAGGTTTTTCAGAATTATGTCCAAATCTGTTCGAAATCTAATCGTGACCTGCTGCTTTAGTTTGGTCTGTGCAGCCATTTTGTTCTTCTTGGCAGGGAATCGCCCACCGGGTTGATCTTAGAGAGAGTGCGCTAATACGTTTAGGTTTGAATTCGTTTTCTCATCTTGAGCGCGAATCTTCCTTCCGCAAATATTTTGAAGCCAAAGCTCTGGTATAGACGCTGCGCAGGAATGTTGCCCTTCAGCACGGAGAGTTGCAGCCACTTCATCTTCATCTTCTTGCACAATTTTTCTGCCAACTCGAGAATGAAACGACCCACGCCCAGTCTTCTGTAGTCTGGAGAAACCGCCAAAGCGCTTATGAGAAGCGTATCGCCTCTTGCCCGCAGCACGAAAATCCCTGCTACGCGATTTCCAAGTTTGACAAAGTATCTCTTTCTTCTAGTGTTGTAGACCTCTGCAAGTAGCATGTAGGGAACGGCGATCAAGGGTTTTAGCGGTCGAGGGTTACCGCAAAACATGGCTCCGCCGTTTTCACTGTTCCAAAAGAAACGAAATTCCTGAAAATCAAACGTCAAAAGCCGAAGCCTGCCGACAGATTCCGTCCTCAAAATAGTTGAAACATCCCTCAAACTTTTCTTCCAACCATAGAATAGAATCAACCCTAAACTTATAAAAATGAATAGCGCGCGCTTGATGCATGCCTAACGACAGAGCATCATCATCAAGTATTGCCCCTGCGCCTTAAGAAATCTAACGTGCCCACGCTTCTATGTGCGTCCTGCTATACT
>Ga0187784_10000449_pt1 | contig 30116 bp, 17 predicted proteins | sample 1015_SJ02_MP15_2_FD_132964 | JGI IMG/M metagenome (GOLD analysis project Ga0187784, IMG submission 132964) | Tropical peat soil microbial communities from peatlands in Department of Meta, Colombia - 1015_SJ02_MP15_20_MG | ecosystem: Environmental > Terrestrial > Soil > Wetlands > Peat | place... | reverse complement strand
GTGAACGACTTCGGGGGGAAAAATCTCTACCACAACCACGGCAACGGCACGTTCACAGATATCGCCGAGGAAGCGGGGGTTGTGGACGTAGGCCCGGGGATGAGTTCCTGCTGGTTCGATTACGACAACGATCTGAACTTCGACCTCTACGTCTCGGACATGTGGGAAGCTTCCGGCATGCGCTTGACCTCGCAGATGAGTTTTCTGGAACGAATGCCCGCGGACGTCCGTGAGTTGTTCCGTCACCATGCCAAAGGGAATTCGCTTTTCCGCAACCTCGGCAACGGCCGCTTCCAGGATCGCAGCGCTGCGGCGGGGATAGAAAAGGCGGGGTGGTCATGGTCCTGCCACGCCTGGGATTTTGCCCACGATGGGCGCTCGCACCTTTACATCGCTACCGGGATGATTTCCGGCCCCACGCACGATGACCTGGAAAGCTTCTTCTGGCAACAAGTGGTTTCGCAGTCTCCGGCGGACGCTCATCCCACCGTCCCTTACGAACTCGGCTGGAACGCCATCAACGAGCTGATTCGCTCCGACGGAACCTGGGCAGGCTATCTGCGCAACGTCTTCTTCCACAACAACGGAGACGGCACCTTTTCCGATGTTTCCGGCGCGGTCGGCCTGGATTTTCCCGATGACAGCCGAGCCTTCGCCCTCGCCGACTTCGATCATGACGGGCGTTTGGAGATCGCTCTGAAGAATCGGACGGGGCCACAGTTGCGCATCCTGCGCTGCGAAGCGGCCAATCTCGGCAACACGCTCGCTCTTCGCCTGCGTGGTACGAAAAGCAACCGCGACGCTGTCGGCGCGGTGGCCGTCCTCCAGACCACCGAGGAACGGCAGATGAAAGTCCTCCAGGCCGGCTCGGGCTTCCCTTCGCAGCACACGAAGGAGATGTTCTTTGGCATCGGCAAGGCCGTTTCCGCCAGCGCCGAAATTCGCTGGCCCAACGGCAACGTGCAACGCTTTGAAGGGTTGCCTGCGAATCATCGCGTCGAGATTGAAGAGGGCTCAGACAAATTCCGGGCGGTGGCGTTTCATCCCCATCAACCTCTTTCTGTGATTCCCCCACCGCCAGCGGCCGAACCGCCTCCCGCCACCTATGAAACCTGGTTGATAGATCCCATCCTGGCCCCCGATTTCGAACTGGAGGATCTCACCGGGCGGAAGCACCGTCTATCGGATTCGAAAGGTAAAGAGGTAGTCCTGAACTTCTGGGCCACCTGGAGTCCGCCCAGCCTCGAAACCCTGAAGGCGCTTGACCGTTCCTCGGAATCGAGGAAGCTCGCGACATTCGAAGTTCTGGCCATCAATCTCGATAAGCCCCAAGACGCGGCCCAGGTCCGCGCCTTCGTGCAAGAGAATTTCCTGCGGCTGCCTGTCTTACCGGCCGGCGACGACGTGACGGGGATTTACAATCTGGTTTACCACTTCATGTTTGACCGGCGACGCAATCTCGGCTTGCCCACGACATTTCTCATCGACGCCCTGGGTTTCATTGTGAAGGTCTATCAGGGCCCCGTCGATGTCCAGCGCTTGAACGCGGACCGCGAGCGTATTCCACAAACCCTCCAAGACAGGGCAAAGGTGGCGCTGCCTTTCCCCGGTACGCTTCACTTGGGGGAATTCCGACGGAATGAGTTCACTTACGGCGCGGCCTTTTCCCAGGCGGGATACTACGACCAGGCGATTCGGGAATTCACCCTGGCGCTCGAGACCAACCCCAATTACGCCGAAGCGCATTACAATCTTGGAACGCTCTATTTGAAGCAAGCGAAGCCTGAGGAGGCCCGCCGTCACCTGCTCCGCGCCCTGGAGTTGCGTCACGACTATCCCGACGCGCTCAACAATCTCGGTATGCTCGCCGCGCAGGCCGGCGATACTCCCGAGGCCATCCGCTATTTCCAGCAGGCGATCGACCAGCAACCTGACTACGCCCTGGCTTTCTACAATCTGGGTAACGTCTATCGCCGCGAGCAGCATTTCAGCGAGGCGAAACAGGCGCTCGAGCGCGCCGTCGCTTTGGCCCCGGACGACCCGGAGGTGAATTACGGAGTCGGGATGCTTTACGCGCAACTGAACGATACGGACCGCGCACTCAAGTATTGGCAGCAGGCGCTCGAGCTTCGCCCGGACTACCCGGAAGTGCTCAATAATCTCGGCGTGCTTTTTATGCGCCAGGGACGGACGGCCGAAGCCCAAGAGCAGTTCCAGAAAGCCATTCGGGTGGCGGCCGATTTCGATCAGCCGTACCTGAACTTGGCGCGCCTCTACATGACGCAGGGAGACAAGGCTCGGGCGCGGGAGATTCTGACTGAGCTGCTTTCACGGCATCCCGAGCACGCTGCGGCAAAAAGCATGCTCGAACAGGTGAGGTAGCGCGGACCCCCGGTTTTGGGGTCCGCGGCTTTTTTCCGAATACGAGCCGCGGACCCGCCACTAAGATTGGCGGGTCCGCGCTACCCGGCATTATTGCGGTCCAGCGTGAAGGGTAGTAGAATAGTAGTATGAAATTGAAGACATCTATCACACTGTCAAGCGACGTGCTGGCCAAGCTCGACCGTCTAGCCGGGACCAAAAGCTCCCGCTCCGCGCTCATTGAGCGTGTCCTCCGCAGATACCTGCTCGAGCGCGCGCGGAAGGCAATAAACGCCCGCGACCTGGAAAGGATCAACCACGCCGCCGACCAGCTCAATGCTGAGGCGGCGGAGGTTGTGATGTACCAACCGGCGCAAGAATAAGGAGCGAGGGTGAGACGGGGAGAGCTTTATCGGGTCTATAAGCCGGGGGGCGACCCCAAGTCGTATCGCGCATTCGTGGTTGTGAGCCGCCAAGTTCTGATCGACTCCAAGTTTTCCACGGTGATTTGTGCCCCGGTGTTCACCAGCGGGCAAGGATTATCAACCCAGGTTTCGGCCGGGGCCGAAGAAGGATTGAAGCATCCCAGTTGGATCATGTGCGATAACCTTGTGAGCCTTCGAAAGACTGACCTCACACACTTCCTCGGTTCACTCTCAAGCGCAAAGCTTGGGGAACTGAATCGCGCCTTGAAAATGGCGCTCGACCTTCTATGAGGACTGTCTAGCCAAGCCAGAGTGAGGTAGCGCGGACCCCCGGATTTGGATTGCGCGGCTTTTCCCCGAATACGAGTCGCGGACCTGCCACTAAGATTGGCGCGTCCGCGCTACCCGGCTGCATGCAAAAGAAGCACCTCTGCAAAATGTACAAACTCCGGAGGCAGTAGACTGCCTTGCCAAGAGGGAGCTACACTCTTCACTATGCTCATGATGTTGCCAGGAGGCGCGGCCGAAGCCTCCGCGTACGCTGCCCGATTTCGCGCAATCAAGCTGGTTCTGCATCTTGCGCTGCTCGTGGCGGGGCTCCAGCTTCCGCTCTCTCTGATGCGCGCGCAGGCTGCTGCGCCCCCGCCTGCCCAAGCAAAAGCGCCCGCAGCCGCCAGCGCGCATTTTGCCGCCGCGCAAGAACTTCTGGCAAAGCACAGCCCTAAATTGGCGGAGGAGGAGATCCGCGCCGGCCTCAAGCTGGCGCCCCAGAGCCTCGAGGGTCTCAACCTCCTCGGCCTGGCGCTGGGAGAACAGAATGATTTCGCAGGAGCGGTGAAAGTCTTCCAGCAAGCCCTGAAAATCGACCCTCACTCGACACAGACGCAATTTAACCTGACCCAAGCGTACTTTATCGCCGGCCAGAAGGAGAAGGGACTCGAACTGGCGCGTGCGCTCTCGGAGCAGGCTAAGAACGACGTTCGCGCCCACTTCACGCTCGGGGTGCTGCTGGCCAAACAACAGCAGTACAGCGCCGCCATCCACGAGTTCGAAACTGCGGACGCCCTTCAGCCCGGCACCTTTGAGATTCTTCACGATCTCGGCCATGCCTACTTGCAAAGTGGGGACAACGAGAGGGCCCTTGGTATTCTGGATCGAGCGCTGAAGCTCTCCCCGGATTCCGTTGAGACCCTCTATTTCATGGCGCAAGCGTACGCGAACGAGGGCAAAGATCTCGATGCCCTCGACCGGCTCGTCAAAGCGCACAAGCTGGAGCCGCGCAATACCGACGTGATCTTCCTCATGGCGCGCCTCAGTATGAAGCAGTCGTATTACGAAGACGCTATTGGCTTGCTGGAGGAAGGGCTGAAAGTTGATCCCAGAGGCCCAAACCTTCTCGCCGCGCTCGGCATCTGCTACTTCTCGACGGGGAAGATCACCAAGGCCAAAGACATATTCCAGGCGCTTCTCGAGGTCAATCCTTCCGCTCGGGCCTACGCTTTGCTGGGTCTTTGTTACCGCTACCTGGGACGGTTTGACGAGGCGGAGAAATATCTAGAGCAAGGACTGAAGGCCGACCCTCACGATGCGGCGTGCTTGTATAACATGGGCTACATCGAGAGCCGGCAGGGGCATTACGACAGCGGGGAGAAATGGCTCGAGCAAGCGTTGGAGGTCGACCCGAATTATTACGAGGCCCTTCTCGAGTTGGGCAGCTCGAAAATGCGCCAGAAAAAATTCGAGGAAGCCGTACCCCTTTTGCGCAAGTGCGCGCAACTGGATCCTCACCCGGGGGCGGTTTACTTCCGCCTGGCCACCGCCGAGCGGTATCTCCATCAAACGGAAGCCGCGGAAAGGGATCTGAAGATCTTTCAAACCCTTTCCAAAGACCCTACGCATGAGCCCGCCGCCTTCCAGCACCTCTACGATTACCTGGGTCAACGGGCTGAGCTTCCTCCCCTACAGAAGAACCTGAATGACCTCGAGCAGTTGGAACAGGAAGTGAAGCTCCATTCCGACGAGCCGCAGAACGTTTACCTCTTAGCGGAAGCCTATTTGAAAGTTGGGCGGGTCGAAGAGGCCAAGCAAGCTGTCGCTCAGCTCGACAAGTTAAGCCAAGGTGATTTTCGCACCGTGGTGGGCGTGGGAGTGCTGCTGGCGCGTTACCACCTTTATGCGGAAGCCATCGCCCGTTTTCAGAATGCTCTCAAGTCCAACCCGAATTCGGACGACGTGTGGTACGACCTCGCAGACGCCTATTTCCACAAGCGGGATTATGCGGACGCCCTGGCGGCCGCGCAGCGCGTCTCATCTCAGGGGCAGAGGGACACGAGTTACTTGGCCCTGCGCGCGGATATCCTTGCCCACCTCGGCCAGTACGACGAGGCGGTAAGGCTGCTGCGCCAAGACATTGCCGCAAATCCCGATCAGGACCAAGCCTATCTCTCTCTGGCTCTGGTGCATCTGCGCTCAGGTGATACCTCTGGCGCGCGCGCCACCCTGCAACAGGGGCTCGCGCGCACTCCGGATGCGGGTGAGCTGTTATGGGGCATGGGGGTCTTGTCGGTGATGGAAGGGCAAACCGAGCAAGCCGAGCAGTACCTCGAAAAATCCGTCGACTTGCTGCCGGGCTGGCCGGGAAGTTATTCCGCGCTTGCCGTGCTGTATTTCCAGACCGGGCAAATCGACAAGGCGCGAGAAACCACGGAGCGGTTCAAGCAAGCGGGGTCGCGCGGCGGGCTCGATGTCCAGCGGATCGAGCAAGCCTTGTCCGCCGCCGCGGCGCAGCATCGCGATACAGGGAAAGTTCAAGAGTTGGCGCCGGAAGCCCGGCAACAATTTCTCCAGGTTGCCTTAGCTTTCGCCGACGGGCTGTAGCGCGGGCGTCTCGCCCGCTGTGGCGCGGGCATCCTGCCCGCGCGCGGGAGCGAGACGCCCGCGCTATTTGTTTTGCAGGAGAGCCGGCGAAGTGATAGTGTAGAGCGCGCAGGCAGGACGACGCCGAGCTCAGGGCCACTGGGGGGGACTATGCATCCGAGATTCCACAGGCATCTTCCTTACATTCTCCTTGTTCTGCTGATGGCGTTGGAATTCCTTGGTTCCCTGTTAGCCCAGGAACAGGAGCTCAGGGTGGGGAAAAGGAGCAGGGAAGTATCGGGGGAGGTGGTGACCGAAGGAGAGGCAGTTATTTCTTCTGGCGTAACGATCGTTGTCGAGATGCGTGACGGCAAGCGCTCGGAGGAAATACACCCTGATGCGCGGGGGCGGTTTCAGCTTCCGGATCTCCTTCGCCAGACCTATATATTGAGAGTGACGGCCGAGGGGTTCTTTCCCGTCGAGCAGTTATTGGATCTCAAGGACGGCGAAGGGGCTGTTGTGCTGCGAATCGTCATGCACCGCGCGCCGAGGACGAAGGCCGCCGCGCCCTTGCCCGCGTTGACCGACCTGAGTGCGCCCAAAAACGCCCGCAAGGTCTTTCAGAAGGCCGTCCAGGCCCTTCAAGCCCACCGAGTGGATGACGCGCGCGAGAAATTCCACAAAGCCATCGCTGCGTATCCCTGTTACGCCCGCGCGCGAACAGGGCTGGCATCGATCCAGATTGCGGCCCGTGAGCTTGACGCCGCCCTAGCCAACTTAAAAGAAGCGGTCCGGTGCGATCCCGGATTTCCGGACGCCTGCGCGTTGCTCGGCCAAGTTCTAAATAATCAGAAGAAGTTTGCCGAGAGTGAAGAGATCCTGAAACAGGGTTTGCGGCTCTCGCCTGAAGCTTGGCCATTGTACGACCAGCTCGCCACGGCGCATTACAATGAGGGCCAATATGCCAAGGCCCAGGAAGAATGGTTACGCGTGCTTGCCCTTGATCCTGCCCCGCCCGCCGAAGTGCACGCCAAACTGGCGGCGGTTTACATTCAGGGAGGGGCTCGCGACAAAGCTTACGCGGAGATGGGGGCTTACCTTCGGGCCGCGCCGGGCGGGCGCTTCGCTTCCGCCTTCAAAGCCATGATGCCGCGCTTGGCACAATCAGGGGCGCAGGTAGCGACCTCTCCTCAACACGACCAGCCTGTGATTCCCAATCCTTGATTGCGGTGCATACGTAAACTGAAAATACTACCCGCCCCATTGTCAGTCACTATTCCGCCCAAAAAGAATTACAAAACAGCGAAAAAAAACTTGACAAGCCCTTCTCGAAGCTGGATGATGGTGTCCTATTTTGTATTCAACGTTTGTTCTCTTTCGTCGGGTGGAAAGTCTGTAGGAATCGAGTACAAGAGCGCCGACAACCCATTCAGGAGTCTCTGAAGGGAAAGCGCCTCTCGATTTACGTTTTGGTTCGGGAACCATACGGCAGCAGAAGCCTGAGGAAAGACGACGGCGCGCCAACTCTTCCCCCAGGTCAAGCTAGCCGAACCCCGCTTCATCATTTCACAGATCTCCAGCCGCATTTGCATGCGGCAGAGGACAGGAGGATGAACCGATGCAAAGACGTCGTCGTTTCTTGCGCCTTCTCCTTTTGGCCCTGGCAGTCCCCGCTCTCTCGCTTCTAGCCGCTGTGAGCCTTCGTGCCCAAGTCGACACGGGCGCTATTCTGGGGACCATCAAGGACCAAACCGGCGCGGTGATGCCCGGCGCCAAGGTCAGCTTGACGAACGAGGGCACCAACTTAACCATTACCACCTCTGCCGGCCCTGACGGCACTTACACATTCGCCCCGGTCAAAATCGGGGTTTACGCGGTGAGCGCCGAAGCCGCCGGCTTTTCCAAAGCTGTTCAATCCCACCTCACGCTCAATATTGATCAGCAGCTCGTGGTAGACTTCTCGCTAAAGCCGGGTGTTGTCACCCAAACCGTGGAAGTGACGGCTGCACCTCCCGCCCTGCAAACCCAAGATGCCTCGACCGGCCAGGTGGTCAGCAGCAGGAGTGTGAACGACCTCCCCCTGAATGGGCGGAACTTCACTTTCCTTGCCCAAGTCGTGGCAGGCGTCAACACACCCCAGCCGGATACGCGCGGCAACGCCGCCAATGGCGCATTCTCGGCCAACGGTTTGCGCCCCTCCCAAAACAACTACCTCCTCGATGGCATTGACAATAATTCTGACAACGTAGACTTTCTCAACGGCACCAATTTTGTCGTGCTTCCGCCCCCCGACGCCCTTTCAGAGTTCAAGGTCCAAACCAGCGATTTTAGCGCCCAGTACGGTCGCGCGGGCGGCGCCATCATGAACGCCACCATCAAGTCCGGCACCAATGGCCTTCATGGCGACCTGTGGGAATTTGTGCGCAACGACAAGTTCGATGCCGCCGACTTTTTTGAGGACGAAGGAAACATTCAAAAGGGCGAATTCCGCCAGAATCAGTTTGGCGGCACTATCGGCGGGCCCGTAGTGATTCCGCACATCTACAACGGAAGGAACAAGCTGTTCTTCTTCGGCGATTACGAGGGAACTCGCAGGCGCCAAGGGAGCGTGTTCGCAAACTCCGTCCCCACGGCTTCGGAAGTGGCTAGTAGTTATCTCAATCAAGCCGATGTTATTCTCGGCCAGACGACTCCGGCGTGCATTGCCAACGGTGGCTGCGACTACACGGACAACCTTGGCCGAACCATCCCGAATGGAACGATCACCGATCCCGCCACCACACGGGTAGTAACCGAGGGACAGATCGACCCGGTGACGCAATTACCGGCGACGGCCACCGGCTGGATCCAGGATCCGTTTTATACGGGCGGCTCCATCGTCAAAATGACGAATTTTGCCGCCGCGGGCATTTGCACGAGCGACGCGCCCGGCGGTTGCATGCTCAACCAACTCCCCTCCCTCACCAGTGGCCGCATCGATCCGAACGCGATCAAGCTGCTTGGCCTTTACCCGGCGGAATCCGCGACAGCTATTGCGGCGGGCTCGCCCACATCGCCGATCAGCGTCCTTAACAACACCACAGATCCGGTCCTTTCGGAGCACCGCGATGCCGTCGACTCGCGGATGGACTGGAACAAAGGCGACCACGACCAGGTGTTTGGGACCTTCAGTTACATTAGCGATCCCATATTCCTCCCTGGACCTTTTTCAGGGATTTCCGATGGCGGAGCGTTCCAGCAAGGCGATCAAAACGCGAAGTCAATTCTGGCGGCGTTAAGTTATACGCACATCTTTTCCCCGACTCTCGTTAACGAAGTCCGTCTGGGAGAAGACCGTCTCCACGCCACGCGCTACGGGCCCGTAGCAACCCAAATGAATGTCCCGTCCCAGTACGGCATCCAGGGCATTGCGCAAGTGGCGGAGAACGGCGGCTTGCCGGCGTTTTCCATTGGCGGCCTGAACACACTGGGGTCGAACGCCTACCTACCGTCGGATGAAATCACCCAGACCACACAACTGACCGAAAACCTGACCAAGATTTACGGCAAGCACAGCTTCAAAATGGGCCTCGAGCTCCAGCACATCAAGTTTTCGACCCTCCAGCCAGCTTGGTCGCATGGCCAACTCGATTACACCTCGCTGGCATCGGGAATGGCGCAGCTCATGCTGAATCCGGAACAAGCAACCGTTCCCGGCGGGGCTAATTACTTCGGCGGCGCGGATGCCGTGTTTGTTTCCAACTTTTCGCCCACCGATGATGGCCACAATTATTGGGCCGGGTATTTCCAGGACGACTGGAAAGTATCACCCAAATTGACGGTCAATCTCGGTCTGCGATGGGATTGGTTTGGGCAGATTGTGGAGAACCACGGCCGCCAAGCCAACTTCCTCCCTTCGGTGGTTCCCGGAGGCGTGCCGGAGTACTTGGAGCCCAACAATGGAAAGAACCAGCAGATTCCGGTGAATTCAAGCTTCCCCGCTGCTCTAGCTTTGGATGGCATTACGCTCAAGTACATCAACAACTTCGCCTTGGCCACTTCCCAAGACACTAACTTCGGCCCGCGCATCGGCATTGCCTACCGGCTCTTCCCGAAGCTCGTCTTGCGCAGCGGCTTTGGCATCTTTTACAACGGATTTGAAAACGCCGGGTATGGGCCCAACATCGGAGAGAATTACCCCTTCCAATTCACCTTGAGTTACTTCTATCCTAATGGCGGAACTCCCATCGCCCTCACGAATCCAAACGGCTCCACCTGCACTCCCTCTGCGACCATCGAAGCCACGTTCGCCTGCATTCCCCTCGCCACCAATCTAGTCAACATGGAGGGATCGGGATTGGAAGGACTTCAGTACAATTTCAAGACGCCTTACACCATGGGCTGGAACTTCACCCTCGAGTATCAGATCACACCCAGCATGACCTTCAACGTCGCTTACGTCGGCAATTCGACGCGTCACCTGGATGTGGATCCTGGGGCAAATGACCCAGCGATAATTGAAATGAATCCCCTGGCGGCGACCACCGGCCCTGGCGGCTATGACCCCTTCCCGGACTTTGGGCAGGGCGGCAGCTACCAGATGAGCGCAGGAAGCAGTTATTACAACGGGCTTCAGACAACCTTCGAGAAGCGCTATTCGAACGGCCTGAGCTTCCTCGCCAACTACACTTATTCGCACTGCCGGAGTGACTCGGGGGATCTGCTCAATGGAGGCGCCATTGGGTATCGGTCGCCGTGGCTACCCCATTGGGGAATCCAAGGAGATTACGGCGACTGCGACTTTAATATCTTCAGCGTGTTCCACTTGAGCGGCGGATATCAACTACCCTTTGGCGCCGGCAACCACTTCCTGACACACGCCTCCGGCTTGACTAACCAGATCGTGGGCGGATGGCAATTCGTGTGGAACGCTGTGGCCGAAGGCGGTCAGCCGGTCACCTTTGGTTGCCCTTACACGGCCGCCGACGGGATCGGTTGCAATGATCTGTTGATTCCGGGACAGGACCCCCACGGAGGGAGTTTTGACCATTTCCTGAACCCGAAAGCCTACTCCATGCCCTGTCCAGCGCCCGGCTATCTACAGCCCTCAAACTGCGTTCCCGTCAGCACCTTGCCGAGTATCACGGTAACGGGCACTAACCATGCCCCTTGCAATCCCGTGACATCTTGCCTCGGGCTTATGGGGGGAACCAACGCTACGACCACAGGACCCGCCATCAGCCGGCTCGATTTCTCCGTGTTCAAGGACTTCCGCATATCTGAGAGAACCCGGCTCCAGTTCCGAAGCGAATTCTTCAACATCCTCAACCACCCCACGTTTAACCCTCCGAACTTCGGCGGCAACGGCGTCGTTGCTGTCTCAGGGTCGGGTGACTATCTCAGCACCAACTTTGGCAAGATTGGGTCCACGCGCTTCCCCTTCCTCGACCCGCGCCAGATCCAATTCTCGCTGAAACTTTACTACTAGCACGAGCCTAGGGGCGGTCGCCGCGGCGACCGCTCCCGCTATCCTCCTACCGCTTACGAAATACTGACAAGGGCGCCCCAAACGGCTGGGGCGCCCTTCTTTTTGGCCTTGGAGCGCGGGCTTCCAGCCCGCATTGAAAGGGAGTGCGGCCAGGATGGCCGCGGTCCGCGGTCACAAGCCGGCGGGGAATTGCCAGGACAGGTTTACTCGCTGCAAAATAGAAGCTGGAAACTCGAAAATGGAAGCTGGCATCCAGCTTCCATTTTCAAATCTCCGATTTTCAGCCGCAATCGGCAATCATCAATGACAATTCACCAATCACAAATCACCCATCGCAAATCGTCAAGGAGCATGCTTGAATGCGTGAGCGGGTAGACTACCCGACCCAGGCGGAGTTACACTCAGGGCAAGGCCCATGATGCCGCAAGGAAAGTTGGACAAGCCCGGCGAGAGCGCTACCCGCTTGCCAGGAGCGAAGCAGGTTTTGCATCTTGCACTGCTCGTGGCAGGGCTTCACCTTCCGCTCCTCCTGATGGCCGCGCAGACTGCTGCGCCGCCTGCCCAAACAAGACTGCCCGCAGCCGCCAGCGCGCATTTCGCCGCCGGGCAACAACTGCTGGCGCAGCACACCCCTAAATTGGCGGAAGTGGAGATCCACGCCGGCCTCAAGCTGGCGCCGCAGAGCCTCGAGGGTCTCAACCTCCTGGGCATCGCGCTGGGAGAGCAGAAGGACTTTGCCGGAGCCGTGGGGACCTTCCAGCAAGCGCTGAAAATCAACCCGCGCTCGAGCGAGACTCACAACAATCTGGGCAACTGTTACGTCGTACAAGGGAAGAACGATTCGGCGGAGCGGGAGTTCCGCGCCACGCTGCGCAACGATCCGCGCAACCGTGACGCGAATTACAACCTTGGGTTGCTACTGCTGGCCCGCAACGACCCACGCGACGCCATCACATACTTCAGCCGCGTGCAGCCGCAAGGGCCCGAGGTTCTCGCCAACCTGACCCAGGCGTACTTGGGCGCTGGACAGAAAGAGAAGGGCCTCGAACTGGCGCGCTCGCTCTCGGAGCAGGCCAAGAACGACGTTCGCGCGCACTTCACGCTCGGGGTGCTCCTGGCCAAACAACGGCAGTACAGCGCCGCCAGCCATGAGTTTGAGATCGCGAACTCGCTCCAGCCCGAGACGTTTGAGATCCTTCATAACCTCGGCCAAGCCTACCTAAAAGCGGGTGACAAGGAGAAGGCCCGGGCTGTCCTGGGTCAAGCGCTAAAGCTCTCCCCGAATTCCGTTGAGACGCTTTATCTAATTGCCCAGATCGACTCGGACGAGGGCAAAGACCTTGACGCCCTCGAGCTGCTGGTTAAGGCGCACCGGCTGGCGCGGGAGAATACCGATGTGATTTTTCTCATGGCCCGCCTCAGCATGAAGCAATCGTTCTTTGAAGATGCCATTCCCTTGCTGGAGCAAGGGCTCAAGGTTGCTCCCGACCGCGCCAAGCTGCTCGCGGCGCTGGGGGAAAGCTACTTCATGGCGGGGAAGATTCGTGAGGCCGAAGAGACCTTCCGAACGCTCATCCGGGTTGATCCCTCCGCTCGCTCGTACGCATTTATGGCCCTTTGTTACCGCAACCAGGGGCAGTTTGAGGAGGCGGTGAAGTACCTGGAGCAGGGGCTGAAGGCCGATCCTCATAATGTGTCGTGCCTGTACAACATGGGCTACATTGAGAGCCGACAGGGACAATATGAGGCGGGGGAGAAATGGCTTCAGCAAGCCCTCGACCTCGACCCGAACTACCCCGAAGCCCTTCTGGAAATGGCCAATTTGAAGATGCACCAGAAAAAGTTCGCGGAAGCCGTGCCCCTGTTGCGCAAATGCACTCAGCTCGATCCTCATCCTGCGCCGGTCTACTATAAGCTCCAGGCGGCCGAACGGAGTCTCCACCAAACGGAAGCGGCGGAAAGGGATCTGAAAATCTTCCAAACCCTTTCCCGCGACCCCACTCCTTTACCCTTTCCTTTCCAGCACATTTTTGCTTATCTGGATCAGCGGGCCGACCTTACTCCCCAGCAGCAGACCCAGGTTGATATCGGGGAATTGGAAAAGGAGGTAAAAGCCCATTCCGACCGGCCCCAGACCCTCTATTTTCTTGCCGAAGCGTATTTGAAGCTGGGAAGGGTGGAAGACGCCAAAAAGGTTATCGCGCAACTCGACCAAGTGAGCCAGAGTGATTTTCGCACCCTGGTAGGAACCGGAGTGCTGCTGGCGCGTTACCACCTTTATGCAGAAGCTGTCGCGCGTTTTCGGCAGGCTCTCGAGTCCAATCCGAATTCGGACGATGCTTGGTATGACCTCGCCGACGCCTACTTCCGGCAGCGCGATTACGCCGACGCCCTGACGGCCGCGCAGCGCGTCTCGCCCGCAGGGCAAAAGGAAACGAATTATTTGGCCCTGCTTGCTGACATCCTTGCCCACCTCGGCCAGAGCGAGGAGGCGGAAAAGCTGTTACGCCAGGAAATAGCCGAAAACCCAGATCAGGACCAAGCCTATCTTTCTCTGGCTTTGCTTTATCTCCGCGCCGGCAACACGTCTGGGGCGCGCGAGGCGCTTCAACAGGGGCTCAGGCGCACTCCAGACGCAGGTGAGCTTTTGTGGGGCATGGGGATCTTGTCGGTGATGGAAGGGCAGATCGAGAAAGCCGAGCAGCTCCTCGAAAAATCGGTTGACTTGCTGCCAGGATGGCCGGGGAGTTATTCGGCGCTCGGAGTGCTTTATTACCAGAGCGGGCAAATCGACAAGGCACGGGAAACCTTGGAGCGGTTTACGCAAGGGGGGCCGCACGGCGCGCTGGACGTCCAGCGGATCGAGCAGGCTTTGTCCGCCGCCGCAGCGCAGAATCGCGCTGGGGGGAAAGTTCAAGAGTTGGCGCCGCAAGCGCGGCAACAATTCCTCCAAATCGCCTTAGCCTTCGCCGATCAGTCCCCCTGATTGGCGTCTGCCGATTGTCGATTGCAGACCTTTGTCATTCTGATTGGTCATGGGCCAGCGGCCCACCCATAGAAGTGAAACTCAAGACGTCACCCCCGCGAAAGCGGGGGGCCATGTTTGGTAGGAACTGGATTCCCGCCCTTCGGTAAGCTCAGGGCAGGCTTTTCGCGGGAACGACTTGACTTTCAACGGAGGCCCCTGTTCTTTGGAGGCCGAAGAATCCCCTGCCGACCCGAAGGTCGGCGCTACATTCAAAACAGGGCACTAACGATGCGCCCTAATCCGTCGATAACGGCAGGCGATGTAGGGGGACGGCTTGCCGTCCCCTTTCGGCGGGCTGTTGGCTCGCGGGTAGGGCAAGCCCTACCCCTACACCACCTGGGTGCGGCCAGGTGGCGTGGAGGGGCGCATGGCCATGCGCCCCTACGTCGTTCACCCCCGTTATCGACGGATTAGGGGTGCGCTTCCCGCGTTGCACAATAGCCGGTGCGGTGGTAGTCTAGAGCCAGCAAGGAGCGCTGTCCAAGAGCCAGGGTCGTTAGCGGGGGACTATGCAGCAGAGATGGCGGAGGCATCTTCCCCACACGCTCGCAGGATTGGTTCTGCTGATTGGGCTGGGGTTCCCCGTTTCCCCATCAGCTCAGGTGCGCGAGGTCAGATCGGTGACGGGAGAGGTGGTGACCGAAGAGGACGCGGCCATTTCCTCTGGCGTGACGGTCGCAGTCGAGACGCGCGACGGCCAATCCTGGGCCGTCGTACACCCGGATGCGCTGGGTCGATTTGAAGTTACGAATCTCTATCGCCAGACCTATACATTGACCGTGAAGGCCGAAGGGTTCTATCCCACCCAGCTCTACCTGGACCTCAAGGACGGCATGGGAACCGTCGCGGTGCGAGTCGTCATGCACCGCGCGCCGAGGACGAAGGCAGCCGCGCCCTTGCCCGCGTTGACCGACCTGAGCGCGCCCAAAGACGCCCGCAAGGTGTTTCAGAAGGCTGTCCAGGCCCTTCATGCCAACCAACTGGATGACGCGCGCGAGAAATTTCAGAAAGCCATCGCTGAGTATCCCTGTTACGCCCGCGCCCTAACCGGGCTGGCTTCAATTCAGGTCGCAGCCCATGATCTTGACGCTGCGGCAGCGAACCTACATCAAGCCGTTCGCTGCGATCCGGGATTTCCTGATGCCTGCGCGTTGCTCGGCAAAGTTCTGAATAACCAGAAGAAGTTCGCCGAGAGTGAAGAGATCCTTAAACAGGGCCTGCGGCTCTCGCCTGACGCTTGGTCTTTGTATGACCAGCTCGCCACGGCGCACTACAACGAGGGCCAATACGCCAAGGCCCAGGAAGAATGGTTGCGCGTGCTTGCCCTTGATCCTGCGCCGCCTGCCGAAGTGCACGCGAAACTGGCAGCGGTTTACATTCAAGGAGGGGCTCGCGATAAAGCTTACGCCGAGATGCAAGCTTACCTTCGGGCCGAGCCGAGCGGGCGCTTTGCTTCCGCCTTCAAAGCCATGATGCCGCGCCTGGCACAATCAGGGGCGCAGGTAGCGACCTCTCCTCAACCGGAACCGCCTGCGATTCCCAACCCTTAAGTTGTGCGAACAGGTTGTAGGGCGGGCGTCTCGCCCGCTGTGGCGAGAGCGTCCCGCTCCCGCGTGCGGCCAGTATGCCCGCACCACGGCGGGCGAGACGCCCGCGCTACGGCCTGGGCGAGCTTCTCTTCTTTGAGACGCCGAGTCCCGCGGCCACGCCTCTTTCAGATCGTGACTCACCTGCCAGGGTCGGGCGGCGACCCAAGCCCAGCGCTTTCATGCACGCGATGTTCGGGCACGCGAGCTGTGGAATCGCGGACGACAAGCTGGGTCTCCACGACGTATTCGGCTCCGCGCCGCTTTTTGTCACGCAGGATTTTTTGGAGGGCTTCGAAGGTTAGTCTCCCCAGCCGGTCGCGCGAGAGGTTAACCGTGGTCAGCGGTGGAAATGCGATTCGAGCGAAGTAAATATCGTCGAATCCGACCACCGAGATGTCGTGCGGAACCCGCAATCCCGCCTCGCGAAGGGCGCTCATCACTCCGATCGCGGTGAGATCGTTGCTGCAAAGTATCGCTGTGGGAAGGGGGGGTTGGGCCAAGAGAGCGCTTGCGGCGGCAATGCCGCCGTCCACTTTGTGATTGCCCTCCACCATGCGGTCGGCGGACAAACCGCGCCCTGCTAGAGCATTAATGAAGGCTTCGCGACGGATGACAGCGGAGCGAAGAGTCTGAGGGCCGGATACGAAGGCCATGTCTTTGTGGCCGAGGGCGTGAAGGTGCTCTATCGCCTGAAAAATACCTGCCGGGTAATTCACCCGGATGTTGCTCATATAGGGTCCTACACGGCCTAGGTCAAGAGAAATTACAGCCACTTGGCTAGCTCTCAGCTCCTCGACGAGAGCCGAGCTCAACTCGGAAGTCATGATCGCGACGCCACGAACTTTGTTCTCGATCATCTTGTGAACAGCTGCTTGCGTGCGTTTGGGATCGTAGTTGGTGTTGCAAAGCAGAAGATCAAATCCGGACTCCAGGGCCGTGGTTTCAAAACTCTTGACGATCTCGGGGAAGAATGGGTTCTCGATGTCCGAAACGATCAGGCCAAAGAAATCGCTGCGCCCCACGGCCAGACGCCGGGCGTGGGCGTCCTTGTGATAGTTGACTTGACGGATTACCTCGAGCACACGGCGCCGGGTCTGAGGAGTGACGAAACGCGTCTTGTTCAGGACGTGCGAGACAGTGGTCACCGACACCCCGGCTCGCTGGGCCACATCTTTCATTCGAAGCGCCATTTGTGTACAATCCTTTCAAGGTCAACATAGCGCGAGTTTTGGAAACTTGCAAGGCCATTGCGCAACCGCTTGCGCAAGCCCCAAAAATGGAGCGACACAAAAAGGTCCGACTGGGGAGTGTCAGCCACGTCCCCATAGTCTGAATTAGCCGTTGCCCTAATACTGTTTTCCATAAAAAATATACCATATTCTCAATTTCTGGAGGACGAAGGTGCAAGTGGCTTCGGGGCCTTGCGACCTTTGCATTGAAAATGGAGGATTTAGATGAAGTGACAGTTTATGGCAAATTTGGAACATTGTTTGCCTTGTAGATCCTTGGTTCGGGTGCTTGTTTCTTGACGCTGGTCCCCACTCTGTGTGCTTTGCGTCCTAAGCATATCCGAATCATGGTAAGCAAAACTCCTGCAAAGTGGGGGGAAGTTTTTACCGGATGTTGTTAAGCCCAACGGGATTTTCCATGTTACAGGGTTCCGGCGGTTCCCCAATCCAAGGACAAGAATTTAGTCGAGGGAAAGAAATATACTATTTTCCCCTTGACAATGCCTCCCAATGGTGAGAACTTGTAAGGCGCTTGCGCAATCGGTTGCGCAAGCGCCTTGCGTCGAATGGTCTGGGGTTTCTACCTGCTCGAAAAAAGATGTAGGTTTCTAGCAACTGAAAAGCCTGAAATCAAGCGGAAGGAGGATTAGACTTATGGTGCAAAAGGGACTTCCGTCCCGAGTACTTGGATCACTTTTTGCCGCCTTGCTGTTCTCGCTTTTGGCCGCACAGGGGCTTCATGCCCAGGCGGACACAGGTTCGATTCAGGGAACGATCAAGGACACAAGCGGTGCGGTGATGCCCGGTGCCAAGGTGACCCTGACAAATGAAGGGACCAACCTTGCCGTTACCTTGACCGCGGGCGCTGACGGCAGCTACATCTTCGCGCCGGTCAAGATCGGTATTTATGGGGTGAGCGCCGAAGCCCCAGGTTTCGCCAAGGCTGTTCAAAGCCACGTCATCCTGGACATTCAGCAGCAAATCGTGGTTGACCTCATACTCAAGCCGGGCACGGTGACACAGACGATTGAGGTGACTGCCGCGCCCCCGGCCTTGCAGACCCAGAACGCCTCGGTGGGTCAAGTGATTGGCGCACGTGAAGTAAGCGACTTGCCCTTGAACGGGAGGAACTTCACCTTCCTGGCCCAACTATCGGCCGGGGTGAATACGCCGCAAGCCGACACGCGCGGCAATGCCATGTCGGGCGCCTTCTCGGCCAACGGCGAGCGTCCAGCCCAAAACAATTACTTGCTGGACGGCATTGACAACAACTCCAACACCGTGGACTTCTTGAACGGCACCAATTTCGTGGTTCTTCCACCCCTGGATGCGATTTCGGAGTTCAAGGTGCAGACCTCGGATTACAGCGCGCAGTTCGGGCGCGCCGGCGGTGCCATCCTGAATGCCACGATGAAATCCGGGACCAACGACTTCCACGGCACTGTCTGGGAATATGCGCGCAACGATAAATTCGACGCTGCGGACTGGTTTGAAGATGCCGCAGGCATCCCCGGCAATAAGGGTGAATATCGGCAGAACCAGTTCGGCGCTACCTTTGGTGGTCCGCTCAAGAAGAACAAAGTGTTTTTCTTTGGCGACTACGAAGGCGTGCGCAAGCGGCAGGGGACCGTCTTCACCTCCACGCTCCCGACCATGGATGAGCGCAACAGTGGCTACACGGATTTAGCAGACATCATTAATGGCCAAACGGGGACCCAGACCGATGACCTTGGCCGGACGTTCCCCGTAGGAACCGTTTTCGATCCTGCCACCACCCGAGCAGTCACCGCGGGAACAACGGATCCTGTTACCAATTTGCCTGTGCTGACGACGGGCTATGTCCGTGATCCCTTCACTACTCCCGGCCTCTGCCTGCCTGGTACCATGACCTACGCCTTGGCAGCTTGCGGGTTGAACCAGATCCCTGCCGGCCGGCTCGACAGTAACGCGATTAACCTCCTGAACCTTTACCCTACGCCGACCAACGGGCTCCTCTCCAGCAACTACACTGATTCCCCTGTATCGACCGAAACGCGCAACGCCTTTGACGTGCGAGTAGACTTCAACAAAGGTGACAAAGACCAGATATTCGCGCGCTTTAGCTTTGTTAACGACCCTCAGTACATTGCCGCTCCCTTCAAGGGGCTCGTCGATGGCGGGGCTTTCCAGCAGGGCTTTCAGACTGCGAATTCCACTATGCCGGCTGTTAGTTGGACGCATACGTTTTCGCCCACTAGTGTGAACGAAGCACGGTTCGGAGACAGCCGCTTGCGTACCACCCGCACCGGGCCCGTTTCCAGCCAATTTGGAATTCCGGCCACGTATGGAATCCAGGACATTCCCCAGGAGAGCCTCAACGGCGGCTTACCGGCGTTCGGAATCGGCAACTACACGACCCTGGGGAGCAACGCCTTCTTGCCTTCAATCGAGGTGACTGAAACAGCTCAGCTCACAGACAACTTCACCAAGACTTACGGCAAGCACACCTTTAAGATGGGCATCGAATACCAGCGGGTTAGGTACTCTACCCTTCAACCCTCCTGGTCGCACGGCCAGTTCGATTTTAGTGGAGAGTATACGGATCTTCCCTACGGGCAAACCGACGATACCGGCGTAGCGCAGTTTCTCTTGACGCCTGGGCCAACTTCCCTTGCCTCAGGCACTGGCGCCGTTCCCTATGACGGCGGAGCAGACCAAATCTATGCCTCCAATATCGCCAGGACCGATGATGGGAAGAATTACTGGGGAGCCTATTTCGAAGACGACTGGAAGGTAAGTAGCAAGCTGACCCTGAACCTGGGGCTGCGCTGGGACTACTTCGGCCAAACGTTTGAGCGCTTTGGCGCCCAGGCCAACTTCATCCCAGGGATAAACGGCGCTGCTGCTACGTACCTGATTCCCACCAAGCGTTCTGGCGACATCCTCTCTCCTAGCTTCCTCAACTTGACGGCCAATGACGACTACACCTACACCAACTCCTCCGGGCAGCAGGAGACGTACCGTGGAGTCCCCATTAACATTGTTTACGATCGCCACGGCGGCTTGGGCACCTCGCAAAGAACCAATCTTGGGCCGCGAATCGGATTCGCCTACCAATGGACACCGAAATTGGTCATGCGCGGAGGATACGGCGTCTTTTACGACGGGTTTGAAAACCGCGGGTATTCTCCCAACATCGGCGAGAACTATCCGTTCCAGTATAGCTTTACGCCCGGTGCCACCAACGTCGTGACCCCGCTTAACGCCGCTACTTTCTCTACCTTCGGCGGCACTGCCTGCCAGAACTTCTTCCCCTTTGAAGCAGGGTTCTCATGTACACCTCTCACCGCGTCTATCATTGGCGCATCCGGTCTGAGCTTGGAAGGAATTCAGTACCACTACATCACGCCTTACACGCAGGGCTGGAACTTAACCTTCCAGTACGAATTGGGACACAACACCACAGTGACGATGGCGTATGTCGGGAACACCACGCACCACCTCGAAGTGTTTCCTGGCGCGAATAGAGTGAACCAAATCTTGCCGGTAAGTGGTGTGACGTCGCAATTGTACGTTGACTACCCCAACTTCGCTCAAGGTTCCAGCTACGCGGCAACAGAGGGGGATAGTTACTATAACGGTCTCCAGACCTCGTTCGAGAAGCGCTATTCGCTAGGTCTGACCTTCCTGGCGACGTACACCTATGCGAGAGCCCGGAGCGATGCCGGAGATCTTCTCAATGGAGGGGTCGGCGAAGGGTATCGAGCCCCTGACATGGCCGGCTTCGGCATTCAGGGTGACTATCGCGACGCCAACTTCGACATTCGAAACGTCTTTCACCTCAGCGGTACCTATGAGCTTCCCTTCGGGCCGGGGAAACATTTCGCTACGGACGCCACCGGAGTGGAGAAGCACATCATCGGCGGCTGGTCCCTGAATTGGAACGCGACTGGGGAGGGCGGTCAACCTATAACCATTGGTTGCATCGACTCAACCACGTCCAGCTTAGGGTGCACCGCCTTCGTCTATCCGGGAGTAAACCGTCACGGAACCATGGCTAACCCGTTCACGGCCACCGACGGACACAGCGCATTCCTGAACGCTGCCGCCTTTACCCAGCCTTGCCAGCCAGGGACCAGCACCCCTGCCGGGTGCATCCCGGTTCCGGCTGGTAAATTGGCCTTGCTGGGTGGAGGGGACACCCAGGTTTCCGGCCCGGCCATCAGTCGGATCGACTTCTCGCTGTTCAAAGATTTCCAGTTGAGCGAAAGATTCCGCCTCCAGTTCCGGAGTGAATTCTTCAATATACTCAACCACCCCACGTTCATGCCTCCGGGGTTGGGCGGGAACGGTGTAATAGCCATCGGCGGTTCGACTACCTACAATAGTGCGTACTTCGGGGATATTGGAGCAACGCGCTTCCCGGGCCAGGATTCGCGTCAGATCCAATTTGCCTTGAGGCTCGCCTTCTAGACAAACCACAGCACCTTCGACAAGGGCGCCCCAATCCACCGGGGCGCCCTTCTTTTTGGCTTTGGAGCGCGGGCTTCCAGCCCGCACCAAAAGGAAGTGCGGCCAGGATGGCCGCGCTCCGCGATCGCGAACCGGCGGGGAAACCCTGATATGATATGGGCTGAGAGCAGGATAAATCGCTATGTGGGTTTTTCGCTGGTCGGGGGCAGGCTTGGTTCTTTTTGCGGTGATGTCGCCGTCGCTCGCGGCGAGCCAGGCTGATGCGCAGGGCCGCCAGACACTCGACCGCACGTTTCAGTCCGCCTTCGCTCACTTCAATTCCGGACAGTATGCCGCCGCGCAGCAAGAGCTTGAATCACTCGTTAAGGTTCTGCCCAAGAGTTTTGAAGTTCAGGAACTGCTGGGGCAGGTTTACTCGGCCGAAGACCAGGAGGACAAGGCCACGGCCCCCCTCGAGCAGGCCGTCCGCCTGCGCCCGGAGTCAGGCCCCGCTCGCAACAACTTGGCCACGAATTTGGCGCGGCGGGGAAAGATGTCGTTGGCCGAGAAGGAATTCCACAAAGTCGTGGAACTGGAGCCCGAGAGCTTCGACGCCAACCACAACCTCGCCTCATTCTACTTGCGGACGGGAAAAATCGCAGCGGCCATCCCTTACTTGGAAAAAGCTCAGAGCCGGAATCCTGACGCCTATGACAATGGTTACGACTTGGCGCTCGCGTACGAGGAAGAAAATCGTTTGCCGGAGGCCCGAAGGCAGATTCAGGAGCTTCTGAAGCAGAAGGACACCGCCGAATTGCACAACCTGCTTGCCGGGGTGGAAGAAAAGGCCCGGAACTACGTGGCCGCGGTCAACGAATATGAGAAAGCAGCGCACATGGATCCGAGCGAATCGAACATCTTTGATTGGGGCAGCGAACTTCTGGTCCATCAAACCTCGAACCCCGCTATCGAAGTTTTCTCACAGGGGCTGAAACGTTATCCCAACTCTCCGCGGCTCGCGCTCGGACTCGGTCTCGCCCTTGATCTGCGCGGGCGCTACGACGACGCTGTGAAGGCCCTTCTGCGCGGCGTCGACCTGGACCCCTCGGACGCGCGTGCCTATTATTTCTTGAGCAAAGCGTATGACCGCGCCCCGAGCTTGGCCGATGAAGTGGTGGAGTGCTTCCGCCGTTTTTCGGACCTGCGGCCGCGCGATGCCCAAGCCACCTTTTATTACGCCGTGAGCCTTTGGAAGGGCAGGCGGTCGGAGACTTCTCCAGCGTACCTCGACCAAGTTGAGTCTCTATTGAAGAAAGCCATCGCACTTGACCCTTCGTTCTCTCAGGCCCATCTCCAGCTTGCCAACCTTTACTCCCAGCGGCGCAAGTTCGCCGAGGCTGTGCCGGAGTACCAGCAAGCGCTTCGGCTTTCTCCGAATATCCCTGACGCTCACTTCCGGCTAGGCCAGGCTTATTCCCACGTGGGAAAGAAAGAACTGGCCGAGAAGGAATTCCAACTCCACAAGCAACTCTACGAGCAGCATCTGGCGGAGGATGACAAACAGCGGTCGGAGATTCAGCAGTTTGTCTATTCGATGAAGGAAGAGCAGAAAACGGAAACTGGAAAATGAAAAATGGAGACTGGAAAATAGAAAATGGAAACTCGAAAATGGAAACTGGCATCCAGTCTCAGTTTCTAGTTTCCAGCCGCAACCACCAGTCACAAGTCACCCATCACAAATCACCAATCGCCAATCGCAAATCGCCAATGCTTTTAGGCTATCCAGGCGCGCAGGGCGGCGGCGAGCCGGTCGAGCGCCACCGGCGTCGTTTCGTGCCCGAGAGGGAATTCCTGAGGGGCGACGAGGTAGGCTTCGGAAAGGCTTTCGGCCAGACAGACGCAGGCGGTCGAAGTCTGGTACTCCGGGTGACGGTTGGCGGCCAGCCAAACATACAACGCCAGCATCTCGGCGTCTACGGCGCTGCCCGGCAAATCCTCGACGGGGGGGAGGGGATTAAGCTTCTCCGCGTTCTCGAACAGCACCACGCTGGTGAAGGGCTTAGGCCTGTTGCGGACTCCGAAGTGCGCCACGAGAAGGGAAGGCCGGGCGCGACGGAATGCCTCCGAGGACGCCCACTCCACGAAAGAGTTGCCAAAGAGCAAGGCGCCGTTGCCGCTGAGATAAAGGGTGCGCAGAAACTGTCGAATCACCGAATCACCAGCTACCTCCGCAGGGCACCACGACGTCACGTCCACCTTGCGCAGGCGGTCGTAGACGGCGTCCGCGTCGGCAAGATCCTTGCGCATGGTATTCATTTCGTGCGCGAAGCTCTCCCGGAAGGAAGCCAGCCTGCCGTAGCTTAGCAAGACAGATCGACCCGCGGTGGCTGTGGAAGGGTCTCGCTTCAGCGCGTAGTCAACCAGGGTGCTCCCTGCATCACAAACCCACGTGTCCGCAGGCAGGGCGTTCGGGTGACCCATGGCAACATCCAGCAGTCCTTCGGAGTGCTCCCCGGTCGCCCCCGGTGCGCCCGCGAGAAGGAATTCCGAAGGGCTGGGAGTCTCGCCGGACGCGGCGAGATCGAGTTTCAGCGGCCGGCCGATCCCTTGCCACTTACGCCAGACCTCTGTCGGGTCGAGAGGAAGAGGCCGGGGGAGGACCAGCAGAACCAGCCGGCGCCCCGGTTTGCCGGAGCCGGCGTCCATCCTGGGCGCGTGCTGCTCAACCGCGTCGAAGACCGCTTGCACGGCCCGCCGCCATTCCTGAAAGTACGGCGAGCGGGCGAGCAGAGAGGAGTTTTGGATGGTCTCTTCCGTGGTCGAGAACGGCCAGTGGTGCACCCCCATCTTCTCTTCTAGTTGCGCGACATCCAGGAAGAGGCTGGAAAACTCAGCGTCGTCCAGACCGCCCACGTAAACGATGAATCGCAAAACCGACTGTCGTTCGTAAGGAAACAAATAATCCCACTCGTGCAGATGCTGATTGACGAAGGGAAGGAAGGTCAGCGGAAGGCGTTTGAGCAGGCCCTTCCTCAAAGCCTCCTGAACTTGTTCCGGCAGCTTTTCTTCGAACTTCATACTAATTCCCTGACCCCTCCCTAACTTGGAAAGGCGCTAGACCTTCAATTCGAGCAGCCGCGAGCCTTGCGCATCAATGGGCGGACAACCCAATAAGCCCGCCAGCGTTGGGCAAAGATCGACGTGTCGGACGGGACGCTCTATGATTTGCGGCTTGTCGTCCGCGGATCCCAGGATCATCATCCAAGTGTTGCGGGTCGACTCTTCGTTCGCACGGTGGTTGAAAAACCCGTTGGTCGTCGAGCCATCCGGGTCACGCCCGAACTCGGGGAGGACCAGCATCGTGGTTTTCCCCCTGTATTCGGGGTTTGCTTCCACTTCTTGCCACATTTGGTAGGCCAGCCGGTCTGCGGTCCTGATGCCGGCCAGATGGAGGGCATAAGAGCCGAAGTGCGCCACCTCTACGTCCGAAAAGATCACCACGAGCAAACGCGGTGAAAACTTGAGCATCACCTCGCGGCTGACCAGGAAGGTGAGTTCGTCGCCGGAGGTCGGGCCGCCACTGTGCACAAAGGTGGCGATAGCCTCCTTGATCGTGTCGCGCACGCGCGGGTCAAGCCGCTCGGCGGCATCGAACACGGTCCAACCCAAACCTTCGTAGTTGGCCCCTTCCAGCGTGCTCTCTAACTCAGCCTCCACCTTGGCGCGATCGGCCATGTTGCCGGTTCGTCCCTGGCGAAGAGCGTCGGCCACCGCCGTGATCATCAGTTGCTTGGGAAACACCACGTTGGCGCCATACTCGGGGCCGTAATTCGAGGCCGAACTGGCGCCGATCAAGTTGGTGAGGGCCTTGTTGCTGGCCACAACCCAAGTCTCACTTCGAGACACACCGAGTCGCTTGCGGAATTGCTCGAACACGGTCGGGGTGGTCGGGGCCAACTTTCCCCAATCGTCCACGCGCTGCCAGTTGCCTGTAAGGATGCTGGAGATAGCATTGAAATGCGCAGTCACGCCCTCGTTGCGGATGCTGGAGTAGAATAGTGCACTGCGAATCAGGTCTCCCGACAGGTGGGGGATGTTCACCATCCCCTCCTGGGAAAAAGTCTCCGCCCGGCGAACGCCACCAAAGATGACGACCACGACCTTGTGCCCGGGACCGGCAGTGCTACGCAGGGTCTGGTGGGCGCGTCCCTGCGGCGTGATTAGACCCGCAATGAGCAATCCTGCCGCACGCAGGAACGTCCGCTTAGAGAGGTCCGCAAGCGACTCAAAATCGCTGGCAAGCTTGGTGCCAGCCTGGGGGCCTAGGCGGAGTCTATTCTCCATATATGAACCTCTCGAGAGTGACTTCACTCTGAATCCTGCGTCGTCCCGCCCCGCTCAATCGAGGGTTCATAAATTATATTCCCAGCCACTCCCGTTTTCAATCGAAGGAGCCTGGAGCGTAATGCTACAATTGTTTTCTCAGGCGACGCCGAATCAGGAGTGCCGATGGCTGGGATAAACCGGTTCGCGGCGGAAGGCCCTCAACACGGTCACACTCCTTTGCGTGTCGCCAAGGGTCACCGCAGGCCCCGACTTTTATCTGACCGCGCGCTGGTTCGGGATGCGCTTTGGGGCTGGCTGCTGGTGGTCCTGCTAGGAGCGGGCTGCCTCTTAGCAGGCGAGGAAGGCAGTGTAACGGGAATCGTGGCCGATCCTTCCGCCCCGATTCCTGGGGCAAAGGTAACCCTGGCGGCTGCGGACGGCAGCCGACGATCCGTCGCCACTGATCAAAGTGGGCATTATTCGTTTCCCTCGGTGGAACCCGGCACTTACACCCTTAGCGCCGAAGCTGCCGGTTATCAGGCTGCAACGCGAACCGCCGTGCGGGTCGCGCACGGAACCTCCGTCACCGTGGATCTAGTCCTTGTTGCGGCGGTTCTGCCCCCGCCGGGCCAGACGCCCCTCGTCTCGTCGCAGCCCGGCTATTACGACGACACCCCCTTGAAGGCCAGCGCGGTCAAAACCACGATGGACGCAGCCGGCTACTCCTCACAAGCGCAAAGCCCGCAACGTTTGATGAGTGAGGTTCCTAGCCTTACCGGCGCCACGCCCAGGACCCCAGCCCGAGAGCCCGGCAGCCCCGGCGCCGTGGAGGCGGAACGCGGGCTGCAAGCAGCCCTCCGAGGCCATCCGGACAGCTTCGAGGCCAATCATCAGCTTGGGGAGTTCTACTGTTCCCTGGGTGATTCTAAAACAGGTATCACTTATCTTGATAAAGCCCAAAAGTTGAAGCCTGAAGACTACGCCAACGGATACGATCTCGCTGTCGCCTTGCTCGAGACAGGAAACCCAAGCAACGCCCGATTATTATTAGAGGACTTGCTCCGGCGGAATGACACCGCCGAACTCCATCGCCTGCTCGGGGAGGCCGACGAGGTTCTAGGCGAGCCCACCTTGGCGCTCCAGGAATACCAGCACGCCGCGCACATGGACCCCAACGAGACGAACATCTTCGACTGGGGGAACGAACTGCTCCTCCACGATACCATTGAACCTGCCCTTGAAGTTTTCAAGCACGGCGTCGCGCTTTATCCCGACTCTCAGCGGATGTACATCGGCCTGGGCATCGCCTATTATTCCCGCAGCCTTTACGACGACGCGATCCAGGCGCTCTGCCACGCTTCGGACCTGAATCCCTCCGACCCACGACCCCACCTGCTTCTCGCCAGGATGTACAACGTTTCGGCAGGGCAGACCGACGAGGTCGCGAAGCGAATGAAGAGGTTCATGGAAACCAAACCCGACAGCGCGCTCGCTTATTACTGTTATGCCCTCAGTTGCTGGAAAGGCGTGCGTGGAAGTGGTCGAGGGGTGGACTTGGGGAAGGTCGAGGCCCTGCTTCGGAAGTCGATCTCACTGGACCCGCAGTTGGAGGACGCACATCTTCAGCTCGGGGTCCTTCTTCACGACCAGCAGCGCGATCAAGAGGCTGTCGCCGAGTTCCAGGCAGCTATCCGATTCAAACCCGATGACCCCGACGCCCATTACCTTTTGGCGCAGGCCTACCTCCGCACCGGCGACAAGGACCGCAGTCAGGAAGAATTTCAGCTCTACGACAAGCTTCACAAGCAACAAGTCAATGAGACTGAAAAACAGCAGCATGAGATCCAACATTTCGTCTTCACGCAGACTCCGGCCCCCAGGACGGGCCCCTGATCGTCTTTCCTCTTTTTTTGCGGGGAGATGCTGTTGTACGCGGGGGTTAAATGCGCGGTGCTATGTGGAGAGAGGTGGGAGTAGCAGTCGAGGCAAAAGCAATACTAGGCGGGCTCGGAGGGAGAAACCGGCAACGCCTTGCAGCACCGTGGCGACTTGCTGCAAACTCTCACCGCTGGCACTGAATCGAAAAGCTGCCCGTGTTCAGCCAAGTGCAATACGCACAAACCGTCTCAAGGTCCTCAAGAGAATCGTTGCCCCGCTGGCTCCTCTTGATCTTGTGGTGGAGCTGCAGGTTCTCCAACGATCCGCACTTCTAGCGCCGCCGTTCGCCGCGCCCTGCCTGTCTGGGCTCTGGTAATAAGCCGAGAGGGCGTGGCAGTAGGCATCCACAACTACCGGCACGGAGGTCTGGCAGGCTGGAACTAAGAATTCAAAGCTGCTTTTGACCCGGCCCACGGGCAGCCCGCAAGGCCCAAAAGTGTTGCACCCTGCCCGGGCACGCGCCCCTGTGTTTTCAGGAACTTAACCCACTTTTTCGCCGCTCTGACTGTGGTGGGGTGTTGCGGCCATTGGCGCCTGGGAAATGCTCATGTTCGAATGAAATGCCCCACCCCTAAGGGAAATGATGACTCCCGCGGGATCGTGGGATCGGAATCTGTAGCCTCTCTGGATAGCCATCTCGGCAGGGGCGGCGAGAGGCGCTGGGCCATCCTTGCCTTGCGGGGTTCACGCTTGTGCGCCGTGTGGTGGCGGAAGGCGGCAGCTCGGATCCCGCTGCTCCTGCAGGGGGGACTAACCGGTCGTACTCCCGAACGCATAAATGCCCGCATATCTACTTTCCTGGCTGGCATCTGCTTCACTCTCTCCTGCAGGGGTACCGCTCTTCTCCATCGCCGGCGCCGATGCGTCCCGCCGGATACCCCCCCAGCAGCAGATGCGCCAAGCAGGCGATTACCATCAGGATCTCTTCCGGCGTCGACTCCTCCCCCATCCCCGCCAGGAGATGAGCACACACTGGCTCCACACAGTAACCTTGCAATTCCTCCTCCGCCATCCGCGAGTCCGTGGAAACAGGCCGAACGGAACGAAGGCTGAATCGCAGTGATGTCAGCGCAGTCCCCGGCGGACCCCGCTGGTGCACGTATGCCAGAGCCTCAGGCGGGTGAGCGCGGTGCTACCCTCCCGGCCCAGGGCCTCGGTTGCCTCAGGGGGGCGCTGCAGGAAAGAGGAGAGGCGCCTCGTACACTCCCGCCCTCGTTGTCCGCCGCCCTCTGTCGCCTTATCCACCCTGAAACTTCACCACGGTGATAGCCCTTCACTCGGCTCCGCGAAGGACAATAGACAACCAAGTTTGGGGAACGAGCCGGTTGCACCTAGCCTGCTACTGTAGCCTTGAGGTGTCAGTAGCTTGGGCTCACCTCTCAGCCGTTGACGCTTCCGTACGCCCTGCCAGAGTATCAGCACCCGGGCAATACACCTGTTCCGTTTCAGCCCCCCGCGCGGACACTGCCAGCGGTCAGAAGATCCTCGGCTATCCTCCTCCTTCTGTGATCACTGCCCAGCTTGAATCGCCACCGCGGCAGGCTGCATAGACAGGTTTGCCGCTACTGGTGGCGCGCGGGGAAGGCGAGCTGGCCAACAGCAACAGCACCACCCCCTAATTACGGAGTTGGAAGTCGTGGAATTGCGGAATGGTTAGCTTCGAGGGAGGGGTGCTCGCTTGGGTTGGGGCGGCTAACACACTTCACCTCCGTCCCCCAACGGGATTCCCGCTCGCCGTGCTGCGCCCTGACGCCCTACTGCAAGATGTTACTTGCAGCAGATTCCTGGTTTTGCACATCCTTGCTGAGCACGGGTGTTGCACCCTGTTCAGCCTGCTGATTTCCCTCGGCTGCCACGCCTGTTGCGCCTTCCGAGCTGTCGGATGTTCCCTCCTCTGGGAGGGAGCCGTCCTGGGCGTGCACTTCTGATTCTAGGTCTGACATCGGGCGTGAAACCTCCTGCGGCGCTCCAGCGCTTGCCTGCTTCGCCTCCTCCCGCTCGCAAAGTGCTACGTAAGCTTTGAGAGCCGCCAGTATAGTCGCATCCTTGACCGATACCCAGTCCAGCCGCTCGATGATTTTCTCGTATACGAACTTGACCCTCTTCTGGCGCTCGCTGAACAGTCCTAACGCATTCATATGACGGTAAATAGCGTCCCTGGTGACTTTGTACTTGTCAGCAATTTGCGAGGTGTTGCCCCAGTTAAGCCAAGCCTCCTCGATTTCCTGACACTGGGGATGGCGACAGACGCTACACTGGGACTGGTGCCGTTTCAGACTAATTGTCCGTTCCTCTTGCGAGACTTCCTTGACTTTCATGGTGATTCTCCTTTGGGTGAGAGCCGGGTTCTGTCAAAAGTTCTATGAAAGAGCTATGAGAAGCGAGCGGGGCAGAGGCGGAAGGGTTTTGGGGAGTGCTTGGATCGAGGGTCGTGATGACAGGGTTTGGATTTATCGCTTTGGTGCC
>Ga0187784_10000448_pt1 | contig 30148 bp, 27 predicted proteins | sample 1015_SJ02_MP15_2_FD_132964 | JGI IMG/M metagenome (GOLD analysis project Ga0187784, IMG submission 132964) | Tropical peat soil microbial communities from peatlands in Department of Meta, Colombia - 1015_SJ02_MP15_20_MG | ecosystem: Environmental > Terrestrial > Soil > Wetlands > Peat | place... | reverse complement strand
GAGAAAGGCGCGATGGCCGCACTGAGCAAGCCAGTTCAGATTGCAGAGTGACGAGGCAATTGGCCGCTGGCAGGACTACAAGCAGCGGAAAAGGGAGGAAGGAGAAAGCGCATGGCCTTAACGAAGGCGTGCGCTTTCTCATCAAGGCAGCGAGCGCGGCATAATGCGCTCCGATCTCGTCCATGGTCTTGCTTTCTCATCCTCTGTCCGGCGCCTCCTGGGGCAACTGATACGCAGCCACTATTTTGGCGAACGCAGCGCCATTGCATACGCTTGCAGCAGGGCGTTGCGGTCGGTTTCCCAGTTAAAGTGCTCGACGATTCGCCTGCGACCGCGTTCACCCAGCTCGCGTCGCAGCGATTCGGAATCCAACAAGCTAAGCACCTTCACGGCAAAATCGACCGGGTCATTGGGTCGAGCATAGAGAGCTGCGTCTGCCGCCGAGCGGCGCCCCTCCGTTAGCTCAAAGAGAACAACCGGCATTCCAAAAGCCATGTATTCGAGAATTTTCCCCATGGTCGACTTATCATTCATGGGGTTCAGCGGGTCAGGCGCCACGCCGACATCCGCCGTCGAGAGATATTTGGCGAGTTCTTCACCGGGAATTCGCCCCGTGAAGTTTAGCACCGACTCCAGCCCTTTTTGGGCGACCAGCTCTTTGAGGTGCGGTAGCTCGGTTCCAGACCCGATGAAAGTGAAGAACGTGTCGTCGCGGCCCTTCTTTTTTACCATGTACTCGATCGAATCCACCCAAAGGTCGAGCCCATCTTGTGGCCCCATCACGCCGAGATATACGACCAGGAATTTCTTGCCTTGTTTTAGTTCGGGATAGGCCGGGCCGCGACGCATTTTTTCCGGCTCAGGGCTAACTCGGACAATGAACACTCGCTCCGGCGGCATCCGGCCGCGCTGAATGGCAATTTCGCGATAGGACTGATTGGTGGCCAGCGAAACATCCGCAGCCCAGAAGGTGGCGCGCTCAACCAAGCAAACCAGGCGGTAGAGAAAATCTTCCCGGCCAAACTTAGCCAGATACAGTTCGGGGTTCAAATCCAGGTGGTCGAAGATATAGCGCGCGCCGAAGAGCTTGAAGAAGAGCCCGATCAGAAACATGATGTCCGGCGGGTTCCAGGTGTGCACGACGCGGAAGCGGGTGCGGGAATAGATTTTCAGGGCGAGATAAAACTGAGAGGCAAGCGCGCCACCATATTCCAGAAGGTAGCCCCCGGCGCCTGATGCCTCCCAGACTCCATAGCGGTAGATTTCGATTCCCTCGATGGTCTCAAAGCTTCGCTCGCAGCCAACACCTTTAGGGGAAATAACGGAGACACGGTACCCCGCGTCTCTCAGGGCGCACGCCTCCTGCCAGGCGCGCCGCACAAAGGGGAAAGGTAGGTTCTCAATAATTATCAATACCCCGATTCGGAGGTCACTACTCATGGTCTATTCCTGTAGGGCTGGAGCTGCATCAAGTCTGGGCGAATTCGGATTCTAACATCTCACCTCCGGCCCCGCTCCGCCAAGGGAGAGAGGGGCTGGAGGCTGTCGTGCCAGAAACGCACACTTTATTCGCCGGTTTCGCGGTTGCGGATCACAGTTGAATAAACTTGTACGATTTGCCGGGCGACGGTCCCCATGGCGTACTTTGTCATGCGGTCTCGCCCGCGAGTGCGCGTCCCTTTACGGCAGACCTCGATGATCTTCGCGGCAATCTCTTTGGCATCGCGCGCCACCAAATGGCATCCTTCCGTTTGGCCGATCAGCTCGGCCGTGTCGCCCACATCCACGGCAATGACGGGGAGGTTGGTGGCCATGGCCTCTTTGACCGTATTGGGCGAACCCTCGGATTGGGAAGCCAGGACAAGGACATCGGCCGCATTCATGTAGAGAGGCATGCGGGACTGAGGAACCGCGGAGACCTGAAGGATTTCTAACTCGGGGATGACTTGCCGTGCCCGCGTCACGGCTGATTCAATAACGTCAAAGCGCTTCACTGCGCGCGCTGGGTTGTAAGGAAACAGCATTAATTTCGTTTTCGGGTCAAGCTCCAGAATGCGTCGAGCATTATCCCGGTCGAGGGGTTTGAAGAGTTCCAGGTCAACTCCGTTCGGGATGACCTGCGCTGACGGGAGCCGCAAACACCTTTTGAGCTCCGCATTCTTGACAATGACCGCAGAAGCGAGGCGCGCCAACAAGAAACTCGAGAGCTGATAGAACCGACCGAAAGGTGGAATGGTGTCGCTCCCCTTGTACTTCCCCGTGACATCAAAGCCCATGAAGGAGACCACAAGCGGGACGGAAAACTGGCAGCGAGCCACCAGTCCGGATAAGCCCATGTGCGCGTGGATCAGATCGTAATGACGCGTTTGTATCCGCTTCCATAATTGTTGCGTACCGCGCCAATAGTTGCGGCGGGATTCGCGGCCGTTGATGAAAAGCACGTCGTAATCCACCCCCAGGGGCCGCAAAGAATCCATCTGGGCTTTCACAAAACAACCGTAAGTTAGATCGGCTTTGTGAGGCCAGAGGTTGGTGACCACGAGGACCTTCATTGTCGATGGCTGATTGCCGGCCGTCGATTGAAAACTCTGCATGGCAACTTCCTCCTCAGCCAACCGGTCCCGCGGAGGCGGGATCAATCGAAAATCGACAATTCCCGCACGAACTTCATTGAGATTTCTGCCTATCGCCCAACCGCAGGTTTTGTACGGGCGGCGCGAAGCTCCGCGGACTCCTCGCGGATTTCCGCCAAGTCGCGCTTCAGTTCCGCCCAGCCGTACCAGTGCTGGTAATCAGGGTTCATGTGGAACGCGCCCTGGAAACTGCGCATGCGGTGCTCGAGGAACATCACGTAGAGTTTCTGCTCGATAGGGTACCTCACCTCATAAAAGCGCAACAGGTCGGGGACCGGAGGCCGGTCCTTAGGCCGTTCGAGGATGCCTTCGTTGTATAGTCCCTCGACGATATCGACGGCCTCAGCGACGAGCTTGTCGGACTCTTTAATGATGGAGTCGGCGGCCTCGAGGTTCTGTTGGGCGAAAGAGTGAGCGTGGCACTGGGTACAGACGCGGATCATGTCCTCGCGTTCAGCCTGCCACTCCTCGCCCGTGAGGCGGGCGAGTCTGCCCACCTTGACCACGTCCAGGCGGGGCGTGGGCTTGCCGTCGGGGGTGAGCACGCCCAGCGCGATCAGGATCTTTTGCCGATACTGTAACCACTCGGGGTCCTTCTCCGGCAGGCGCAGGGCGAGGAATCCCCAAGCCGTCCTCACGCTGTGGTCGCCGTTAGGCATGTGGCAGGTGGAACAGACCGGGGCGCGCGGGCGGCTCGGCGAGGCATGGTCTGGAGCCTTGAACCAGTCGGTGAGGTCCAGGCTCCAATCCCAATGGGAGCCTTCAATAGCATAGATTGAACCATGCTTGGAGGTAGAGTACATCTCCCACTGGGGATGGTCGAAGCCCATGTGACAGGTCATGCAGGCCTCGGGGCGACGGGCTTCCATGGCGGCGAAGCGGTGACGTGTGTGGCAGGAGTCGCACTTACCTTCGTCGAGCCCGATGCGATGGCAGCCCCCACACCCTTTCATGCCTTCAATGAGGGCGTGGGGTTGCATGGCCGTAGTAGGCATGGAAATCATGGCTCCCCAAGCGACCGAATGCTTGCCCGTGGAGAATTGTTGGAACCTTTCGAGATGGCAGACGGCGCAGTTGCGCGGGGAAACTCCCCGGCGCACGCGTTTGTCTTCACAGGCCGTGGAGGCGTTGAGAATGTTTTGGGCCGCTTCTTTGACGGGAAGGTGACAGTTCGCGCAAGCCACGCCCATTTCGAAATGCTCGCTCAGTTGCCAGTCGCGAATGGCGCTGCCCGTAATGCCTTTTTCCACGTGACACTTCACGCAGGCACGGCTTTCCTCGGGGACTTTGCTCCAGGGTATTTGATCTGTTTGAGGAATGCCCAAGCCCGCCCTGCCGGGCAACCAGGCGCCCCTGATTGCCCGCGTGTGCCCTGAAACGAGGATTATCAGAGTGAACGAGATTAATGCCACGCTAAACAAAACTAGCTTCTCGCTACGCATGGGTTCTCTCCTTGTAGCGCTACCCTGGAGGTTTCACTATGAATTGACTCGGCAGACTCTCTTCAAATGAGAACGCCGACCGTGGGCTTGCGCCCAACGCACCTCACGGTGGACCGCTTCGCGGTGAGAACATTCTCGTGGGTCCGAGGCGAAGCCGCGCTTGATTCTACACTCCTCCATCGAGGAGTACCACGGAATAATGGAGATTCTGGGTAGTGGCTGAGTTTGACGTAGCGGCGGCTTTACGCCGCCATTTGGCGAGGTGAACTCGCCGCTACAAAACCAAACTGAGCCACTACCAGTTTCTGACTCTTCGGAGAAGGAAGCGGTAATGCTGAACGGACATATTCCTTCCACGTGCGGCAGGCAAAACTCGACTACAATGGGTCACGGTAGTGTCCTGATTTAGGGTGTAGGGCCGGGGGTAGCCCCGGCCAGGCCGGCTCGCCACGGGAGCGGGCGGCTCTACGGCCGATTTGGGACGCTGCCATGAAGCACTTAGCAATTGCGTCTCTTTCGTTTTGGTATTCACCCTATGTGCGGATTCGCAGGGTTTGTGGGATCAGCGGCGGAGCAGGAAATGCGTGCGCAGGTTAGCCGGATGGCCGACCGACTGGCTCACCGCGGGCCGGACGATTCCGGCGTCTGGGTCGATGCGGAAGCCGGCATCGCCTTGGGATTTCGACGCCTGGCGATTGTGGACCTTTCACCGGCTGGCCACCAACCCATGAGCTCTTCCGATGGCCGATACGTCATTGCCTTCAACGGCGAGGTCTACAACTTCGGAGAATTGCGAAAAGACCTCGAACCGCTGGGCCACACCTTTCGCGGCCACTCCGATACGGAAGTCATGCTGGAGGCGGTGAGCGAGTGGGGCCTCGAGACGGCGATCAGGAAGTTCGTGGGCATGTTCGCCTTCGCGCTTTGGGACAGGCGCGAGCGAGTGCTTCACCTGGTGCGGGATCGGCTTGGCATAAAACCTCTCTACTGTGGCTGGCAGGATAAGACATTCCTCTTCGCTTCGGAGTTGAAGGCCCTGCGCGCGCACACTGATTTCGAGCCGGAAATCAATCGCGGGGCTCTCGCCTTGTATTTGCGCTACGGCTACATACCCCAACCCTACTCCATTTATCAGGGAATCTGGAAGCTGCCTCCCGGCCACATTCTCAGCCTCAGGGCGGGAGCGCAGAGCAGCCTCGAGTTGTCGGGCACGGCTTCCTATTGGTCTGCCAAGGAGGTTTACGAGAACGGGGCCGCGAACCCATTCAGGGGCTCGGAAGGTGAAGCTATCGAGGATTTGGATCGGCTGTTGCGGGATTCGGTTCGCCTGCGGATGATAGCCGATGTCCCGCTCGGCGCCTTCCTTTCCGGCGGAATCGATTCTTCCACGGTGGTCGCCATGATGCAGGCGCAGAGCCATCGGCCCGTGAAGACGTTCACGATCGGCTTTCGCACGCCGGAATTCGATGAGGCAGCTCATGCCAAAACGGTGGCCGCCCACCTCGGGACCGAACACACCGAACTCTACGTGACCCCGAGAGAAGCTATGGATGTCATCCCCAAGCTGCCCACTCTTTATGACGAACCTTTCGCGGACTCCTCCCAGATTCCGACTTATTTGGTCTCCGCCATGACGCGCCGGCACGTTACCGTGAGCCTCTCCGGAGACGGCGGTGATGAGCTGTTTGGTGGCTACCAACGCTATAGCAATGCGCGCCAATTCTGGGAGACGGCCCGATGGTTTCCAAATTTCAGTAGAAGAGCCCTGGCCAGATTCCTCCGAGTGTGTAAGCCCACCACCTATGACCGCCTGATCGGCGGACTCGGTCCGTTGCTCCCCCGGTTGGCACGCCCGTCTTCGGTTGGCGAAAGGATGCACAGGCTGGCGGAAGTGATGACGGTTAAGAATCCCGAGGAACTTTACCGTCACCTGGTGTCTTACTGGGAGTCCCCCGGGGAAGTAGCGCTGAATGCGAAAGAAGCTCCGGCCCTGCTTACCCAATCTTCAGAATGGGCGCGCGTGGATGACATCTCGCAACGAATGATGTTCCTCGACTTGGCCACTTACCTTCCGGACGATATTCTGGCCAAGGTCGATCGGGCCAGCATGGGGGTGAGTCTTGAAGCTCGAGTGCCGATCCTCGACCACAGGGTCGTGGAGTTTGCCGCGCGTGTCCCGATCTCTATGAAGATTCGCTCCGGCCAAGGGAAATGGCTCCTCCGCCAAGCGCTTTACAGGTATGTACCACGAGAACTGGTCGAGCGGCCCAAGATGGGCTTTTCGGTCCCGATTGAAGAGTGGCTACGTGGGCCTCTCAAAGATTGGGCGGAAGGACTATTGGATCAGGAGCGGCTGCGAAGAGAAGGATTCTTCTGCCCCGATCCGATCAGGAAACTTTGGGCCGAGCACCTTTCGGGGCAGCGGAATTGGCAAGGTCACCTGTGGAACGTCCTCATGTTTCAGGCTTGGCGGGAAAAGTGGGGCTGATCCGAAGATTCATCCGCAGATTACGCAGATCTCGCAGATTAGAGGGCTGAAGAGAAAAGAAGAACCAAGAGTGGTAGACAAACCTAATCCCACCCGTACCCACGCGACGACACTGGAGAGTGGCCGCAACCCCAGCGCCGATCATGCGGTATCTGTTGGCGTGGTAGACAAACCTAATCCCACCCGTACCCACGCGACGACACTGGAGAGTGGCCGCAACCCCAGCGCCGATCATGCGGTATCTGTTGGCCTAGTCGCTTTTCATCTGTGTAATCTGCGAAATCTGCGGACCATCGAGGATTTCCTCGTAATCTCGCACCAGGGTCTTCACGTCGAAGCGGCTGAGAAAAGCGTCCAGCCTTTGATCGGGCTGCAATTCTTTGGTGGCGAATTTAGCGACGGAGACGATTCCTTCCGCCAAAGCCTTGGGGTCGGAAGGTGGAACCAGCCGGGCCCTCGGACAATCACCAAGTATCTCACGCAGCGCTCCCGGGCAGTCTGAAGCCACCACCGGCGTCCCTACCCCCAAGGCTTCGAGTACTACCAAAGGCAAGCCCTCATAACGCGAAGGGAGAATAAATACGTCGGCATGCTTGAAGTAGGGAAAGGGGTTGGACTGGAATCCAACCAAGCGTACCGCCTCGTTCAGGCCAAGCCGTTCCCGTTGTTCCAGGAGGTCCGGTTTGAGAGGCCCCTCGCCGAGGATGGTGAGGTCGGCATTCGAAATCGCTGCCCGCACCAGCGGCATGGCGTCAAGAAGCACGTCTGCCCCTTTCTCCCTTGACAGTCGCCCCGCGGACACAAGGTGTGGACCTTCGCCGCAGTAAGGATTGCCCCCTGCCTCTGCCAAGCGCCTCGTCATATCGACATCCACGGGGTTGTATAGGCGCGCCATTTTGCTGCGCGGAATGCCAAAATTCTCAGCCAAGTCGTCGAGAACGTAGTCTCCCACACAGATGATCTTGTCCGCCCGGGGATACAACCTCCGATAGAGCCAGTTCCAGAGATGGGGATGCTTGCGCCCTTGGGCGTTTTGAGCGCTGGGCGAGGAATCTTCCCGGAGTAGCAGGCGCAAGCCAGGCGGCAGGAACGGCCGTGATAAGACAGTGGCAAAATTCAGCTCGCACATTGCGGAATGTATGGCATGAGGCCTCAGCTTCCTGGCCAAACGAATGATGGCCGGAAAGGCGTGGCGTACCCGCTTGGCCTTGAGATCGTGAAGCGGGACATCGGCCGGCACTTCCTTCAGGAACGGACCAACCGCCTCGACCAGAGCCAAATGGGGCTCGAAGCGCGCGCGATCCAGGTACTGTAGGAGTGTCACAATCACTCGCTCCGCTCCCCCGCCGCCGAGATTCGGCATAAGGAACAAAACCCGTTTACGCGCTAATTTCATCGCCAGGGCCTTCAACGGTTTTTAACGAGGCTCGTTACGCTTGTTACCCTTGGCGACGGATTGCAGCTCCGCCGCCTGATTTGCGGAAAGGCTTGGCCTTACTAAAGGACGTCTGACATGAACAACCTCCTCCGCGCAGTCCGTCGGCCGACGGACTGTGCGGAGGAGGACGAAGGGCACCGGATGGGCCGGAAAGCCGGAGGCTTTCCGCAAGTAGGGGCGGCGGAGCCGCTCGGAGCACGGGCGTGAGCTGGTAATCTGGACAGCCGTGACCATCATGCCAACCTTCTTGCCACATAAGTGGCGTTCGCGTACGTTTTCCGCCGCATTTGAAACCACGAAAGAGCCGGCAAAAGGCTCCGGTCCAAAGCGGCCACGGGTTGCGCCATGGCATATCTCAGCGTCGACAAGATGCCGGGCTCGAGATTGTAACGCTGGAAGAACTCCGGCCGCGCCATAGGAATGTCCGCGTAAGTGAAAGGCCGCCTCCTGACCTTGGTCTGCACAAAGTAATGCAGCCAATTGTAAGAGGGTTGCACAAAGATATCGCTTCCGAAGTGTGCTTTTTCCAGTGCGAACCCGGATTCTTCCAAGTATCTACGTACCGTCTTTTCCGAAAAGAAATAGAGATGGCGCGGGATGTCCTCGAGAAAAAGGCGGCGTGAGGCAAGGCTGTTGAAATTCGGCACCTGAAAAACGAAAAGGCCGCCGGCCTTGGTCAACTTGGAAGCCTTGCGGAAATAGGACATGGGGTCGTGCGCGTGTTCCAGGACCGCCCAGGCAGTTACCGCGTCGTAGGTAGGCTGATTGACGGGAATATCCGGAAGCTGCTGAGGATAAACCTTGAAGTCGGTGATGGGTTGGGAGGAAGTTGAAACTTCCACTCCCTCGACCTGCCATCCGCGCGCCCTCATGAATCTTGGGAAATCTCCGTTCGCGCAGCCCACGTCCAGCAAGCTCTTGGGCCCCGGCTTTCTCTCGATTTGCCGCAAGTAGCTTGCTTCCCGCGCATACCGTCTCAGATGATGGGCGCGATTCTGTACGAACTCCTCTTCATAATATGCTTTAGGATAATATTTCCCCATTTCTACGAAAGGCGGGCGGGGATTCAGAAAACCCAGGCCGCACTGGTCGCATTCCACGACGGTGAAAATTCCAGCCTGATAGCCCCGCCGGTCGGGCATCTGGTAGAGGGCGGTGTAACGCGTCGAGCCGCAGAGGTTACAGGCTACTGTTTCCATGAGCTTCCTCGATCGCGCCCAGCCGCGGCAGCGACCTGGCAATCGAAGCGTACACCAACACGCAAGAGACCAGGTATACGAGCGATGTGGAGAGGGCGATTCCAGCCACACCGGCGTACCTCATCAAGATGAGATTGAAAATCACATTGACGATCATATTCACTCCGGCAATCACCATGAGCACCGAATTCCTCTTCAAAGCGCTGACTAACCGCACCCCGAGATTGGCCAGAATGTAGAAGGGGATTTGGAGTGAAAGGAAGGCCTGAACGCGGCTGACGATCTTGGTATCCACCGCCGTGAAGGCCCCGCGCTGGAAGAGAATCCTGATCAAAGGATGAGAAAACGCTACGAGACCCAGTGTGAGGGGAACTGTTAACAGGGCAATGGTTCGGGAATAGGTCTTCAAAGTCCGGCGGCAGCCGTTCCAATCGCCCGTCGCCACCATCTGCGAAAAATAGGGGAGCGCCGCCGTGCTCAGGGGCGTCGCGCCAACGACGATGAAAAGGGTGACGACTTTGCGCGCATAGTTCAAGGCCGCCACGCTGCCGGGTTCCAACATGGCGGCCATGGATTGATTGACCAACTCGGTGCTGCCCATCAAGAGGGCGCCGGCCAGCATGGGCGCGTACTGCCCAATGACTCGCTGCACGCTCGGATCCCAACCATACCAACGAGGCTCGAGCCTGACCCCTCGCTCTCTCAACAACCAGCCCAAGACAGCAGCCTGAAGGGCGACCCCCGTCAGTGTTCCAACCACCAAGGCAAAAATACCCCAGGCCCGGCCTAGCAGCAAAAGGAAAGCAATGATGGAAAGCGGACTCAGGACGGCTGATAAGGCGGGCAGGCCAAAGTGTTCTCCGGCATTCAAGACGGCGGTCCAGGCCACCGCCAGTCCACTCACGACAATAAACGGCAAAAGGCCGTAAAGAAGCCGCCGGGTGAGCATCAACTTTGCCGGACTGAAACCTGAACCCAGAAGCGGGAGGAAATAGGGAGCGAGAATACCGACCAATACGGAAACTCCCACCAGCAGGCCCAGACTGACCACCATTACGCCGGAAAAGAGCCTTTGCGCCGCTTCTTTCCCCTCCCGCTCGCGGACCTCGATGAAGGTTGGGATCATAGCGGAGTTGAAAGAGCCCGCCACCAGATTCACCAGGAAAGAGGGCAGGAGGAAGGCGATCAGGAAGGCGTCCAGCGCGTCCCCCCGGCCGAACCAGCGCGCCACCACCAACTCTTTTGCCGTGGCTGCGAGGGCGGCAATCGCAGCGCACACGCCAACGCTGATAGTCGCGTTGAAGATCTTGCGGCCAGGAGTCAACGAGGCGGGGGTTTGAGGCTGTAAGGTGGTCGGTTTCATTCTATGAGGGGATCTTTTGCCACTCGGGGAGAGACGCTGTCAGCGACTCTGGAGAGGCCGTCCAACCAGACGATACAGGGTTGACGCCTTCTGATGGTCCCATTGATGAAAAGCCGGATGCCATCCTTCAGTACAGTTACATTGAAATTGATCAGCAGCGCCAGCCGGCATCCCGAAAGCCTCAAATAAGACAGCGTCTGGGCCTCGTGAATGGGCGCCAAAGCATCTATGGACTTGACCTCGACAACCACAGATCGTTCCACCAACAAATCCATCCGGTAACCACATTCGAGCTTAACCTCTTCATAAACGGGCGGCACGGGCTTCTGCTGTTCAACGACAAGTCCTTTCTTCTCCAATTCGTACGCCAGACATGCCGCGTAAGCGGACTCCAGCAACCCGGGACCCAGCGCCCGATGGACCTGAATCGCTGCGCCGATAATGGCCTCCGTGATCTTGTTTAGCCGCTCCCGCTCGTTCATCGAAGAAAAAGAGTTTAACACAGAGAGCACAAAGAAGAACTCACGGAGAACACGGAGCGGACGTGACCGGTCCAGCCGATGTTCCTCTCCGCGTTCTCTGTGTTGAAGCCAACGATGACCCCATGCACAATTGGCTCTGGGAACTCTGTGTTAAAGGTTTTTAAAACCGCAGTTCTCTTCGTAGGTTTGTCCGCATCGCTCCAGGTAGCGGCACACCAGATTCTGCTGGACGGTGTCTTCAACGAGGATGATCTTGTTCGCGATCCGCTCAGGCAAGCTCCCACCCCCGAGCGACGATCTCCGACGGCTTTAAACCGCTGTCCCCGGGCGGCTCAAAAGGTCGCACTCTCGTTTCACCCCCGCCGGGCCGGTCCAGAAGGACCCCGCCTTGGCAGGCTAACTGGTCAAGCAGTTCCGGGTGATGGGAAACCAGAATGACCTGCCCGCCAGTCTCATCCACGCGGTCAAGCAACTTCATGAGCCAGGGCTGGATTTCGGCCAGTGCAATGAAGTTGTCGGGCTCGTCTATAAGCAACGTGCGATCCTCGCCGACGGCGCAGTGCAGGAGTACATAGAGGGCGATTAAGCATCGCTGCCCTTCCGCCAAGTCGGTGAAGGGCAACTCAACACTCTTGCCGTCCGGGCTGCGCAGTCTAGCCTGGAGCACTCGTACGTCGAGCCCTGCCTCTTTTGCGTCGAGCGCCTCCAGACCTGATATCGCCTCCCGCAAGCTCGCCATGGCCTCGAAGACGTCATCGCCACGTTCCAGCCGAAGATGGCGATACCAGTCGGCAAAGTTGCTCAGATCCTTCGTCGGCTCGGAGGATTCACGCTCAGAGCGAGGCGACATGGACCAAGGGTTGATCTGCACCTGAGTCAGTCCACGGAGCCATCGCCTGAACCAAGCGAGCTCTGTATTGTCTTTCCCGCTGGCTTCTGCGAGGCCGGAACGCCCCTGATTGAATGGGAACTTGACGCTCGGTTCGGGCCCCTGCTGGTCGTCGAAAAGGGCGATTTCGCCTTCATGGAAGCGAAACAAAGGTTTGCCATTGAAGTCGAGGTCTTCCTTCTTAACGCGGGGCCCGAACGCATCAGCAATCCGCGCCGGTAGTGCTCTCTGCACGAATATGGCCCTGACCTTTTTTCCCTCAAGCAACGCGGGGGCACGTTCTCCCGAGCGAGGCCCCATATCGCGTCCTCCGACCACCCCACGACCAGCGTGTAGCGATACTCGCCCCCGTTACCCGTCACGTCCAGCTCGAACCGTTGCTCGGCAACATCCTGCCAACTCGTGAGTTTCTTGCCTCCAAGATAGCCTTCACAGGGCTTCCCGCGCACTACGAGGTCGCGGAGCATGCCGAGGACGTCGAACACAGTGGTCTTGCCGGTGCCGTTCCGGCCGATGATCAACTGCTTGGCGGTCGGCTTGAACTCGAAATTCACAAGGCAGCGATAATTGGTAGGGTATAGTCGGGCAAGCATGTAAGCATTCTAACACCTCAGGGGCTACCGCGAGTAAGGAACAAGGAATGGGGATCAGGGAACAGACAGGGGTGCACCTTGGTGATTGGCGAGACATAGGAGGTTCCCTCCTCCCTGTTCCCTGTTCCCTGTTCCCTGTTCCCTGTTCCCTGCTCCCTGTTCCCTGTTCCCTGTTCCTTGTTCCCTGTTCCCTGTTCCCTATTCCCTGTTCCCTGCTTGCCCCCGCAGCCAGATTCTCGTTTCCTGTGCGAGGGGGAGGACGCGCAACGCCGCGAGCGCCGCCAAGTAAGCAATACTTCCTGCTCCGCACAGCTTGCAGAGATAAATGAAGTTCTGGAAACCGGAGTGAGGAGGTTTAAGCCAGAGGCGCAAGGCCCACAGCGCCGATGCCGTCAGAATGGCGCCCAAGAGATTCTTGGAAGTAAATTGAACTTCGGACCAGCCGAGGGCTTGACGGAGGTCGCCAAGGTTCCTTCGGATGGCCAGGGCGCAGACAAGCGCCGACGCCATCAATAAGCCCAAAGGTATTCCCTTCGCGCCTAACCTAAGCACCCCGACGTAAAACAGATCGAATCCCAAGTTGAGGCTGTAGAGCAGGATGGAGAGGCGCAGAAAGGCCCCGCTCTCGTTGCGCGCAAAAAGGTAGAAAGTGAGCACCCGAATGAAAGAGAGCGGAAGAAGGCTGAGGCAGTAGTAGAAGAAGACCCTCGACATCAAGCCGGTGGCGGCGGGGGTAAAGTGACCCCGCTCAAAAACCAGTCGGATAATATTGTGGGCGAGCATGAGGCAAAAAACCACCGCGGGGGAGGTCAGGAAAAGACCGATTTCCGAAATATCCCTAAACGTTCTTCGTTCTTCCTCGTGTGCTTTGTTCATCGCGGCCCGCGCGAGCTGGGGCAGGGCCACCGTGCCCACGCTGCCACCCAGTAATTCCACCATGGTGTACAGAATTTTCGAACCGTAGTTCACGGCCGTGAGGGTTCCGGCGGGTAGGAACGAGGCAATCATTCTCTCGCCCAGGACCACAACCTGCCACGCTAACGCGCCGCCAACCTGAGCGGTTCCGGCGCCGCGCAGCCTGCGGAAGGCCTCGCCACTTCCCGTGAGCGTCAGGGAGTAGCGGATAGGAAAGGAAATCACAATTTGCACGCCCAGCACGAGCATCTGCAAGAGGTAACCCGCCATGTAGCCCAGCACAATGCTAAAGGGTCCATAGCGCTCGAAGCGCCACAGGATGACCCCGATGACCACGACATTGCGGATAAAGCCCGCCGCCGAGGAGAGGACGAAGCTGTGACGGCTCAGGAGGAAAGAGCGGAAGGACTCGGCAATGCCCGCGGGAACAATGAGCAGGAAGAGCCATCGGCTAAGCTGGGTGGCGAGCTCGATTTGCGGCGGTGTGAAACCCGGGGCGATTCCGCGCATGATCCAGGGCGCCGCGAGGGCTCCCAAGGCCGCCAACAAACCCAGACCCACGAACATCAGGTTGACCACATAGCTCACGCCCCGCCCCAGCCCTTCCAGGGAATCACGTGTATCCAGCGTGGAAAAGAAAGGCACCAGCGAGAACTGGCTGGTCGCGGAAAGCAAATTGGTGATGATGTAGGGAATCGTAAAAGCGACGTAGAAGCTGTCGGAGTTCCGGGTGAGCCCTAACTGGGCGGCAATGCTGGTCTCCACCAGGATGCCCGAGAGGGCGCTTAGCAGGCTGAAAAAGCCCACCACCGCAGAACCCCAGAGCAAGTGACGAGTGCCAGTTGACGAGTGACGCGTGTCGTTTCCCAAATCTGACCCTTTTGGCCGCTCGGTAGGGGTAGGGCCTGCCCTACCCTGCTCAGCATAGAGGTCACGACCAGGGAACGGCAAGCCTTCCCCCTACCGCGGTGAGATTGACTCCTGCCGGCGGCGCTCGATATTCTCCGCCACAAATGGCGTGGACATGACGAATAGAAAAACCATCAAGACGGGCGAAGTCCCAAAATTATATTCAAAGAAGCCCTCAGCAATAAACGCCAGCCACGCCGCAAAGGCTGCGTCGGCAATCCAGCGCTGGCTGTAGAGCCTGCCACGGATCCTCAGTATGCTCCAGCCAAGTGCCAGCATGAACCACAGCCAGGCCACCAGGCAAGGCAGACCCCTTTCGGCGGCCAATTGCAGGAAATTATCGTGAAGGTGGTCGTGGTACCCGGCCATCGGCGTTGAACCAGGCGGCAGGTATTGAGTGTAGACCTGACGGATACTCCCAACTCCCACCCAGGGATGTTCCCGGACCATCTTTAGACCCGCACCCCACATCTCGAGGCGAATAGCCAGCGCCGGATCGTTAGTCGGGTGGAAGGCGAGTGACACCCGGCGACGAAGCATGGAAGGCGCGGCCAGATAGGCAACGACGATCAGAACAGGGATTACCCAGAGCGTGCGTGGCTTCCACCTCGCCACGATGTAAAGGGCTGCCACCACACAACCCAGCCATACACCACGAGTGAAATTCAAGACCAAAGAGGTCGCGATGAGGACCAAGACCAGCCAGTACAACCCCTTGGCCGTGCTTCTAATGATTCCCCTCCTTGATGAGGAGGGGGCTAGGGGGTGGTTGGCGAAATGCTGGTTCCGGCACCCACCACCCCCTAACCCCTCCTCCCGCTGAGGAGGGGAGCTAGTGACACCGTGGCACAACAGCAGGAAGGCCAGCAGAGCGGTGAAGACGAGCATTTGCTGGCCCCCAAAGTTCATCCAGTGTCCCATGAATCCGTGGATGCGGGTCAATGTCATGTAATAGTAAACACGGTCATACGGAAGGTGACGAAGGCTGTGATACTGAATAACAAACTGGGCTGTTCCCACCAAAGCGGCCAGAGCCGAGACGAGAAAAACCCCTCGAAAAAGCGCTGCGAGGTGCCTGGCGCTAGCCACCAAGTTTACACTCAATAGCAAGATCAGAAAAAGGACCAGCTTGCGGACGGCGACCCAGCCGCCCGCCGGATTTTGGGCCCACAGGGTGGAATTGAGAGTGGTCAGACAGAATAGAAGCAAGGGTAGCTTGATCGGTGGGAAACTGATGGCGGGTAGCGCGGGCGTCTCGCCCGCTGTGCCGCAGGCATCCTGCCCGCGCGCGGGAGCGGGACGCTCCCGCCACAGCGGGCGAGACGCCCGCGCTACAAGCTGGAGACGCAGCAGGTGGGTCAAGTAAGCGACGGTGGCAGCGGCAAGAAACACCTGCGTCGCAGTTATAGAAACCAGAAGCGTCAGGACATGTAAACTGAAAAACAGCGACGCCCACCGCGCTGCCGTGGAGTGGGGAAGCTCGCTGCACCAAGATTCGACATAGCCGCGTGCACTCGTCATGTCAGCTATCAGCCGGGTAGCGGCTTTCCCACGGACGTAAGAAAAAACCGCGGACCCCAAAACCGGGGGTCCGTGCTACCCATCCTCATGAGAAATCAGAAAGCAGAAACCAGAAAGCGGAGACTAAGGGGGGAGAGGGGAACTGGAGATTAGAAAGCCGTTTTCTGGTTTCTACTTTGTGCTTTCTAGTTTCCAGTTTCACCCCCACCAATTCTTTATGACGCTGAATGCGTCCTTCACAGCGAGCGCGATAAGCGCTGGCGCCGTGACCAGCACGTTTCGGTTGAAGGCCAAGGCATCGCCCCACCGCCCGTGAAAGAAAGCCGCCAAGGCGCGCGTACTGCCGCAGGCCGGACAGGCGGCCAAGTGGAAAAGGCGTCGCCACAAGCACAGGTCGGGGCCCCGCGACATCGCCTCCGGCGGCAGCACACAGAACCCGGCCACGGCGATGACCAAAGCCAAGCGCCGTAGCGGCCCGCGAGAAAGCAACTTCATCCCTCACCTCTGCTGTAGCTGACGGCCCTGCGCATCCGGGAGTTTGTTCATGGCCAGCAGGATGACATCGACCAGCCACCAGATGCCGCACCCCCCAAGGGTTACGAGCTTCAAAATCCCCAGCCCAACGTACCCCAGGTAAAAGCGGTCCACTCCAAACGACCCGAGAAAGATCGAGAGAAGCAGCGCCACCAGCCAGTCCTTTTCTCCGCTCCGCCCGAGCCTTACCCCACACTTCACGCAGATCTCCGCGCCCGGCAGGGTCTCCTGCCCACAGGACTGGCAATAGCGGCTTCCCAGCAGCGGCCGCTGGCCACAGTTAATGCAATATTCCGCGTTGTCTACCAACTGCTTTGCACAGTTTCGGCAATACATAAACGGTCCTCGCACGAGGGAATGCAACCTTCGCCAGCGCGCCATTATAGCTGGAAACTGGAAACTGGAAAATGGAAAACCGAAATTCGAAACTCGAAATTCGAAAATGGAAATTGGAAACTGGAGATTCCCGCCAGGCTCGCGGAGAATCAACACACGCCGGCCATTGCAGGGGCACGCCATGGCGTGCCCCTACAGTTTCGAGTACACGGATGGACCCCAATTCCATGTCCAATTGGAATGAAGCCGGGCCTGAAATTTCGCTTTTGCGAAGTTCGCTTTTCGAATTTCCAGTTTGCCGTCAGTTCGGCGTGCCTACCGCCACCGGGGTCAAGGCCACCTCGCGGGTCGGCTTGCCCAGTTCGACGGGCACAGGTTCTTTCTGAAGGGCCAAATCAACGGCTTCGCGGATGGACTTGACGTAGTGGAGGGTCAACCCCTCGAGCATTTCCTGGTTGAGGTCCTCGTGCACGTTTGGCTCGTTGTCGGCGGGCAGGATGATTTCGAGCACTCCGGCGCGCTTGGCGGCAAGTACCTTTTCCTTGATTCCCCCCACCGGCAGGACTTGTCCGCTCAAAGTAATCTCACCCGTCATGGCCACGCGGGGACTGGCGGGGCGGCAAGTCAAGGCAGAGACGAGCGCGGTCACCATGGTGACGCCGGCCGAAGGTCCGTCCTTGGGAATGGCGCCCGAAGGAACATGGAAGTGGATATCCTTGGACTGGAAGAAATCCGGGTCGATGTCGTAGTCCGCGGCGTGCGAACGCACCCAGGCCAGTGCGGCCTGCATCGATTCCTGCATAACTTGGCCGACATGGCCGGTCATGGTAAACCCTTTCCCGCCTTTCATGGCATTCGCTTCAACAAAAAGCACATCGCCGCCCGTCGGGGTCCAGGCCAGCCCTACCACCACCCCCGGTTGGCGGGTGCGCTCCACCACTTCGGTTTCCAGGCGGAAGCGCGGAATGCCAAGGTAATCGCGCAGATTGTCGGGGGTAACCAGAAGCTTCTCCGGCTGCCCCTCGGCGATCTTGCGCGCCTGCTTGCGGCAAAGGGTGGCAATTTCGCGCTCCAGGTTCCGTACCCCGGCCTCCCGCGTGTAATGGCGGATGATGTGGGCCAGGGCCGGCCGCGTGAATTCGATCTGGTCGGGCAACCTGATACCGTGTTCCTCGGTCTGCTTGGCAATCAGGTGGCGTGTAGCGATCTGGATTTTTTCCTCCTCGCTGTAACCCTGGAGCTCGAGCACTTCCATGCGGTCGAGCAGCGGAGGAGGGACGGTGTCCAGCACGTTTGCCGTGCAGATGAATAACACTTTGGAGAGGTCAAACTGCACATCGAGATAGTTATCCCGGAAATGGGAGTTCTGCTCGGGATCGAGGACTTCCAGCAACGCCGAAGAGGGGTCGCCCCGGAAGTCGCGGCCAATCTTGTCCACCTCGTCGAGCATGAAGACAGGGTCGCGGGTTTCCGCGCGGCGGATGCCCTGAATGATCTGGCCGGGCAGCGCTCCGATGTAAGTGCGCCGATGGCCGCGGATTTCCGCCTCGTCGTGAATGCCGCCCAACGACATGCGGAAGAATCTGCGATCCAAGGTGCGCGCGATCGACTTGCCCAGTGAAGTCTTGCCCACCCCCGGCGGCCCTACGAAGCAGAGTATAGGCCCTTTGAGCTGGGGTTTGAGTTGGAGCACCGCCAGGTAATCCAGGATGCGCTCTTTCACTTTTTCCAGGTCCCAGTGGTCCTCGTCGAGCACTTGCTTGGCCTTCAGGATGTCCACCCGCACTTCGCTGACTTTGGTCCAAGGCAGAGCCACCAGCCATTCCAGGTAAGTGCGTGTGACGTGGTAGTCTGCTGCTGCGGGCGACATTTTCGCGAGGCGGCTCAACTCCCGTAACCCCTCTTTTTTTGCCTCCTCCGTCATCCCGGCGGCTTCAATCTTCTTGCGCAATTCCTCGATCTCTTGCTGCTCGTCGGCTTCCCCCAACTCCTTCTGGATGGCTTTCATTTGTTCGCGCAGGTAATACTCTCGCTGGCTTTGCGAGACTTGGTCCTGAACGTCAGTTTGAATCTTGGACCGGAGTTGCAGGACTTCGACTTCCCTGATCAACTGCCGGTTCAGCCGTTCCAGGCGGACCTTCAGATCAAGACTTTCCAACAGTTCCTGCTTCTCGGTGCTGGAAAGCGATGGGAGATTAGCAGCGATGAAATCGGTCAGCCGACCGGGATCTTCAATGTTCATGACAACGGTCTGGAGGTCGTCAGAGAGAGTAGGCGAAAGTTGCACAACCTGTTGGAAGAGTGTCGTGACGCTGCGCACCAGCGCCTCAAAATCAGCTTGCTTCTCCTTGGGCAGAAGGTCCTGGAGCGGCTTCACCCGCCCGATCATGTAAGGCTCAACTTGAGTGACTTCCTCGACCGCAATCCGTTGCAAGCCCTCGACGAAAATGAACAGGCTTTGGTGAGGCAGCTTGATGATCTTATGAACGAAAGCCACGGTCCCGATCTGAAAGAGGTCTACCGGTTGGGGGTTGTCCACGCGGGGATCGCGCTGCGCAATCACTCCGATGAATTTCTCTTCTTCCCTCAGATCGCCAACCAGCTTCAGGGAACTATCCCGGCCTACGGTAAGCGGCAAAATGGCGTTGGGAAACAGCACCGTATCACGAACGGGCAGAATTGGAAGGCCATTAAAGTCAATATCAGTTTTGTGTTTAGGGGGCATCGTTCATCAACCTCGCCTTCTTCATTACGATCTCGCGCGCACTCGGAAACGTGCAAGTTTAGGCGGCGTCATTCTACCACGCAAGTGGCTCTTGCGTGTTTGGCAAGCATAGACCCTTTTGGATATTCGTCAATCCTTAAAGCCGCACTCATGGTTAGATGCCGATCCGCCACAATTCGGTGCCGGACCCCATGGGCCAACAATGGACCCCTGCTTTCCCGGGGTGATGCCGCTCGACGCCACGCACGTCTGGTGCACGTCATTCCCGCGAAAGCGGGAATCCACCCCATCGGCAATGGATCCCCGCTTTCGCGGGGGTGGGGCTGCTGACGGCACGTACATTAAGCCAGCAGCTTTGCCGAACGCGATTTGCGGAAAGCGGCTAAGGCAAGTTATCTTAGAGGCCATTGTCATCGCACGAGGAGATCAAGAATATGGTCAAAGATCTGGCCCGAGCCCTCCACCTCAGCCCCATGGTGTTCTACATGCTTCTCTTTGCCACGCTGGTGATGGGCTCTTTAGCCCTGGGATTGGTTTTGAATCGGATCATGCACTACTGGACCAAGAAATTGGCGAACACCTGGGGAGAGCTGGTTTTCTCATTATTGGAGTCACTGCCAATCCCCTTGTTGTTCCTGGGTTCGATTTACGGCGGCCTGGAACTCCTCACGCTTCCCTATCGGTTTGAGAGGGTTGGTTCGAAGCTGATCTTCGCCCTGACGGTTGTGGTGGTCTTCTACTTCCCCGCTAAGGTGCTTGTCCTTTTCATGCGCCGCATGGGGCGGCGGAACCCGGGCATGGAGCAGGTAACTAATCCCGCCATCCTGGTCATTCGCGCCTTGTTCGCCATCCTGGCCATCATCATTGTCCTTGAAAACCTCGGTATCTCTCTCACCGCTGTCTGGACCACCTTGGGCGTCGGCAGCGTGGCCGTTGCACTGGCGTTGCAGGAAACCCTCAGCAACCTCTTTGCCGGGCTTTATCTGCTCGCAGACAGGCCCGTTAGCCCGGGGAATTATATCAAGCTGGATTCCGGCCAGGAAGGGTACGTCATTCGCATCGGCTGGCGCTCCACCTCCATGCGCACCCAGTCAAATAACCTTCTGTTTGTGCCCAACTCCACCATGGCCAAGGCCATCATCATCAATTACTCCCTGCCTGAGCTTCAGGTGTCGGTCAGTGTTCCCGTACACGTATCCTACGGATCTGACCCCAGCCGGGTGGAAAAGGCCCTTCTGGACATTACGCGGGAAGCCGCTCAAGAGGGGCTTGCCGGGTTGCTCATGGACCCGCCTCCCAGCGTTTGCTTGAATCCGGGGTTCGGGGATTCCTCTCTGGATTTTTCACTGAACCTGAATGTTCGACGTTTCGAGGACCAAGTCCCCGTGCAGAGCGAGTTGCGCAAGCGCATCCTGGCGCGCTTTGCCAAAGAAGGCATCGCCATCCCCTTCCCCACACGAACCATCGGACTCGACCACGCGACACGTGAATCGCTTCAGAGCCGCGCCCTAAAGCAGGACGCCTGAAACACCCTACACCTGGCATCTGATACCTCAGAGGGGTGGCTGGAGTTGCCCGTAACCGCTCAGTGTCGTGAGGAGTTTCGTGACGTCAAAATTCACATCGCGAAAGAGCTGGAGGAGGCCGCGTTCCCGCTCCGCAGGGCTTAGAGGCAGGAATTTCTCCGGTGGCATATAGAATGGGTTATCACGGACCAGAGCGCCTTCCACCAACAAGTGGCGATGAACGGCGATGACGTTAAAAAGGTGGTGGGTTGCGATCTGATCGAGATCGTACTGGCAGAGCACGGCACTAGGGTAGTGTTTCACTTGGTAATTGAGGAGCGCATGAAACTCGAAGAACTGCGGCATGGGAAAACCGAGCGGAGCGGGCCACAAACCCTCTTCCAGCCATCGCAGTGATGGCACCCCGGCGCGCTCTGCCTCAGTAAAGATCGCTTGGGTCCACTCCTGAAGCCCCTGAAAGGTGTCCAAGCCGTGATGCAAGCGCAAGGTTCCATCACGAATGTGACGATCAACCTCCACCGGCAATGACTGAAGGCGGTTGCGCATCTCCGTCAGGTAGTCATCGGGAGCAAGGTAAATGCACAGATCATCGCCTTTGAGCCCTTCGGCTAGAAAGGAATCCACGCGGAACGCTTCCGCGCGGCCCCGGTAAAGGATGGCCACGTGCTCATGGCGGTGAATGGGGATTCGACCCTGAAGGTAAGTAAACAGAGGCGTGACCACGCTCAGCTCCTGCAACCAGACCGTGATCTACTAACGCTGCATCTCCTGTGCGCCAAGCGATGCGGACAAGCGGATGACCATCCGCGATTATGCGTGCCGATGCAGAATGTGTCAAGCAACGCCTAGAGCCAGCAATCCAGATTTGCTCCTGCGGCCTGTTGGCAGTACGATAAGATGAGGTGCGCTCGAGGAGCGCCGCGCAAACGACAGTGAGGGCGGGTAAGCAGATGGCCTGGAAAACGATGCGGCTGGTGGTTTTTTTCTGCCCTCTGTGGTTATGGTGTGGACCCGCGCGCGCGGACGAATTCAGCCAAGTGACTCGTTATTCGGTCCGCATGTTTTCTTATGGCCTGCTCACCATTGATACGCGGATGGGCGACATCCACATCGAGGGCTGGGACGAACCGCGCCTGGAAATTGAAGCCGAGAAGCTAGTACGCGCCAAGTCCAAAGAAGCGGCGAAGCCGCTCTATGAAAGAATCACCGTGGCCCTGGAGGGACAGGACAAGCGCGTGCTGCTGCGCACCCTTTACCCGCCGCGCCGCCTGTGGCGGCCGTTTCGGGGCGAGGCGCATCTTACGGTTAATTACCGCATCAAAATGCCTTTCGACGCCAACCTCGCCCTGAAGTGTGTGGACGGGGATGTCTGGATTCGTGGCGTCGTAGGGAAGCAGCAGATCCTGGTCAACTATGGCGATGTGGAGATTGATATTCCATCCGTCGATCGCCTGCGTTCGCTGCGCGCCCACACTTGGTTGGGATACGTGCAGAGTGATCTGCACGGCGAGGACAGAGCCGGCTTTGGCCCCAGAATCTCCTACTGGAATCCCACGGGCGAGCAGGACATCTACGTCAAGGTGCGAATGGGCGGGGTCTTTGTCTATAGCGATCAATAGACCCGTATGTAGGGGCGGCTTTATGCCGCCATGTGGCGATCCTGCACACGCGTGATCGCCGCTACATCTGCTAACCCTCCTCATTCCGGTTCGTCCAATACCTTGATAGCCTCAGTCCCTGGAGGAAAAGATGAGAAAGCGCAGCATCCTACTGGCCGCAGCGCTTGTCACTGCGACCCTTGCGGGCCTTGCGACCCTTGCCGAAGCCAGGTCCCGTATTGAAAGAAATCTCAAGCTCGAACCTAAGGGCCGCTTCATGCTCCAATCCGATGTGGGGAGCGTGACCCTGACCGGCTCTTCATCTTCAGGGGCGCATGTGGTTATCACTTCCGACCGCAATGACCTCGAAGCTCTCTACGATATCAACTTCGAGGAAGGTCCCGCGAGTACTAGCGTCATTGTGCGCCGAAAGGACCATTTCGGTTGGAGGGAGCATGGTTCCGTCCATTTCGATGTCGAAGTCCCCTCCCAGACGCAAACCGAAATACGGACCGGAGGAGGGAGCGTCAGACTCTCGAGCCTTCGCGGCGACTCTGAGCTGAAGACCTCGGGCGGCTCGATCGAAGTTTCCGGCTTGTCCGGAAAACTCGATGCGAAGACCTCCGGCGGCTCGATCCGCTTGCAGGAGGTTGATGGGGATGCGCGGGTGGATACTTCAGGAGGGAGCATCGAAGCGGCCTCGATCGACGGCTCGCTCAACGCTCATACCAGCGGAGGGCCCATTCGCGTCGATCGCGTGACCGGATATGTCGAGGCCGAGACTTCCGGCGGCCCCATCTACGTGAACTTCGGCCGGGGCAACGCCCACGGCGGTGTGCTCGACACCTCCGGGGGTTCAATCGAAGTGGAGTTGGAACGCTCCGCCAATCTCGAGATTGATGCCTCCACTTCCGGCGGCTCCGTCACCAGTGACTTGCCCATTCGGGTGGTGGGAAAGATCTCCAGCTCCAGCCTGCATGGTTCACTGGGCTCCGGCGGAGAAACCTTGCGACTTCATACCAGCGGCGGCTCCATCCATATCCGAGCGCTCTGAGGCACTGCTGAACAGGACAGGGCGGGGGGTCGGCTTCTGCTTAGCGCTGAGCTACTGTCTCCTGACTGGCATTCTGCGCTTCGATTCTTCAGAAGTATAAGGCGTTTATTTTCAATGACATTCAAGCATAAAGCCGATAAGCACCTTTGTTTTCTATGAGATTCCCTGTTTCTTGCCTGTTTTCCACATCGCTCCTTTGTTTTCAAGGAGATTCCTGGTTCATTCGTTCATTTTTTAAGGATCTTTTCTTTCTGCCGCCACAACGACAGACTTTTCGTCCATGCCACGGCAGGCGAGCTTGTGGGCTTTTCGTCGCCCTCGGGACATCTTTGCGACTGGACTACGCCAGCGCGCCGACGGTGCACCACTGCGCGCCCTGGTGGCCGCAACCAAACACGTAGGGCCGAACGGCGTTAGGGCCTGGGGCGAGTGCGGTTCGGCTTCGCTCACCGCCCTGAGCCTGTCGAAGGGCCGCTCGCCCCTTCGCGACGCGCAGAATCTTCGCGGCACAACAAGGTGCCGCCAATTAGTGCTACAGCGTACTCACCAAGCCATGACCTGCTGCACGGCTTCCAGTTATTATTCTAGCCTATCTAGCTCCTGTCAAGAGACATGAAGTCTGTCTCGGCGCGATGGCGGAACGCACGCTCCGGCGAGAACAGTAGAACGCCGTGTGAAAGGCTTGCCCCCTTCACCAAGTCGCTCCAAGTCCTCGACAAGTGACTCACGACCGTGCAATCATTCATCGGGGGAGATTGCCAACGTGAGCGAGCAGTTGCGAAGCCTGTTAAAGGAGCTGCGCAGCCGTTTTGAGACGCTGTACGGGCCGCGCCTCGTGTGCTTGGTGCTCTTCGGCTCGCACGCTCGAGGTGACGCAGAACCCGGCTCGGACATCGATGTGCTGGTGGTGCTCGACGGCCCTGTAAGGCCGGGAGAAGAAATTCGTCGCAGCATTAATGATGTTGCCGAGCTATCGCTCGAAAACAACGTGGTTTTTTCTTGTGTTTTCGTTTCACATGACCGATTCGAGAGCGAACTCAGTCCACTGCTCATCAACGTCCGGCGTGAGGGCGTGCCAATATGACGCAAGCACAGGAAAACCTGCTGGTAGGGGCACGCGAGAGCCTTTGCGCCGCCCGGCTGTTGCACCGGGAGGGGCACCACCGCTTCGCCGCCTCGCGGGCCTACTACGCCATGTTCTATGTCGCCGAAGCCTTTCTGCTGAGCAAAGGCCTTGCCTTCTCCAAACACTCGGCCGTCCATGCAGCCTTCGGCGAGCACTTTGTCCGCACAGGTGAGGTGCCGGCTGGACTCCATCGCGCTTTGATTCATGGCATGGAGCTGCGTCTGACAGGCGACTACGACTACACGAAACAAGTCAGCCCCGAGGAAGCAGTGGAACAGATCGGGAATGCGGAGCACTTCCTGGAAGCCGCCACCAGAATCTTGGGACCCATTCCGGACTCCGAATCCCCCGGGTCCTAGCAGGCTGCCGAAAGACCCGTCTAGGCTGGAGGGTCCTCGACATCCCTTGTACCCTCGATTTGAGCTCGATGTCGGCAGCTCTGAGGAATCGGCGGAGGAGAATTGACTTTCATGAAGGGCAAGTCGCAGTCATGCCGGTTGGCCGTGCTATCCGTGGATGGGATGCGGCCGGACTTTTACCGGCGGCCGAAGGAGTTCGGGCTGGAGATTCCGAATCTGCTCGAGCTGGTCAAGGCGGGGGCCAGCGCGGACGTCGTGGAGAGCATCTACCCGACGACGACTTATCCGGCCCATGCAACTCTGGTGACGGGCGTGCCTCCCGGTGTGCATGGAATCTATAGCCACCTGGCATCGCTCGACCCCACTGAAAAAGCGCGGCCCTGGTGCTGGTTTGCGGGCGCTCTGCGTGTACCGACTCTATGGGATGTGGCGCGAGCCACGGGGCGGAAAGTGGCGGCCATCAGTTGGCCGGTAAGCGCCGGGGCGGCCATTGATTACAACATTCCGGAGATTTGGGACCCGGCCACACCGAACCCCCATCAGGACTTCGCCACGCCTGCCCGCCACTCGACCCCGGGGTTGTTCGCTGAAATCCTCAAGGTTCTGCAACCCATGCTTGGCGGCGCAACTCCGGACCGCTTGCGTTCCGAGGCTGCGCTTTACCTCTGGCATCGCTATCGCCCGGATCTTCTCCTCGTCCACTTTGTTCACTATGACCAGTTGGCTCATCAGTTCGGACCGACTTCGCCGCAAGCCCTGGAGGCGATCGAGCGGATGGACCAAGAAATCGGACGTTTTCGGGAAGGCTTATTAGAAGGCGAGGCGTCCACGCTCGTAGTCCTCTCCGACCATGGCTTTGTGCCCGTCGAGAAAGAAGCTGCCCCGCTTTCGGTTCTCACGGAGGAAGGGTTGTTTGATCTAGAAGCGGACGGCACGCCCAAGTTCGGCAAGCTGGGGGCCGTCCATGCCGGAGGGTCCTTCGCTGTTTACTGGGTGGAAGAGCCATCGGCCAAGGAGCGAACAGCTTTGCAGCGCGCGGTGGGACGACTCATTGAAGCGGGGACTGTCGAAGAAGTCGTGGATCGCGCGCGGCTCGAATCCCTCTCGGCCGACCCGGACGCGGAATTGAGCATCGACGCGGCGCCGGGGATTTACTTCTCCGACCGATTTGAGGGGCCGCCGGTGAGAGACAGTCTCAAAGACCGAGGTACTCATGGCCAATTGCCCACACGCCCCGGACTCGAGGCCTCTTTCGTCGCGGTCGGCCCCGACGTCAGCGAGGGTCAAAACTTGGGCCTCATGGCTTTGACTCAGGTGGCGCCTACCCTGGCGCGTTTGCTGGGACTCCCCAGCGATATCCTGGCCTCGACCGAGAAGCCAGTCCTGGGATTGTCGATTGACGATTGACGATTGATGATTATGGTGCCAGAGCCATCGGTGACCCCCGATGCCGTGAAAGCGTATCTCCAATCCCGCCCGCGTTGGATTCGCTGGCGCGAGTGGCTAGCCGGCCACCGGTACGCTTTGGCGGCATTTCCAGATCGGCCGAAGCCGCTGGTGGTGGTGGCGCATTCCCGGCGAGACTCGGTGAAAGCCCTGGAGGTGGTGCGCGCCGTCGCGCAGGACTGGGCCGAAGCTCCCCGGGAGTGCCGCGAGGGGTATGAAGAAATCCTCGAGCATTCTCCCAAATTAGTAATAATCCAATTCCGGCGGACCAACATCTGCGGCTGCCTGGGGCACCGCCATGTGATAGTGAAAGAGCGGCCCTTTGCCGAACCTCACGATGCCTTAGGCGGCGATCCGGCGGGCGAGTTGGATATCGCTTATGAGCGCGTGGAAAGGTGGCTGGCGCTGCCTTTAACGGATCTGGCCCTCGACACGCAATTCGTGGCAGGGAGCCGGCTGAAAGAGTTCCAGGCGGCGCGCCTACGCCTGCAATTCCTCAGCATCCTGTTGCACGAGATCAACCATATGGTTCGTTCCCAAGAGCCGGAGGCTTCCATCCGCGAGCGGAGCTTGGCCTTCTACCGTGATGCGCTTGCTCGGTATGTCGAGAATGCCAAGGCGAGTTTGTCCTTGACGATTGACCGCTCCTTCTCCCGCCTCCCACAAGATTGAGACAAAGGCCGGCTCGGGACAATTTCCGAGTAGCCGTGATCCGCCCGAAATCCCGGCGGAAGGTCGTCATTCTGGTAACGCTGTCTCACGGGCGGCATTGAGAGCTGGTGCCCAACCCGAGTCTTCCGACAATCTCCGACCAAGGTGTTCAGGGAATTAAGGGATCCCCAAGGCGTGTGCGGCGTATTGAGAGTAGACCGCACCGAATCTGCCGCTGAGATATCGTTCCTCCAAGCGCGCGCGCCGGCGTATCAATAGGTACCAGGCTATCGCGAGCACACAACCGATGGCGCTCCCGAATATCAATGGGAGAGAGAGGCGAGTTGCAAGCAAGCCGATATACAGCGGATGGCGGACATGCCTATAGGGCCCCGACGTCATCAGAGCGCCGCGCTGAAAGTGAGATGGGAACTCCCTTACGAGATAAGAGTCCACCCAAACAAGCCATATCGCTCCAGCAATGTTGAGAGATAGGCCGACGACTTGTACTGAGGTGCCGAGGAGTCCAGGGATGGCTCGCCAATGTGAGTACTCGAAGAAAACTCCGAGCTCTGCCAAGCCGAGAACCACAACGCATCTGTCCCAAGTCCGGTCGATGTCTTTCGAATAGAACAGGCGCTGGATTTCGTCGGGGCTTTGGAAGTATCGGCTTACGACCGCGGCCAGAATTGAGAGCGCAGTGCTCAGAACAAGATACCCGCAGGAGAAGATATCGATGTGAGGGTAAAGGATGGATAAGGCTATTACATCGAAAAGCACAACCAAGCCGATCAGACGCCTACCATCCATGGATTCAGTATAGACCGATCTATCCCGGTGCTGTCAGTCAGCTTCGGCCTCCTCACCCGCCGGGAGAAAGACGCTTGCGGCCCCGTAAACGCCGACGTTCGTTTGCAGTTTGGCGGGCAGGATGGGGAGTTTTTCCACAAAGCGACGGTTGATCGTGTAATAAGGGAGAGTCTGCCGGATTTTCTCGAAGAGGGGTTTGCCAATCTGCGCCACTCCGCCCCCGATGATGATCGCTTCCGGATCGAATAACGACACCATTCCTCCCAGCCACACGCCCAGGTAAAACCCTGTCTCGTCGATGATGAACTTGGCCATGTCGTCTCCCCGGCGCGCGGCCTCCTGGATCATGAGGGGCGTGATCTTGCCCAGGTTTCCCGCCGACAGGTCGCGCAGTAAGCTTGGCCGGCTGTGCTCCTGCTCGAGGGCGACGCGCGCGCGACGAGCCATGGCGGGGCCGGCCGCCAGCGCCTCAATGCAGCCCAGTGTGCCGCAGCCGCAACGATAGGGGCTGCGGAAGTCGATGGAGACGTGCCCGCCCTCGCCCGCCACTCCATCCTTGCCGTGATAGATCTTCTTGTTAATGATGACCCCCGTTCCAATGCCGGTGCTGAGGGTCACATAGAAGACGTCCCGACATCCCACCGCCGCCCCAAAAAGCACCTCCGCTAGCCCGGCGGCATTGGCGTCGTTTTCCACTCTGGCAGGAAGATGGAAATGGCTTTCGAGCATACGCGCGAGATGAATATTGCGCCAGCCCGGGAGGTTTGGAGGGTTAATAATGACACCCGTCTTGGGGTTAAGAGGGCCAGGGGCGCAAACACCCACCCCGGCTACGTTGTCCGTGCCGCCCCCCAGCTTGATCAGCCGCTCGATCAAATGTACGATCTGGCCGTAGCTGGCCTTGAACCCTTTCTCGCCATGAGTGGGCACCACCAAGGACTTCACCAAACGCCCCTTCAAGGTCACCAGCCCTCCTGCTACCTTTGTTCCCCCAACATCGATACCCACAATTAGTCCTGGCATAACCGACACTCTCCAGATTGAGAATTCCTGCTCACCTGCGCCACCCTGTTTCGTCCCCTTCATTCGCTTCCGCAAGGGAGGCTCAAGAAAGGTTGCAAGTATACTCCATCGCGGGGACTTTGGCGAAACGGGTTGAAAACGAGGCTGCGGTTCAGACACTGGCAGTGGATTCCCGCTTTCGCGGGAATGACGATGTTCAACACACCTGTCCCCGGCACTGTCATTCCCGCGAAAGCGGGAATCCACTGCCTGCGTTTGCGCTAGCGTCTGAATCACGGAAACCGAGGAAGGCGGGAAATAGTAAATTATGAATGGTGAATTGTAATTTGATGCTAATATGGCTTGGAATTGCACTTCAACTATTGCTTGAGGTTATGGATGCCTCGAACTCGTTCTTCGCGCCGCCGCCGATCTGCCGCCGCCTCGCCTTCCGAAGTCTTCATCCCCGACAAACTCTATTTCCGAATCGGTGAGGTGAGTAAGCTAACGCAGACAAAACCTTACGTCCTGAGGTTCTGGGAGACCGAGTTCCCCACCCTCAAACCGGCCAAGAGCAAGTCCGGGCATCGGCTTTACCGCCGCCAGGACGTCGAGTCGGTGCTTCAGATCAAGCATTTGCTTTACGAGAGAGGCTTTACGATTCCCGGGGCGCGCCAGCATTTTGCCAGCGCCTCCCGCGGTGAGGTCGAGCAACGTCACCTCTTTTTGGCCACGCTTGACGCGGCGCAGTTGCGCGCCATTCGACACGAACTTCAGTCCATCTTGACAATGCTTTCACGCAAATGTTAAAAGAACAGTGACGAGTGAATAGTGACGAGTGACAAGTCAGCCCTTCCTGCTCGTCGCTGGTGAGTCGTCACTTGTCACTGTAGTACCGGGACGTAGCGCAGCCTGGTAGCGCACTTGCTTGGGGTGCAAGGGGTCGCCAGTTCAAATCTGGCCGTCCCGACCAAAAAACCCAGGTTTCAGGTGTCAGGTTTCAGGTGCCAGTGGCGGGGCGCGAGGGCGCCTTTTGCCGGCAGTTGGAACTTGGCGCCTGAAACCCATTGAGTGCCATGTCCTAGGGTCTTATTCTTCCTGACACCTGG